>Ga0207873_1002193_pt1 | contig 16716 bp, 22 predicted proteins | sample BGWIniCompost_FD_187373 | JGI IMG/M metagenome (GOLD analysis project Ga0207873, IMG submission 187373) | Cellulose adapted compost microbial communities from Newby Island Compost Facility, Milpitas, CA, USA - BGW Initial Compost (SPAdes)... ...
CCCCACTCGCGATGGTTGTCCCGGTGAAGTCGAGCTTGTCGCCCGTCGTCTCGTGGGTCAGCACTAAATCGGTGATGGGCCCGTAGACAGTGATGGTCGGGAAGGTATCCCACGTTCCGGCGTATGGCACGCTCTTGACCTGATCCAGCGTGGAGGCGCCTACCCCGGTCGGCACCACCATCGGGACGACGAACGCACCTGTGGTCGGCGTGATACCGAAATTGATGCTCGTTAGTACGGGGTCGTACCACGTTGGGTCGGGCGCCACGAGGGTGATGCCCACCTTGTGTGTGTACGGTCCTGCGACGCGCTCATCGCTGTCGAGGCCGAGACCGTCCTGGTAGTAGCAGTCAATCTGGCGGACGGCTCCATCGGGGCGGGTGAACCGTAGCTTGATGGCCTCATCGCGTGGGCTGAAGATGTAGAGCAGCTCATCACGCCGGGTGAAGTACGTTGCGGGGTCGTCACCATAGGCGAGTAGCACAAGCTGGATGGTACGCGGCTCCAGGCGAAACCCCACATCGGTTACACCGTGCTGGAGCGGGCCCCGCTCACTGAGGCGTCGGACTCCCGGCAGGCCAAACCCAGCGTTACCGATATGCACCCGCACCAGGCCGTCGCTCAAGTCGAAGGCCTCGCCACCGACGATGACTTCGAGCTTGGTAGTCATTCGACCTCCGATTTACAGGCCGGCGCCCATCATCTGGAGCAACCGGATGTCATCGCGCAGCCGTCGCTCTGGCTGGTAGGCGTAGTTCGCATTAATGTGGTAGTTTACCACTCGTTGGCTCGCACCCGCAGAGGCCGCTGCTGTCTGCGTTGAGGCTGCCACAACGAGGCCCTGACCACCGAGGATACCTCGCGCCAAGCCTGCGCTGATTTGGGCGCCAACCTCACGCTCGAACACCTTGGAGGGCGACTGGATACCCAGGGCCCTCTTCGCAGCGCGGAGGGCTGACTCTGCTGCGGAACGCGCCGCATCAGCAATCTTTCCTGCTGCGGAGCTGATACCGTTTTTAATGCCGTCGATGATGGCCGAGCCGATGCTCCGCGCAGCGCTACCCAGCCCCGAGGCAATACCGCCGAAGAAGTCCTTCAGCCCCTTGATAGTAGACACCACCTCCGAGACGAGGCCCTTCGCCGCGTCGAGGGCCGCTTGCTTGATGGCGTTCCAAGTGGAAGAGGCTACGTTGGAGATTGCCGACCACGCCGCGTTCCACACCGACTGGAGCTGCCCCAGCCAGAAGGTCAGGCTGATGCGGATGAGGTCCAGTGCCGCCTTCAGTGCTACGACGATGTTATTCCACGCCGCGCCGAACGACACCTGAATGGTGGTCCACGCACCCTGCCAGTCGCCTTGGAAGATGGCGAGCGCCGCTTTGATGAGGCCGTCGATGAGGTTCAGCGCCGCCAGGATGACGTTCGAGATGACCTGCCAGATAGCCGTGGTCGCTGCCATCAGGGTATTGCCGTGCGAGCGCCAGAAATCAACCAGGGCGGCCAGCACCCCGGTGATGATGGATGCGATGAGCTGCATCGCCCCGCCAATGATTGACCCCGCCAGGGTGAACGCCTGATTAGTGGCGCCCACAATGGAGGAACCGTTCTGCTGCCAGAAGGCCGTCACCAGTGAGAGCGCCGCCTGAATGGTCGTCTGGATGGCGGGCATTATCCCTGCAACAACGCCAGCCGCTTGGGTGATGGACTCTCCGAAGGCGTTGATGCCCGGCTGCACGGACTGCCACGCCGCGAGGATAATTGCTAACACCGCGGTCGTCACCGCCTGGAGCTGCGCCATCACCGGGAGCATCTGCGCCTGGAGCTGCTCCGCCCCGCCGCCAGCTGCCGTGAAAGACTGCACCAGTGCGATAACGCCCTCGACCATTGGCTTCAGGCCTTCGTTGATGATGGCCGTCAAGAGGGGCAGCAACAAGGTGCCGAGCACAATCTGGAGGGTTTCCACCGCGCCCATCAGCTCGTCCATCGCGAATTTGAAGCCTTGGTTACGGATGGCGGCCTGTTCTGCGGCACTGCCAGCAGCGGCCATCGACACGCCCATCGCGTTAAAGCCCTCGGCGCCAGCGTTCGCAATCGCGGCAGCAGCTCGGATAGCGTCGGACCCGAAGATGGTATTGAACGCCTGAAGGCGCTGCTCCTCGGAGAGGTCCTTGGTCGCTGCGTGGAGAATGCGGGCTGCGGCCTCCATTCCGATGAAGTTGCCCTGCGCGTCAAAGAAAGCGCTGCCCGTCTGCTCGGAGTACAGCCCAAGCTCGGCCATCGCGTCTTTGGCCGCATCCGTCTGCGGCGCGAGACGCGCAAGGAATGTTTTCAGCGAGGTGCCTGCGTCCGATGCCGATTGGAAGTTCGGGGCGATAAGCGCCATCGATTGCACGAGGTCACGGAACTCAACGCCCGTAACCTTCGCGGTGCCACCTGCCTGGGCAAGCCCCAGCGCCAGGTCGTCCACATCAACGGTTGAGGCGTTCGCCGCCTGCGCCAGGAGGTCCGCAACGTCAGAGGCCTGCACGCCTGTCTCGCCCCAGACTCCGAGTTGCTTCGCGACAATCTCGGCGGCAGGAGCCAGGTCGAGTTCGCCAGCAGCCGCGAGGTCCAGAGCTGCCTGGGTCGCGCCGCCAAGAATGTCCTCGACCCCAACGCCGCCCTTCGCCAGTTCGATGGCTGCCTGCTGTGCCTCGGCCGCGCTGAACTGGGTGGCAGATCCAAGCTCGAGGAACTTGTTCTTGAAGTCATCCAGTGTCAGGCCGGCGTCCTCCACCGCGCTACCAGTGACCGACCGGAAGCGGTTCATTCCCGCCTCGAAGTCACTCGCAACGGAGACGCTGGACGCACCGAAGGCAGCGACGGCGCCCGCAGCAGCAGCGAAGCCCGCCGCTAGGAGCAGCCCCATCCTGTTGCCGGTCCTGGAGGCGAAACTCGTGCCCTCGGATTCCACCCGGCTGAGGCTACTTTCGAACTCGGTGGTGTCGAGCTTCAGAGTGGCAAATAGTTGACCTACGTTCACACGTTACCTCCGGTGCTTGCTTCTGATGCTCGACGCAATCTGGAGTGGATCTGCAATTGGTGCACGCCGACGACCTTTGGAGGTGTCATTCAGCGCCGCAAGGAGGACAGAGTTCGCGGAGAGACCACCCAGCAAGGCCGTGAACCGGCGCCAGGACATCACCTCCGCGGCCTCTACCAAGTCAATACCGTACTCGCGCTGGAAATCCGCCTCTACAAGGTTCCAATGCTCCAGCACGTCCAGTACGGTGATGGTTACTCCACCTGCGGCGCCTCTGCGTTTGGGCCTTCACCATCCGCGCTGGCCGCCATCCCGTACTGGGTCAGCGCCCAGCGGAGAAGCTCCATCATCTGTTCCAGTGTCATCCCGCCATGGACCCACTTCTGGTAGCGGTCCTGACCGAAGACAGAAGCGAACAGCTTGATAAGCTGCTGGTCGGACACCTTCTGCTCGGGGCCGCCTGCCTGAAGCCGCTGGAGGTGCAGAAGGGTCGCTACCGGCAGACTGGACGGTAGGTGATGGGTCTCGCCCTGATAGCGGAGTACAATCGGCTCCTGCTTAGCTTCAGCGAAGAACGCATCGAAGTTCTTGTAGCGTGCCACTTACACACTCTCCTTATAAGCCGGGGAGAACACGAGGCGCTCCCCGGCTCGTCAACTACGCGAAGCAGCCGGTGAAGGTTGGCTTGCCCTTGACGAGCAGCTCGACCGCCCACGGCATCTTGTCGTCATTGCCGCCGCCAGTCTCACCCAGCTTGGCCGAGCACTGGAACGTGATGCTGCCCAGCGGCGCTGGCGGGCTGCCCGTCTCAGCGCGAGTCTCGACCTTGAAATGGAACAGCCCGGCCTGGCCGACCTTGCGGGCGTACTGCTCCACAAGGATCTGACCATCATCGCGGTCACCAGTAGCCTCGTCCACCAGCCAGTTGCCCTCTAGCGAGAGCACGGCCTTCCTGCGGGCGACCATCGTGTGGTCCCAGCCCTCGTCATCGAAATCGGTCACATCAACGTCCGTGCCCTCCTCGGTCCAGCTCCAAGAGGTGATGCCGCCCACCTCGGTCCAGGCTATGCCGTCGGCGCTGGCAGAGAAGCGAAATTCGCGGGCGAGGTATTCCAGAGTCATTGGGATATACTCCTTACGCTAGTAATCGCGGTTCGGATTCCGTACCGTCGCGCGGAAGTTAATCGTATATGAGCAGCGCCCTGCTTCGTCTCGCCCGATGAAGGTCGGGCCGCTCTGAAGGGCAACGGAGCTCAATAGCCACGTCCCGTCGGGGAGCGTGACTCTTGCCGCGCCATGTAGAAGGTCGTAAACCGCCTGGAGGCGTGCCACTGCTGCAGAGGGGTCCGTTCCGCGAGTGCGCGCCTGGAAGGTCAGCCCGTCAAGCGGCTCCTTCGCGTCAGGGGCGTCACCACCAGTCGGGTAGAGCGCCAGTACCGGGTCAGCGTCTACGTCAGGCAGGTAGCTCACGAAGATGTCTACTCCTACGGTACCGAGGCCCCGGCTGGCGAGCCAGTCCGCGAGAGTATTCACTATCATCGGAGTGCTTTTTGCAGCTCGGCGGCAATCGCTTCGAGGGCCTCGCGCTTCTTGGCGGCCAGTGCCTTCTCCAGATATTTCGACCCACCGACGCGGTAGCTTCGCTCCATGTCTTCGTGGACTGGGATGGCGTGGTCCGCGCTGAAACTGACCTTCGCGGTGGTGTGCTCTACCTGGGTGGCCCCGCTCCTGCGAAGCTCTCCAGTGTCGATGGGAGCCTTCTGCTGGGCGTCTTGTAGTACAAGATCGGCTGCCTTCTGAAGGCCAGCAGGGGCGGCGCGCTTCACCTGGGCGATGACATCTCGGCCGCGCCAGCCCTTCCACTTAGTCATCTGTCAACCTCCCGCAAGATGAGCAGCGCAATCGTGTGTGCTGCCATTGTATCGGTGTTGATGTGGGCCACGTCCCAGTAACGACCGTCTGGCGAGCGAACCACCTGCCGGGTCGTCACCCCAGTGCCGTGGGGCAGTTTCAGGCGCGCCGTCTCAGTGCGGAGCACGCCGTCGTCAGTGAACGCCGCCAGTAGCGCACGCTCCGTCCCAGAGGTGTTCTCCAGGAGGCCGCGCACCGAGGCGACCTCCTCGTAGGTGACGCTCTCTCGACCGAAGCGGTCCAGGGTACGGGTCACATTACAGATGGCAAAGCCCGGCCGTAAAAGTGATGCCGCAACGGAGCGCATCCTGGCAAGAGTAGCGTTCGTCAGCATTGAAATCCTCAGTACGGCCAGTTCGGCTCGCGGCTGCCCTGGATAACCATAAGGGCCGAGCCAGACTCCTCGTAGTCGGCCATTGCTGCGCATTTCTCGGCGATGCGCTCCCAGCCCTTACGGATTGCGTCGACATCAACCGTGGTGCCGCCGCTCGAGAAGTTGCCTATTCGCCCGTAGTACCGGGCCTTGGCCGCGGCTAGCTGGGCCGCGGTGCGGTAAGTCTTGACGGCATCCGTCTCGGACGCTGGCCTCATGGCCCGGACGGCGGCGATTTCCTCGTCAGAGAACTCGGCCGCCGCCGGGTCCGTGTCCTGGATGAGCCAGCGCACGTTGCTCGGCGAGGTGCCGGTAGCCGGGTCGATCTGCTCGACCAAGAACGTGAAGGCCATGGCTCATCCTCCAACTACTCGAAGGTGATGACGTTATCGACCTCATCCTCGACGGTGAAAGCCACGGTCAGCTGGAGGTCCTGGAGCTCGGCCAACGAGCGGACCTTGGCGCGCGGGTTCCCGGTAGTGTAAATGCCCATGCGGATCTCCAGTATGCGGCCCGGCCGGTTGTCGTCCCGACCGGGCCAGTTCAACTAGTCGGTCTCAACCAGCACGCCATGGTTGTCGCGGAGCGCCTTGACGCCATACAGGCAGTCCAGCGTCACCAGGTGGCCACCCTTCAGGTGCTGGTAGCTAATCATGACACGGATGCCCACGCCATTCTCAGCCATCACCTTCGTAATGACACCAGTACCTGCCTGAGGCGCCGGCAGCGGCCGGGTAACCAGCGCGAACGCGTTCTTGTGGAAGAACAGGTTCTTCTGGACCCCGGCGACCTCGGCGATGCCCTGCGCCTCGATGACCTGGAAGCCGGCGAAGTTGCCGAGGCGGAACTGCGGGTTAACCAGCACGCCGTCGTTGCCGTAATCGCGATTGGTCAGCTCCTCGATGCCCAGCGCCTCAAGTGCGCCCTGCGGGTGCAGCACAGCATAGCGGTCGGACATCGGAGCCTTGGCTATACTGAGCAGCTTGCGGGCCTGCAAGAAGTGCGAAACCGACAGCGGGCCGTTGGCGGCCGTTGCGTCGATCGTCTGCGACATACCGGCGTACAAAGCCGCGATATCCGCCTCGATCTGCTCGCCGATGGCGATGATACCGTCATCGATGTAGCCCATGATGACGTCAGGCCGCGCGAGCGCCCTGGCTAAGTCCTCGACGATGAACGAAACCTCCTTGTGCTTGTCGAGGGTCACGTCCACCTTGGTGTCCGTCGGGGCCTGCACGGTATAGTCCGTGTTCGCGGCCTTGTCGTTCACGGTCAGGGCGCCCCGGAAGGGGATCTGAACAGTCTGACCGTAGGTAGCTACCTCGTTATCCCAGTCGCGGGCAACCAGGTTGCCGAGGACCATGTTACTGCGAAGCCGGCCCAGCGCCTCGGCAGCAATAATCGTCGCCAGCATATCGCCGACTTCAGTAGTCGTGATGTTCGCCACGGTAGTGGTCTCCTATGCGCTTGTCAGTTGCCGGACGGCCAGAGCTTCTGCCAGTTTGCGCGAATCTCGGCGGGACTCATCTTACTCGCGTCCAGAATCCCTGCGCCCGTTCCGGCACCGCCACCGGCCGGAAGGACCGGCGGCTTAGGCTGCTGCTTGCCGTCTCCCGCGGCGGGGTCCTCCTGAAGCTGCACCCCGAACGTTTCGACGGCGTCCGCAATCATTTCCTCCACAGTGTCACCCTGCAGGCGGGCAATCTGCCTCTCGGACAGGCCAGTCTTCTCGGCCACCTCCTTTAGCATGTCCGCCCTCGGGTCCTTCTGCTGGACGAACGTCCCGAAAAGCTCTTCTGCGTCAGCTCTGAGCTCCTCGGGCGTCTTGCCGTTCAGCCGCTTGGCCTGGGATTCCGTCAGCCCAAACTCCTCTTGGATCGCGGCTCGTGCTGCCTCGAGTTTCAGCTCAGCCTCGCGCTCCTTGAGGCGGTTGGCGACCTCTGTGTCAAGCCGTTTTTCGAACTCGCTCTTGGCCTTTTCGAGCTCGGCCGCGAGGCGCTCGTCAAACTTGGCCTCAAGGCGCTTGCGCTCCTCGGCCAGTCGAGACTTGACGATGGAATCGACCTGCTCCTGCGTGAACGACTTCCCGGCTCCCTCAGCCTGGCCGGTCACGGCGCCCCTCGACCCCGCGTCGTTACTACCCTGCCCATCAGGTGCGGCGTGGTCTCCGGTAATGATGTCTGCCACGGTAATGACTCCTTAACTCTCGTCCATCGGTGCGTCCATTATTACACCGGCCTCTCGCCGGGCGCTGCTCAGCTCGGCAGCCTCGGCATCGATCTGCTCCTGGGTCCAGTCGGGGTGAATGGTTTTGAGCGCAGTCTTCAGTGTCATAAGGCCCTTCTCGAAGAGTTCGCTAGCCGTAGCCCTGGTGGCCCGCTCGCGCTCCAGCCGGACGTCCTCGGTTTCCACCTGCGGTGGGTGCCAGGGGATTGTTATTGGCACATTGGTTTTAAGGCGTGTGCCGGCGAAGTGGTTCGATAGGCGCATCATCAACGCGATGGTTTTGGCCATCGGTTGTGATAATCGCCCTTGGTGCTCTTCGACCTTGTGGTTCAGCCGCTGCTCGGCCTGCTGCAGGGCCACGCCTGACGGCCACGTACCGCTAAAGTAATGTGACGGTACCGCGGTCACGAAGGACAAAAGCTCGAGCAGCTTGTCGATGAGGATTGCGTTCGGAGTCGCCCCTGAGAGCTGACCTATCTCGCTCTCGTCATTCAGCTGCAGGATTGAGCCCGGCGCCAGGACGACTTGCTTCTTGATGGGGCGCTGGGTGTGCGGGCTGATGATAGGTTGGCCGAGGCCGTTAGTCACGACGTCGGAGTTCCTGCCGCCCTTGATGTAGCGCTGCGGCCACCCCTGTGTCCGACTCATAGCGAGCAGGTCGAGGACCGCGTCATTAAGGTCGCGGCTGATCTGGGTGGCGGCAGCAATATCAGAGGCGCCGATCGAGAACTCAATAAGCGCAACGCCGAGCGGCGAACCGTCCGCGGTAGTCCACGGCGTAGGCCACTCCTCGCCCGGCTCATCGACCCGTGGGAGCCACTCCTTTTTCTCGCCTGCCGGGCGGATGTACTTTTCGACGCGGTCTGGGAAGTAGGCGTCGAAGTATCGGGTGCCCTCGTGCTCCCAGCTGTTGAAGGCCCAGCCGTCCATGGCCGCCGCGCCGCACTGGCCATCCCAGGCCTGCACGACTCTAAGGTCCGGCCCCGGCTCCTCGTAGTCCGGGTTAGACGCGTCTGGTACGCGCCAGTTAACGCGCAGGAAGGCGCGACCGTCGCGGACCACCAAGCGCCAGAGCTCGCGCTCGACGCAGGCGAAGGACCCATCGCTGAGCCAGCTTTTGACGGCCTTGGTTTCCGTGGCGCCGGCGACCTTGAGCGCGTCTCGGTCGATCTCGAGTTTCGCCGCAATGACGTCGACCGCGACCGCAGCGAATGGAGTCAGCTGCCGCCGGCCGAAAACCGCACCCAGCGCAGCCGCCATCTCGGCCGGGAGCTGTATCGAGTAGGGTGCGCAGGCCATGCGGTACGAGAGGAGCTCGTTAGCGTCAGGCGGCGACTCCGTGAACTTGTCGATCTCTTTAGTCGTGAACGGCATCGTCTTACCTTGCTGGTTGATCGGCCCACGTCTCGATCGCGCGCCTCACAGCTTCCCGGCGTGCTTCAGCAGTATCGGGCCTCTCAAGCACGTCAAGGAGGCCGAGTTTTTTCAGTTGGTAGCACACTGTCGCGGCCGAGTCGAGCGCGTCATCGAACCTGTAGCTAGGGTACCCGTTCCACTCATTCTCAAACTCGCTATCTACGCCATCAGCCACGTAGAACTGACGCAGGCCGGCGAAGTGACTCAGTAGGCCGATGCGGTCATCCTTCGGGGCGCTATGGCTGACTTTGGTTACGGTCTGGAATACCTGGCGCCGATCGAGCTCCTCATTAATGGCATCGGCCACCATAAGGCCGGCTGAGTTAGCCTCACAGAAGAGCGCTGAGAACGGGCGCCCCTTGCGCCACCAGTACTCGATTCGGTCCGCGACGGCTTTGATAGTCTCGCCGTAGGGCCGCTGCTTCGCATCAAGATAGGTAAGCACCACCTCCTTACGGTCCCTGTGAAACAGGCACTCGGTCCACGCAGCGAGGTCGTTCCCCTTGCCGCCGCGTGTCGTCGGGTCCAACGAACCTATGAGCTCCCAGCCAGGGTCGTCAAGGCTGCCGCCACGCCACACGGGGAACGGGCCAAGCGCGCCACCGGCCACACCTGGGTCGTTCTGGATCTCGGCCCAGAACGCGCGCTCGCCGCTTGACAGGCGATACACCATGAGGTGCCAGTAGGCGTCTGGCCGGTCCCAGAGGACGGCGGTACCGCGCAGCATCTCATCACGGTGCTCTTGGTAGAACGCGTCACTGGCTGGGTCAACAGGCTTGCGGCCCGCCTTGGCCTCCGCAATAAACCACTCCCGCCAAGCGTCCCAGAGGTCTGACCGATCAGCGAACCGGAGCACGCCCTTCTGAACGATACTCTGGAAGTCTGGCAATGATAGTACGTGACTCATTAGCGACGTCGAGCGGATGATGGTACCAACGACTATGTAGGAGGTCGTAAAGGTCACTTGGTCGCCGAGAGGCAGTACCGCCTTCGTAAACCATTCCACGTTCGCCGCTAACTGCACCGGACTGCGCACCGAAGCATCATCGTCCAGGTCGTCGCCAATGACGAGACTAGGTCGCCGACCCGGGCGGCTAACGCCTCGAATAGCTCCCGAACCAACCCCAAAACTGCGAATAGTAGCCCCATTGGCCCCCTGGAGATGGTTGGTTTGCCAGACTGGCCCTCTGGGTTCAAAGTCCTCAAGAATGCGCTCGTTTGTATCGAGTTCGTCCCTGATGTTCTTCGTGAGCCGCTCGCCGGCGGTGAAGTTGTTGCCGATGAGGACGGTGAGCGGCGACCAGCCGTACAAGAACCCGTGGATCGGTACCAGCCGTGAGTAGTAGGTCGACTTGCTGTGCCCGCGTGGTATGGCTCTTGCCAGCTTGAGCCCCGGCAGTCCGGCCAGCGCCCGCCGCCGCAGCTCCTCGCCGTCGCGGCAGAATTCCCGGTGGATCGGCGCCAGGTCGAGGGTAAACTCCTCGGGGAAGTACAATTTCGCGAACGCCTCAAGGTCGCGCTCAGCTACCCACCGCCTGAGGCCCCAACTACCCGTTAGAGGAACACCGTCCTTCAACAGGCTAACCGCCTGCTCGAGAGTCATATGCCGCTTGAGGTACGGTACCAGCTCGTCCATGCTATGCGCTCGCGGTCCAGAGCTCACGGAGCTCCTCCGGTGAGACATTGGTTGGCTGTTCCTCGGCGCCGCTCTCGCCGGTGTTGATGTTCGAGGTTTGTTCGGGCCTCCCGATTATTCTGTCCAGCAAATAGATATTGGCCTGCCGGTCCGGCGCCTGCACGGACCGCTTCCGCTTCACAAGTACGAGCTGGTCGCGCGGCAGGTCGGGAAAGGCAAGGACCTTTCGTGGTCGGCGCTGATGGCGTGTGTTCGCCTGGTCCAGCACGTCGTCCGGCTGCTCGTCAATAAGTACGAGGCCGGCAGGAACCCACTCCTCTTCGATTATCTCAAGGCCGCCATTCGCCAGCAGGGTCAGGTTCTGCACGCACTTAACCAACTGCTTAGCCGCCTCGTTTTTGGCGGCGGCCTTCTCAGCAGCGTGTATGTCTACTTTTCTTTTACTCGCCATCGTTAGAGTCCTTCGAGCGGAAGCGCACCCAGAGCTCGCGGCCTAGCCGAAAAAGCATGAAGCCGGCAAGGATGCCGAGGAAGGCTGTGGGATCGATCATATGCAACGAAGCGGCCCTAAACGGCCTGGGGAAGGCCGGGGCCGCTTTATCGGGGAGATGTTCCTATCTATAAACCGGCGCGCGACTGGACATACGCCGCGCCAGATTGATAATCGTCTGGCCGTACGTCGCGCCCGGCACAGCCCACCGGCCGTTAAGGTCCACCCAGCGTGGTGCGACGCCACGGAGGTTGGCAGGGAAGGGGCGGTACGAGAGCGCGTGGCAAATCAGGGCACGCTGCTCAGCATTCGCCTCCTCATCACGCAGGGCGTAGGCCAGTAGCCGGCCGATGTGAGCCGGCACAGCATCGCTGGCCCAGGTGGGGAAGCTGACGCCAAGCTCCCAGCGCTGACGCTGGTGGTTAAAGGCCCAGCCGGCCGGGTTGGCAGGTGGGGTGGCGCTCCACTGGCCGGTCACGCCGATCCCGGCCGGGTTACGCTGCGGGCGCAGGCTCCAGAAGCTCGTGAGGTTGCCCGTCTCATGCGCCATCTGCGCCAGCGCCGTGAACCAATCGACACCGACGCGTTCCCCGACACTGCGGTAGGCCTCGCAGATTACCCGCACATCAAAGGGCGTGTAGCTCGGGTCAGCTCGCGGCACGAGCCACGCCACCGCCTGCTCCACTGTGCCACTGGCCGGCGCGATGATGTTCATGGATGTCTCCTGTTCTAGCTACACTGGCCGATGCGCCGCGGATCTTCACGGTCAACTCCGTCAGCTCCACCAGCAACGCCGCCTGTCGCTGCTCGATCTGCTCCAACTTCCGCTTAAGCCTCTCCATATCAGTCACCCAATCAAGTCCTCTGGCTTCAGGCCGCGGCCCAGCGCCTCGACCCGCCATCTAGCAAACCACTTCCGGAGGGCCGGCTCACCGACGCCGAGTGCCTTCGCTGCCAACCCGAAGTTCATCCCTGCTCGGTAGAGCGCGAGCAACCGCTCGCCGCCCACCTGCGCCAGCTTCTCCTCGCTAACCTTGATGTTACGCGATGGCTCCGGCGCCGGCATGTCTGCAACGCGCTCGAGGTTAATACAGTGCCCCGCGTAACTCTTTGACCGTTTTCTGGTCAAGTAAGCGTTGCGGATGACCTTGTCTTTGGGATAGAGCTTATCGCAGAGCCTATCCTGCGTCGCGGAGTCCCAGCTGTAGACTTCGCGACCATCACTCGCGATTACGCGCCCGTCTGGTGTTAGGTACAGCATTGATGAACCCCTTTTCATCAACATCGTAGTATCCAGTCTTCACCTTGCCCCTGCACCGCTCGAGGCCGATTAGCGCCAGGCTCTCCGGGTCACGCACCTTGAGCACCCCGCGGTCGAACTCCAGGCGGAGCCGGCGGCCACGGTACTTTTCCTTGGGCGGGAGCCTTAGCGGGGTAGCGTAGACGTCCTCGTTACCCCGCGTGTTGAGCGAGTCCTCTGACCCCCTGATATAGGCCAGCTCGGCCCGCTTACGGGCTGCGGCTGACTTCCACTGTGGCCCGCTATCGATAACCGTAAAGGTCAGCGACTCGGGTCCGAACTCGCAGGCGGCTCTGCGAAGAAGAATACAGTGATGGCGTCGAGCCATGAGCTTCTTTCGGTGCGAGTCCCAGCGGCGGCGGAGATTACTGGACTCGCCCCAGTACACGAGCCCGGCTGGCGTATCGATACGGTACAGTCCTGGACCGGCGGGAACGCTCATATTATATTCCTCCGCAACGCAGCTGTAAATAGTACTTGGGTCCTTTCACGGAGCGGTACCCGCTTTTACTAATATCGCCGACGACGTATCGGAAGATAAAAGAAAAGGGACCGGCCTTGAGCCGTGTCCCGGTAACCGTTACGTTACGTATATTAATATACTCGCTTTAGCAAACCACTATAGTACCGGCCTCCGACTGGACATATTCCGCAGCTCGGTTCCGCCTAGGCCCCGGGTCCTGTGCCGGGAAGGTACCGAAGTACTGTTCGCGGGGGAGCTACGGCGTGGGTATAATGCAGGAAGTCGTGCGGAGACGTAAGGAGGCGGCTGTGAAGAACATGAGCAAGGCGGATAAGCTGCGGCTGGCGAGCAAGGTAGCGTGGCTCATTAGCTCGGCGATGACCGGGCTCTGGGTTTACTCCGTTCTCGCTCTAACCATCACGGAGTGGTACCAGGCCCTCGGACTGACGATCGTCATCGCTGCCGGGTTCCAGTACGTCATAAGCTTAGTGGAGTCGGCGCTCTTCGACGGGAGTCTGCCGGCTCCCTGGTCCCTGGACTGGAGCTGGGAGGGTTCACTCCCGTGGCTCTGGGGAGGCGCCGTGGTCTGCCTCCTGGTGGACGTGATGCTCAATCTTGGAGGCGTGTCCATTTTCACGAACCGCCTGGCGGATACGGGCATCGGCCAGGAGCAGCTCGAGCTTAGTAGCGAGTTCGTGCAGGGCGTGTCGAAGTTCGCGACCTTCGTGCTAGCGGCCCTCTTCGCGGTGGCGCCAGAGCTGCTAGACGAGTTCGCAGTCTACCTAGAAACAGGGGCCAGCCGCGCGATGCAGCTGCGGGCCCAGCGCCAGAAGGCGTTTGTCCAGGCCCAGCGCGAGCTTGGTAACCTGCTCGAGAAGCAGGACCTTGAAGTGGTAAGGAGACAGAAGTCAGGAACCCACCACTGAAGCGGGTGGGCTTGCGGAAGGGCTAACGCAACGCAAGTCCTGACTACCGGGCTGGTTCATCCAGCAGCAGCGCGAGGGGCTACAAGAACGGTCGAATGCTCCCCTAGTTTGACCCACTTCTGGCCGCGCCCACGCCGACGCCATGCGGGGCTAAGCCTCTCGTGCAACCGGGAAGGGGAATCATACCCCGGCCTAGACCGGGAGAAGAGGAATCTCCTATGCGCGTACCAGTCGTTGATAGCAGAGGCGTTCCACTGATGCCCTGCACACCCGCCAAGGCGAGGCACCTACTCAAAGAGGGTAAGGCTCGCCCAAAGCGAGACAAGCTTGGGATCTTCTATATCCAACTGACCTACGAGCAAGAGCCAAACAATCAGCCGCTCGTGGTCGGGATTGATCCCGGCAGCAAGTTCGAGGGCTATTCGGTTGTCGGGGCGAAGGAGACCGTATTGAACCTGATGGCAGAGGCGCCCACTCACGTCAAAGATGCGGTCGAGGTTCGGCGCACGATGCGAAGAGCCCGCCGTCACCGCAAGAAGTGGCGTCGTCCGTGCCGCAACAATAATCGACTTGCCGGGAAGAAGCGCATCCCGCCCTCGACTCGCAGCCGATGGGAGGCGAAGGCGCGAATCGTCGCCCGTCTCAAACGCATTCTTCCCCTCACGGATGCCGCCGTTGAGGACGTGCGCGCCATTACGCGCAAGGGCAAAGGCGGCAAGTGGAACGCGGCATTCAGCCCGGTCCAGGTGGGCAAGGACCATCTCTACCGGCTGCTCGAAAGCATGGGCCTGACCGTCTGGAAATACGAAGGCTGGCAAACGAAGGAGGCGCGCGACCGCCTCGGACTCAAGAAGAGCAAGAGCAAATCGCGCCGGTCGTTCGAGTCGCACGCGGTTGACGCCTGGGCGCTGGCGGCAACTGTGAGCGGGGCGACGGCGCCAACCTGTACGCGGTTGTGGTACGTGGCGACCATTCGCCTGCATCGTCGCCAGCTCCACCGGCTACAACCGGCAAAGGGCGGGAAGCGAGCGCCCTATGGCGGCACGCGATCCCTCGGGTTGAAGCGCGGAACGCTGGTCAGACATCCGAAGTACGGACTGTGCGCTGTGGGCGGGCACGACCGCAAGCGACAAACGATCAGCTTGCACGACTACCGCACGAACAAGCGACTCACCCAAGGGGCGAAGGTGGCAGACTGTCAAGTGCTCACCTGGACACCATATCGCACCTATCTAGCTGAAGCTGCTGAAGCAGGCGGGTTTCCGCGCCTAAAGGAGAGTATCTATGACTAAGAAGGTATCGAGTGCGGGGGTTATCAAGGCCGTCATCGAGGCCCTGCCCGAGGGCGAGGTGGTGACGCTGGAGCAGTTGGTCGCGGCGGTGCGCGAGGCCGGTATCGACAAGGACGCGGCCAAGATTTTCGCGGACGCGGCCTCGCTGGCCAGCCGCCGGGTCATCGGGCGCGGCCCGGCTCCGCGGACCTTCTGCCGGTTGGACGCGGCGGCTACCGAGTCCCGGCCGGAGGCGAAGGCGGCGGCTCGCCCGCGACAGCCAAGGCGGGCGGCGGGCGTCTTCCACCCGGCCGAGGAGGTAATCGCCGGCATCGAGGCGGCGCTGGGGCCGGCGGTGGAGCGGAACGAGGACGAGATGGCCTACGTAGCCGTACTCCTGGGCGACTGGGATGCGGCCTTCTTGCTGAGCCGTGCTGAGCTGGTCCTCGGGGCCAAGCCTTCACGGTGGTACCGGTCAACGGTCGGTGAGAACGTGGTGGTCGGCTTCTACAGATAGGTACTAGCCCGGCATAGGACCTATGTCCCATATCTTTTTCAGCGGGCGCGGCGTATAATAAGGCCAGTGAGAGCACTGATGGCGAGGAGGAATCTGATGACCCAGGTCGAGACTTACACCCTGAAGCGGACGGCCATCGAGGCCGCCAAGACTGGCCAGGTTGTTGTCTTCTTCCGCGAGACGGGGCTCTTCGGGGTCACGACTCTCCCGGTCGCCCAGCGGCTGGTCGTCGAAGGCCGCGCTGAGATTGTGTACTGAGATGGCCAGAACACGTGAGGCGAATCCGAACATCGCGGCCGCCCGGCTCGTACTGAACTGGGCGGCCCGGAGTCCGGAGCTCTTTGCAGGGGTTAACACCCGCGCCCTCATCGCCCATCTCGCGGCTATCTACGAGAAGGGTGAATGGACGGCCGTGGCGCAGGCTACCGGTCTGGGGCTGAGGACCATCGAGCGCCTGCTGGCGCAGACCGAGTACTAGCCAAAGATAGGAGGCCGGCCCTCGACCTATAATAGGAGCAAGGAGGGCTCAATGAAGTACGCTGAGCAGGCCCTGCGCGAGAAGCTGGCGGGGCTGCTGGAGATGGCCGAGCAGAACTTGCGGCAGTTGGACGACCAGAGGGCGGGCTACTGGCAGCAGGTGATGCGGTGGGCGGACTCCGATGATATCACCTATGGGATGAGCGTCTACGGGGCGCAGATCGCTGAGACTGAGGGCGCTATTCAAGTCTGGCGGGCGGTGCTCAATCGGGTCCGCGGTCACGAGGGGCTGGAGCTGGTGGCGCGGTGGATGGAGACACGTCAGTTGCTGGAGGGCGAGGCCGGGCAGACGATGGCCGGCAACGTCAGCGACGAGTTGGATCGGGCAAAGAAGAGCGGTAGGGCGAGGGCCGCGCGGTCAGTGCTCCAGTGGATGGACCGGATCGACGGGTAGGGCGTTGGAGCATTGAAGGGCCTGGGACCGCCTCGTGGACGTGTACTAGCCAAAGATAGGACCAACGGCCCGTTCGCAGGCTCCGGCCACCGGCGTATAATGAGTTCATCGAGAGCAATTAAGGAGGGCTACTATGAAGGTCACGCTGATGGTTTCCAAGGACGGGGCGCTGCAGCGGGTCAAGTGGTCGGGCGAAGTTGATGACGGGGCTAGCCTGGAGAAGATGGCGGCCAC
>Ga0207873_1002196_pt1 | contig 16701 bp, 23 predicted proteins | sample BGWIniCompost_FD_187373 | JGI IMG/M metagenome (GOLD analysis project Ga0207873, IMG submission 187373) | Cellulose adapted compost microbial communities from Newby Island Compost Facility, Milpitas, CA, USA - BGW Initial Compost (SPAdes)... ...
TAGACGACGTGGAGGTCCGCCCACGCGATGTAGCCCGAGGACGGGCTGTTGTTCGTGAGCGTGTACCCCGTCAGGAGATGATGCTGGAGGTTCAGTCCCTCCGCCGGGATCTTATCCGCGAGCTCGTAGAAATGCTTGAGCCGCCACGAGACGTCATCGAGCAGGTGCCCCAGCTTCTCCGCGAGCACGCGCTCGACGATCGCCTCGATGCGCACGTCCAGCTCGTCCTTGCCCTTCTTCGTGGTCCTGGGCGCGGCCTTCTTCCGCGCCGTTGTCGTCTTCGTAGCCATCGTCACTCCTCTTCGGGGATCTTCACCCAACGATCCCCCTCGCAGCGATACAGGCAGTTGTTGATGCTGAGCTTGAGCACCGTGCCCACAGGGATGTCCTTGTTCGGGAGCGCGGGGAGCGCGTCTACGACCCGTGGGCCATTCGTTTTTTCTTGGGTTTTCTTCTCGTTCATACGCCAAAGTCCAAACCACATGGGACGCGCCTAGTAGATCATGTGCGTGGAGAGCTTCATCTTCCGCTCGGTGATCGCGAAGTCGATGATCTGGCTTCCGTCGATCTGGCCTTCGAGATCGCTCGTCGGCACGGCTGACGTCCATTCGGTTCCCGTGTCGCGATAGAGCTTGTAGTCGCTCGTGAGTATGACCACGCGCCCGGGATTTCCGGGCGGCGGCAGCTCGTCCACGACCTCAATCGGCTCCAGGCCCGGCGCGAACTTGATCTTCGTGATCGCATTGTCACCGATCTTCGTCGTCGTGACGGAGAGATCCCGCAGCTTGGCTGTCGTCACAGCCTGATCCTCTAGCTTCTCCGACGTGACGGAGAAGTTGCCGAGCTTCACCGTCGTGACGGCCCCATCGCCGATCTGGTGCGTCTCGATCACGCCCGAGAGATCGACCGTCGGCACAGACACCGTCCACTCGGTCCCCGTGTCGCGGTAGATCTTGTTGTCCGTGGTCAGGATAGCTACACGCCCCTTCTGGCCTGGCGGCGGGAGCTCGTCCACGACCTCAACCGGGCGGAAGCGCGGCGAGCTGAAGATCCGCGCAATCTCCTGGAAGCGGTTGTAAGCCCACTGAGCGATCTGCCTCAGCCCACGCGCGGGGTCGCTATCGACCCTGGGCGGTGCGACCGGGAAAGGAACCTCAGGGAAGCTCATACCTTCCTCCCTCTCGACGTCCCATAAGCGTACGAACGGAGTTCAACCCCGGAGAGCCGGAACTCGTCGCCGTCAGTGTGTTCGAGCTTGATCTGGTGCTGGATGCCGCGCTGCGCGACGTAGACTGCGCTACGGCGGATCTGTCGTCCGGAGAGCGGGTCGTCCGGGTCCTGGCCCTCGTCGTCATAGCTCGGGGCAGGGAGCGTGACCGTCCTTGTGTCGACGGCCCGGTCGCGGTCGGTAATCGCGGTTACGGTAATCTGAGTTACCTTGGCGACCTCTGCCTCGACGCCGACCTCCCGGAGCACCTTGAGATGATTCGGAAGCCCGATGTCGATCGGGCCGCTCCGGTAGACGGCACGGACCGGCGTGGTGTCGTCCATGTAGGCGAGGCTTTCGCGGTAGACGAAGCCGTTCGCGTCACCGAGGTAGAGCACCTCGCCCTCGATCACGTCCCAGCCCACAGCCGCAGCCGTGAGCTCCGGACCTTCCCACAGCGACCACGCCGCGCGTTCGCCCCGGCCCTGACCGGGGTGCGCGACGAGGCCGAGGTCCATGTGCGTGCCGTTGTAGCGCGGGACCCAGAAGATCGCCTGGCCCCGCTGCTGGAGATGGACCGCGAACGAGCGCTGGATTCGTGTCGGGTCGAGGTGCTCGATATGGTCGTGGATCGCCCACGACTCCTCTCGCAGGTCGAACGGGCCGCGCAGGCTATAGACGCCCGAGTCCGAGAGGAACCACGGCACGCCCGCGACATCGAGGATCGCCTTGTAGTGGACGATGCCGTACTCGTTCGTGTAGGCGGCGCGGTTCTGCGGCTGCGAGAAGTCGCGCGGGTCCATGCCTCGGATCGCCGTGATGCTGCGCCGCTTGCCGACGATGAGCTCCTGATCGAGCGGCAAGAACGCCGTCACAGCAGAGCTGTCCGAGACGATGAGGTCGGCGAAGTAGTTCTTGGACTCGTAGCCGTCTTCCGGGTCGTTCGTCTCGCTGTACCAGATCCGCGCCGGAAACCCCGCCACGCCGGACAGGAAGAGATGGTTGTAGTAGACAGCGCCGAAGCTCGCGGGCGGGGGGTTGCCCCCCAGAATTTCCAGTGTGCCGGTGGACGGATCATACTTCCTGGGTTCGTTGACGCCGTTCAGAATGATGAGCAGATCCCCGAACGGGACAAAGCACGCACGCACGTTCGGCGTGCCGGCAAGGCCCGAGCCCACCGTGACGAACGTGTCCGTCGCTTTGTCCCAGCGATAGAGCGTGCCCCCCGCCAAGACCATGAAGTGGCGCGTGCCGTCCTTCGGGCGATGCTCGAAGATGCCCTGCACGGGGCCGGCGAGCGGCGTGCTGTTCATCTTCCTGAAGCCTCGCCGCTTCTTCGCGAACGGCACGTCGTTCAGGTCGACGTTGATGAGCAACTCACACTCGTTCCGCGCGAGCGGGCCGGGCGTGTCCCTGCTCACCATCCCGCCGCTGAAGTCGTCCTGTCGCCAGAGAAGCGGTCTGCGAGCCACCGTGATCTCAAGAAAAACGGCCGGTGGAAACACCGGCCGGTGAATGGGACCTTTCTTGCGTGCTAGGGATCAGATCTCGATCTCGGCGACGTTCACGCTCGCTGCGGAGCTGCCCTCGTTGTAGAACGAGACCGCCCTCCCTTTCCCGGGATGCCGGAGCAGCGTGGGCGTGTCCGGCGGGATGAGGAGCGATGTTGCTCCCGCAGCCCCGGCCCAGCCGTCCACGTGAACACGGATCGGCGCCGAAGCCACGACCCGGACCCACGGGGCGTAGTGCTGGCAGGTGTAGCTCCCCGTGTCCGACGCATCCACCGAGACGTCGTTCGATGCCAGGACCGCCGAGATCGGCGTAACAACGGTGTAAGGCATTTGCTTCCTCGTCAGTACCAGAGTTCGCCGTAGACCGGCCGCTTGCGGATCGTCGTCGGAAGCGCAGACGAGCGCGCCGCCATGATGATGGCCGGCCACATGCGATCCGCCTCACGGTGCTTCAGCTCGGGATCGCCCACGTCGCCCTTCGAGAGGAGCAGCGCCGCTGCCTTCTTCACCAGGTACTCCTCATAGCCCTCGATCCAATCCGGCCTGTCGTCGTCTACACGCATCGGATCGGGCATGTAGAAGTACCAGACCTCCAACTTCCTCGGGTCCGTGCCCTCGGTGAGCCAGAGTTCGCGGCCGACGACGAGGTAGCCATCGGGGCCATGGGTCGAGAAGTCCCGCTCGCTTCGGACCTCGCTGACCAGCGTAACCCCACGATGAAGCTCGAAGGGCCGGCGGAAGTTAGCGGGCAGGCTCCAGACGAGCCTCGTCGCATCGAACCCCGCCTCAAGCGACAGGTCCGGAACGCGCTTCATGTACCGACGCCGCGCGCCGGTCGCCGTGAGCCGGTCGACCGCCTCAACGAGCGCCGTGTTCAGCGCCTCGACGACCCGCGCCTCAGGGTAGAACGGGTCCGATGCGTCGGAGTCCAGCTCGTTCCAGACTCGCGCCTTGAGGTTTCCGAGGGTGTCCACGGCTTACGCGCGCAGCAGGGTGCGCTCATGGTTGAGGTAGCCATTGACGATCTCGCCGTCTGCGCCCGGCCCGTCGTAGTCCTCCGGCACCTCGACCCGGATCACCGTGAAGGGGTCCTTCATGACCCGGATGTGCCGGCGGGCAGCACGGGGCGGAAGAGGCGGCGGTAGCGCCTCGATAGAGGCTGCGCGCGCCTTCGCATCCTCAAGCCGCCGCTTCAGCTCGGAGACCTGCTCCATGAGCTGCATCACCAGCGCAGCCATCATGGCATCTCCGGCCTGCGGCATCTGAGGTGCAGCCTCTACCTCCTCTTCCTTCTTGGGCCTACGGCCAGGACCCTTCCTCGGGCCACGAGCCTTCATGGCCTCGGCCTCAGCTTCCTGCTGCCTCGCCTCCTCGATCAGTTCCGTGACCTTGCTCATTCTTCTTCTTGAGTACCTCTGGGTCTGGGTAGAACATGCGCGGCAGCTGCCTGAGCCAGGGCGCGTACTTCTCGACTGCCGCATCGATCGCATCCGCGATCCACTGATCCAGCTCTTGCTCGCGCTTCTTGTTTCTCTCGATGACCTCCTTGAGCGCTCCGCGAATGCCGCCGGGGTGCCGGTACGCATCGGCCCGCTTCATGGCCTCGACGACCATGCTGCACGGCTCGATCGGCTCGCCCGTCTCCGGGTCCTGGACGGTGAACGCATGGACGATGATCTCACCGCCCGCATCGCCCAGGCCGTCCATCTGCCGCATCTCGCGGTAGGCGTCGATGTCCTCCTGGGTGATCTTGCCCTCCTTCGCGAGCCGGTCGATCTGGTCCCACGGCACCCGGCGCTTTACAGCCCAGCGCTTCGCGTTGGGCATCCACTCGTAGAAGCAGTCGGGGAACGCCTCCTGAAGCTCGCGCTGCGCCTCGGGCGGCGGCTCACGCCGCTCGACTGGCAGCTTGCTGCGAGGCGTGCTCTGGATGGGGTTCGTGAGCGTGATGATTCGGCTCATCCCTCACTCAAAGTGGCCCAGGACCATGGCCGGCGCGTTCGGGCTGTTCTCGCCGAGTAGCGCGACATAGTCCGTGTCCTGGACGCCCTCGTCGGCATCGAGTTTGGCGAGGAGCGCCTCGAACTTCTGCACCAGCCGGTTGAAGTTCATGCGGAGCTGGTAGACCTCGCTGTCCTCGAACGGAGCGTGAGCGCGCGTCACTCGTTGGATCTTTGCCATCGCTCTCCCTTGGGTTATGCCGCGCCCGGGGAGGGCGGAAGGGGTGAAGTTCCCTCCCCGGGCGGGCTCATTCGGGCGTGGGCCTTAGTAGGCGCCACCGCCGCGAATCAGGGTCTCGTCATCCCCCGAGATCGCCTCGATCCGGAGGTGCGTGTTACGCCGAGGCGTGATGAACGACCAGTACTCCCTGATCGTCACCTCGAACCCGTCGACGTCCATGATCCGGGCGTACATCGAGCCGTCGAGGTCCATGTAGCCCAGATCTTCGAGGTCCACGACCGCGATGTCTTCCTTGCAGACGATCGTGAACATCCCGAGCGGGTGGTCCGGGTCGATGAACAGCGGCATGCCGTTCACGTCGACCGTGTCGAACCCACCGCGCAGCCGGTACGTGTCGTTGAACCGCTTGAGCGCGGTCAGCGTCTCGCCGTACCGGAGGTAGAGACCCGGCGTGGTCATCTGGAAGTAGTTGTCACGCCCTACTTCCATCCCGCTCTCCGAGCGCACGCGCATGTGCGCCCGCATGAGCAGGCTCTCGTTGATCGCGCCGTTCGCCACGATGATCGGGCTCCTCCAGGACTTCTGCTTCGGGTGCGTGTTGTCGATCCCGAGCACCGTCCCGTCGGCATCGTCGATCATGGCGAGCAGGCCGTTCGGCTCACGGCCGTACGCCGTGTCGTCGGCCGTCGCAAGCACGATCATGTCGCCCGCCGTCGTGCCCGACGGCACCGCATCGACCGTCAGGACCTGGTTGGCGCGGTCGACGTCCGTGGACGTCATCCGGCCTCGCACCGTCCCGTCCGGCGCGAGTACGGCGTAGTACTCATCCGGCCTGAGGAACCGCGTGCCCGGACCCGCGCCGGCGACACCGTACGCTGCGGTCACGGTGATGGTGTTGCCGTCCACCGACTGGACCCGGCACAGCACACCGTCGCCGTTGCCGTGAAGCACACGGTTCTTGTAGAGCCGGATGCTCTTCATGCGGTCGTCGGTCAGACGCGCGACGAGCCGCTTGTAGGCACCACGCTGCCGCTTCGTCGCGGCGAGCGCCGGCCCGGTAAAGGCGAACCGGGCGTAGGTGTAGGAGGGCGTCGTCTCCCACTGAGCATCGTGCCCCTGGCTCGGCGGAGGCAGCTTCTTGCCCTCACCGATCGAGACGACATTCCCACCCAGCTGGGTGTTGACGGCGCCGTGGATCTTGTAGCCGTCGAACTGGACGCGCTGCGCCTTTTGCGCCTCCGAGAGCAGGGGGTGAACGAGGTTCTGGGTCGGCTTGTAGATGTCCGTCCAGACCTCCTTCAGCAGCCCCTTGATCGTGTCGATCTGGCTAGCGTTTGCGATGTCGGCCATCGTGCGGTCACAAGGGTTACGGCGACTCGGCCCACTCCCTCAGCGCACGCGAGGCGTCCTGGTAGGTCTTGATCCGAGCCCCAGCCTTCGGAACAGGCGCGGGCGTCGCATTCGGGACCTTCCGGGCGACTCGCTCACGCGCGAGGGCCTGGTCGGTCGTCTGGTTCGTTCTCTGTACGACCGCCTCGGCCTTGGCTTGCTGGATCTCCCGCTGGTACTTGGAGGTGAGCTCCTGTTCGACCCTCTGCCGCTCACCCTCCACGATCCTCGCGATCGCCTCGTGCTCTTCACGCATGAGGTTCACGAGGAACGGCTCGGAGGCGGCAGTGCTCGGATCGCGCAGGTACGCCTGGTACCACCGCTCGCGGACCCTCTTCGCGTCAGCGTACGGATACGTCTCGGCGTTCTCTGCGATGATCGCGTCGACGTTCTGCCACATCTGGCGTTGCCAGTTGGCGAGCTGCTGCTTGCGCAGCTCCTCCAGCTGACGCTCGTACTGTTCGGCCCGCTGCGCTTTGGCCCTGAGCTCTAGTTCCTCGGGGTTGGACTGGAGCCGCTCGTACTCCTCCAGGAACTGCTCCCGGAACTCCGCGTCCTCCGCGAAGCGTCGGGCAGTCTCAAGGAGCTGGTTCAGCGCGGCAGCGTACTGCTGGTGCAGCTGCTCGCGCTCCTGAGCGAAGCGCGTCTCCAGTTCCCGCTGGCGAGAGGCCAGCTCCCGGCTTCGGCGATCGTAGTTCTCACCGAGCTGCGCGTACCGGACGACCTCATCGAGCGTCCGTTCGCGCTCTTCTCCATCCGCCTTGTAGCGGAGAACGAGGCCCTCAGGGGCTTCCCACTCCTCGTCTCCGACCTTGGCGGTGTATCGCTTCGGCTCCCGAGACCGCTCTTCCTTGCGGGGTCCGGACGTCTTCGCTGCGGCTTCCTTCTGGGTAGGCGCAGCATCGACGGTTGCCGTCCCGGCCTCTTCACCGTCCGCAGCTCCTTCCTCGTCGGGAGTCGCGAGCGCGGCCGGTTCTCCGGCCTGGGCCTCCGCGTCCTGGGGAGAGGAGTCTTCCTCGCCCTCGTCAGAGGTGGCCGCTTCTTCCTCAACCGTCTCCTCTGCCTCTGGCTCGTCGTCCGTATCGGCCAGCCACGCGGCCAGCTTTTCCCTGCGGGCGAGGTCGTACGACGAGTTCCGGCTCGGAGTCAGTGCCGCCGCCGGGTCGGCCGGTGCCGGTTCGGGCGTGGCACTCGCTTGCGTTTCGGCCACCAGATCTTCGCTCATGTCTGTCCTCGGCTCCCAAGGTTGGGGTCGGCGAGTACGAAAAAAGCCGGTGAGGGCCTACGCCCTCTCCCGGCTGGGTTGGAGTCCTTGCCGGACCACGTGGCCGGTTCAGACTCTCATGCAACACCTCGTGTCTGGGTGCCACCCATACGACCGAGTGCTGCGACTTTCGCAACCTAAATTATTGGTGCGGATTGCGCAATGTCAAGCCTACGCGCGGTAGGCGCCGGCGACGAGCATGGGAAGAAGCCAGAAGCACATCCAACCATACGTGACGGCGGCGCCGAAGGGGGCGAGAAGGATCATGCCCACCACGGCGAAGACCGTGCATCCGCGCCAATGACGCCGGCACCAGCGAACCATCGTCAGTACCCTGCTGTAGCTTCGGCCGGACTCACGTCGACCGGGTTGTATAGCGCTTCTCCGCCAGAGAAGTCGGGAGCGGCGCGGCGGGACGAGCTCGATCCGCCCGCCGGTTGGGGCGCGGGCGCGGGCGCCGGAGCAGGAAGCGCGGGGGCTCCGACCGCCATCCCCGGGACCTGCGGTTGCATCAGGGCCTGGAGCTGCGGCGGCAACATGCCTTGCTGCTTCATCATCCAGTTCTTGTAGTGCTCGGTCCAGAGCATGGTGAGCGCCATCTTCTGCCACGGTTCCAGGCTGTCGAAGCGCGGGTCCTTCATGCGCTCTTCAAGCGCGAGCATGTGGACCTTGTCGTCCTCCCACCACTCGACGCCGACCGGCTCGCCGGCAAGAAGCCGCTCGATCTTGTTCCTGGCCCTCGCGTAGTCGCGGTTCCACTGCCCGCTCTGATACTCCCAATCGGCGAAGTTGAGGAGCCGCATCGCGCTCTCGGGGCTCACCCACTGGCGGTCCGCGAGCTCGAAGAGGAGCTCCAGCTTCGCCGGATACGAGAGACGAAGCATCGAGTCCGTCTCGATCTTGACCGTGAAGCGAGAGGGCAGATCGTCCGACGTGATCGCACGGACCAGATGCGGAGAGTCTGCGCCGATGATCTGAATCCAGTGCGGCTCGGCGTAACCCCACTTCGCCCGCTCGATCAGCTTCGTCGAGACAAGCTCGACGGCCCGGTCGAAGCGCTGGAGCGCCTTGCCGAGAGGCGTATCGTTGCTCCGCTTGAGTTCGAGAATCGCCCGCGCCGCCTTCACGCCCGGCGGCACATCACCGCGCGCCACGTCCGCCCAACCGGCGATGCGGTCGAAGTTCTCGTAGGCGCGAGACAATGCTTGCCAGACGTCCGCCGGCATGCCCGGCCAGCTGAGCGGCTGGGGACGTTCGCCGCTGTAGTAGAGGATCGAGCCGTACTGGTCCGACCAGCTCTCCTCGATCGTCGTGCCGTACTCGGCTGCGAGCCCGCCACGGCTGAAGAGGCGGATGTATTCGAGGGCGTGCGACTCCAGCTGGTTGATCGTCTTCTGGACCGGGATGATGTCCTCGATGTGCGCCTTGCCGTAGAAGTCCTTGGGCTTGTGGATCGTGTTGAGGCGCACGATCGGCACACAGTAACCGATCTCGTCGTTGCCGTAGGGCAGAGGACCGTAGTGGAGGAGCGTGTCCTCGCAGATGATGATGTGCCGGCCCTTCGGGTACTCCAGGCTTGGCGTCTCGAAGTACTGAATGACCAGCGCGCGAGGAACGAAGGGCCGCTCCTTTGGCCTCTTACGGAAGCCGTCCTCGGCCCAACCGGAGATCAGATCCTCGTAGTAGACGTACTGGTCGTACTCGTCGCCACCCTTGATGTTGTCGGCCACGTGGCCGTAGCGGCGCTTGATCTCTGAGACCTCGACGACCTCGGCGACCATCCAGTAGCGCTGCTTCCTCGGGTCCGTCTCTTCGGGGTTCGAGACCCGGACCGCCCAGGGCGGAAGCACCCGCACGTCCGGATCGCCGGTGCGATACTGGAACGCCTCGTCAGGTGAACCGACCTCCTCACCTTCCGCGTTGATGAAGTACTCCTCGACCTGTGGCGTGCCGGTGATCGGGTCGATTACGAGACGAGCCTTCTTTGCGCGGACGAACTCGCCGGTCTCTGTTTCCCAGCCGACGAAGAAAAAGGCGCAGCCGCAGAGCGCATCGTACCAGAGCGCCTCGTCGTAGCGGCTTCCAAGGTCAAGGACGCGGTCGAGATGGATGAGCAGCTGTTGCGCCGCCTCGGCCTTGTCAGCGTCGCTGATCTCGTTCGAGTGCGGAAGTACCTTCGGGATCGGTCGGTTCTCGGTGAGCTTCGAGATCCGGTACTCCAGGGCTCTCCAGGTGAGGTTGCGGGTGACGCGCACCTGGCCGTCCGGGGCGGGCGGCTCGAAGTACGTGCGGCCATCCGTGGTGATGAGCCACTGGTCGCCGGTCGCGAACTTGATCTGGTAGACCCAGCGGTAGAAGCGCTCCTGCATGGCCGGGGTCTGCTCGTCGTAGCGGTCGCGGACCCAGGCCACGATCTGAGAGGCATCCGCGTCCGGCGGATGGCCGTAGATCTCCTCGAATCGCTTCCTTTCGTCTTCTAGAGCTTCCGGATTTTCGTCCGGCGTGACGAGAACGATCTCCGCGACTGCCATCTCTAGAGCTGGCGAGGCCTTACACCACTTGCGATTTTAGCACATGACAACGCATATTGTCAATAACGCAATTGCACCCGAACCTACGATGACGACTCGCCTTGCCATCTCAACGCCCGTCGCCGCGACCTGCGCCCACTGTGGCAACCTCATGGTAGGGAGCGGCGTGATGGGGCCATGGCAGCTTCGGCCGTGCCCGAACCGCTCATGCAGGGACGCCCATGACGGTGCCTGGAACCTGATCGTACGGGTCGGAAGTCTTGCGATCAGCATCGCGCTAGAGCGGCGGTTCGCACAGGCGCTCATCACGCACCTGGCCGACCCACCGGACCCGGAGGAGCTCACGCGGATCGCCGCAGCGGCGGGCTCGATGTGGCGAGGTCCGATTCCGTCTAGAGAGAAATGAAGGAGGTCGAAGAACTGAAGACGCCGAACGAGATGGAGGAGAAGGAGCACCGAGGCCCCTCTTACCATCGCCTGCCGAGCAGCGTGAAGGCGTTCATCATCCAGCGCCTCGCCTGCTACGAGTCCGCGCCGGAAGTCCGGGACGCGGTCAAGGAGGAGTTCGGTCTCGACATCCCGCTCTCCTACATCCACCGGCACGACCCGACGAAGCCGTACCACCCAGAGGGCTTCCTCGACAAAAAGTGGATCGAGCTGTTCGAGAAGACGAGGGAGGAGTTCCAGCGCGGTCTCTACGACACGGGGATCGTCTGGAAGGCGTACCGGCTGAAGCGGCTCGACGAGATGGAGAGGAGGCTCCGCCGCGAGGGCAAGTACATGGAGGCCGCGCAGCTCCTGGAGCAGGCGGCGAAGGAGGTCGGCGGGGCGTTCGAGCAGCGCCGGCGGGATAGCGCAATCACGCTGGAGACGCTCCAGAAGGCGATCGACGAGCTCGCGCAAGCCGTCGTGGCGGAAGTCGCGGACGAGGAAATGCTCCGCCGGATCGAGGAGCGCTGGGGCCGGACGATGGTCGGCGCGGAGACGCAGAAGAAGGAGTACGAGTGGGGCTGGTAAGGGGGATGTACGCTGAGGCGAAGCTCCCGATCGCCGAGATCGCGCGTCTTACGCTCCGGCGCCGCGCGGCCGAGCGGGTGCAGGAAATCGAGATCGAGCACGAGCTGGAGCGCTGCCGCGAGCGCTTCGCGTACTTCCTCTTCAAGTACTGCCGGACGCAAGACGAGCACGACCCGAGCGTCTTCGCAAAGCCGTTCCCGCGACTTCCCTACATCCGCGACCTCGCCGACATCCTCCAGAAGCACCGTCGGATCGCGATCGAGAAGTCGCGGCAGATGATGGTCTCGTGGATCGTCTGTGCGTTCGTGCTGTGGGTCGCGATGTTCCGGCCGAACGTGCTGGCGTTCGTGCAGTCAAAGAAGGAGCAGGACGCGGCCGACCGTCTGAGCCGGATCTACCAGCTCTACTTCCGCCTGCCGGAGTGGATGCGCAAGCGCTTCCCAATCAACCTGAACTCCGGCCGGCCGGGCCAGGCGCTCTATCTCGACCTGTACTTCACGTGGCGGAAGGAGGACCGCGCCTTCTTCGGCGTCGAGGGTGAGGGCTTCGACGATCTCGTGAATGCAAACGCGGTCCGGAGCCACATCCAGGCGATCCCGCAGGGCGGTGACATTCTCCGCCAGTACACGAGCACGCTCGTCTTCAGCGACGAGGCCGCGTTCCAGGAGCAGGCGAGCGAGTCCTACGCTGCGACCGCGCCGACGCTCGACAAGGACGCCTGGTACATCATGGTCTCGACGGCGAATCCGGGCTTCTTCGAGTCGATCACGCACGACCGCGAGTTGAGGTAGTGATGCCGTGGGAGGTCAAGAAGATCGGCGACAAGTACTGCGTCGTGAAGAAGGGCACGAACGAGCCGGTGAAGGGTGGTTGCCACGACACCCGTGAAGAGGCTGAGAAGCACAAGTTCGCGATCGAGATCAACTACTACGGCGAGCCCGGCACGAAGAAAAAGAAGAAGTGAGCGAGCTGGACACCTTCCTCGCTGAGCCTACCTGGGAGCTGCCGAAGCCCGGGCAGCGGGTCGTGGTGGGGCGGGGGCTTTCCATGTACCAGAACACCCGGAACCCCTTTCTCGTCGTCACGCTGAGATACGAAGCCGACCCGAAGAAGGACCCGCTCACGGAGGAGGGACGGGCTTGGCTCATCGACGAGCAGCGCGACCTCGGTTGCTACCGGATCTGCCGCTCGTGCGACAGGCCGTTGGGCATCGAGGACGAGAGCTGCCCGGAGTGCGGGGATGAGACGGAGCTCATCCTCAGCAACAAGTGGAAGCGCGAGTACGAGATCGACTACCAGGCGCAGGCGGGCAGTTACGTCTTCGATGCGTTCAGCCGTGCGCGGAACACCTGCAAGCCGTTCCGCATCCCGCCCTCGTGGCGGAGGTATCGCTCGATCGACCACGGGGTCAGGAACCCGACGGCGGTGCTGTGGATCGCGGTCGATCCGGACCGACACGTCTGGGTCTACGCGGAGCACTACGAGGCCGAGAAGACGATCGACCACCATGCGCGGCGGATACACGACATCTCGGCCCGGATCGACTACCACGCGCTCGGGCTCACGGGCTCGGATCTTCGGCGCATGGAGATGCCGGACTGGACGCCGACGGAGGAGTTCATCAAGCGCACCGTCCGGCTCTACCGCACGATCGGCGATCCCTCCATGGCGAACCGGACCCAGAAGGAGATGAAGACGGTCCGGCAGCGGTATGCGGACCACGGGATCTACATCGCGCGGGCGAACAACGCCGGCGCCGGGCTTGAGACGATCAACTCGATGTTCAGCGCAGGCACGCTCACGATCTTCGAGACCTGCGAGAACCTGATCCGCGAGGTCGAGCATCTCGTCTGGGACGAGCACGTCGACCCGGCGAAGAACAAGAAGGAGCGGCCCGTCGACCGGGACGACCACGGCGTCGATGCCTTGAAATACTTCGTGAACGAGTTCGCGCCGGCGAGCAAGGAGCTGGAGCTTCCAAGACGCCCCGTGCTCACCGGCGACGAACGGGCCGAGCTCGACCGAGAACGCTTCCGGAAACGTTATGAGCGACCGCCGAGGACGCACGACGACATCCTCGACGTCTAGGGGTGGGTTTCTCCAGATCCGCGTAGGCGGCTCGTTCGCCGTGGGGAAGGCGAAGGTCCCTTCCGACGGCGAGCACCGCTTCCATGCGTACGTCGATAAGAGCAGCCTGGCCTACGGCGCCGCACTCAAGGCCGCACGAAGCTTCCTCGACCGGCTGGAGGAGAACCTTCCCGTGAGCGGCTGGAGCGCGGTCGGGATCGAGCTCGCAGAAAAGAGCGGGCTCGTCCAGATCCCGGTCGACACGCTCCGCGACACGCCGGCTGGCAAATCACTACAACGAGGAGAATGGGTTATGGAAGAAGCGATCGCCGCAGTGGACGACGACTTGGTGGAAGCGCTCTCGAAAGAAGCGCACGAGGCGCGGATCGAGGCGCGGCGCGAGCGAGGCCGGCACAGCCCGGGCGAGTGCGGGGACCTGTGCGCGGACTGCGACTGGGATCTGATCCCGTGGGAGAATCTTCCGACCTACGTGAAGCAGGAGGAATGCAGGAGAGTAAGGAAGGTGCTGTACGCGCTCCACGACCGGGGACTTCTGCCGTGAGCCGCGCGAAGCTTATGGAGCGCATCCGCGCGCTCCACGCGGAATGGATGCCTATCCTCGGGCTCGGCGACTGGACCGACCAGAGCTACGTCTGCGAGGAGCCGGACGGGAAGACGTACGCGGAAGTAGAGAAGATGCAATGGGAATACAAGCGCTTCGCCATCCGCTACTTCCCGGATCTCGCCCTGCACGACGATGACTTCCTCGAAGCTATCGTGCTGCACGAGCTCATCCACGTGCTTCGGGACCCAGAGCGGCGGCTTCTCTTCGACCTCATCGACCAAGTCGATACTGAGGAAGACGATCTCGGCGAGACGCTACGGGAGTTCTACCGGATGCACGACGAGCGGCTCACCACGGAACTCGCGCACGCGCTGATCCGCGCCCGGCGGGCGGGCCGGGGGTGCGACAAGACCTGAAAGAGGGATGTAGCGAAGTTGACAACGGCCCGTGATGGATGTTAATCTCCTCCGCCGCCCTTTTCTCATCACTCCAAACATCCGTGGCCCGAACGGGCGCACTCGTTGGCCACGCTGCTCGACGCCGCAAGGCCGGGGAGCAACCACGTTCCACCCGTAGCGGTAGGTTTCACAGATGCAGCAGAAGGCTCACACCCATCAGCCCAAGGAAGAAGGCCGATTGGCTGGCTTCTTAGAAGAGCTGGAGGCCGAAGGGATCAGCAGCGAGCTCTCTGCCACCGTGCTACTCGTCTACGCGGTCGATGAGCTCCTGGACGTACTGGCGGACCAATTCGGTCCGCATCTTCGTGACCAGATTCTCGATCGAATGATCGTTCGCACGAGGAACCGGCTGATGAAACGGCGTCACCTGCGGCTGGTCGAATGAACACGGTGAAGATGCGGTTCCGTGCGCCGGGCGGAACCATCGTGGCTGAGGATAGCAAGTACGGCATCGAGCGGGTCCAGCATGCGGTCGAGCAGATCGCGCGCACGCTGCGCAAGTACGACCTGGGCTCGTGGAGAGAGCCCGTCCGGCTCGGGCTCCCGCGCTCCGACTACCTGCGCCTCCTCTGGGCCATGCACCGCGATGCCGACAACACCGCACCGCTCCTCGAAGAGATCGAGTTCCTGGGTCTACGGATCTACGGACTAGGATGGCCGTACTTCTCCTGAGCACCACGATCCTCACGCTAGCCCTCGCCGCATGGCTCTACGGCAGGAACGAGCGCGCCCGCGCGGAAGCGAAAGCCGCACAGGCAGCGCTCGAAAAAGCCGAGGCGAGGATCGAGCAGCTCGAAGAGAAACTCGATACCGCCTACGAGACGATCGCCTCCATGCGGCGTGACGGCTTCGTCGCCCCACCACGCCCCAACCCCAACAACGCCCCCGAGAACCTGCCCGCCGACGTCTCGGAAATCCTCAGCAAGTACCCACCCGAGCTCCGAGGCCCCACGCTCCAGTGGATCAAAGAGCAACGACGCGCCGGCGCGAGCTGGGACCGCATCAAGATGCACATCACTGGCCGCGTCCAGGACAACACCCCTTGAATTGAGCCCATGACAAGTTATATTTAGCCAACGAGGGGGCTGGGTTGCTTGATTTGGCATGAACCCTAACTCATGAACGGGAACTCGCTGGGGTGCTCAACCCAGCCCCCGCAGGTTGGAAACAAGGTCGAGGGGCTTGCGGGATACCTCCACGTTAGGGCTTCCTCATTTCCCAATCCACCGCCCTCGCAGCCCCTCGACCTCACCTCTTGTAGTAAACCATGCGTACCGCCATCCGCAGCAAGGAATGCCCACGCTGCAAACTCCTCACGGGCACCTTCTACGCTTGGAACGAGAACAAAGAAGCTCTCTTCCACTGCTGTAACCCGAGGTGCGGCATCGTCTTCGTGGGCTCGCACCACAACCCCAGGTACAGCCATGGCCACGACGCTCGGCGGTCCGCCGCGCTGCTTCATCTGTAACCAGAGGAAGTTGCGCTACAAGAGCAACCACGACGGCTACGTCACCATCACGTGCAAGAACTGCGGCCACTCCTGGATCGAGGAGGACGACAAGGACGTCCCCCTGCTCTACAACCAGATGCCCACGGCCCGCGACGAATGACCGCGTTCGAGAGAGCTCGCCCAAAGACGTATCCGGCTCGCCCGAAGGCGAGCTCTCTCGAACTGGTCTACTGAATCTTTTTTCACCCCACGCTGCATATTCCAGAAGGACCCACCTCCTTTATGGGACCCATCCAGCCTTTGCACTTCTCCGAGGTTTGTGGAATGAGAGTGGTCAAGAGTGGACATCCAGAAGAGTGTGAGATGGTGTGTGATTTTTCGGAGAAGGGTAGCAATCATGCTCCACGGCGCCCCCCGGGCTCGCGCTCCCTCGCGCGTGAGACTCCGCGCGCGCGGGAGAGAGTCTCGGCGTAGCAAGGTACCTGCTATGTCGTGGTCTCGCATCTCTCGTAGCGAGAACGAGATAAGAGACTCACTCTCTGTACCTCCGTGGGAAGTAACGTGGTCTCCTGTCTCGTGTCTCCCCATGACTCCCCGACTCACCGCGCGCACGCCTGCACGCACGCCTGCACGCTGCGACCCCCTTCGGCGTTTGTTCGGGCCGCGCTTTGTCGCCGCAAGTCGTTGCGCCGCATGGACTTGTGGCGTCGGACTTGACGGCGGACACCCTGGCCGTTAGCTTTTGCGGCGACAGTTGCGACGGCCGCAACGTGGCCAGTTGCGGTCTGATTGACAATTCGGGTTTAGGGAGTTGTGTGTCGCCGTCGAGTGCAACCCTAACGTGGAGGTGAGTTATGGCGACTGTCGAGGTGAAGGAGAAGCTCTTCAGCCCGGTCTTCGAGATTCTCGACGGGCAGGTGCGAGCTTACGTCGCGTCGTACTCGGCGGACGGTGGCAAGACCTACGGAGCGCCGAAGATCGAGATTCGGAGAGTCTGGTCTGGCACCGGCCAGACCGGAAAGCGAGAAGGGCTTTCCTACGAGGTTCTTTCGGAGCTGCAC
>Ga0207873_1002197_pt1 | contig 16700 bp, 15 predicted proteins | sample BGWIniCompost_FD_187373 | JGI IMG/M metagenome (GOLD analysis project Ga0207873, IMG submission 187373) | Cellulose adapted compost microbial communities from Newby Island Compost Facility, Milpitas, CA, USA - BGW Initial Compost (SPAdes)... ...
CACCCTCGAGACCGGAGGGCTTGTCTGCCAATTCCAACACCCTACAGTATGTAATTTGTGTGCTGTGTGATTGAAATTTCTTAACAAAACAACGGCTGACGCGCCTCAGGAGCAACAAATCCTGTTAAATTTTATACACTTTTTAAAAGAATAGCCCCAATTTGATATTTTTGTAATCACGTAAATCGTCATGGCTGAAAATTACAAAGTTGACAATACGGATCTCAGGATATTGGAGATCCTCATGCAGGATGCCAAAAAACCCTATACGGAAGTGGCGAAGAAGGTTTTTGTTTCGGGCGGCACCGTGCACGTGCGCATGAACAAGATGGAAGCCGCGGGCATCGTAGAAAAGACAACACTAAAGGTCAATTATTCCAAGCTGGGCTACGACATCACCGCATTCATCGGAATTTTCCTTCAGAAAAGCGCCCTGTATGACAGCGTCCTGGCAGCCCTGAAAAGCATCCCAGAGGTGACCAACATCCACTATACCACGGGCAACTACAGCATGTTCGTCAAAATCCACTGCCGGGATACCAATCACCTTAAGGAAGTCCTTCACGACAAAATCCAGCAGGTTGAGGGCATAGAACGCACCGAAACCATGATTTCCCTGGAAGAAAGCCTCGACCGGAACCTCAACCTCGTCAAGGAGCAGTCCTAAACAAAATACCCCCGCCAGAAACTATAATTCGGCCATTTTGTTTTAGATTTGTAAGTTATTTAAACTTAGTCTAAATAGGCTGCATGAGTAAGGATATCATAGAGGAATTTACCTCGCGGGAGTATGAGCACGGGTGGACGACCAACATCGAAGTGGACGCCGCCCCGAAGGGCTTGAACGAGGAAATTATCCGATTCATATCCGCCAAAAAGAACGAGCCGGAATGGCTGCTCGAATGGCGGTTGAAGGCGTACAGGCAGTGGACCAGGATGAAGGAGCCGACCTGGCCGAATGTCAAGTATCCGCCGATCGACTATCAGGATATCATTTACTATGCAGCTCCCAAGCAAAAAGCCAGACCCGAAAGCCTGGAAGATGTCGACCCTGAATTGCTGAAGACTTTTGAGAAGCTGGGTATTTCGCTTGTTGAACAAAAGCGTCTTACCGGCGTTGCCGTTGATGCTGTCATCGACAGCGTGTCGGTAGCGACCACGTTCAAGGAAACGCTTGCCGAGTTGGGCATCATCTTCTGCTCGTTCAGCGAGGCTGTTCAAAAGCACCCCGACCTCGTTCGGAAATACATGGGTTCGGTGGTTCCGGTTAACGACAACTATTTTGCAGCATTGAATTCAGCCGTCTTTACCGACGGATCGTTTTGCTATATCCCCAAGGGCGTGCGCTGCCCTATGGAACTTTCAACATACTTCCGTATCAACGCAGCCAACACGGGTCAATTCGAACGTACGCTCATTATAGCCGATGAAGGCTCATACGTAAGCTACCTCGAAGGTTGCACAGCGCCCATGCGGGACGAACACCAGCTGCACGCCGCGGTCGTCGAGATTTACGCGATGAAAAACGCGCACGTAAAATATTCTACGGTGCAGAACTGGTACCCCGGCGACAAGGAAGGTAAGGGCGGGATTTACAACTTCGTTACGAAACGCGGGTTATGTGCCGGTGAACATTCTAAGATTTCGTGGACACAAGTAGAAACCGGTTCTGCTATCACGTGGAAATATCCTTCCTGCATACTGAAGGGAGATTATTCGTCAGGTGAATTCTACTCTGTGGCTGTCACCAACAACTATCAGCAGGCCGACACCGGTACGAAGATGATCCACATCGGAAAAGGAACACGTTCGAGAATCGTTTCGAAGGGTATTTCCGCGGGTCATTCACAAAACAGCTATCGCGGCCAGGTGCACGTACTGAAGCGGGCTGAAGGCGCACGAAACTTTTCGCAGTGCGACTCCCTGCTGATGGGCGACAAGTGCGGCGCGCATACGTTCCCCTACATTGACGTGGAGAACAATACCGCCCACATCGAACATGAGGCTACAACCTCCAAGATTGGAGAAGACCAGATATTTTATTGCCAGCAGCGCGGTATCGACGAAGAATCGGCTGTCGCGCTTATCGTCAATGGCTATGCACGCGAAGTGCTTAAACAACTGCCGATGGAGTTTGCCGTAGAGGCACAGAAGCTCCTGGCGCTAACGCTCGAGGGAAGTGTCGGGTAGTTCCGCGAAGAAGTCCCTCACAGCGACAACCGTTTGTTGAACCGTAATCATCTAGTTGCGACATGCTATCCATCAAAAACCTTTGCGCGAAAATCGGAGACAACCAGATTCTGAACGGGATCGACCTGGAAGTAAAGCCCGGCGAGATTCACGCTATCATGGGACCTAACGGCTCGGGTAAGAGCACGCTGGCATCCGTGCTGGCGGGCCGTGAGGAGTTCGAGGTCACAGATGGCAGCGTCGAGTTTCTCGGCAAAGACCTGCTCGCTATGTCTCCCGATGAGCGTGCACGGGAGGGTATCTTCATGGCATTCCAATATCCGGTAGAAATTCCCGGTGTGAGCACCGTCAACTTCATGAAGACGGCGGTGAACCAGGTACGTACACACCGCGGCCTTCCCGCTCTCGATGCGGTTTCGTTTCTCAGCCTGATGAAAGAGAAGATGAAACTGGTTGACATCGACCAATCGCTGTTGAATCGCTCTCTCAACGAAGGCTTTTCCGGCGGTGAAAAAAAACGCAATGAAATATTTCAGCTCGCCATGCTTGACCCAAGGCTCGCTATTCTGGATGAAACGGATTCGGGCCTTGACATTGATGCATTGCGCATCGTGGCCGACGGTGTGAACAAGCTCATGACCAAAGACAAGAGCATCATCGTTGTTACGCACTACCAACGTTTACTGGAGTACATCGTACCTGACTTCGTGCACGTCCTCTACAAAGGAAAGATTGTAAAATCAGGCGGAAAGGAACTCGCCCTGGAGCTCGAAGCCAAAGGCTACGACTGGGTTAAGGATAGTGTAGCAGCCTGAAGAGATTTCAAGACATGACGACAAATGCTATAGATACGAATCCGACACTTCTCGGCGTGTCATCCGGTGCTATCGATTCGATACCGTCGCTGGCCACGCTTCGTGACGAAACTTTTCGACACCTTCAGGAAGTCGGATTTCCGGGACCGAAAAACGAAGAGTACAAATACACGCCGCTGACGCGCGCACTGGAGAAACTTTCGCTGGACGATCAGGAAGGGACGGGAACAGTGAACCTCGCCGATTACGCCATACCCGATCTCGATGCGACGGTCGTAGCCTTTGTTAACGAGAAGTGTGTAACGTCGCTTCCCGAAACTGAGGGTTTGATCGTAAAACCTTTGCAGGAAGCGCTTAGCGAGGGTAAAGGCATAAATCATTTCGCGAAAATTGTCGACGCGCAATCAGATGCCTTTGTCGCGTGGAACACGCTTGCATGGACTTACGGGTTTTACATTGAAGTACCTGCAGGAAAAACACTAACAAAGCCACTGGTCATTCTCCATGTCTCCGATGGCGCTGTAAGGAAAGCCGCCCGGAACCTCATCGTGGTTGGCCGTAATGCGCAGTGTACCGTCATCCAGATGTTTGCATCGACAGGCAAGGGCGCGTCATATGTCAATGTAGTTACGGAAGGTTTTGTCGACGAAAACGCACGGCTGGATCTTTACGCAATTCAAGCCGACATGCCCGGCCAGATTCAGTTTAACCAAACCCGGGTGCTGCAGAAAGACAACTCGCGGGTGAACTCGTATGCGTTCACCCTGGGTGGCAAACTGGTGCGCAACAACCTGGCGTTGGCGCTTGATGGGCAGGGATGTGAGTCGCACATGTACGGTTTGTATCTCCTCAACGGCGACACCCATGCGGACAATCATACGGTTGTGGATCACATAAAGCCCAACTCGTTCAGCAACGAATTGTACAAGGGCATTATGGATGACACGTCACGCGGTGTATTCAACGGTAAGATTTACGTGCGGCCCAACGCGCAAAAGACAAATGCGTTTCAGTCAAACCGGAACATCCTGCTCTCGACGGATGCCAAAGTGAACACCAAGCCGCAGCTTGAAATCTGGGCCGATGACGTGAAGTGTTCTCACGGATGCACTACCGGTCAGATTGATGAAGACGCGTTGTTCTACCTCATGGCGCGTGGCATTCCGCGGTCCACTGCGAGAGCCATGCTGCTCTATGCCTTTGCCGGTGAAACCATTGACGCTGTTAGCCTGCCACCCGTGCAACAATACCTGGCGCAGCGCGTGAGCCAACGGCTGCAACGAAACGACTTCTGATAATGGCTATACCCGCTACATTGCCAACGGACATAAAAAAAATACGGGAGGAGTTTCCCGTACTTTCACAAAAGGTGAATGGCCGGGACCTGGTGTACTTCGATAATGCGGCGACGTCGCAGAAACCCCGCCAGGTGATCCAGGCGCTCATAGACTATTATCAAACCACCAATGCCAACATTCACCGGGGCATTCATACGCTGGCGGAGCGTGCGACGAAGGCTTATGAAGAAACCCGTGAGGCTGCCAGGGCTTTCATCAATGCGGAATCGTCGGAGGAAATCATATTCGTTCGGGGAGTTACTGAGGCCATCAACCTCGTAGCATCGTCGTATGGCCGGGCTTTCCTTCGCGAAGGCGACGAAGTGATCATTTCTGCTCTGGAGCATCATTCGAATATTGTACCCTGGCAGCTGATCTGCGAACAGCAAAAAGCAAAGTTGCGAGTCATTCCCGTCACCGACATAGGTGAGATCGATCTCGATGCGTACGGCAAGTTATTATCGGACCGCACACGCGTTGTTGCTGTGAATCATGCGTCTAACACACTGGGTACGATTAACCCTGTAGCCGAAATCACGCGCATGGCGCACGCTCACGGGGCGGTCGTGCTTGTCGACGGCGCTCAGGCCGGAGCACACCTCGATATCGATGTGAGAGCCATTGACTGCGATTTCTACTGCCTGTCTGCTCATAAAATGTATGGACCCACCGGGACGGGAATCCTGTACGGAAAGAAGAAGCTTCTGGACGCCATGCCTCCTTACCAGGGGGGCGGCGAGATGATAAAAGATGTGACTTTTGAAAAGACCACGTATAACGAGTTACCGTACAAGTTTGAAGCAGGCACACCCAACATTGCCGATGTGATTGCATACCGTGAGGCATTCCGCTTTATTCTGGGACTCGGCAGGGAAACCATCCGCGCGCATGAGCACGATCTGCTCACGTACGCGACCGAAAGGCTGACGAGCATGCCCTCAGTGAAAATCATCGGCACTGCTCCGGAAAAAGTAGGCGTGGTATCGTTTGTTGTGGATGGAATACACCCCTTTGATATAGGCCAAATGCTTGATGCGCGGGGCATTGCCGTGCGGACCGGGCACCATTGTACACAGCCGCTCATGGACCGTTACGAAATTGAGGGAACGGTAAGGGCCTCGTTTGCTGTTTATAATACCAAAGAAGAAATCGACCGGCTCGCTGAAGGACTACAGCGCGTTATTAATTTTGTGAAATAGACCGGTCGACGCCAATTGATGAACAACGAGACGCCCCGGAGTATAGCCGCCATTCAGGATGAAATCATCGCTGATTTCGCCCTCCTGGATGACGATGCCGAGATGAAAGTACTTTACGTAATGGAACTCGGCCAGAAACTCCCGCCAATGCCCGACGAAGACAAGACGGATGAAAACATCGTCAAAGGGTGTCAGTCGCGCGTATGGCTCACAGCCCGGCTGGAAGGTGACCGGGTATACTTTACGGCGGACAGCAACACGGCCATCACCAAAGGTCTGGTGAGCCTGCTGATCCGGATATTTAACGGTCAGAAACCGGAGGCAATCCTGGCGTCAGACCTGCATTTCATGAATGCCATTGGCATGGAACGTTTCATCGGTACCCAGCGCACTAACGGATTTTCGGCGATGATTCGCCAGATGAAGATGTATGCGCTTGCTTTTAAGACGAAAATGGAAATTGGATCATGACAGAAACGGACCAAAAGACTGATGCATCCGTGCCGGACCTTCGCGAGAAGGTGATCGCGGCCATCAAGACGGTGTATGATCCCGAGATTCCCGTCGACATTTACGAGCTTGGCCTCATCTACGAGATCAGTGTTTATCCCGTGAACAACGTATATGTTCTGATGACGCTGACCTCGCCGTCATGTCCGTCGGCGGAGGTGATCCCCGGTGAAGTTGAACAAAAGCTTCGGGCCATCGAAGGCGTGAATGACGTTAAAGTGGAGGTGACCTTCGACCCGCCGTATTCGCAGGATATGATGTCAGAAGCGGCAAAGGTAGAGTTGGGCTTCCTGTGAGAATTGTAATTGAAAGAATGAGTATCTAAACCACACAACCAGTATGTACCCTGAACAACTTGTGGCGCCGATGCGCCTTGACCTTACAAGCGCCGGATTCGTTGAACTGAAAACCCCGGAAGAGGTCGATCGCTATCTCACTAATCAGAAAGGCACCACTTTGGTAGTTATCAACTCCGTATGCGGATGTGCAGCGGGCGCTGCGCGGCCGGGCGTAAAGTGGGCTCTTCAGCATAGCGAGAAGCGTCCCGACCACCTGACCACAGTATTTGCCGGAGTCGACAAGGAAGCCGTAGCACGGGCACGCGAATATACCCTGCCCTACCCTCCTTCCTCACCGTCTATCGCGCTGTTTAAGGATGGTGAGTTGGTGCACTTCGTAGAGCGCCATCACATTGAAGGCAGAAACGCCCAGATGATTGGCGAACACCTTGTAGAAGTTTTTGAAGAGTATTGTTAGAGGGGACGGATCAGAGATCGACGATCTCGTCTGTGACAACGTTTTTTTCCTTATCCAGGATCTCGTACCGTGAATAGTTGCTCTTGTATTCCGGTACGAGTTCCTTCATCAACGCCACCATCTTAAGTTCGTTCTTGTCGTTCACCAGGTCGTTGAAGAGTTCAACGTAACGATTCACTTCTTCGTAGCGATATTCCCGAACCCGGGCAATCATAATTTTTTCGTGGTGGGTCGGTAAAGTGTCTTCTGCGTTGTTGAGCAATTCCTCGTACAGCTTCTCACCTTCCCTGAGGCCGGTAAAGACGATTTCAATATCCTTGCCCGGCTCGTAACCGGACAGCCAGATCATCTTCTTGGCGAGGTCCAGGATGCGAACGGATTCGCCCATATCAAAAATGAAAATCTCGCCGCCCTTACCCATCGCGCCAGCCTCAAGCACAAGCTGACAGGCTTCCGGTATAGTCATGAAGTACCGCGTGATTTCGGGGTGTGTTACGGTGATCGGTCCTCCCTGTTCGATTTGCTTTTTGAACACCGGGATCACCGAACCGTTCGATCCAAGTACGTTTCCAAACCGGGTGGTAACAAAGCTTGTCTGGAACAAGCCGAGTTCCGGCAACGCGTTGTTGAGGGACTGCACGTAGATCTCCGCGATGCGTTTTGAGCACCCCATGACGTTCGTAGGGTTGACAGCCTTGTCCGTGGAAATCATGACGAACTTGCGCACCTTGTACTCCACTGCCAGGTCGGCCAGGATTTTTGTTCCCAGAATGTTACAGCTGATGGCTTCCGATGGATTGCTTTCCATCATGGGCACATGCTTGTATGCAGCTGCGTGATAAATAATTTCCGGCTTGTGCGCATTAAAGATCGATGCGATCCGGGCGCGGTTGGTAATGTCCGCCACGTAGGGAAATACACGAGCCCGTTGACCGCTGATGAGGATTTCACGCTCAATTTCAAACAGCGCGCTTTCCGCCTGATCGATCAGGACCACAAAAGCCGGGTCATAGCGGATGACCTGGCGCACCAGCTCGCTGCCGATGGAACCAGCCGCACCTGTAATACAGATGCGTTTGCCACGGATCTGATTGGCGATGTTGATGTTGTTGAGTTGTATCGCCTCCCTTTCGAGGAGATCCTCGATATTGATATTCTTGATCTGGTTGATGCTCAGTTCGCCTTTCACCCAACGGTCCGCCGGTGGTACAACCCGCACCTTTACCTGGTTGCGCATACAGATATCAACAAGCTCGTTCTTCCGCTCCGGAGGAAGGTTCTTGACGGTAATGATGAGTTCGTCGACGCTGAATTGATTGATGACATCCTCCAATTCCCGTTGTGAGGCACGGAAAATCCGCGTTCCGTCGAGCACCTTACCGATCATGTTATCGTTGTGCTCCACGAAACCTACAACCTTGGCAGAGGCTGACGAATCAATGACGTGTTTGGTGATGATCCCCGTGTGGCCGGTACCGAAGATCAGCACGTTGGACCGTGTCGTCATTCTTCGCTTGTAGTACGAGAACACGTACTTAACAAGGAGGCGATAATTGAAAAGGAACAGGAACGACGCCAGGAATGAAATAAAGATGACAGAATACGGGATCAGGTTATGCTGGACATTGTAGTAGTATATCAGGTTCACCGACGACACGAGAACCAGGTTGAGGATCACCACATAGAAGATACGGACACCATCCTGAACGCCGGTGTACCGGATGATACCCCGATAGCTGTTGGTGACCATTATGGAAAAAAGGCCACACCCAAACTGAATACCCAACGCTGCTACAAAATTATTGGCGAGGATGTCTTCAAATACAAAGCTGAAACGCAGCAGGTAGCCGATGGCCGTGGAGACAAGGAGTATCGCCAGGTCGATAAATATAATTATCCACCGGGGGAGTATTTTCAGCTTGTAGATTGTGTCGACGAAGAAATTCCTTTTGCCTGCCATACGTTTGCGGCGGCGCCACGCATTACGTGATACTTCTTATCCGATTTGAAACGATAACATGAATGACCCAACGGGCCATCAAAGATAAGAAACCCGTAACACTTTCCTTTCAATTCACATACAAATTATTGGAGCCACAAACGCCTGTAAGGCAAGCTAATGCGTTTTTAAAATCCTGATTTTCATGGGTAGATTTTTGCCCGCGAGCGTGATGTAGTAAAACCCTTGCGCCAACTCAGAGATATCGACTTCGACGTAATTACCTCCTCGCCGTACCGGATGCACACGTTGTACCAATCGCCCGTCTATGCTATGAATATGAACAGTTTCCACCTCATGAATTCGAGGGCCACTTAAAAACAGGCTTTCCCTGGAAGGGATTGGAAAAGCGACGACTCCCCTTTCGACATTTGTTTCGTGATCGTCGGCACTAACGACAACCTCCTTCGGTTTGCAATCGATAACAAGAGATAACGGTGGGGTTCCTCCGTCGACAGTTACTTCCCCCTGATCGTCAAATTCATATCGCCTCCCGGTCGCTTCATCAAAGAGTGCGAACACTGCTGCCTCAAGCGCTCCGTGAGCCCGGACCCGAAAGGTCAATGCACTTCCACCGCTACCACGTACGTCTACCGGTATGTGTACCGCACACTCTATGTGTGACACGGCGTTGATGGCTACAGGCACGCCATCGGCAGTCACGAATGCCAGCGACAGGGAGTCGTTAGGCATCTTGGGAGCATCATAGTCATCCAGTTCCATCAATGCGCCCTTGCGAATTCGAAAGTAGGCACGATCCGTTAGTCTGCGTGTTGCTAGTGTAAGCTCGACGAAGTCGGGTGGCTGTGTGCGATAGTATTCCCCACCAGTGATCGACTTTGCATCCTCCGTAATCGTGAGACGCGGATTTTCTCCTGTCGTTCGCACCCAGAATGATTGCCCCAGAGCCAGTAGTCCGCCGGCCAGGCTACCCACCTCCCCATCCCAATACCTGAAGCCACCGGCAAGGTTATCGCGGACCGCGATGGAGGCGCTGACGTTGTGTGATTCCCATCCCTCCTGTCCCCACCTTATCGTAGCAGGATAGGGATTACCAATCAGGTTCCATCCCTGCATTGCCGTGTCAGGAGAAGGCGTATACGTGACCTCAAAAGATAACGGTCCCTGATGAACAGGCCCGGTGACATCCCAGTTGGAGTCCGATTCCCCATTCCAGTTAAAGAAACAATATCCGCGTCCCAGGACAAATCGATTTTCATGAGACGTGCCGGTCGTGGGAAACGGCATCCACCTGGATTCTTCTTCGCTGTAGAAGAAAAGGGAAGGTGCATCCTCTGGTAAATCGTCACCACGATCGGCATCTTCAAAGACGCCCGTCACGGGAATGTCGTCCATCAGGTCCGCTACCATTGCATCTTCCACGGGCGAGCTAATATACCGGTAGCGATCTCCCGGCGCACCTGCAATGAACCGCTGCACGACGACATCGCCGACAATCGCAGATCCACCGCTCAACTTCCCGATGGACGCCGTTCCCTCAGGCAATTCAGAAGATGAAATCAGCGTGAGGTTGCCGTTCGAAAATACTTGCGTACCAGATGATGCTACCGTCAGCATTCCCCTCAGGTTCAGTGGCCGCTGCAGCGCTATCGATCCGGGTGACGACTGCTGTATGACAAGATCATGCACAGTAATCTCAGACACGTCGATGACCTGTTCTCCCAAACCATTCATGACGAGAGTAGCGATGTCGAACGGGCGATCTCCCTGCAAGTCACGCAGCACAGAAACAGTACTTGTCCCGGCCGTAAATTCTGATACTCCCGTGTTCAGTCCTCCAAATTGAACGTCGTTAAGGACAACAGCGCTGGGACAGAGAATGTCGACCTGGGTTTCCAGACGATCGTACGATAGATATTGCGTACCGCTTCCGTTGTAGACAAGCCTCGATTGCGGTCCGAACATAATGTTGCCGGCGACCTGAACATTTCCTCCTGGGCCCGCCTGTATCGCACCCGTGCCGTTCAGGCTGCCGAGGCGCAGCGTACCATCGACTATAAGGTCCCCACCCGTGGTGTTGGTGAGCAGCGAAGTTCCGAGGTCAACGTCGGCGCCCTCTGCTACCCTGAAGTTGATATGCCCTTCGAAGCCGGCGTCATCACCCGGCATCACGTTTACCTGTTGGATAGCGTCTCCGCCAAATGTTATTATACCCGACCCTGTTCCGAGCGCATCGATACGGCCTTGAAGTATTGTCAATTCTCCCCGCACCGTAAGGTCCGTATTTCCGGAGGCTGTACTCGAAGCCATGCGTAATCTGGGACGTGCGTCTACTACGAGATTCCCTCCGATGGTCACATAGGCGTGTCCCGTTGTGGTGAAGTAAGTAGCGCCTCCCGACGTCGACGTGAATTTGAAGTCTCCACCCACATCGACTGTGCACGTACCGCTTTGAGAAAACCACACTTCTGATGGACCCGAGATGATCACGTTACCACCAATATGCAGGTCGAGATTCTGTCCCTGTGAAAGGCGGAGGACAAAACCGTTTGTTGACTGTACGATGAAGTCGCCCCGGATAGTCCGAAGCCTTCCCCTGAAATCCACGAACTGACCCTGCGAGGAACAATTGTACACAATAGTGCCCCATGGCTGATCCCACGCTGCCGAGTCCATAGAGACATTGCCGCTGATCCCCGTAATCTCAAATCGTGATGCGGGATGCCATTGTGCAACAGGAATACTTCCTTCTTCGGTTGCACGGTGCACATAGGCACTGCCCTCGTGGAAGGCGGTGTTGACTGCACTCATTCCCTTGAACGTTATGCCGTCCTCACCGATCACCGTACCCCAGACATCGAGTGTTCCTCCGTCGGCAAATCCGATGTCTGTCGACTCTCCGTCTACGATACGGAGCGTCGCACCGGCAGCCACGACGAGCCTGCCCCCGGCTACAACGAGGTTGTCGATCGATACCTCGCTTCCCGCAGACAACGTCACAGTATGCTTAACAAGAACGGATGTGCTATTGGTCGCTGTAGGCACTATACCGTCGGTCCACGTTGACGGCGACTCCCAATCCCCATCGGCAACACTTGCGCGCTCCTGAGCGACTGCTTCATTCCCGGCGATCCATGCCACGGCCATCAAGCTTATAGCAAAAGGCGTCGAATTGCGCCCTCGCTTCATCCATCGCAACGCGACACTCCCGGCAAAAGCCCCGGCAGCGATCAACCATCCTACGCCGGTAAGCGGTACACGGCGTTCCGGCCTCCGTCCCTGGTTGGGATCCCCAGGTTGCGCAACGACGGTCAGGCAAGACGCTAACAAAAGAGCTGCAACCCGCAGCCATGACGTGATAACTTGAGAGGGCATGGGCGAATATAATTCCATCTGAGATAGAAAGGCAATAGCCTATACGTTATTTTAACGCATAGGCGGCGAGTTATTAACATTGGTTAACTGGCAGACAGAACACCGCGCCCGGCCGGCGGCCATTCGGGGCGGCAAAAATGTCATTTTTTAAGGGGAACGGGGGTTACCTTTTGGCCCCCTTCGTCATAAACCGGACGGCTTAAAATGCGCTATAGTTGGCCAGGGCAAACGTACCGTGTGCATCTGGCATGGTTTTTCATTATCCACACAACGAAAACGTAGTAGACCAGATGAAACAGGTATTTTACAATGGACAGTCCTACGAGTACAGGGTGTCCGAGGAGAACGGAGTGAGGTATATACTCCTGTACGACAGAGGGGTTCTGCGTCATCGCCTGAGAGAGAGCGAGTTGGACAAGCGAACCCAGGTTTCTTTTATTCTTGACAACTATTACAACCGGAAGCATGCACGGCTGTCGTCAGCGGCCGTCTGACAAACACAATCCTTCAGATGTTCGGGTCGCCAGCGCGACCCGAACATTCTCTTTCTGACAATTTTTCCGCACGATTCGCCACACCGCCGGTCAAATTGTACATTCCGGCAAGGTCAAAATTCCCCAGATTTCCCCACTTTTCCCCGGCTGTCCTGGCAATTTCCTGGCAATTTCGGTCTGCTTCTGCACCCGTCCCGGCTACCGGCAAGGCAACTGAAGCCGGCCCTCCACTGTATGGTCGACAAAAGGATCACGGCCATTAACATAAGGACTATTCCCATGCGCATTGTTTTTTCTGCGCTGCTGTTGCTGCCGGCAGTCAGCCACACTTTTTCGCAACGCTACATAGCCGAAGATGGCGTTATATCTTTCTTCTCCGATGCTCCCGTCGAAGACATAACCGCCACGAACAGGAACGTAACCAGTATATTTACCGCGTCTACCGGCGCCATCGCGTTCTCGGTACCGATACGCCATTTCGAATTCGAAAAGAAGCTCATGAAGGAGCACTTCAACGATAAGTACATGGAGTCTGACCGGTTTCCCCGTTCAACCTTTTCGGGGACCATAACCGGTTATTCGATGACGGCCACCGGTCCCCAGCGTGTAAGGGCAAAGGGTAAACTCACCATCCACGGAATCGTCAAGGAAATTGATGTGCCCGGCAGTTTCGAAGTGAAAGACCACGCCATTCACATGAAGACCCGCTTCACGGTACTCCTGGCTGACTACGGCATAAAGATTCCACAGCTGCTCTGGGAAAACATCTCGGAAGAAATTCAGATTTCAGTAGACCTAACTTACAATCCAAAATAGAACTATGCGACTTCTTACTACGGTATTGTTTCTCTTCGTGACATCCCTGGTGTATGCGCAGGAAGATTTGTTGGAAGAACTGGAGAAACAGCAAGGCGAACAAACCGACCTCACTCTTCAGACATTCAAAGGCACACGTCTCATCAATGGTCATTCCGTCGAAACAAAACCCGGCGGGGCGCTGGAATTTATCATTTCACACCGCTTCGGTACGCTGAATAGCGGCTCTTACAACCTCTGGGGTTTGGACGCCTCAACCATCCGCCTCGGTCTGGAATATGGTATCACCGACCGATTCGGAGTCGGCGTCGGACGCAGCAGCCTGGACAAGAGTTTCGACGGATATCTCAAGTACAAACTTTTGCACCAGGCATCCGGAGCACAGCCGTTTCCCTTCACGATGACGCTACTGGCCAGCGCCCAATACAAGACGAATAAGAGCGGAGCGGACGAAGCCTTGAGTTCCCGCGACAGGCTGTCTTATGCAGTCCAGGCGCTCCTGGCACGAAAAATTTCATCCGGTTTCTCATTACAACTCGCACCCATCCTTGTACATCGCAATGCAGTCGATCAGGATCTGTTTGTCAACGACCTCGTCGCGTTGGGCATAGGGGGCAGGGCACGATTGACACGCAGTGTGTCCCTGCACCTCGAATACTACGCGCGCCTGAATGAGAAGGAAGGCAATCCTAATCACGATGCCATCGGTGTCGGAATCGACATCGAGACGGGCGGCCACGTATTCCAGCTGGTGTTCACAAACACACTGGGAATGATGGAACGGATTTTTGTCGCGGAAACAAACGAGGACTTCTTCGACGGCGACATCCACTTCGGATTCAACATCACCCGCACGTTCCAACTTTCAAAGAAAGCACGGCAATCGGGTCGAGACTGGTAGCTAGTTACCCTTAGCTTCCGCAAGCTTTCTTTCGGCTTCGGCAAGGCGGGCCTCCAGTTCGCTGATGCGGGCACGACTTTTCTCCTGCATTTCCCGCAATTCCATTTCCGCCCGTTTGAGGGTTGTGACGTCGCGGGATATGCCAAAGGTTCCGACTACTTCGCCATGGGCGTCAACAAGTGGCATCTTGGTGGTTGACACATAGAATTCAGAGCCGTCTTTCAGGATTTCACGCTCTACAAAGTCGACCTTGGGCAAGCGGGTTCGCATGATCTGCTGCTCGTCTTCGAGCGCTTCGCGTGCGTGCACTTCATCCTGGAAGTCGAAGTCCGACTTGCCGAGCAAATCCTCCGGTTCTTTCCCGAAGTGTGTGGCAAGGTGCTTGCTCACGCGAATGAAACGGCTATCGCGATCCTTGAAGTATATCGCTTCCGGAATGTTGTTCATAAGTGCACTGAACAGGTACTTCTCCACCTCAAGTTCATGCCGAAGCTGATTCAGTTCGTTTACTTGTCGGTGCATTTGTTCCTGTGTGGCTTCAAGTTCCTCCATGTTCTGTCGCATCTCCTCCTCCTGTGCGCGAACTTCCTCGGCCTGTTGCTGAGCGTTTTGGAGCAGAATACGCATCCGTTCCGAGGAACGCACTGAAATCAATGACGCGGCGAGGCTCTCACCCACCTTCTCCAGGAATTCGATGTGATGGGGTTTGAAGTCGTTAAGTGAGGCCAATTCCAGGATGCCTTCGATCTTGTCGTTGGCGATCAACGGTACGAGTACAAGCGATCTCGGGTCCGCTTCTCCGAGCGTGGAAGAAATTGTCGCGTATCCGGCCGGAACTTCGCGGAGGTGTACGGTCTGGCGTTCGAGGAAAGTCTGCCCAACCAGCCCCTGCCCAATTCCCACCTTTTGCGTAATGAACTTCTTGCGTTCATAAGCATAACATGCCTTAAGCTCGAGGTATGGTTCTTCTTCCTCTTCTTCGATGATGAACAGTCCACCGATCTTGGCATCGAGATATTTCACGACCGAAGAAAGGAAAGCGTCACCCAGCGATTGCATGTCGTGCTGGTTCTTCTGGATAATCGCCCCGAACTTTGACAACCCTTCGGTCATCCACATGCGGATGTCGTCTTCCTCCTTCACCTTTTTCATCAACTCCCGCATCTGGATCAACTCACCGGCAATGTTGTCGCGGTTCACATCGCGATTGGTATCGTTCATGCCCTCCCAACGGACATCGTAGTTTTTCCTGGCCACTTCCTGAATGAAGGTGGCTGCCTGCCTGAGGTTATTCAGGAGCCGCGTGCGAACGGCTTCTTCATCTTCTAGATTCACCTCTTCCAGCGAATCGAAGACATACTTCCGGTTGCTTTCGTCAATGGCGCGATTGAGATTCACGAGACGACGCCTCAATCTTAATACACTCCGAGGCAACCCAAAGGCCACGGGTACACAAAGAAGCAAAACGAGCTGCAGAAGAACGGCGAGCCACAGCCAGCCGCTTCCGGATTTGTCCGACTTAATTTGATTGATGTAGGCTTCAATCAATGAGAAGTCGCGCTGCACAGCATCAAAGGCTGATGTAAACGTGGCAAGACTTGGACGGGCTGCTGCAGAGTCAGGATACAGGAACGAATCCAGGAATTGCCGGTGGTTTTTGAGCGCATCGCTTACGGAAATCTCCAATCTTCCCAGCAGTGTCTCGTTAAAGCCGTACTTCCTGAGGTTGTAGGTCAGACTGTCGAATGCTTTTGAAACATCCCCGACGGTCTCCTCATAACGATTGATGGTGCGATCGTCGTTAAAGATCATCGCTTCCCTTGCGATGAAGTCGGCATACACAGCGTTTGTACGCAGCGTTTGGATGTATCGCTCGGCAATTTCCGCACGATTCCGGTCTTCGTCTGACATTCTCTGGAGATAGTACAGGTAGATCACCAACGCCGAATTGGCGAGGAGGGCAATGCCAAGGACATACCCCATTGTTGTCAGGATGTACGCCCTCAGCCGATCTTTGTTAACCATGCTGCCCGGTTGTTTGACATGCCCAATAAATCAAGTATCAATAGAGGGCATTTTCAGGCACAATAACAAAATAAGATTGACTCAAACCTTACAAGCAACATGTATATTCGTCAAAGCAAAAAGAGGCAGATGCGTCTGCTCCTGCATCTGCATCTGCCTCTGAATCCAGTTCGCTACGCTGCGGGCACTGCCGATTGCGGAGGTCCCTGGTATTGAGCGTCTCCAAATCCCAGCATAGGCCATCCAATGAAGGGCAGTAGGATCAGAAGCGCTGTCATGCCTGCACCCTTGCCAAAAGCAAGTGATATCTGGTGAGTGACTA
>Ga0207873_1002198_pt1 | contig 16692 bp, 15 predicted proteins | sample BGWIniCompost_FD_187373 | JGI IMG/M metagenome (GOLD analysis project Ga0207873, IMG submission 187373) | Cellulose adapted compost microbial communities from Newby Island Compost Facility, Milpitas, CA, USA - BGW Initial Compost (SPAdes)... ...
CTGATCCTTCGCCAGGGAGACGTTGCGCAGTACGCTGAACAGCTTCTGGCGGCCAGTATTGCGAATGTGCGCCAGCAAACCGCCGCCGAAACATACCTGGGGCCGCGCCAACAACAACAGTAGCAAGAGCAGGGGTAACCGGCCATGGCAACCCGTAGCGATCTGCGCGTCGAGCTAAAGAAGCGAATGGGGATCCTGGTGCGGCGCATTGGAGACGATTCCGTGCAGCCGCAGGAAACCCAGGAATACGATCAGTACCTGGATTCTGTGCTGGATCGCGCCGCACTATGGGTACAGGCCCAGCTTCCCTATTCGCTGCACTTTGAATCGACGGCCCTGCTCGCCGTCGATGCCAGCGGTGCGGCACCGATCCCCAAGCTAATGCAGGTGCTGCATGAGGCCTACAACTGGGACGGTAGCAGGGCGGGCCAGCGCATTCGGCGCGTAGATCCCTTCGAGTTCGTGGCGCTCGAGAAGGAAAACCCGAGCGGCTCGGACTACCTGTACTGGTCCGTTTTCAACGGAAAGATCAATCTGCTCCCGGCCATGGCCGGCCAGGTCCAGGTGGTAGGCTACCGGCGCTCCCTGCTCACGCCCAGCACAACAGAATCGGGCGTGATCTATCAGGACAAAACCGACGGCTCTATATACTTCACGGATGCCCAGGTCGAGGAATTGCTGATTCTTCGCACGGTCGCCGAATGGCTGATGGACATTGGCGCATTCGAGCTTGCCAACGGATACATTCAGCGCACCCAGGAAATTGCTTCCCTGCTCGGCAAACGTCCGCCGGTTGCACAACAGGTTAAACGACGTAGTCCGCGATGGCTGTAGGGAAAGAGAAAAAGCCGCCCCTGGGAACAGGTGAGCGCTTCAAGCGCCTGGTTCGAAGCCTTGCCGCCAAAGGGGTTAAAAATCCTAAAGCCCTGGCGGCGTGGATCGGCCGCAAAAAGTACGGTAAGCGTCGTTTTCAGCAGATTGCGGCCCGTGCTCGCAAGCGGAAAATGAAGCAGAAGAATTAAAAACAAACATGGCGCGTAAACTGAAGCGCATTCCCCTGTTGGGCCTTCAGACCGGCCTTCCGGCCTATCTGCGCAAAGACGGAGGCATGGCGAAGGCCCACAATGTAATCGCCGTGCGCCAGCCCAGCGGCGAGGTGGTCTGGCGTCCGCTACCGGCTCTGGCCGGCCAGCCCGTAATCAGCGGGTTACTTCCTGACGAAAAGGTTCTGGACATTACGCTACACCGCCAGCCGGCCCTTGGTGATTTCAGCACACCGGGCACATCGCTGGAGCGCTACATCGTGCTAACTTCACACCGTTTAGGCCTTATGCAACCGGTGCGAAATGGAGGTGGCGCCGGTCCAGGGGGGGGTTATCCGAATCAGTACGAGCTTGCCACTATTGCAATGCTGCCCTACAACCTGGATCGGCGGGCGCTTTTTGCCTTCGTAACAAACCGGGTGATCGTGACAACGCTTATTGGCGGACGCCCGGAACGCACGTTCATTGTTGTTGGCGATTTTGCCTGGGAACTTCCTGTGCCACGCGTCACGCGTGACGAAATCACGCTTACTCAGACCGACGGCCCTTTTGACATTGGCATGATCGGTGTACGTGCGGCCTGGGTACTTCAGGATGGAAGCCAGGGCCCGTGGTCAACGCCGATACCTGTAGCAAAATCAACAGACGGATGGGCCTTCAAAGTAAAGGTGGAGCTGAAAGACGACGTAACGGTGTCCTGGAGCCAGCGCACGATCGACACCACCACCAAGCCGCATTTGATTCGGGGCGTGCGCATTGCCATTACAGACCTGCTCCCCATTGATGTTGGCGATCTGTTTCGTACTGACTATTTCGTTGTCGGCGAAGTGAGCCTGGACTTTAGCGCCAGTCCCCCGTTTGCCGAACTGACAATCGACAATCTCAGCGCCGTTACAGCCGGAGAACTTGCTGCCGACGATCTGATCAATCAACACCGCATAGCCGGCATTCCCCTTGTGTATAATGGCCGTCTCTGGCTTGGCGGCGCGATTACCGACTTCGCAGCGCCGCGCGTTGGAGACCAGATTAAAGGCGTTGCACGGGGCGAGCCTTTGCCGCCAAGTTCGGTTCGCGTTGCCTCTGCGCCCGGAGGCTACCCAGTAGTACTCTGGAATCCACCCAATGATGATCCCGCCCTGGAGCCGACCGGTGGCACTTACCGAATCTACCGGCAAACAGCGGAAAAGGGCGCTTCGCCGTTTCCGCCTTATGCCGCGCTGGTACATGAAATGGGAGTGATGGGAAATACGATCTACACATGGACCGACTTTGACGTTGAGCCGGAAACCCTGTATTACTACTGGGTGGCAACGGCAAATCAAAACGGCGTGGAGTCGGAGTGGGCCGGTCCTTATGATTATACGACACCGCCTGACCTTGGAGTGATACCGCCTGACCCTGAAGAGTAAACCGTGGCGTACCAGATTCAAATAGGGGTTGAGATTAAAACGGACAACGGCACCTTCTGGCGTTTCAGCGAGGAGGTGACGGTGTCCGGGAGTATTATCACGTTTGAAAACAACATGCTGGTGTATCCGGACCGTCGCGCTACTCGCTTTCACCTGTATTGCCGGGACGCCGACGGAACGGACCCGAATGTACCGGACACCTGGGTTGAGTTTGGGGCCTGGCAAGCGCAGGCCAGTCCCTCGCTTAACATGGCCTACGTCGATCTTGGCGGAAACATAGACCTGCAGACGGTTGCTCCAAGGGCGGCCAGGCCGAGCAACTGGCAATCTCTGCAGCAGCAGATCGAGATTGACGATAACAAGGTGTTGATTTCGGAGGCTCCCAGGCCGTTCGAGTTTCGCGCAGGTGGGGCACTCTGGATTGGCAACGCCAGCGAAAACCGTATCATTCGGCTGGCCTCGAGCGCGCTTCCCGTGTCTACGGGCCAGTTCGGCGCCTATCCCGTGCTGGCCTTTTGTCCGAACTCGATCTTTGCCATCGCGATTTCGGAGGCCGGGCTTCCTGCTTCGATTGTGCCGCTCACCATGGAGCTTGGGCTTGCCTCGCCTCATGCGCTGGTGAGCGTCGAAAACACGGTGTTTTTTGCGCACCGAAGCGGAGTCTATGCAATAGGGCCGAATCTGGAGATCAAGTCGCTTTCTGACACGATTTACAATCCGTCGTCTGAGCTTTCCCTGCGCGTGGACAGCACGGCGGAACTGGTGTATCTGCGCCAGGGCGTGCGCCAGGAGTTGTGGTACGCTTCCGGTGTGCAACCCTATTCCTACATTTTTTCCGTTCCCGCCGTTGCCTGGAGCAGCGCAGATCGAGGCGTAAGAGGCGTCGTGCCTTACCTTGACGATCCCGAGAACGCCCTGCTTTTGCTCCTTGACGACGGTTCGCTGTGGGTGGAGGGATCGGATTTTGCCACAAGCGAATCGTGGGAAATTACGTTTTACCCGCTTTACCTTGAGGAGGGAGAGCAGGCGCTCTGGAAGCGCCTGTGGCGGCTTTCTGTACGAGGCGTTGGCGAGGCATCGGGTGTATCCTGGGAGGTGTTTGCCGATAACGTGCGAATGGCAAGCGGGACGCTTGACTTCAGCGTAAGCGATACCTTCGTCATGGTGTCCGGACACGGCAAAGCTTTTACGCTGAAACTGTCTGGACAGAACATAAGCGCCGATTTCGGACTGATTGAGCTGTTGGCCGAATACGAAACGCGATATGAGCACCGTGCACGACGCCTCCCGTAACACCGAAGGCAACTACAAAGACGCCGTCTCGCAGTTTGTGGCTTTTTTATGGCCCCATGCCGTTGCTGTTCGCGAAAAGGGAAAGCCGATCAACGTTCGTGCGGTTGTGGCGCAGGCTGGCCTGGAGTCGGGATGGGGACGCAGCTACCTGGCCCGCGCTGCGAACAATTTTTTTGGCATCAAGGCGGGCAAATCCTGGAAGGGACCAACGGTAGAGCTCTGGGGATCGGAGTTTGGGCCGGGCGGCTACAGGCGCGAACGTTTCCGCTGGCGCCGCTACGCTTCGCCGATGGAGTGCCTCGAAGATTACACCAACATCATTTCCGGGCTTCCATGGTTTCGCGATTGCCTTCCACATGCGGACCCGCCGCTTGGTGACGGAGACGCCACCCGGTGGTTTGCCGCCCTGCTTCCCAGGCCCGGCGAACCCGGCTGGGCTACCGATCCCAAGTATTTTCGCAAGCTGATCTCCGTACTCAATCAGGTTGACGCCGTTCGCAGCGAGATAGGCCTTAAGTAAGCAGCGAGGCCTGTTGCGCAAAAACACCCTTTCGACTTGCGTTTTTGCGCAAAAGCCCTTAGATTAAGGGCAAACTTGCGCATAAGTGGCGGATATTTTCGAGCGCTTGAGGCAGGAAGCGCTGCAAAAGGCCAGGGAAGCCTACAATGCATCAGGGGCCCCCAGAGTCGACGCGCTTCTTGCCGCGCTGATCTCGCGTGGAGTCGAAGCAGGAGATCAGCAAACCCGCGTACCGCAATTCTTTGTGCAATCCCTTACGTCCGAGGACGCGAGCGCTGCGGCGGCTCGCGGTCTGATGGGGACGGAATTCGAGCTTGCCCAGCAGGCCCGTCGGCGACGCGCTATTGTGGACCTTATGCGGGCACTTCGCCAGCAGGACATCGTCCGTGCGCTGCAGCAGCAGGAACTGGGATTGCGTGCCGCCGGCCTTCTGACCGAAAGGCAACTGGCCGCCCAGCGTCTGAGAGAAGAGCGCCGCCAGAGCTGGCTCGACACGGTCGTGCGTGTTGGAACCACGATTGGCTCCCTGATCGCGAATATCCTGTAGGGGCACCACTATGGCAACGATTCCCCGCCTGAAGAAAATGAGGCCGCTTCCGCCGGAGGTGATTCCGCTGGCGGAAGGGAAGACGCAGAGGCTTCGACCGCTCCAGCTTGCACCGGAAAGTCAGCGCCGCCAGTTGACCAATGCGGACAAGGCGGCACTGGTGAGTGGTGCGCTTAGCCTGATCGGTCTGTTGTCCGGACGCCAGGACCTGGCGCTTTTCGGAGCCTCGACAGCACAGGGGATCATGGGTGCCCAGGCGGTCGAGGCCCAGCGCCGCGCTGAAGAACTGGCCGCGCTCCAGAAGGCCCAGCAAGAAGCGCTTCGGCTATCGCTGGACGTAACCGGTCTGGAGCTTCGCAAAAGACAACTGGAGCTTGAGCAGCAGCGCGAGCAGCGGTTGGCCTCGATGGCGCCGCTTGAGCGGCTCGACATTCAAAGCCGTGTGTGGGCGCGCCTGGCTGGCATTCCGACGGAAGAAGAGCGCCAGGCCGACTTGGAGCTCAGGCGGTCTCAGGCCCAGTACTATGCCCGCCTGGCACGCACCGGTGGACGTAGCACCCAGCCTTCGCCCGAAGACCTGTACCGGGAGCAAGCCGCCCTGGCTGTGATGCAGCAGGGCCTGCTGGAGGCTCAGGCGCTGGCAAAACAAATGCAGGAAGCCATACAGCAGGGCCGGATCCGCAGCGCCGAAACGTATGCCGAGCAGCTGAAGAACATTCTGCAATCGCGGCTCACGATAGCCGGCCGTATTTCTACCGCCGAGGGATTTCGGCAGTACCAGCAACTGTTGCAACAGTACGAACAGGTGCTTCGCCAGATTTACGGATTGCAACCCCAGCCCTAAGCCCTGAAACGCAGAGATGGCCGTTATCACGCCTGACGACAAGGAAAAAAAGCGCCGCCAGGCAACCCCGCTGGAAATCGAAATGGGAGACGGCGGCGGCGCGCGCATTCAGATCGATCCCGAAAGCGGAGTGGTACGCCTGGTGCGGCCCGACGGCCAGGACCTGATTCTGGGCCAGAGCCTGGTTTCCTATCAGCCGCCGCCTTTCTCTCTTGACACGGGGGAGATTCGGCGTGTCCAGCAGACCGGCCAGATTCCGCCCGCTACGCTGACGCGTGAGGAGCGCGCACAGGCCGCCCAGGAAGGATCGAGGCCACCCCGCACGCCTCTGGAAGCACTTGGCCTGGGCGTGGCTGTTGGCACGAAAACGCTGTGGGAGGGGGCCAAGGCGCTTGAGGGCTGGCTTGCCGGCGAAATAGCGGCGGGACTGGCGCACTTAAACGGCCGTCCGGAACTGGCGGATCAGGTGCGCGAGATCGCGCGCCGTAAGTTCGTGGAGCCGGACCCGGAGTTCGTGCCGCGTCCGACGGTTCAGGGGCCTGAGATCACACCTGATGACAACATCGAAACGGCCCTTGCCAAGATAAAGAACTTTGCCCTGCAGCGACCGGCCGACTTTATCGACTGGGCCTTCTTCAACCTGGGGACCAGCATTCCGGTAACGGCACTCAGCGTGGCCTCGATGGGGGCCGGTGCGGCCCTGGGGAGCGTAGGGCTTGGGGCGCTTGGGGCCGCGGCCTTTACCACGGCTTCTTCGGCGGGCGAGATCGCCGAAGGCAAGGGCGGGCGGCTCGAGACGAAGGACATTCCGATCGTGCTGGGGCATGCCGCCCTCGAGTACATAGGAGACCTGGTGACGGCGGGCGCAGTGGGTGTTGCCGAAGACGTCGGCAAAAAGCTGTTCGTAAAACGGTTCGTAACCCAGTATGCCCGGCGCAATCCCGGGGCAACGATTGGAGAGCTTGCCCGCGTTGGGCGCTGGGTGAGCCGGCGCCTGGAGCGTTCGGCTTTTGGATCGGTGCTTCAACGCGCCTCGGCTGCCCTTTCGCCGTTTGCCGAGGCCGGCACGGAGTACCTGCAAAGCGGCCTGGAATCGCTGGCCTCGGAGGGCGAGTTCCGGCCCAGTCTCGAGTCGGCCATTGCCGGCTTTATCACGGGCGGCGTTTTCGGAGCGGCCGGAACGGCCGTAGAGCGTGTGGCCGGCCGTGGTCCGGCCGAACAGGCCGAACAGGTAGTGCAGCAGGGCCAGCCGCAACCCCAGCAGCCGGGAGGCCCGGAAGCGGAGGCGGCCGCCGCTTCGGCTATGTTTCAGCAGAGCCTGCAAACTCTGCTGCGCGACATTCAGGCGGCCCAGGCTGAAGCGGCTACGCAGTACATCCTGCGCGAAGACCCGGCTGCAGAGTTTGCGCCGCGCGTGCCGTCTTACCTTGAGCACTTCAATTCGGAGCGCAGCCGACCGCTTGAGCACTTAACGGTCGAGGCGCCGGCGCCCCGCGAGGTGGACATCGTGGACACGCCCGCCGGTGTAGCACGGCTCGAGTTTGGACAGGACACGGCGCCGCTTGTCGTGCCGCCCGAAGAACTGGAGCGCCTTCCGGAAGAGCGGCGGCGCGAAGTCGAAACCACGATCGAACTGACTCCGAAGCACCTGGTGCAGTTTGACCTGGAGGAAACGCTTGTGCAGCACCAGGTGCGCCTGCTGAAAGAGACCGAAGAAGTCACGCCGGACAACATCTTGCCGAAGATCGAAGACAGCGAGGCCAATCAGATTCTGGCCCGCTGGCGCGAAACTGGCGTGGTGTCGCTTCGCGAGGCGCTGCAACATCCGAAGCTGCTCCGGCACGTTGCCGAAGGATCGCCCTTCAAAGAGGAGTTTACGCTGCAGAAGCACTTCGATCTCCTGAATGAATTGGCGGCCAAGGCCATAGCCGGCGCACGCGGCCGGTTCTGGTATGAGGCCAGTGCTGCGGCCGTTGCCAACATGTTCGGGCTTCCGGTGCGGTTTGATCCGGCCGTGGAGCGCTTTCTGGCAAAGCGCAACCTGACGCGCGGCGTGCAGCGGCGCCAGCAGCCCGAAGAGCCGGCGCCCGAACTGGCCGAACTGAGCGAGCTGACATCTGACGAACTGATTCAGCGGATTCAGACGCTGCTTCCCAAGGATCTTGAGACGCGGCGCACGCTGGCGCTCAAATTCCTGCGCGCCGTGGCGGTGCTCAGCGGCGCCCAGGGCCTTGCCACGAACTGGAACCAGGCTGTGCAGGCGCTGGAGCAGTATCTGAACGGCCAGCCCATTACGGCCGGCGGTGACAGAGTGAAGAACCGCCGTTTGAACGAGATTTTCTACGAAGACAAGCCCTGGAGCGGTGAAAAGACCAATTCCTTCTTTCTGAACCTGTCGGCACTTCTTGGTTTGCGTCAGGGTCAGGAAGAAGTGACGGTGGACCGCTGGATCGTGCGCGCCCTGGGCTATCGCCACAAAGAACGCGAAGCGCCCACCGTCACGGAGTATCGCTACAGTCGAAGCGTGATCCAGAGCGTGGCCGATGCGCTGGGGTGGACGCCAATGCAGGTGCAGGCCGCGATCTGGGAGCAGGAGCGCGCCCAGTCCGGAAAGCTGTCGGACGTGGTAACAGGGCGCGTTCGCACGCCTGCTGCTGTTTCGGAGTTGCGCGTGCCGCTCGAAAGCCTGGATTTTGCGGACATGGCCCGGCGCTATTCGGGCCAGGTGTCCGTGGAGGCGCTCGGCGGCGTGAAGGACTGGCTGCAGAACGCCCCCGAAGAGATCCGCATTCGCGCAACAGAGCGTGCAGGTGAAATCCTGCTCGACATCCTGCGGGACGCCAACCTGTTCCCCGTCGAAGACGTGTCGGTATTGGGCGGCTGGTGGGTGGACAGCGAAGGGGTTCTGCACCATAACCCGAGTCTGCAGGTGCGCGTGGCGCTACCGATTCTGGGTGGAACGTCCAGGGCGGAGCATATAGACACGCTGCGCAACTTCATTGCGGAGCGGAGGGCGCAGTTTGGGGAGCAGGCGGGCCTGTTCGAAAACGGCGAAGACCTTGCGTTGAGCGTTGGCCTCGAGGCCGCGCGGCGCAATAAACTGGTGCGGGGCCGGATCGACAGGTCCAACATCATTGGTCGCCTCGGGGCCGATCCGGGATACGGGCTGTGGACTCCGGCCGGCTTGCCGGAAGAACTGGCAAATGCCGACATCGAGGAGCGCCTGGCCTGGTGGGAGCAAAACGGCGAGGCCAAGGGGGCCGAAGATGCGCTGCGCTGGCTTGTGTGGCGGCGCGTGCGCTTCGAGGATCCAGAACTGGAGGCCTACCGCCGCCAGGTTATCGGTGCCGCGGATCTGGGCGCGGCCATGCTGGACCTTCCGGACGGGCTATCACAGGAAAAGTGGCGCACGTTCTGGAATGAAGTCAACCGCCAGGTTCTGGACGAACTGGAACGCTTTGCGGAAAGCGAATCGAACTCGCACCCGCATTTTCTGGCCGGTGTCAGCGCGCTGCTGAGCGGTGCGCAGGTCGCCCTGATTCCGGATAGTGTGCTCGAGCGGATCGATCTTGTCGGGCACCTGATCAACCTGGTGTTCGATCAGCAGGCGATCGGGTGGTCGGCCGGCTTCAGGGCCTCTGCAGCAAAGCATGGCAATCAGATTCTGATAGAGACGCGACAGCGCCAGCCGCTTTCGCGCGAGCAGTTCGAGCGGCTGAAAGACCTGCTCGCCGAATATGGCCTGAATCCTTCGGACTATGCGGTGATCACGACACCGGAAGGGGCGCGTGTTCTGCTGTTCAACCTTCCGGAAGACCCGGAGGCCCGCGGGAAACTGCTGCAGGATCTTGCGCGTACAATTGCGCGCAAAACAAACGAAGAACTAACTGCGGAGGTCCACAATGGCACGTCAGGACTTGTCGAGCGAACAACAGAAGACCAGGACGCTTATCAGGCCTGGGTACTTCAACGTCTGGGCGTATTCTTCGGCCGAGAACGCCGTGAAGCGATTGACTACCCTGATGCACTCGAACCCGCTGGTGGCGTTCTTCGAGCCGGTGACTATTACGCTCGGACCCGTCAGCGGTGGATCAACATTCTACTCAGCCCCGAATTCGCCCAGTACATCAGCCCCGAAGACCGACAGCAGCTTATTGCCGAACGCGAAAACCTTGGGTATCAACGATCCTCTCGGGGGCTTGAGCCTGGAGGAGGAAGACTTGCTGACGCTGGCGCTCGATATGCTGATGGACGAACCGGAAGGTATGCGGGCGAGGATGCAGATCTGCGTGGACGAGGAGGACGCCCGCGCGGTGCTTCCCGTCTGGAAGAACCAGTACGTGCTTCCGGTGATGGCGGACGTGTCGAAGCGGCCCTACCAGTTGCTGTTCCCGGTGCCGGTCTATACGGCGAAGGGGAAGCCCTGGGAGGGCCTTCCGGACCTGCAGGCCAAATTCGAGAAGCTGCTGGAGAAATACAGGCAAGAGTCGTCGAAGCAGCCCAGCCAGAGTTAGAATTCGACATCGAGACGCGGCGCGAACTGTTTCTGGACCTGTTTGATACGTTTCGGGCCAGTATAGAGCCTATTTACAAAGACGGCACGGAAGGGGTCGTCTGGGCTACGCTTTTCGAGTTGCAGCAGCCGGATGGATTCCGGCTATATGGCCGCAAGGTGGAAAGCCTTGACGACATCGCCCGCATCCTCATGCTGTATCGCAATCCCAACGTGGAAATCTTCCGTGCCATTTTCATCACGGAGGACGGAGAGGTTGTAGATGAAGCAGCCGTTTCCGCTTTTGCCCCGCATTTTACGTCTATTGCGGGGCACGGCTGGGCGAACAAGGCGGTCGACTGGTATACCAACCAAATTCAGCGTCTTTCGGCGCGTACGGGCAAGCGCATTTTCGTGATCTTCTCGCACAACCACCCGTCCGGGCGCGCCGTGCCTTCTCATGCCGACAAGGCCACTACGGCCACGGTGGCAAGCCAGCTTTACGAGCGCCTGGGCTACAACCCGGTCAAACATGCTTTCGTGACCGACGGGGGCGTAGTATCCTATACGACGCTTCCCGAAGATTACCACATAGAGATCTACGGCCTTTCGCGCTGGGAGATGAAGCAGGTGCCGGGCTGGCAACGGCTGTGGAGTTATGAGCCAAAAGGCACCGTAGATCCCGATTCCCAAGTGATGCTGGCCCGAGAGATGTTAATGCGGGCGGGAGCGCGCATCAGCCCTGGCGAATCCCAGGTCTTTCTGATGGCCTTTTCCTCGAGCTGGGAGCTTCGGGCTATTCTGCGCCTGAACGTCGAGGCCATCAAAAAGAATCCGCGCCGCTACTTCGAGGCGGTGGCGATAAAGCACGGGGCGCCCATGCTTATTGCCATCGTGCCTACTGAAAGTGACGAAAACCTTCGCGCGTTGCGGCGCTGGCAAGAAGCTGGCTTTTTGAGCCAGGCGATCAGCCTGGAGTGGCTTCAGAATTCCCTGTACGAGGATCGAGTGAATGCTTTCAGCACTGCCTATCCGCTGGCAATGCAGGAGGCTAAATCCTATCAGCTGTACGAAGAAGAAACTCCCTACAATCCGGAAAAAGAAAAACCAAACGAAGAATACATTCAGTTGCATCGCCTGGTTAATCCGGACGCGCCGTCGGAGCTTGCTTCTCCGGCCACCGATCCGATGGTGCGCAGCGGTGCACAGATGGTGGATCAAGTAATGCGGCTGGAATACTCCTGGCCGTCTCCGGAAACGTTTGACGAATGGATCGAGCAGGCCAGGGAAAAACTGCTCGATCCCGGCTATCGAGGCCGCATTATGCGCGGCGACATTCGCGGGCCGGAAGATGTGATGGCGGCTAAACTGCTGATTGACGAGATCGGCCAGGACGCGATCGCCCAGGCCTACGAGGGGAACGATAGCGGGCTGGATCGGCTGGTGCGCCTGGTGATCGGCTACCGCATGGCCCGTACGGAGATCGCCCGCGCCCTGGCCGCCGGCCGTGACCCGGTGCGCGGACCGGCCGAACGCTTCCGTGAGATGGTGTTCGGGGCCATTTACAACCCGACTCCGGAAGAACTGCAGGCCTTGCAAAACGCCCGCACAATCGAGGAGCGAGAAGCGGTACTGCTGAAGATCAAGGAGCGCGCCCGCCAGTTGATGAATAAACTTCTCAACGAAGGGGTGCGTCTGGACAAGGTGAACTGGAACGATCCGGCGGAAGTGGCCGGCCTGGTTCGCCAGATTCAGCACGCGCGCGGAAGCTTTTCGGACGCGATCTACGAGTACTGGATCAACGCGATCCTTTCGCACACGGCAACGCACGTCGTCAACTTCGTGTCGAACGCGATCCAGTTTGTCAATCGCGAACTGGTGGAGCGTACTATACAGGCCGGTCTGAACCTGGTGTTTAAAGACCCGGACCTTCCTACGTTCGGGGAGTTCGTGCCGATGTTTAAGGCCTTTTTGAAGCGGGCGCTTCCGACGGCGATTATGCGCATGCGCCTGGCCTTCCGCACGGAGTTTGGCATACTTGACGAAGAAGTAGGCGGCAAGACTCAGATCAAATGGGTTGAAGAGGGGCACCGCTTCGCCATTCCCGGCAAGGTCGGGCGCATTATCCGGATTCCTTCCCGGCTGCTGCTGGCCGCTGATGAACTCTGGAAGAACCTGGTGTATCATACGGAGATGGCGGCCCTGGCCTACCGCATTGCCAGGGCCGAAGGATTGTCCGGAGAGGCGCTTGAGCGCCGCATGGATGAACTTATGGCCGATCCCCAGGGGCCTGTAAGCCAGGCCGCCTACGCCAGGGCGCGCATGGTGGTATTCCAGGAAGAGCTTCCGCCGGCGATTCAGCGGCTGGCCGGTCTTCGCAAGGAGTCGCGCCTTCTGGCCTACTTGCTTCCGTTTGTCGCAACGCCGACAAACATTTTCCGTCAGGCGCTACGCTACACGCCCGTTGGCACGATCATGCTAATCCGTAACTTCGCCACGGGCCGGTTCAAGTCTCGCCAGGAATGGGTGCAGCTTCTCAGCGAGCAGGTAATCGGCTGGCTGGCCTTCTGGACCATTGCCCTGCTTTCCGGGGATGCTGATGACGAAGACAAGCCGATTGCCATTACGGGATCGCGGGGTGTGCTGCGCGGAGAGCGAGACCTGAGCTACCGGGTGGCACCGCCCACCAGCATTAAGATCGGCGGGCGCTGGTATAGCTACAGCCGCCTCGATCCCCTGGCAACGGTGCTGCAGGTCTGGGTGGACACGGTGGACATTATCCGGACCGCCACCGAGCGCGGCCAGGTAGAGGAGGCCCTGCGCCGCATTCCGGAAATCGCGGCGGGCCTGGTGTACGACAAAACCATGCTGGCCGCGCTGAACGATCTGGTGTATATTGCGTCGAGGCCCGGAGAGGGTATGGCGCGCATGCTGTCGCGCTACGCCACCAGCTTCATTCCGGCGATCGTGCGCGGGGCGACGCGGGCCAGCGATCCCTACCTGCGCGAAAGCCGCCCCTTCGGTCAGGGTGTGTTCTGGGTGAAAGACCTGACGAAGAAGTCTTTCGCCAGGGCGCTTGCCCCCTGGACGCTGGAACCGCGTATCGACATCTGGGGCAATCCGATTCGGGTACGCATGGCCGATCGGCCGCTCACGGACTTCCTCTATCGCATGCTAACGCCGGTGAGCGCCTTTGAAGTAGGCCAGCCGCACCCGGTTGATCTGATGATTCTGCGCTGGAATCAGGAGCATCCGAACGATCAGTACTGGCCCGTTCCGCCGCCACGCACGTTCACACTCTACGGCGTGGACTTCTACATGCCGGACTCGATCTACACGGAGTACCTGAAACTCTCCGGATCGATTGCCGCCGCGGAGTTGCGGGCGGCCTTCCCGACGGTGCCGGAAAAGGTCACGCGGGAGCACATGGAATACATTCAGCAGGTTTTCCGGGACGCCCGAAGCATTGCCAGGGACTTCATCATTGCAAAGTATGAGCCGGAGATCTACCAGTACCCCCGCGATCCAGAACTGGCACGGCAAGCTGGTTTCGTCACGGTGGAGTAACCCCGTGCCCCATGCGATTCCGCTTATCCGCCCGCTGGTGCCGCGTGTGTCCGGCTTCGACATACATAACGAGAGCAGGCGAGGATGCCTGGGAAAGTGTGTCCGGTCGTGCTGGTGTGGAGGGTTTTTTAAGCGACTTCCGCCGCCGCGCATTCCGCCTTTCTGGCTGTTCGATCGGGCCACGGTTCGGGAGGCTATGGTGCTGATAGACCGTCCCTTTGCCGTATGCGTTGACTACAACCGCAGAAAGAGGCTTGCTAAATGGCTGATCGTAGTGCCGCCGTGATTGTCGGCATCGATGTTGGCACCAGACGAAGTGCCTTCGCCCTTCTTCGGCTTCACGTTAACGGGCACGGCCAGGCCGTCGAACTGATAGATTGCGGCGACTTCGACACCTACGACATACCGGCGCTGGGAAGAATGTGCAAGCGCTGGAGGAACAGCGGCGTAACAGAGATCGGGATTGAACGGCCGATTCCAGCGCCCAGAATCAGCCGCAACGTTCTGATCAGCCTGAGCATGGCGGCCGGTTTCCTCGAAGGGTACCTTGCAGCCAGGGGTTTTCGGTGTTCTTCGGTGTCGGTAACGGAAGTGCGTCGCCTGGTCACCACCGGAAAGCGCGGCACCCCCGGCGATTCGGATGTTAAGCGCTTTTTGCGGGAGCATGTGCAGGGCATGCGTGCGCGCCGCACGAATGTGCACCAGCGCGACGCGGCCATGATTGCTTACATACTCCTAAAGCGCTATCTTTAATTTACAAATGGATTGGGTTACGGCCGTTGTGGGGGCCGTGTCAGCCATGGTGGGTAGTCTGCTGACATGGCTTGCGGCCAGGCGACAGGCCGAAGTGTCGCAATACGACGTGTACACGAAGGAGCGCGAGATTTATCTGCGCAGCCTCGAGGCGCTGGTGAACACACTTCGGGACCAGATCGTGGAGTATCAGAAGCGAATCGGAGATCTGGAAGCGCGGCTTACCAGCATGACAAGCTCTTACTACAAGCTGCTGGAAGAAAAAGAGGCGGCGGATCGGCGGATTAGCTTCCTGGAAGCGCAACTGCAGCAACTAAAAAAGAAGTAGGGAATGCGGCTTTCGCTGGACCTGCAGGGTGTGGTTATGCTGCTGCTGGGCCTTGCCATGGGCGCCGGTCTGGTGCGCCTTGTGTCCTGCAAGGACTTTGCCGGCACGCCGGCCCAGGTCATGTACTGGGTTGAAAGTGCAGAGCAGGCCAGGGAGCAGGCTTTTGGGCGCGGGCCGGCCTCGGAGCCGGAACGTGTCGAGATCGTGCGTGTGGTGCGCGACACGGTCCGGGTGGAGGTGTGCGAGCAGGTGCCTGAGGCTTACGCGGACACCATGCGCGGCAAGCTTGCGGCCCAGGTTGGCCTGGTGCACCTGGGCGGCGGGGCGTTGCGCGTTACACCCAGGGAGGCGCGCCTGCTGGCCTGGAACCCTTCGGCCGACGCCTTCATTGTCGAGACGTACAGGATACCGGAGCGGATGCGGTTATATGCCTTCGCGGGTCTGGCGATAGGGGACGGGCCGGAAGCGGGCCTTTCGCTTGACTATCGCCGGCTTGGTGCGTACATTGGATTGAATGCACGTGGATTGCACTTTGGATTGCGCGTGCGTATCTTTTGACGTCGAAATCAGGCGGGGGGCTATGGTGCTGACAATCGAGCAAACGAACAAGCTGATCGAACTGACGCGTGCCTGCTCTCCAGAGTCTCCGCTGACGCGGCCACAAAAAGAACGGATATGTGCGCTGCTTTTCAGGCTTCGGCAGGCGAAGAATGAAGAGCGGCCAGGTGTTGTAATGGAGATGGAGTTACTCTACGGTCAAATTTTCAGCAACGGGAATGGCTGTCACCGGGCCGCGTCGGATAGCAATTTCAACGCTCTGGAGGGAGCTTAACGCCAAGCTCAAGAAAAGGCTACAGCTAATCGGAATTACCTGGCGAGAGGCCCTGATGCTGGCTTCCGCCATGGAGGGAGCAGATCGTATCGCCCTTCGCTACCACAAAGACCCTTCCACTTTCTGGCTTCGACTCTGTAACGGCCGCGCCGGCATAGAGCAAATGCTGCTGGTGCACCAGGTATTGCTGGCCCTCGAGGAAGACGCAATTCAGCGCATTCGCCGCTTTCAGCGGGAGTTTGAAGAAACCCGTGAGATCGCCCGCGTCTTTGTGGAGACTTAACCCGGCCAGCCCCGGATCAGATCGCTGTTTGTTGTGTTGTTCACTTGCCCTCGACTCTTGCGCGCACTATATTTGAGGCGGCAGAACCCACAACCCCACAACCCCACAAGGTCGTATGGAAACGCAAATGGAGCGAATCCACTTGGGCGTGCGATGGGACCCGGAAGAATACCAGTACTTCCTGGACACGTTAAGGCGCGCCCGCAAGATATTTCCCTTCAGTAAAAGCACGCTGATCCGCTTTGTGCTGGGCAATCCGGACCCGGCCTTTCGGCGCGAGATCGAGAACCTTATCCGTCGCTATCCGCCGGAGCGCCAGGCCGGAGAATATCGCCTTCGTGCGGCTCATGGTGAGATCACTTACTCGCCACTAATCATGACGCAGAAAAATGAAGGAGGCCAGTAGCAAAATGGAAATGCTGTTAACGGCTAACGCGGCCGACGGCGCTGCGCGCGAAGAACAATTGTTTTTGCAGCGCATAGCTGCAATCAGCAAGCGCCTGGTTGTAGAGCACCAGAAAAAGCGGCACGACTTGCGAAAGAGCCAACAGCAGAAAATCGAGGCGGTGGCCGTGCTGGGTACGAAGAACCGCACGGAACCGATTCTGGCGGACATCGTGACCGGCGGCCACCTGCTCGAGCAGATGCGGGAAAGCGCAAACCCGCTTCCGGTGTTGACCTACTTCATGGTGGCCTACGTGCCCCCGGACCTGGCCCAGTTGGATCTTCGGCTGCAAACTTCCAGGTACGAAGCCTGGGCGGATGTGGTCGATGTGGTCCG
>Ga0207873_1002199_pt1 | contig 16690 bp, 13 predicted proteins | sample BGWIniCompost_FD_187373 | JGI IMG/M metagenome (GOLD analysis project Ga0207873, IMG submission 187373) | Cellulose adapted compost microbial communities from Newby Island Compost Facility, Milpitas, CA, USA - BGW Initial Compost (SPAdes)... ...
CTGATGGTGGTGGGCGACGAGATGCAGTCCATCTACGGCTGGCGGGGCGCCGACATCCGCAACATCCTCTCCTTCGAGCGGGACTACCCTGGGGCCCGGGTCATCCGGTTGGAGCAAAACTACCGCTCCACCGCGACCATCGTGGAGGCGGCCAACCACCTGATCCGGCACAACACGCGCCGGCTGGAGAAGCACCTGTGGACCAACAACCCCGCGGGGTCGCCCATCATCTTCTGTCGCTCGGAGGATGAGCGGGGCGAGGCCGCCTTCGTGGCGCAGCAGATCCGGCAGGCCGTGCGGGAGGGGCGCCAGTACCAGGACATCGCGCTGCTCTACCGCACCCACGCCCAGTCCCGGACCTTCGAAGAGGCCTTCCTGACCTACCAGATCCCTTACCGGATCGTGGCGGGCCTGCGCTTCTACGAGCGCAAGGAGATCAAGGACGTCCTGGCCTACCTGCGGTTGGTGGCATCGCCCGGTGACGTCTTGAGCCTGCGACGCATCATCAACGTGCCGCGCCGGGGCGTGGGCGAGGCGGGGGTGGCCCGCCTGGAGGCCTTCGCCCAGGAGCGGGGGCTGCCCGTCGGGGAGGCCATCTTGCCGGCCTGCGAGGCCGGGCTCTTCAACCGGCCGACCACGCAGGCCCTGCGCACTTTCGCCGAGGATCTGCAGCGCTGGCGTGCCCTGGCCCGCGAGGAGCCCCTGACCGCCTGCATCGAGCGCGTGATCCGGGAGTCCGGCTACCTGGCCGAGCTCCGCCAGGAGGGCACCGACGAGGCTCAGGCCCGCATCGAAAACCTGGAGGAGCTGCTCTCCCTGGCCCGCCGCTTCGAGGAGGAGCACCCCGGGGCCGGGCTCGACGAGTTCCTGGCCCACGTGGCGCTGATGTCGGATACCGATGCCTACGACGAGCGGACCCAGGCCGTCAGCATGATGACCCTCCACGCGGCCAAGGGCCTGGAGTTTCCGATCGTCTTCCTGGTGGGCATGGAGGAGGGCGTGCTGCCCCACGGCCGCTCCCTCTACGAACCCGAGGCGCTGGAGGAGGAGCGGCGCCTCTGCTACGTGGGCATCACGCGGGCCAAGGAGCGCCTCTACCTCACCTGCGCCCGCATGCGCGCCATGTACGGGCAGCTGGTGCAAAACGAGGTCTCGCGCTTCGTGGCCGAGATCCCGACGCACCTGGTGGAGGACGTGAGCCAGACGTGGTGGCGCCGGGAGGTGGCCCAGGCCGCGGCCACCCTGGCGGGCGGGATGCGGGACGGCGGGGGCTCCGCCGTCAGCGGGCGGGGTGGCCGGGTGCAGCTGCGAGACGACGACGGGGCGGTCGACGCCTGGAAGGCGGGCGACCGCTTGGTGCACGACGCCTTCGGCGAAGGCACGGTGGTGAGCGCCGAGCGGCACGGTCGTGACCTGATCCTGACCGTCGCCTTCCCGGGCGCCGGGGTGCGGCGGCTGCTGGCCTCGGCCGCTCCCATCCGACGAGCGTGAGCGAGGATGCGGTCGCCCCTACCGCCAGGGCCACCACCAGAGCCTGCGGGCCACGGCGTGCGCGGCGATGAGGGGGACATGGGCCACCGCCTGCTCGCCGACGTAGGCCACGAGCCGCCCTACCCGGGCACCGGCCGTGATGGGCGCCTGCAGGGGATCGAGCTCGACCCGTCCTCGCACGTCCTTGACCTGGCGGATTGGGACCACCGTGGCCAGGGTCTCGCCGGCCAGCACCCGCAACTCGGCCGGGCGCCCGCCAGCGACCGCTGCGGTGGCCACCTCCTCGTCGCGGCGTGCCAGCTCGACGCGGGCGAAGGCCTCGAAGCCGTACTCGAGCAGCCGGGCGCTGTCGGCCCATCGGTCGGCGCTGTCGAGCACGACGGAGACGAGGGTGGTGCCGTCCCGGGAGGCGGCCGCCACCAGGCAGTTGCCGGCGCGTCCGGTGGTGCCGGTCTTGACGCCCGTCGCCCCGTCGAAGCTCCAGAGCAGCCGGTTGGTGTTGTGCCAGGTGGTGCCGTGGGTGAGGGAACTGAAGGCCCGGGTGCCCACGATGCGGGCGAACAGGGGGAACTGCAGCGCCGTGCGGGCGAAGAGGGCGAGGTCGTAAGCCGTCGAATAGTGGTTGGGGTCGTCCAGCCCGTGCGGATTGACGAAGTGCGACCCGTAGGCGCCCAGCTCGCGAGCTCTGCGGTTCATCCGGCGGGCGAAGGCTTCGACGCTGCCGTCGAGGTGCTCGGCGATGGCGACGGCGGCGTCGTTGCCGGACGGCAGCATGAGACCATAGAGCAACTCCTCCAGGGTGTAGCGCTCGCCTGCCACGAGATCGGCCGAGGAGCCGACCACCGAAGCGGCCCGCCGGGAGACCTGGACGAGGTCCTGCAGAGTGCCCGACTCGATGGCCAACAGAGCGGTGACGATCTTGGTGGTGCTGGCCGGCGCTCGCCGCTGGTGCTCGTTTTTGGCGAAGAGGATGGTGCCGGTGGAGGCCTCCATCAGGATGGCGGCCGCCGCTCGGATGGAGGGGCCCTCGGCGGCACCCGGGAGGTAGCGCACAGGGAAGGAGCCTCCCAGCGGGGTGGTGGCGGGGAGCAGGGCGGGTGCGGGACCCTCCGCCCAGATGTGCTGGGACGCCAGGTCCGAGCGCGAGATGGCGAGGACGGCAGCGGCCAAGACGACCGCCAGCGCCGCCACGCCGAGCGGCGAGCCAATCCGTGGTGCCTGGAGCCGCACCGGGCCTCCACGCCTCCCCCGCCGCCCGGCGTCTGGTCGGCCCGTCCGAGGCGGGCGGCTCGGTACTCCTATGCGCGCGACGGGGCAGGCATGCCGAGCGTCCTGCCAGGGGAGAGGTGAGGGCGATGGATGTCGTCGGTGAGGAGAGGACCGAAGCGCGGGGCGTCCCGCCGGAGGTGCGCGAGAGGGTCCGGGCGCTGAGGGACCAGATCGCGTACCACGACTACCGCTATTACGTCCTCGACGCCCCCGTCATCTCCGACGCCGAGTACGACGCCCTGATGCGAGAGCTGCGGGAGCTCGAGCAACGGTATCCCGAGCTCGTGACGCCCGACTCGCCGACGCAGCGGGTGGGCGGGGCGCCGCTGCCTGAGTTTGGCAGCGTGCGGCACCGGACCCCCATGCTGAGCCTCGACAACGCCTACTCCATCGACGAGCTGCGAGCGTGGGCCGCGCGCCTGGCCCGGTTGCTGCCGGGGGAGCCCATCAGCTTCGTGGCGGAGCTCAAGATCGACGGGCTGGCCATCTCGCTGGAGTACGAGGACGGTCGCTTCGTGCGGGGGGCCACGCGGGGAGACGGGACCGTCGGGGAGGATGTCACCCAAAACCTCCGCACCATCCGCAGCATCCCCCTGCGCCTGAGGGCCGACCGGCCCGTCTCGCTGGACGTGCGCGGCGAGGTGTACATGGTCAAGAGCGCCTTCGCCCGGCTCAACGAAGAGCGGGCCCGGCGGGGAGAGCCCCTCTTCGCCAATCCTCGCAACGCTGCGGCTGGTTCGGTGCGACAGCTGGATCCCTCCGTGACGGCCGGGCGTCCGCTGGACATCTTCTGTTACAGCCTGGCCTACCTGGAGGGCATGGAGCCGCCCCCCACCCACTGGGAGCGGCTGCAGCTGCTCAGGGATCTAGGCCTGCGAGTCAACCCCCACGTGCGGCGGTGCGCGACCCTCGACGAGGTCATCGAGTACATCGAGTACTGGTCCACCCACCGCCACGAACTCGACTACGAGACCGACGGCATCGTCATCAAGGTGGACCGCATCGACCAGCAGGAGCGGCTCGGGGCCACCGCCAAGAGCCCGCGGTGGGCCATCGCTTACAAGTACCCGGCCGAGCAGGCCGTCACCCGGGTGCTGGCCATCGAGGTCAACGTGGGGCGCACGGGCGCCCTTACGCCGGTGGCCGTGCTGGAGCCGGTGCGGCTGGGCGGCACCACCGTCTCCCGTGCCGGGTTGCACAACGAGGACATCATCCGCAAGCTCGACGTGCGCGTCGGCGACTGGGTCAAGGTGCAGAAGGCCGGCGAGATCATCCCCGAGGTGGTGGAGGTCCTCAAGGAGCGCCGCTCGGGGCAGGAGCGCCCCTTCGAGATGCCCGAGACCTGCCCCGTCTGCGGGGCCAGGGTGGTGCGCCCCGAGGGGGAGGTCATCTGGCGGTGCGTCAATCGCCGGTGCCGGGCACAGCTGGTGGAGGGGCTGATCCACTTCGCCTCCCGTGACGCCATGGACATCGAGGGGCTCGGGCCGGCTCTGGTGACCCAGCTGGTGGAGCGAGGGTTGGTCCAAAGCCCGGCGGATCTGTACCGGCTCGACGTGGATCGCCTCGCCGCGCTGGAGCGCATGGGCCCCAAGTCGGCCGCCAACGTGGTGGGTGCCATCGAGGCGAGCAAGAGCCGGGGGCTGGCGAGGCTGCTGTACGCGCTGGGCATCCGCCACGTGGGCGAGGGGACGGCGCGGGATCTGGCACGCCACTTCGGCTCCATCGAGGCCATCATGCAGGCGTCGGTGGAGGAGCTCATGAAGGTGCCCGACGTGGGAGAGGTCGTGGCCCGTAGCATCCGGGAGTTCTTCGACGAGCCGGCCAACCGGCGACTGGTGGAGGAGCTGGCTTCGCTGGGCGTCGTGACGACCCAGGCACCGGAGGCGCGCCCGGCGGCGGCCTCGCCCTTCACGGGCAAGCGGGTCGTGGTGACCGGGACCCTGGCTCGCTACTCCCGGCACGAGGTGGAAGAGCTGCTCGCCTCGCTGGGGGCGCAGGTGACCAGCTCCGTGAGCGCCAAGACCGACTTCCTGGTGGTGGGCGAGTCGCCGGGCTCCAAGCTCGACCGTGCCCGGGCCCTCGGGGTCACCATCCTCGACGAGCCCACCTTCTATCGCATGCTGGACGCCATCCAGAAGGGGGAGGCGCCGACCCATGCCGGCCATCACGCCTGACGAGGTGCGCCACGTCGCGCGCCTGGCGCGCCTGGAGTTGAGCGAGGAGGAGGTGGCGCGCTTCACCCAGCAGCTCGGCGAGATCCTGCAGGCGGCGAGGCGACTGCAAGAGCTCGACACCGAGGGCGTCGACCCCACCTTCTACCCGTTGCCGCTGCGCAACGTCTTCCGCCCCGACGAGGTGCGGCCGTCGCTGCCCCGCGAGCGCGTGCTGCAAAACGCACCGGAGGTCGAGGCGGACATGTTTCGGGTGCCGCGCATCATCGAGGAGGCATGACGGGGGCGGTGGCCATGACAGAGGAGGGGGCCCTTCTGTTCGGCTCCATCGAGCAACTCTCGGAGCGGCTGTGGCGGGGGGAGATCTCCGCCCGGGAGCTGGCCGAGGCCCATCTGCGCCAGATCGAGCGGATCGACGGGGAGATCCACGCCTACCTGACCGTCGTCGCCGAGCGGGCATTGGCCCAGGCCGAGGAAGCGGACCGGCGGATAGCCCGGCGCCGCCAGGAGGAGGGCGGGGCCGTCGACGTCAGGAGGCTCGAGCCGTCCGAGCGGCTCGTGGGCATCCCGTGGGCCTGCAAGGACGTGCTGTGCACCGAGGGCGTGCGCACGACGTGTGGATCGCGCATGCTGGAGCACTTCGTGCCGCCTTATTCCGCCACCGCCGTGCGACGGCTCGACGAGGCCGGGGCCGTCATGCTCGGCAAGGTCAACATGGACGAGTTCGCCATGGGCTCCTCCAACGAAAACTCGGCTTTCGGGCCGACTCGCAACCCGTGGGATCTGGCCCGGGTGCCGGGAGGCTCCAGCGGAGGCTCGGCGGCCGCGGTGGCGGCGGGCGAGGCGGTCTTCTCCCTGGGCTCCGACACGGGAGGTTCGGTGCGGCTGCCTGCCAGCTACTGCGGGGTCGTGGGCCTCAAGCCCACGTACGGGGCGGTCTCGCGCTACGGACTGGTGGCCTACGCCTCGTCGCTGGACCAGGTCGGCCCCATCGCCCGCAGCGTGCGTGATTGCGCCATCGTCTTCGAGGCCATCGCCGGTCCCGATCCCATGGACGCCACCTCCGCGCCCGGGCCGGTGCCCGAGGTGTTGCCCACGCTGGAGCTCGGGGTGAAGGGCGTGCGGCTGGGCATCGCACCCGAGTACTTCGGCGAGGGGCTGTCGGCGCCCGTGCGGGAGGCCGTCTTGGGGGCGGTCGCCCGCCTGGAGCGGGAGGGGGCGACCACGGTGGAGGTGCGGATGCCGCACCTGGAGTACGCCCTGCCCGTCTACTACATCATCAGCTCCTCCGAGGCCAGCTCCAATCTGGCGCGCTACGACGGCGTCCGCTACGGGCTGCGCGAACCGGGCGACGACGTGGTGGCCATGTTCTCCCGGACCCGCCGGGCGGGTTTCGGCGACGAGGTCAAGCGCCGCATCATGCTGGGCACCTACGCGCTGAGCACCGGCTACTACGATGCCTTCTACGTCAAGGCACAGAAGGTGCGCACCCTCATCCGGCGCGACTTCGAGCAGGCCTTCGAGCGGGCCGACGTGCTGGTGACGCCGGTGAGCCCCTCGGTGGCCTTTCGGCTGGGGGAGCGCGTCGACGACCCGTTGCGGATGTACCTGACCGACATCTACACGCTGAGCGTCAACCTGGCGGGGCTCCCGGCCGTCTCGGTGCCGTGCGGCTTCTCGCCCGAGGGGTTGCCCATCGGGGTGCAGATCATCGGGCCGGCCTTTGCCGAGGCCCGGGTGCTGCAGGTGGCGCGAGCGGTCGAGGCGGCCGTGGCGGACCAGGTGGCCCACCGGCGGCCAGCCGTGGCGGTGAGGTGATGGGCATGCAGGATCGACCGACGCTGGCGGAGTCCCGCTCGGCCCGGGAGGGCCTCCCTCCAGGCTGGGAGGTCGTCATCGGGTTGGAGATCCACGTGGAGCTGGCCACCCGCTCCAAGGTCTTCTGCGGATGCAGCACCGAGTTTGGCGCCCCGCCCAACACCCACGTCTGCCCGGTCTGCCTCGGGTTGCCGGGGAGCCTGCCGGTGCTCAACGAGAAGGCGGTGGAGTACGCCGTGCGGGCGGGGCTGGCTCTCAACTGCCGGGTGGCGGAGCTGGCCAAGTTCGACCGCAAGAACTACTTCTACCCCGATCTTCCCAAGGCGTACCAGATCTCCCAATACGACCGCCCCCTGTGCGCCGACGGCTGGCTGGACGTGGAGGTGGATGGGCGGACCCGGCGGGTCGGCATCATCCGGGTGCACCTGGAGGAAGAGACGGGCAAGCTGGTGCACTCGACAGCCACCATCGTGGGCAGCCGCTACTCCCTGGTCGACTACAACCGCTGCGGCGTGCCGCTCATCGAGATCGTGACCCGACCCGATATGCGCACACCCGAGGAGGCGCGCCTGTTTCTCGAGGAGCTGCGCAGGGTCATGCTCTACCTGGGCATCTCCGACGTCAAGATGGAGGAAGGCTCGCTGCGCTGCGACGCCAACGTCTCCCTGCGCCGGCCCGGCGAGCAGCGGCTCGGGACCAAGACCGAGGTCAAAAACCTCAACACCTTCAAGGCCGTCGAGCGGGCGTTGCGCTACGAGGCCTGGCGGCAGGCCGCCATCCTGGAGGAGGGCGGCGTCATCCGCCAGGAGACCCGAGCCTGGGACGAGTCCAGCGGCACCACCATCCTGATGCGCACCAAGGAGACGGTGGAGGACTACCGCTACTTCCCCGAGCCCGACCTGCCGCCCGTCCAGCTGGACCCTTCATGGGTCGACGCCATCCGGCGCTCGCTGCCCGAGCTGCCGGCGGCGAGGCGTCGTCGCCTGGAGGAGACCTACAAGTTGCCCGCCTACGATGCCTCGGTGCTCTGCGAGCATCCGGCGCTGGCCGACTTCTTCGAGGATGTGGCGCGCCGGACGGGCGATCCCAAGGCGGCCAGCAACTGGGTGATGAGCGAGGTGCTGCGCCTGCTGCGTGCCATGGGCATGGAGCCGGCCGACCTGGCGGGCCGAGAGACGTGGGCCGCCTACCTGTCGGAGGTGCTGGACCTGGTGCGGGCCGGCACGGTCACCGCCACCGTGGGCAAGGAGGTCCTGGAAGAGAGCCTCCGCACCGGCCAGCCGCCCTCGGCCATCGTGCGGGCCCGGGGCCTGGAGCAAGTGGGCGACGAGTCTCAGCTGGTCCAGTGGGTGCGCCAGGCCATCGCGGCCAACCCCGACGCCGTGGCCTCCTATCGCTCCGGCAAGGAGCAGGCGGCCGGCTTCCTGGTGGGGCAGGTCATGAAGCTCTCCCGGGGCAAGGCCAACCCCAAGGTGGTCGGTGAGCTGGTACGCAAGGAGCTGGGGCCGCCCGGCCAGGGTTGAGCGACGACGGCAGCGGGGCGCGCCGGAAAGGGGGCGACCCGGGCCCATGACGACCAGCGCCCAACGCTTGGAGGCCGCCCGACATCGGTTGGAGGCTCTGGGGGTGAGGCTGACCCCCCAGCGACGGGTCGTGCTGGAGGTGCTGGCCGCCCAGCCGGAGCACCACTTCAGCGCTCAGGAGCTGTACGAGCGGGCCCGCCGGCGCGCGCCCGCCCTGGGGCTGGCCACGGTCTACCGGGCGCTCCTGCTCTTCGAGCGAGCCGGGGTGGTCAGCCGTCTCAACGTGGGGCAGGAGGAGGACCGCTTCGAGTTCGAGCTGGAGCGGGGCCACCACCACCATCATCTGGTCTGCAAGGGCTGCGGCCGCATCTTCGAGTTCCGGGAGGACCTGCTGGACGAACTGGAGCGCCGCATCGAAGCCGAGACCGGCTTCCAGGTGGTCGACCACAGCCTGCATTTCACGGGCTACTGCGCCCGCTGCCGTTCCGACGGCGAGGGCTCACCGGCCGACTAGGGCCGTGCAAGGGCGAACCGAGACCGGAGGCGCCCGCCCCAAGCCGGTGGGTGCGGGCGCCTCGTCGAGGTGTTACCCCTTCAAACCGCTGAACGAGATGCCTTCCACGAAGTAGCGCTGGAAGACCACGAACAGGATCACCACCGGCAGCGCGGCCACGACGGCCCCAGCCAGCAGGGGCCCCCAGTCGAATCCGACGGCGCCGTACGCCCGTCGAAACGTCGACAGCCCCACCATCAAGACGTACTTGTCCTGCGGGGACGTCAGCACCACCAGCGGCCAGAAGAACTCGTTCCAGGCGCCCTGGAAGGTCAGGATGGTGACCGCGCCCAGGGCCGGGCGCGCCAGGGGCAGCACGATGCGGCGGAAGATGGTGCCCCGCGAGGCGCCGTCGATGCGGGCCGACTCCTCCAGCTCCTTGGGCAGCGACTCGAAGAACTGCTTCATGATGAAGACGGCGCTGGCCCCTACCAGCCCCGACAGGATGAGGCCGGTGAAGGAGTTGAGCAGCGTCGGCATCCCCCACAGCCTCGACAGCCCGAAGATGCCGTCGCGCAGCACCAGGTAGTTGGAGATGAAGGTGACCTGGCTCGGCACCATCATGGAGAAGAGCATGACCACGAAGATGACGTTGCGCCCCGGGAAGCGCAGCCTGGCCAGGGCGTAGCCCGCCATGGAGGCGAAGGTCACGGTGGTCAGCACCTTGGCGGTGGCCACGAAGAGGGAGTTGCCGATCCAGGTGAGGAAGAGGTTGCGGCCCGTGGTACGGCTGTAGTTCTCGCCGAAGACGCGGGTGTAGTTGTAGAAGATGTACGGGATGACCCCGGGCGTGATGGAGTTCCAGCTCTGGACCCGCCCGAGCCGTTCCATCCGGTTGGGGTAGAGGGTGGCCTCAACGAACCGGTAGCCGCGTGGCACCTCCACGTCGACGGGCAGGCGATCGACGGTGATGCCACCCGTGTGCCGCACCTCGAACCGGTAGGTGACGGTGACGCTGCCGTCGGGGTGCTCCTGCCGAGAGGCGATGGATGGGCCCACCACCTCGGCGTAGTCGGCGGCGAAGGGCCCCGTGCGCACCGCCCCCGGCCCTGCTCCTGGCACCCGGCGGGGTACCACCACCTGGGGGAGCTCGATGCCTTGGGCCGCCAGCTCGGCGGGCACCTCGTAGGTCACCTCGAAGGGCACGACGGCGCCCGGTGCGAAGGCACCGAACCAGCCGCTGCCGCCCCCGGCCCGGCCCAATCGGTACGCCGCCACCCAGTTGCGCCAGTGCAGCTGTGGCGGATCCAGCCTCGGCGGCCACTCGGCCGGATTGTCCTTGAGGCTGGAGAGGACGGCGAAGAGCAACGGCCCCATGAAGAGGATCGAAAAGAACAGAAGCAGCAGGTAGATGGCGCCGGCCCGGGCCCACCGGCGGCGGGCGATGGCGTCGCTCACCTAGCGCTCCACCACCTTTCGCTGGATCAGCACCACCACCAGGGTCAACACGGCCAGGGTCATGGCGGCCGCGGCCGCCTGCCCCACCCGGGGCACCGCGCCGCCGGGGAAGACGTTGCTGTAGACGTAGTAGGCCAGCGTGATGACCGACTCCAACGGCGCCTGGTCGCCGATGACCGCCACCTGGTCGAACATCTGCAAGGTGCCGATGAGCCCCAACGTCACCACCAGGAACGTGACGTGCCGCAACTGCGGCAACGTGATGTGGCGAAACTGCTGCCACGGCGACGCGCCGTCCACGGAGGCCGCCTCGTACAGCTCCCGGGGGATCTCCTGGAGCCCGGCCAGGTAGAGCAGCATGAAGGTGGGCGCCGTGGTCCAGGTGTTGAGGAGCATGATGGCCTCCAGCGGGATGGGCGCGGAGATGGGGCCGTCCGGCCAGCGGCGGCGCGTGTTGAGCCACGGGATGGAGACCGGCTGGACGCCCTCCACCGGCGTCACCACGCCCGCTACCCACAGCGCCGCGGTCGCGGCGCCGGCCAGCAGCATGGCGGTCACCAGGAGGCTGGGCTCCAGGGGGGAGGCGGGCTGCCCCCTCCGGCGCTCGTAGAGCACCATCGCCACCTGCAACACCGCGGTGCCTGCCAGGAAGACCAGCAGCACCCGGCGGTAGACCAGCGCCATGGTCAGCAGGTAGTTGATGGCTCCGGCCCGCTGGTAGAGCCAGATGAAGATCAGGGTGATGACCACGCTGGAGGCGACGCTGGGCATGTAGTAGGCGGCTCGAAAGAAGGTGATGCCGCGCAGCTTCTGGTTGAGGGCCAGGGCCAGCATCAGCGCGAAGGCCGTCTGGGCGGCGGTGACCACCACCGAGAAGGTGATGGAGTTTTGCAGCGCGGTCAGAAACCGCGGCTCCGTCAGCAAGGCGACGTAGTTGCGCAGCCCCACCCAGGTGGGCGGGTTGAACAGGTCGTACTGCGTGAAGCTGAAGTAGAGCGTGCGGACGAACGCGTAGGCGAAGAAGACCACCAACGAGAAGAGATAGGGCGCCAGGAACAGGTAGGCCGCCACGGCCTCCTGCACCCGGTCGCTGAGCATCGGCCGGCGCAGCCCGGGCGTCCGAGCCTCCTTCATGACGATGCCTCCCACGCGATGTCGCCGACAGGTGCGAGGGCCAAGGGGGCGCCCCCGGCGGCGAGCCGGGCGGCGCCCCTCCCGATCCCCACGGGCTCAGCGGCCCGTCAGCTCATCCAGCCGGCGCTGCGCGTCGGCCAGTGCCTGCTGGGGCGTCAGCTCTCCCGTCATGACGGCGGAGAGGGCCTCGTTGACGGGCGTCATCCAGTCTCCGCCGTAGCGCCCGAACTTGAACGGCTGCACGTTGCCATCGGAGGCCCCGCGGAAGACCACCAGGTTGGCCTGGGCCTCAGCGGTGGGCTGCTTGAAGTAGGGGTCGTTGAGCAGCGCATGGCGGCTCGGCAGGGCCAGGCCGCGCTGCAGCACCCACTGCTGCGCCTCCGGGCTCGTCAGCGCCTCCAGCACTCTGAAGGCCTCCTCCTTGACCCGGGAGGCGGCGTTGATGGACCAGGAGACGGTGTAGATGAAGTTGCCCCGCTGCCCGGTACCCGGATGGCGGGGGAGCAGCGTGGCGCCGTAGCGCAGGTTGGGGGCCTGGTCCCGCAGGAAGCCCAGCATCCAGGCGCCCTCGATGGCGGTCGCCACGCGCTCGGTGGCGAAGGCGCCGCCGCCCCAGCTCTGACCGAGGTCGGCGGGCAGGACGCCGATGCCCTCCTTGATCAGGCCGGTGTACCACTCGAAGGCCTCGACAAAGCCCTTCTGGGACAGGTCGCTGCGACCCCGCTCATCGAAGAGCTTGAAGCCCGCGGCATAGGCGAACGCGCCGAACCGGGCGAACTCGGGCGGGAGCGCGATGCCGTAGATCCCCTCGTGAGGCCGGCTCACCCGGCGCAGCTTGTCGGTGAAGGTCTTCCACGTGTCGTTTTCGTCAGGGTAGGGCACGCCGGCCTCGTCGAAGAGGTCCTTGTTGTAGAAGACGGCCAGCGTGTTGAAGTCCTTGGGGATGCCGTAGACCTTGCCGTTGTAGGTGAAGGCCTCCAGCAGGCTGGGGATGATGTCAGCCTTGCTGAGGACCTTGGAGCGCTCGAGGTAGGCATCCAGCGGCTCCAGCTGGCCAGCTGCCATCAGGGGCTCGGCCCAGAAGATGTCGACGTAGAAGAGGTCGGGCGCTGTGCCGGCGGAGAGGCTGTTGTACAGGTAGGTGGAGAAGTCCTCCGCGATGGGCTCGTAGCGCACCTCGATGCCGTACTTCTCCACGGCGGGCTTGACGAACCGTGCGATGAGCTCCTCGACGATGGCGACGTCGGTCCCGGCCCACCCCGAGACGCGGACCACGGTGCCGGCCCATGCCGGCGAGACTACCAGCAGTAGCATGAGCAAGGAGATCGACACTCGCCAGGCGTACCGATGCAGCCTCACGGGACTCGCACTCCTTTCCAGGTCGTCGACGAGACGTGCTCCAACCTCACCACGACCGGCAGGCGCTTAGGCGGATCGCCTCCTCTCCAGGGTCGACAAATTACGGCGCACCCGAGGGGGCCGGGCCCGTCGAGGCCCGCACCACCAGCTCGGGCCGCAGGAGCACCCGAGATGGGATCCCGTCGTGCCCTCGCTCGATGAGGCCGACGAGGGACTGGGCTGCGGCCACGCCGAGCTGGCGACGGGGCTGGTGCACGGTGGTCAGCGGCGGCGAGGAGCGGGCCGCGTCGGAGATGTCGTCGTACCCTCCCACGGAGAGATCGTCGGGCACGGCGATGCCCAGCTCCCGGGCCGCGCGCAGGACGCCCAGGGCCATCAGGTCCGACGCTGCGAAGATGGCCGTGGGGCGTGGCCTGCGGCGCAGCAGCTCCATCGCGCCGCGGTACCCGCTCGCCTCGGTGAAGTCACCCTCGACCAGATAGGCCTCGTCCCATTCCACGCCCGCCTGGCGCAGGCCGGCGGTGAACCCCGTCAAGCGCTCCCAACTGACCGGAGCCCACCGGTGGCCGTTGATCATGGCGATGCGGCGATGGCCCAGGGCCGCCAGGTGCCGGGCCATCAGCCGGGCGCCCTCGATGTGGTCGCAGCCGACCGAGACGGCGCGCTCGCTCTCCACCGGGACGTCGATGGTCACCAGGGGGAAGGGCAGGCGGGCGAGCTCGTCCCAACGAGGGTCGTCGGTGCGCAGCCCCAGGAAGACGGCACCGTCTATCTGGCGGTGCGCCGCCAGGTCCGTGAAGGAGGGCGCGCCCCCGTCGTAGAGCCCGTCACCGAAGACCAGCAGGTCGTAGCCAGCCGTCGCCAGGCCCTCCAAGAGCCCGTCGACCACCTCCGAGGCGAAGGGGTGCGAGAAGCGAGCCCGCTCCTGGCCGAGGAAGTAGACGCCGATGAGGCGGCTGCGGTCGGTCGCCAGGGTCTTGGCGGCGGCATTGGGGCGGTAGTTGAGCTGGCGGGCGACCTCCAGCACCCGTCTCCGCGTGGCGGGGCTGACGTCGGGGTGCCCGTTGAGTGCCCGGGAGACCGCCGCCACCGACAACCCCAGTGCCCCGGCGATGTCGCGGAGGGTAGCCCGACGACCCTGGGGTGGGCTTAAACGTTTGCGAGACGAAGAGCCGGTACGTTGGCTTGCCGGGCGCTGCTCCACTCCCTCGGCCCCCCTTCCCCCGGAGCGCCGGCAATACCGCCATTTCGCCGACTGGCGGGCGATCTCCTGCTACGGCCCGCAACCGCCTGGTCTCGCTTAACCCAACATAGAGTGTCCTTCGGTTGCCCTTGACGCGCACGCTATTCTTAAACGCTTCAGTTGCGAGGGTGCCCGGTTGGCCGCGCGACGTGCGGGCCACACTACGGCCGGGCGCCGCCACCTGGGACCGCCAGCCGGGAGAGGACGCGGCGCTCTGGGCAGGGAGCCACGATGACGACGGACACGAGATCGCCCTGGACCGACGGCGAGCCGGTGCCGACCCACCCGGGAGGCGAGCGCGAAGACATCCTGCGGGCCCGCCCGGTGCCGAGGGAGGCGTCGTCCCAGCGGGGCCAGTGGAAGAGCGGTCACACCCCCGGTACGCGCAAGGACCGCAAGCTGCGCGCCCACCGCAAGGCGACCTGACCCCGGCAGGAAGTCGCCCGCTGCCCACGAAGCGCACCGTCGTGCCGCCCACTGGGAATGGCGGGCCGGCACGACGAGAGGCCCCGCGGCGGCCGAGGCGCCGGCGCATGGGCCCGACCGCGTGGAGGTAGGCGCACGTGAGCAGGGCGAACCTGGCCATCATCGGAGGTACCGGCTTCGAGGACCCCTCCATCCTCGGCCGACCCCAAGAGACCACCACGATCACGACCCGGCTCGGGTCGGCCACGGTCTCCCTCTACGCCCTCGACGGGATGACCGTGGCCTATCTGTCGCGGCACGGGCCCGGGCACAGCGTGCCGCCTCACAGCATCGACTACCGGGCCAACATCGCCGCACTGGCCGCGCTCGGCGTCGAGCGAGTCGTCGCCACGGCGGCCGTCGGCTCGCTGCGACGGGAGCTGCCACCGGGCACGGTGGTGGTGGCCGACCAGTTCCTCGACTTCACCCGCCGGCGTCCCGTCACGTTCTTCGCGGACGACGCGGTGGTGCATACCGACTTCAGCGAGCCCTACTGCCCCGAGATCCGGGCGGCTTTGGTGGCATCGGCCCGGCAGCAGGGGCTGGACGTGCGGGAGACGGGCTGCTACGTCGGGATGGAGGGGCCGCGCTACGAGACCCCGGCGGAGGTGCGGGCCCTGGCGATGCTGGGCGGTGACGTGGTGGGGATGACCGGCCTGCCGGAGGCGGTGCTGGCCCGGGAGGCGGGCATCTGCTATGCCGTCGTGGCGGTGGTGACCAATCTCGGCGCCGGGCTTGCAGCTTCGTCGCTCAGCCACCAAGAGGTCGTCGCGGTGATGGACGAGCTCCGGCCCCGGCTGTTGAGGGCTATCCTGCAGGCCCTGGCCTCGCTGCCCGAGGCCCGAGGCTGCCCATGTGCCGCCGCACCCGGCCGTGGCCTGGTCGCCTCCATGCTGTAAAATGGCGAGCGTGGTGCATCGAGCGATGGAGGCGGAGTCGACGGTCCGTGCCTACCGCTGGGAGGCCGACGGGCTCTGGCTGCTGGATCAGCGCCTCCTGCCGGCGGAGGAGCGGTGGGTGGCATGCCGGCGGCCCGAGGATGTGGTGCGGGCCATCCGGGAGATGGTGGTGCGCGGCGCGCCCCTCATCGGGGTGGCCGGTGCGTACGGCGTCGCGCTGGCGTGCCGCCTGCACGAGGGCGACCCCGACGCGGTCGAGCGGGCGGCCGAGCAGCTGCGCACAGCGCGCCCCACGGCGGTCAACCTGGCATGGGCCGTGGACCGAGTGATGGCACGCCTGCGACAGGACGGGTACGCAGCGGAGGTGGCCGCCGAGGAGGCAGGGCGCCTGGCCGACGAGGACCGGCAGTCCTGCTGGCGGATCGGTGAGGCAGGGGCGGCCTTGATGCCCGCGGAGGGCGGCGTGCTGACCCACTGCAACACCGGGGCGCTGGCGACGGCCGGCATCGGCACGGCGGCGGGCGTCATCCGGCGAGCCGTGGCCCGGGGCCACCGGCTCCGTGTCTACGCGACGGAGACCCGCCCCTACCTCCAGGGGGCTCGCCTGACGGCCTGGGAGCTGAGCCGGGAGGGCATCGACGTCACGGTCATCACCGACAGCATGGCCGGCTACGTGATGCAAAAGGGGCTGGTGCAGGCCGTGGTGGTCGGCGCCGACCGGGTGGCTCGAAATGGCGACGTGGCCAACAAGATCGGCACGTACGGCCTGGCGGTGCTGGCGCGAGCGCATGGCATCCCGTTTTACGTCGCGGCTCCTTACTCCTCGGTGGACCTGGCGCTGTCCGACGGCGACTCCATCCCCATCGAGCATCGCGATCCGGCCGAGGTCACCCGGGTGGCAGGGGTGCAGGTGGCGCCCCCGGGCGTGCCGGCCCTGCATCCCGCCTTCGACGTGACACCGGCCCATCTGGTCACGGCCATCATCACGGACCGCGGAGTGCGCTATCCACCTTACCTGCGGTCCTTGCCCGTCGAGGAGGCGACCGCCCCATGAACCCTACCCGAGCCGAACGCTCCGACACCGTGCGGGTCCGCTACGCACCCAGCCCCACGGGCTACCCCCACGTGGGCGGGATTCGCACAGCCCTCTACAACTGGCTGTTCGCCCGGCATCACGGCGGAAAGTTCATCCTGAGGCTGGAAGACACCGATCAGAGCCGCTCCACCGAGGAGTCCGCCCGGGCCATGCTGGAGGGCCTGCGCTGGGTGGGCCTCGACTGGGATGAGGGCCCCGACATCGGCGGCCCCTACGGCCCCTACCGCCAGACGGAACGGCGCGAGATCTACCACCGCTACGCCGCGCGCCT
>Ga0207873_1002201_pt1 | contig 16653 bp, 17 predicted proteins | sample BGWIniCompost_FD_187373 | JGI IMG/M metagenome (GOLD analysis project Ga0207873, IMG submission 187373) | Cellulose adapted compost microbial communities from Newby Island Compost Facility, Milpitas, CA, USA - BGW Initial Compost (SPAdes)... ...
CTCCCGGGCGCTTAGCTCAGCGGGAGAGCGCTGCCTTCACACGGCAGAGGTCACTGGTTCGATCCCAGTAGCGCCCACTCCCTGAATCCGGGGGAATATCCCGCCCTGCAAGGCTGTCCGGCGATCGCCACCAGTCCCGGGCCCACGCCACGGGGGTAGGGAGCATCCGGTCGTGGTCACGCCATCCGTTGCGCGGCTAGCTCAGAATTCCTCACCGTCGAATCGCCAGGCCGCCATGACACCGAGGACGAGGATCTCGATGCCCATGGCAATCAGCGGCACGATCCGATTGAAGTCAGGCACCTCGTCCAGGGCGAAGGAGGCGGCGACATCTCCGAGCAGCCATGGCGTCACCAGAACCAAGGGGAGCGGAAGTATGCCTTTGAAGAACTGGCCCATGAGTATCAAGGTGATGCCTGTGCCGGCGACCGGGCCTCTTTCCTCGAAGAAGCACGACAACGACAGTGTGAGGGTCACGTAGAAGAGCAGGGCGAGACCGGTGACTGCCATCCCGACCGCAAAATCCCTGAAGTCGACGGGTATGGGAAGGAGGAGTCTGGCCGTCGCCAAGAACACCGCCGATGGAATGATCACTGCGGTCACGAAGAGCCCGGTGAAATGCGCCAACAGCTTGCTGAGAACGAATGAGGTGCGTGACACGGGTTTCGACAGCACCCACGCCGCAGTTCCCAGCTCCCTCTCGCCGATGATCGAGCCCTGGAGCGTCAGCACTATCCCGATCGGAATGGCAGTGGCTCCTACGAGGAAGAAGGTCATGACGGACTCGTGAGCGAGGGAGTCGGCGCTCATCCCGGCGCTGTCCAGCATGACGATGGTCGTGACACCGTTGAGCAGTACGAGCCAGATGACGGTCTGGATCCACCACAGCTCGGTGGTCCACCACAGGCTGAACTCCTTTCGGCACAGGTTGCGAAGACCGATGTTCCATCCGGTGGACTCGACGGGGATCAACTCGACCCGATCGATGTTGGTGGCGCTCATTTGCTCTCCTGATGGTCGACCAATCCGAGGAAGACCTCCTCGAGGTTGTATTGCTTCCGGCCAAACCCGGTGATCGTCAGGTCGTCGACTTGGAGGAGGGCGCGAAGCAGCTGAGCGTCGGCTGCTTCCTCATCGGAGACGGTCACGGTCAGAGACTGCGCCCCGTTGGCCTGGGTGGCGATCACATCTGTCACCCACGGACGACCCTCCAGCTCGGCCAGGCCGGCTCGGAGATTCCCCCGCACCGTGACCTGATAAGTGCAGCCACCCGTCGAGGAGTTGGGTCGCGGGGGCGTCGGCGACCTTGCGCCCACTGTCGAGGATCACCACCGAGTCGCTGACCCGCTGCACGTCGTCCAGGATGTGGGTCGAGTAGAAGATGGTGGTGTACTCCCGCAGTCGCGCCATCACCGCCAGGACGTCGCGACGACCGATGGGGTCGAGCGACGCCGCGGGTTCGTCGAGGATCAGCAGGTCCGGATGGTTCACCTGCGCCTGGGCGATGCCCAGCCGTTGTCGTTCTCCGCCGGAGAACCCCTTGGTAGGCCGGTCGGCTTTGTCGGTGAGGCCAACCAGTTCGAGTGTCTCGTCGACCCGGTCGGCGATCGCCCGTTTCGGTCCCTGGTAGAAGAAGCGGGCGGTGAACTCCAGGGTCTCGCGTGCGGTCATGTTGGTGTAGAACCGCGGCTCCTGGGCGAGATAGCCGACGCGGGTGCGGATGGCCGTGCTGTCGGCTACCGCATCCATGCCGAAGATCCTTGCCTTCCCCGAGGTCGGGCGACTCAGTCCGAGCAGCAACTTGATGGCAGTGGTCTTGCCTGCCCCGTTGGGTCCAAGGAAACCGACTATCGAGTGCTGAGGGACACTCAGGTCGAGATCCTTGAGAGCCTCGATGGTTCCGAAGGTCTTGCTCAGCCCACTGGTGCTGATGACACTCACCTGGCCCTGGTCTGGCTGCACTCGGCCCTCGGAGTTGGCGAAGACTGCGGTGTTCTCGGAAATCGAAGCGGAGTTCGTATCCATGGGGCGATCATCCAGGACTCGTCCTTCTCCGACATCGGGGGTCGACCCTGATCTTCCACCCTGACTCTCCGAGGGCCGCTTCCTGCGGGGGGTGTACCGTTGCCTCATGGGCCGGACACTCGAGCCTCTTCTCGGTCGCCACGCAGAACTGGAGCTGCTGCGTGGTGAGATCTCCGAGGCAGGCGGCGGCCGGTCCAGGTTCGTGGTAGTGACCGGTGAGGCCGGAATAGGCAAGACCCGGCTGCTCGACGAGCTCCTCAGCATCGCTGACGACGCCGGCTTCCTGTCGTTGCGGGGCCGTGGCTCCGAGTTCGACACCGAGCGCCCGTTCGGGCTGTATGCGGATGCCCTCGACGCATATCTCGCGTCCTTGGACGCACACTCCCTCGAGCGTCTGGAGGCCGATCGGCTCGGGGCGCTCGCTGCTGTCTTCCCTTCACTGCATCGGCTGGACGGCGCCGTGGAGTACCCCTCGACCGTCACCGAGCGATTCCGGGTCCACCGTGCTGTACGCGACCTTCTAGAGCGTCTTGCCGCCCGGCGCCCGTTGCTGCTCGTGCTGGACGACATGCATTGGGCAGATGGCGCCTCTCTCGAGCTCACCTCGTACCTGGTCCGAAACCCGCCGCAGGGAGAGGTCCTCGTGGCCATGGCTCTGAGACCGCACTATGGAGGGGTGGGGGCGGCGATGTCGGTGGACGGACTACGAGGCATGCCCACCGTCGAGGTCCTGGATCTTCAGCCGCTCGACGTCGACAGTGTCAGGGAGTTGGTCTTCGGAGTCGAAGGCGTCGACGTCGACGAGTTGCTGCGGCTCAGCGGGGGCAATCCGTTCTACGCGCTGCAGTTGGCCCGGTCGGGCTTGGACCACGCCGTCGTCGAGGGTGGCGGTCTCGAGGTTCCCCCCATCGGTGGCTGCCGCGATAAGGGTCGAACTCGCCCAGCTCACGATGGGGGCGCTAGGCGTAGCGGAATCCGCTGCAGTCGCCGGCGACCCATTCGACTTGGACCTGGCGGTGGCTGCGTCTGACCGTCCGGAAGAAGAGGTCCTGGAGGCGATGGACCTCCTGCTGGCGCGAGACCTGGTGCGACAGACCGATGTGCCCCGTCGATTCCAGTTCCGCCATCCCATCGTCCACCGTGCCGTCTACGCCTCATGTCCCCCCAGCATCAGGATCAGTAGCCACCGGCGAGTGGTCGAAGCCTTGGTCAGGAGGGGAGCGCCCACTTCGATGCTCGCATCTCCATGTCGAACATTCGGCGCGCTATGGCGACACGGCATCGGTGGAGATTCTGCGGCGGGCCGCCGAGGAGGCGGCAGTCAAGGCCCCCACCAGCTCGGTTCGCTGGCTGAACGCCGCCCTGCGGATAATTCCCGCGGACGCACCTGTGGCGGATCGAGCCGCCCTCCTGACGGAACTCGCCGCCTCCCAGGGTGTGCTCGGCCGATTCTCCGATGCTCACGACAGCCTGGAAGAGTGTCTCCGACTCACCGACCAGTCGGTGGAGGTCAGAGAGGTCGAGATCGTCGTCCGGTGTGCCGAGATAGAACAGCTCCTGGGACGCCACGCCGAATCGCGGGCGAGATTGGAGAGTGCCTATGAGGGGCTCGGAGATCGGGTTTCGAGGGCAGGGGTCTCGCTCCTCGTCGCACTCACGGCTGCCAGCCTGTATCTCTCCGACCAGGATCGAATGCTCGAATGGGGACGCCTCGCAGTCGAAGCGGCCAGCGGTCTCGGCGATCAGGCGTACCTGGGAGCGGCTTTGTCGGCCTACGCCATGGGAGCGGCGTTCGCCGGCGAGGAGAGCCTGGCTTTGGAGCAGCACGACCGCTGTGCGCAACTGATCGACACCATGCCCGATGAGATCGTCATCTCCCGGCTCGATTCACTCAGCAACCTCACCATGGCGGAGTTGTACCTCGATCGACACGCCCTGGGTTGCATCCACGGTGAGCGCGCCCTCGAGCTGGCCCGGCTCAGCGGCCAGACCCATCTCCTGCCCACTTTGGCTCCGACCCTCGGCATGTCGATGGCGATGACGGGGGAGATGGGAAGGTCGGCCGAGATTCTCGACGACGCCATCGAGGCCGCCCGCCTGGTCGGGGACGCCCAGGGTCTCTGCATGAATCTGTTCAACAGGGAGCTGGCGGCGGTCATGGCAGGCGACATCGATACCGCGCTCGGCGTGGGCGTGGAGAGTCTCGAGCTGGCACGTACGATCGACAACGGGGTGATCACCGCCTTCGCCGGGGCAATCCACGCACAGACGTTGTTGGAAGCGGGGGATACGCACGCGGCGCTGGAACTGCTGCTCGACAGCGTCGGGGGTGAAGAGATCCCACTGCTCGCCGGGAGCTGGCGTGCGCATTTCCTGGAGTTGTTGACCAGATGCTGCCTGGCCGTCGGTGACCACGACCGGGCCCTGGCGGCCGCAGCCCGGCTCCGCAAGCAAGCTGATGAGCACGGTCTGGGTCTGACGGAGTTGATGGCTCACCGCGCCGAGGCTCATGTGGCCCTGGACGAGGGTAGGGCCGAGGACGCCGTGACGGCTGCCCGGGCCGCGGTTTCCACGGCTGAGCAGATCGACGCCAGGACCCCGGGGCGGTGTCGAGGGCATTGCTCGGTCGTGCACTGGTCGCGGTGGGTAGGCGCGACGAAGCCATCGAGCAGCTCGAAGCGGTTGCGGACGAGTTCGAGGCATTGGGGGCCCTTCACTATCGAGACCAAATGGAGTCCGAGCTCCGCCGGCTGGGCCACAAGACGACGCATCGTCGAAGCGCACCGGGGACCGATGCATTCGGCCTGGCATCGCTGACCGGGCGGGAGCTCGAGGTCGCAGAGCTCGTGTTGGACCGACGCACCAACCGCCAGATCGCCGAATCGCTGTTCCTGAGCACCAAGACGGTGGAGACCCATCTGCGCAACATCTTCAACAAACTCGGAGTGTCGTCGCGGGTGGAGGTGGCTAGAGCTCTCGTCAAGGCCCGCCAGGCGACATAGGGGCACAGCCCGACCGCGCCGCGGTCGTCTGGATTCAGGGTGGGGAATCAGGGTGCCGCCCCGATGTGCCCCCAGGTGGCGGGATGCAGATTGGGCGCATGCCGTCGTTCATGCTCCACCATCGTCACCAACCAGAGGAGTGCCCGACGGCATATGCCGCTTGGAAGGGGTTCGAGAGCCCGCTTCGCGGCCGGTCAGCGCCGTCGTCGTGCCGGCTCGGTGGGCATGAGATCTGGTGGGAGGTCGAAGCGGTCGACGAGGCCGACGCGCTCGATCGTCTTCCCGGCTTCGTCGGAGAGCGGACCACAGCCATCAAGGTCGACCAGGTGGACATCCCATGAGCACCAACCACTCCCATACGGCCGGGATCTCGTCGGGGGATGACAGGAGAGACTCATGAGCAGAACAGACCAACTCGTGCCGCCCGAAACCGAGAACCCGATCCGACGATTCGTCCAGGCCCATCCTCTCGCCACGTTCATCGTGCTCGCCTACATGGTCAACTGGGCGGCTGTCCTGGTCCTGGGAGACCCGCTCGGCAGCGGTCCCTTCTTCGTGGCCGTCTTCGTGCTGTCGATGACGAAGGGCTGGCCCGGGATCAGAGCCTTGTTCGGTCAGATGACCAGATGGCGAGTCAACTGGAAGTGGTATGCAGTTGCCGTCGGGTTGCCCTCGGGTGCGGCGGTTCTCTCTGCTCTGGCGACCATCGCACTAGGCGCCCCGAGGCCCACCAGCGCCCAGATCGGGTTGTGGACCGAGATCATCCCGTTCTTCCTCTTCGCCTTGATCGTTCCGCTGCTGGGCCCATGGGAAGAGCCGGGGTTCCGAGGGTTCGCCCTCTCGAGGCTGATGCGAGAACGGTCGATCTTCACCTCCGGCCTCATCGTCGGAGTCGTCATCGTCTTCTGGCACATGCCCCTGTTCTTCACCGGGGACATCCCGATGGGAGACGTGGTCCTGATCATGGCCGGCGCAGTCGTCTTTGCGTGGATGGTTGTTGGAACCGGCGGAAGCGTTCTCCTGGCGATGATCATGCACGCCACCAACAACGCTGTTTCTGGTGAGTACATCTCGCCGATGTTCACCGGCACCGACGCCGAGATCCTCGGATGGATCAGGGCTGGGATCTGGTGCGTCTTCGCTGCAGCGGTCTTGTTGACCAACCCCCATCTCATGTCTCGCCCGCGCTCCGAACCCATACCGGCGAGCGTTGCAGGATGAGTCACACTCGCCATCAGACCGTGCCGCAGGCCGGGCGGTTCGTCCTGACTTGTCTGCTCTTCCTGTGGGTGTGCGTACCGCGCAGTGCCGCCGCGATCTCGGAGACCAGCTCGAACACGGTGGAAGGCGCTGTTGCCGCGATCGAAAACCGGTTCGATGACCTGGGAGTCGTGGAGGCGTCCTATGCAGTAGTCAGGGGTGATCAGGAGACGGTGGCCGGATACGGGACTGCGACACCGGACACCCCTTTCGTCATCGCTTCGGTGAGCAAGTCGATCACGGCGTTGGGCATCCTGCAACTCGTCGATCGTGGACTCGTCAGCCTCGACGCACCTGTCACCGATTACATCGACTGGTTCACGACGGCCGACCCGACCGTATCGATCACGGTCCGACAACTACTCACCCATACATCCGGGCTCTCCACCCTCGACGGTGTTCGAGACGCATTCGACCCCGAGGTAGCGCTCGAGGAGCGGGTCCGCTCGATCTCCAGGTACGACCTGGTCAGCCAGCCGGGGCGGGCGTTCCACTACAGCAACCTCAACTACGCGGTGCTGGGCCTGGTCATCGAGGAGGTGTCAGGGGTCGGCTATGACGAATACGTCGGCCGACAGGTCTTCGAGCCCTTGGGTATGGACCACAGCTACACCGACTTCGCCCTCGCCCAGGCCAACGGTCTGGCGACCGGCACCATCACGGTTTTCGGATTTCCAATCTCAGTGAACCAGACCGCTTTCCCTGGCTCGCTTCCCGATGGCTTTCTGATCTCGACGGCCCGCGACCTGGCTCACTACATCCGCTTTCAGATGGGAGATGGGACCTTCGAAGCCAGGCGGCTGCTTTCCACCGAGAGCATGACGATCATGCACGAGCCGGCCGTGGAAACCGGGGGTCAGCCCTACCTCGACCACTACGCCATGGGCTGGCACACGGGGAACATCGATGGTGAGGCGCTCGTCGCTCATGATGGCAACACGTTCGGGTATCACGCCGACATCTCCATGCTCCCCGGGCTCGACTCCGGCGTCGTCGTCCTGGTAGCGCGCAGCGGGATGCTGGTAAACCATCTGGATAGGGGTGCGGTCGAGGCTCTCACCGACGGGACACCCCAGGTGGGCCTGTCCGCGACCCTCACCTGGATCGCACTCGATGCAGTTCTTGCACTGCTGGTCCTTGGCTCGATCCTCATCGTCGTGAGGAGACGACGCCGGCGGCGGGAGAACCCTCGGCGTATCCCACGACCTGCGCCGGCCCTGGTGCAGATCGGCGTCGGGGCGCTGATCGCCGCAGCCTTCACGCTCTTCACCGCTTCGTTGACCGGTGGTCTGGATGTGATCAATATCCGCATCTTCTGGGGGCTCGCGCCGGACCTGTTGATAGTGGCGGTGGCGATTCCGTCTCTGTTGATCGCTTCGGGCATCGCCAGCCTGTGGGAGCGGCGAGGCGCACACCGGTCGGCCACCCCGATCGCCACATACGCAGCGATTGCCCCCATCCCGGGGGGTTCACAAAAGGAAAACGCCGGGAATGTCTGAACCGCCGTCGAGAGCCATTCGAGGCAGGAGATTCCGCCCGAACTCAGTGTCCCGGGCAGTTCTGCATCCCAGCGGCCATCGGCGCGATCACCGCGGTGAGATTGGCGACCACCCTTTCGATGGGTTGTCCGGACTCGAGGGCCCGGGTGGAAGCGTGTACGACGGCATTGATCAGTTCAGCGACACCTTCTGGATCCGAGACTCCCAGTTCCGCGAGCGTCTCGACCAGGGGCTTCGTGATGGCGCGGTGCATCTCGGCAGCCTGCTCGTCCAGCGCCTCGCTGGGTGAGAGGTTCGCAAGCGCGGTGGCGACGGCATGCGCCCCTTCGTTCACGAGCTGTACGTTGGCCAGCGCGTAGGCGAGGATCTTCGCCTTGGGCTCGGCTTCGGCCTCCATTGCGTTCGTGACCCGTTCCGCCCATTTCGGGAACACGTCTCGGACGAGAGCGTTGAGGAGGTCCTCACGGGAGCTGAAGTAGTGGTAGACGCTCGTCCTCGCCAGACCGGCGCGTTGGGCAACCTGTCCCAGGCTGGGTACGTCGCCCGTGTCTTTGAGCATGTCGTGAGCGACGTCGAGCAACTTCCGCTCCTGGTTGAGGCGATGCTCCACGACCGTCGCCGCAGTGATCCGGGGCACAGGCGTTCCTTCTCTCTCACGACACGGGTGCTGCCAACATACACCGAGGCGGGCAGGCTGCCGACCTCGCGGTCAACGGTCGAAGTCTTCAGATGGTGTCGACGGGTATCAGCTTCCCGTCGGTCATCTGGAGCACCCTGTCACAATGGTGCAGCACGTCTCGGTCATGCGTCACCATGACGGTGGCGACGCCGTGTTTGTGTGCTTCCCGAGCCAGGAGGCCAACTACCTCCTGACTACGGCTGCTGTCCAACGCAGCGGTGGGCTCATCGACGAGGAGCAACCGAGGTCGTGTCATCAGGGCCCGAGCGATACCCACGCGCTGGCGTTCTCCACCTGAGAGCTGATGGGGACGCCGATCTGCTCGGTCGGCCATCCCCACCTCCTCGAGCATCTGCATGGGATCTCGTGGCTCTGCCACATGTCCGAGGGTGAGCGGGAGCCGTAGCTGGTCGAGAGCGGTCAGCGCGGGGAGCAGATTGGCGCTCTGGAAGACGAAACCGATCTGCGTGCGGCGGATGTTGGCCAGGTCGCGTCTCGACGCCGTGACGAGGTCGATATCGCCGATCCGAACCTGTCCTGCGTCGGGTCTTATGAGGCCGCCGGCTACCGCCAGCAGGCTGGACTTCCCCGCCCCGGACGGACCCACCACCGCGACGAACTCACCCGGGCTGACGGTCAGGCTGACGTCGTCCAAGGCCCTCACCTTGCTTCCCCCATCGTCGTGGAGAAGCGTCACGCCGGACATCATCAGGCCGGCTGATTCCGTGTTGGTCATGGCAGAGTTCATCGGCTGGCTCCTAGAGCGGTCAGGGGATCGACACGTGTGACACGCACCACGCCGAAGGCGGCACCGATCAGCCCGAGCAACACGAGAAACACGCTCGCCACGGTGACCGCCGACACATCGAGGGCGAAAGGCATCTCCGAAGCGGAAAGGCTCACTCCGAGGAGGAGTCCGATTCCCATGCCGGCGGCCGTGGCGACCAGGAGCAGGATCACCGACTGGATCAAGCTGTCCCGGAGCAGGTATCCCGTGCTCGCACCCATGGCCCGCATCACGGCGATCTCTTGTCGCCGTTGGATCGTCACGACGGTGAAGAAGGCACCCACGACCAGGGCTGATATCGCATACAGAAACCATTGGATCATCTGGACTGTTGTCAGCTCGGCTGTGTATCCCGGTGACGCACCAAAAGACTCCTCGAGGGTCATGGACGTGGTTCCCGCCGCTTCATCGACCGCTGCGAAGTCCGGTTCACCGCCGTCTTCGTTCAACACGGCGATCGCCGTTACCTCCCGGTGGACGTGGTCCGGCGCTTCCTCTCCGGGGCGGATGCCGGCACGTATCTCTTGCCAGGTCCGCAGATCCACATAACCGACATCCACGTGCCCGAAGGTGTGTTGGCCGTCGAGGAATCCGACGACCTCGAGTTCCCGGCCGAGTTGGTCGACCTCTATCACATCGCCGACCGCGACACCTGCGTCCTCGAGTGTCCCCGCCAACAGAACCTGATCCGGTCCCGCCAGATCTCGTCCGATCGCTGCTCGGGGCACGAGCCAGGAGTCGGCTTCGACGCCGAACAATGCGAGATCTACGTCGACACCTCGGTCGGTCCGCGTGTTGACGAGGGTGAGGCCAAAGGGTGCCGACTCGGCGACACCGTCGGCGCCTGCCCATACGTCGGCGGCCTCGGTGTCGACTATCGATCGCGTGAACGCCGCGCTCTTGTCCACGCCCGACTTGAAAGCGAACGAAGACACCTCCAACTTCTTCAAGCCCGAGACGCCGTCGTTGACGAGACCGACCGAGAGGCCGGACAGCAAGACCATCAAGACGGCGATCAACGCCACAACAGAACCCATCAAGGCGAAACGGCCTCGAGCAAAAGACAATTCACGAAGTGCTAGGAACATGACCCCTCGGCTGGACGAAACTTGTAGACAGGATGTCGATAAGAGTAACTGCCCCCGGATACCTAGCCGTCATCGACTCGCTGGGGTGCTGCCGGTGTCGAGATCGGTGGCGTCAGGCGGGTCGGGGGATGTATGAGCCCTCGGCTAGCCAAGGTCGTGACCTGAGGTTCCTCCACATCACCAGGGCGGGCAGCGGACGCGGATCGAGCGGGCCCACTGTCACTTGGGCATCGAATCGGGAGGCGAGGAATGGCTGAGCCGCGAATTCTGAGCGGTCTCGATTCAGGTATTGCGTTGACATGGCCATACCTTCTCGACGGGGGGCGCGTCGACAAGGCAGACCCTCCTCGACGTAACGTCTTGGCGCGCTCCTCATTTACCGCCCGGCCGATCTCCAGGTAGTCGAGGTACGGGTGTCTGTAGGCTCGGCTCCGGCGCCAGAAGGGGAAAGGACAGTGCCTTCGATCGAGGCAACCGAGTTCCAGCAGGCGACCGAGGATGGAGCCTGGCGCGTCCTCGACGGTCGCGCTCAAGCCTGGTTCGAGGCGCCCTCGCATGCCGCTGGAGCCGCGCTCGTCCAATGGGTCGCGGCCACCGGCCCGATGCCGGAAATCGACCTCCGCTCGAGCGGGCTTCGGGTTCGTCTGAGGGGCTGCGGCGACTCGGAGGTTCAGCAGGCGGCAGCGATCTCGAGGGCGGCCCGAGAACTCGGCCTCGGGGGAGACCCTTCCGCCCTGCAGGCGATGGGCCTGGTCGTCGAGGCCGCTGACCCGGCGGTCCTGATGCCGTTCTGGCGCACCGTCCTGGGGTACCGGGCCGACGGAGCCCGACTCGTCGATCCGTGGCAACGCGACCCGGCGATCACGTTCCTACACGACTCCGAGGCTCGGCCGCTGCGCAATCGCCTCCACGTGGATGTCGTTCGCCCCCCGGAAGCTGTGGCTGCGGCGGTCGTCGATCTCGGACAGACGCCGACCGGGCCGTACGGAGCGCTCCTTTGCGATCGTAATGGCAACGAGGTCGACCTGGTGGTGGGCGGCCCGATGTCGGATGGAGAGACATCTGATTGGGTGGCTGCTTTCGCCGCCATGGCGGCCTATCCCACCAGCACCCCCGTACAGGCGGCTCAGTTCGTGGCGGCGACATCCGAGATTGCGGATGAGGCCGGGTTCCCCCTCCTCATCGACGCACGGACAGAAGGCGTGGTCGTCGACAGCGGTAAGGACATGTGGGAGGGTCCGGACGGCCCCCTTGAAGACTTCGTCTCCCTCGCCGCCGAAATCCAAGATCTCGCCCTCCGGCTCGGACTCATGGCGGACCCGATACGGCCCCGTTTCGTCCAGTTGTGTCTCGACGTCGCCGACGTCGCGACCGAGCGAGCCTTCTGGGCGTCGTTGCTGGGATACGAGGAGGATCCCCGAGATGGGGTGGCCGACATCCTCGACCCACGCCGGCTCAACCCCGTCGTCATCTTCCAGAGGATCGACGTCGCCGATGAGGCCCGGATGCGCCAACGCGACCGAATGAGGATCGTCCTCTCCGTGCCCTTCGACCGCGTCGAGCAGCGAATCGACACGGCGACCGCCGTCGGCGGAAGTGCCATTCGGATCGGGCCTGGCTTCGCCCGCCTCTCTGACCCCGAAGGCAACGAGCTCGATCTCGTCTACACCTCCTGAGTTCTGCAGTTGCGCCGATCGTCGACCGACTCCGTCCTGCTCGGACCGATCGCCCCGTCGTCGCCCAACACCGAGGTGTAGGTTTCGAAGAGTCCCGGCCGCCATCCCGGGGTCTCCCGGGAGGTCAATCAGAGGCGCGTGGTGGCGAGAAATCATCGTGGCGACCGGTCACCCGTTCTCACCGGCACGCCAAGCACGGAGGTCGGCCATGGCTCCTGCGGTCATGCGCTCGTTCCCGGAAGGTTTCCGTTGGGGAGTCGCCACGTCCGCCTATCAGATCGAGGGCGCGTGGGATGAAGACGGCAAAGGTGTCTCCATCTGGGACACATTTGCCCACACGCCCGGGAACATCAAGAACGACGACAACGGGGATGTGGCCAACGACCACTACCACCGTTATGAGGATGACGTGGCACTGATGAAGGACATCGGCGCCACCGCCTATCGGTTCTCGATCGCTTGGCCACGGATCTTTCCCGAAGGGACCGGTGAGCCCAACCCCAAGGGAATCGACTTCTACAACCGGCTGGTCGACTCCCTCCTCGAAGCCGGGATCGAGCCCTTCGCCACCTTGTATCACTGGGACCTCCCCCAGAAGCTCCAGGACGATCACGGGGGCTGGCAGTCGGCGGAGACATCGAAAGCATTCGCCGAGTACGCCGGCTATGTGGCGGAAAACCTCGGCGACCGGGTGAAGCACTACTTCACCATCAACGAGTTCGCCTCCTTCGTAGAGACTGGATACCAGGGCGTCGAGGCGCAGGTGGGCGGGGGCAAGACCGTCCATCTCGGCATGCCACCAGGCCTGAGCTTGTCTGACGCCGAGCTCAAGCAAGTCCGGCACCACGCCGTGCTCGGTCACGGCCTCGCCGTACAGGCAATTCGTGCCAACGCCCCGGCCGACGCCAAGGTCGGCTTTGCCGAGAACATCCGGGTTGCCGTACCCGTCCTGGACACCCCGGAGCACGTCGAAGCCGCCGAAATGGCCACCAGGCAACGCAACGCCGGCTTCATGACGGTGATGCTGGAGGGCGAGTACACGGATGAATATCTCGCCTCGGCCGGCGGCGGCACCCCGAAGTTCACCGACGAGGAGCTGAAGACGATCGCCTCTCCTCTCGACTTCGTCGGGATCAACGTCTACCGCCCCAACATCTACGTCGAGCCGTCGGACGACCCGGCCGGGTACCGGGAGGTTCCCATCAACGCCTCCCATCCCAAGATGCAGTCGGCCTGGCACATCGTGGATCCCGAGGTCATGTATTGGGGGACACGCCAGGTTCAGTCGCTCTGGGGTGCGCAGTCGATCTACATCACAGAGAACGGGTGTGCGGCCCTGGACGTGGTGGCCGACGATGGCCGGATCTACGACTCCGACCGGGTGATGTTCATGCGGGCTCTTCTCACCCAACTCCAGCGCGCCACATCCGAGGGCGTCCCGGTGGACGGCTACTTCTATTGGAGCTCCCAGGACAACTTCGAGTGGATCTACGGATACGGCGACCGCTTCGGGCTGATCTACGTCGACTTCGACACTCTCGAACGCATCCCCAAGCTGAGCGCGGAGTGGTTCCGGGAGGCATCACGCCGGAACGCCGTCGTCTGAGCGACCGTTCCGACGAATGACACCGGAGGTCTTCGACCGTGTCGGCGAGATCGGACTGCGGGTCCTCGTGGCCGTCGCCGTGTTGGTGGTGGGGCGGGTCTTCGCGGGCCTGGGACGTCGGCTGGTCAATCGCCTGACCAGCCGACCCAAGGTGGCCCGGAACGTCGGCCCCTCGATGCGCTCCTTCCTCGCCCGGGCGATCTACGTGGTGGCCATGGTGTTGGCTCTTCTGGTCGCCCTGGCCGTGGTGGGTGTCCCCAATGCGGTTCTCGTGTGGGGCGTGGGGATCGTCCTCATCGTGTTGTCGATCGCTTTGAGCCGGTCCTTGGAGAACCTCGCCGCCACCGTGATCTTCATCATCTTCCGACCCTTCCAACTGGGCGACGACGTGGAGACGATGGGCGTTCGGGGGGTGGTCGAGGACATCCAGTTGTTCAACACGCTCATCCGCCAGTTCGACCATTCGATGGCGTCGCTACCCAACGGAGCCATCCAGAACGCAGGCGTGATCAACCACTCCCGCACCGGGATCAACTGGGCCGCGATCGACCTCACGGTCTCCTACGGTGAGGACCTGGTGAAGGTGCAAGACCTGATCCGTACGGAGCTCGTCGATGATCCACGTGTGCTCGCCACTCCGCCCCCCGATGTGGTCGTTTTGCGCCTCGGGACCGAGGGCGTCGTCTTTCAGGCCCAACCCACCGTGCGTCATGAGGACCTGTGGCCGGCGTTGAGCGACCTCCAGGGCAAGATCACCGCTCGACTCCAAGAGGAGGGCATCGATCTGGCGGTGCCGCCCGAGCTACCTGTGAGGATCCATCGTTGGCCCACGCCATCAGCGGATGATCGTCGCTGACTCACCTGTCCACTGCTCGGCGCAGGAACGCGGCCATCTGGGCCCGAGTGACGTAGTCGTCGGGGCAGAAGCGATCATTGGCAGGCGGGTTACAGCCTCTGGTGATACCTGCCGCCGCCAAGGCAGAGATGTTGGCGGCGAAGGTGTGTCCGGCGGTGTCGACGAAGGACAGATGGGATGCCGCCAGCCCGAGGGCCCGGACGAGGAACGCCGCCATTTGGCCGCGTGTCACCGGCTCGTCCGGGCAGAACCGGTCGTTGGAGGGCGGGTTGCACCCCCGGGTGATCCCGGCATTCGCCAAGGCCGCTACATCGGCGGCGAAGACGTGGGATCGGGTGTCGCTGAACTGCGTACTGCCGGCGGGCAGGCTCAAAGCGCGAACGAGGAATGCGGCCATCTGGCCGCGTGTCACGGGCTCATCCGGACAGAAGCGGTCGTTGGCCGGGGGATTGCACCCTTTGGTGATGCCGCGGCTGACGAGGAAGGCGATATCACCACTGGACGGATCGTCTCGGGTGATATCGACGAATGAGATCGAGGAAGCTGCTCGGTCATCGTCCGACCCAGCTGTCCCCCTCGTGTTCGTCTCGTAGCCCGGACCGGTGTCGTCCTTCTCTCGGGATGTGTCGCCGATTTCAGAGGACCAGAGCTTTGGGGCATCGCCTCTGATCTCCACTGTCGCCGCGCGGTAGGCCCCAGGCTCGCCGACGAGATCGATCACATGGACGCTGACGGACCCGACGGTCTCGGTCTGGCCGACCCTCCATCCGATCGTGCGAGGGGTCCAGGGCGGCAGGGGCTGCAAGGTGTCGCTCTGGTCCGGGGGAGGGGCGATGGCACGGATTTCGGTGCCGGTGCCGAAGCACACCGGGAACCCCTGACGCTTCTGAGACCGGCACGCGGCGCGGGCGGAGGACTGCTGGTCGACCCAGTGGATTTCGACTCCGTCGGACCCGGCGGCGACGGTGTAGAAGGCGCCGGGCTCTCCACCCGGGATGATCACGAAGTCGCCGTTGCCTTCACCGGGTGCCTCGAGCCGATACTTCCGCGTCGACCGGTGTACCAAGGCCTGTGACCAGCCGACCACATACCGGTTCCACGCCGCAACGGAGTCGCCGCTGGACATGAGATTGGTGAGGTTGGCGTAGTCGCTCACACCGGGAAGAGGATGCGACGGCCCCGAGAGAGGCACGTGTGGCCAGCCGAGGGTGTGTCCGATCTCGTGAGCGACCAAGCCGGCACCATCGGCCGTCCCAGATCTGGACCCGACTACGACGCTGGGTCGCCCGGCCACCGACAACTTTCCGTTCTCGATCGTGACCGATGGCGGCACCCCGTGGGCGAGCACTCCGCCCACCCTGCGATCGGCGTACAGGACGATCACGGCGTCCCCTTTTGCCTTCGCCCGGCAATCGGCGACGTCCCCGCCTTTCAACACACCGCCGGCGGTGAACTCGGGCACGTAACGCCCCTTGGAAGCCCGAGCGAAGACTGGGCCGACGCGGGTGTTGTAGACGTCGGCTACCTCGTCGACATCGGTGGTGTGCCCCTGCCCAGTGTCGCAGGCATACACCTTCCAATCGGACACCGCCCAAGAAGACGTGACACCGAAGTAGGGAGCGATCGGATCGGTGGCGTAGGGGCGGCCGAGGTCTTCCGCCATCGAGGCGCCCAGGACAGGGAAGGCAAGGGTCAGAAGCGCGCAGACGGCTGTCAGCAGGCAAGAATGCGCAACAACAGCACGCGCAGTAAGGGGTCTCACACGAGAGACGTCGGCCGACGTGTCGGCCAGTCAAGGCACTGAGGTGCGTGCCCTCGAGTCACGCGCCGGCCGGGGTTCGAGACGCCGTCCCATGCCGCGGAAGTGGATCTAGTTCGACGACTGGCCGAGGCCAGAGAGATCCCCGACATGGACCTTCGTCCGAACGGTCTCTGGGGTGAGCCTCGGTGGCTGTGGCGAGCCGGCGGCTGAGCTGGCTGTGTAGATCTCGATGGCGGCACGAGACCTCGGGCCAGGAGGCGACCCTTCCGCCTTGCAGGTGATGAGCGAATCCAGAACCGGCGGCACTCGTGTCGTTCTGGCGTACCGTCTGGGGTACTCGACGGCCGAGCATCGGCTCGGTGACCGCTGGCGGCGAGGCCCCGCGATCAGCTTCGATCCGCGGCTCGCTGGTG
>Ga0207873_1002202_pt1 | contig 16652 bp, 14 predicted proteins | sample BGWIniCompost_FD_187373 | JGI IMG/M metagenome (GOLD analysis project Ga0207873, IMG submission 187373) | Cellulose adapted compost microbial communities from Newby Island Compost Facility, Milpitas, CA, USA - BGW Initial Compost (SPAdes)... ...
GAGCTCTTCCAGCAATTTTGCGTCGCTAAGCAATTTGTCGGCTTCCGCCTGTTCTTTCGCCCTCACTGTGTAAGTGCCGAATTTATAGATAGACTGGGGAATCAAGCCGAGATGGCCCATCACCGGGATGCCTGCGCCAAGAATTCTTTCCACCGACTCCCTGATCTCTACGCCTCCCTCGAGTTTTACGCCATGCGCTCCCGATTCCTTCATAATCCGGATCGCCGATTTTAAGGCCTCGGTAGAGTTGGATTGATAATAGCCAAAAGGAATATCCACGATCACCAGCGCCCTTTGCACCGCTTTAACCACGGACGTGGCATGATAGATCATCTGGTCCAGCGTAATCGGAAGAGTAGTTTCATTGCCCGCCATCACATTGGAGGCGGAATCGCCTACCAGGATTACATCGATATTCGCAGCATCGATGATCTTGGCCATGGAATAATCGTATGCGGTAAGCATGGATATCTTCTCGCCGCGGTTCTTCATTTCTTGCAGCTGGTGCGTGGTTACCTTTTTAATTTCTGTTTTTGCTTTGCTCATGATCGAAATTTTTGATGGTTCAAAATTAGGGAAAGGCGAGACACGGCGGGCCGGATTCTGTTGAATTTTTTCCGTTCCATCACATAAAAAACTACCCTTGATCCGGGGAGGTTTCGGTATTTTTTGGCGAAGGTGAGCAATGCGTGGATGTACCAGGAGCGGGACTTGAACCCGCACGCCCTAAACGGGCACAAGATTTTAAGTCTTGCGTGTCTACCAATTCCACCATCCCGGCAGTGGATTCTTTTACCGCCCTTTTGTTTCAAGTCATACGGGCTTGAAAACTTACAAATTGCAACCTGGGTTAGTGATATTTGTTTGTCGACGCGATAAAAAAAGAGCGAAAGACGGGACTCGAACCCGCGACCCCGACCTTGGCAAGGTCGTGCTCTACCAACTGAGCTACTTTCGCTTATCGTTTTTAAAAGGTATGCAAAGTTAAAGAAGGAAATTAAAAATACAAGCGGGAAAGAAAAAAAATTGAGAGAAAAATCTGGCTAAAATACTGGCCTGGCGGCTTACCGCGGGGAGGCGATGGCTACTTTCCCTTTAAACTTGATGAGGTTCCCCGCCATGTCGAACGCTTCAATATATACGATATAATACCCAGTTGTAGCCGTCCTTCCTTTATCGTCTGTTCCATCCCATCTGAACGAGCCTTCGATGCCAAGCGGCTCATTGTTGGCGATTTGCCGCACCTGCCTTCCAGCCCGGTCATAAATGACGACGTTGGCAATGAATCCCGGCAAATCCATGCAGTACTGGATCAACGTATGATTGCGTCCGGAAGGATCCCACGGCGAAAAGGTTGGAGGGTCGACAAAAAACCTTTCACTGGCAGTCGGTCCTTGCGGCGACTGGCTGTTCCAATAGCCTGGCGTGGCGTATCCGGCGTGACCGGCCGCCGATTTCCAAATTTCCGGATCGTGCGACGGAACTTGATGCGACGTCCTTTCCAAAGAAATGCCATGCTCGTCTTTTATCATGGGATGATGCATCTCATTGGAATAATACATCGAGTCGATGATTGTCCCGGAGCTATCTTTCAATACCAGGACGCCTTCTTCGTTGGGCAACGTCGGTAATTTCGCTAATCGAATCATCCGGTCTTCCTTGGCATGTGGATAATCTGCTTTCAATATCCCGGGATCCTTGGTAATGACTTTGAAATCGTTTTGAGCGATGGTCAGTCGCTTGCCGGTTACCGCCGCCTCGTTCTTCCCGATGGCGATCGTCCAATTTGTCAAATCGACAGGATGGGGAGAGCAATTATACAGTTCAATAAATTTCACGCCGCCAGCGCGCGGGCTAACCAGGACTTCGTTGAAAAGGACGCCGCCGGGGGACGCAGGTTCGCAAACAAAAAGGTCTTTCGTTGAAGACGCTGCGTCGATTCTGTTGCCTACGCAATCTTCCACTTGTTTGATTGAAATCCGGTATCTCTTCTTTTCTTCAAGACGATCTGTGATGGATATGGCGATATCCTCGAGTTTTTCATCCAGAAAAGTCGCCTGAAGCTGGCCGGGGGATGGCGATATTTCAAAAGACGTTTCATTAAAGGAGCCGATCTTTTCACTAAAGGCCAAGACGACCGTCTTTCCCGAAGGAGCGGCCGCTTCAATCAGCCGGGGAGGAGTAAGGTCCGGGTTGGATATTGCGACCGAGGATTCCCTTCCCGGAGTTCCTCCTTCTTCCGCTTCTGACGCGACCCAGTTGTGATAGCCCGAGCAGGGATTGGATGGGTCGAGCATCTCCAGCGAATATCCTTTCATTTTCTGTCTATCTCTGTACCATGATTGATCATACTCAATGGTAAAGATGATTTCGCCTGATCTGTTGCGAATACAGATCAAGTCGTCTGTATCGTTCAGGATTGGCCATTTGTTTACTGGCAATGTCGCGCCATATTTCATAAAAGCGGAAGCGTGGCTGGCTGGCGCTAGTATAATATATCCGCGTGGCGGCGCTTCAAAAGGATCTAAAATTGCGGTCGTCGAACGGTCCGAAATGGACAAGCCTGCAAGTTGGATGGTATCGTTGGTTCGGTTGAATAGTTCAAGGTATTCGGAAGGGAACCAAGGATGATCCGTTCCCGGAGCGGCCATAATCTCAGTTACAAGCAAATCGTTGAATTGGGGGTCGAGAGGGTCTCGATAATCAAATTGTATTTCTTGGTTGGACAGGGCGTTTCCTGAAAGGTCTGCTGGTCCTGAGATTTGCAATGTATAGCTGAAACCTTCCTCAAATAGGATTGGGAAAGTTAAAAACGCCTGATCCTCCCCGTTCATCAAAGCCTTGGAAGCGCAACCGCCTGACGAAATGCAATAGTTGGACGCTTCGGTTGTGGAAGCCTTTTCCATTTTCTCTGAAAAATTAACTTTCAACATTTGAGGACTGCAAACCGAAACTCTGGTCGCCCATGGCGGGGTAATGTCGGCAATGAAAGCGGCCCGGTTGTATGCCAAAGCGTTGCCATTGCAATCTTCCGCCCCAATGACGAGGATTTGGTATTCCTTCCCATGTTCCAGAGAACTGTCCAAATGTAGAAGGATTTGGCTAAGCGTCGATGGTAAAATTTCAACACTTAAAACGGATGCATCATCAATCGTATAGCGGGCGGTTTCCAGCGTTTCCGGTTCCATAGCTTCATCAAAGAACAATTTCACCATGTTGGAACCGAATGCTGTGGCTTTTAGCAAGTTTGGAGGAACCTTATCTGGAGTATGCCCGTCAACGGAATTAATTTTTCCGGGAGTCCCGCCCAAAGGGGAGGTAGAATAAGTCCAGTTGTCAAATCCTTTGCATTTCAGATGTGGGTCAATAATTTCAAGCGCCCATCCCCCTTCATTTTTTTCCTTGTCAGGCAGCCGGTTCGTATCATAGCGCAGCGCATCGACAATATTCCCGGTTTTATCGACCAAAGCGAGGCTGTCAGACGAATTATTGAGAATTGGCCATGGAGAAAGTCCCTTTGCAGGCCCAAAAGCTGAGAATAGAGGTTCCGCCTTGGCGGGGCAAAGAATAAGCCTGCCGGCTGGGGCTACCTGAACTCCTTTGATGGTTGCGGTATATACGCCGTCCGTAATTTTCCAGTCGTCTAATACGACGGCATTTCCACTTGCATTGAAGAGTTCGATATATTCAAATTCTGGCAAACCGTGCGAAGGAAGTGGGTCGGGATAAATTTCGGAAATAATGATTCTGTCAGAACCGGCGACTTGCGAAGACAAACCGGTAGGATAAAGCAGCGCCAGAAAAATCATATGGCACAAGAGCTTGTTCATGCGATTTCAGAAAAAGCGTTTCTTGTCAGGAAGCTTGTGTGGCTTCAGCGAAAAATATGAATATTTCCTATAACGATCAAGGAGATTGGTATTTTTTGAGATAGATTGATAGGGAAAGGGCTGGGGGAATAAAAAACAAACGGCGAGCGTTGATACCCGCCGTTTGACGCATTCTGATTTATGCCTGAGTTTGCGATTCTGATCCTTCTGACTTCTTCGAAGCGAGTTTCGCCTTTAAAGCCTCAAGCGCATCGGCTCCGCGTTCGTTGCGATCATCCAATGCCCGGTCGATTTCTTCGTCAATGCTTTTGCTTTCATTCGCAATCTGACCGTAGGATTCGGCCAACGCTTCTTCCTGGGCAACTTTTTCTTTCATCCGCTCCAACATCGATACCGTGCTGTGGGAATCGATCTGCGCCAATTGCTTGTTCAGGTTTTTCGTGGCGTCGGAAACTTTGGACCGGGCTTTCAGGGTCTTCAATTCATTTTCCCATTTGCTGATATTCTGCTTCAGCCTTTTTACATTTTGCTCCAATTGCGCTACCGAGGCTTCAAATTTATCTCTGTCTTCCCTTGAACGAGCCGCCTGACTCAACGCTTCTTCTTTCTTTACCAAAGCTTCGCGCGCAAGCCTGTCGGCTTCTGCAGGATCAAGTGCGCCTTTTTCAGCTCGTTCCAGCAGTTTTATCGCTTTGCTTTCATAATCGTTGGCCTGGCTGGCATACAAGGCCATGTCGTTTTTTGCCCTGATCGCCATGGCTTTCACTTCGGCCAGGGCCTGCAGGCTTTTGTTCAAATCTTCCTTCATATCCCTGATGCCTTGTTCGGTGAGTTTGATCGGATTTTCCAATTTATCAATTGCGCTGTGCGCTTCGGCCTGGCCGATTTTAAATAATCTTCTAAATATTCCCATTTTTTCTTATTTGTTTAACTCTTTGAAAATCTAATTAATTCTTCTGAGTACTCGCTCAACAACAATTCCAAAGAATTGAGCGACGCTTCCAATTCGTTTAAGTCCAGGTTTTCAAGTTGTAAAGTTTCCCGGAAGATAACCTTCTTTCCCGCTTCGTCCAGCGCAAACGCGCCGTGAATGATGTCCCGGTTCTTCTTTAATAAACTGGACAAAATTTCGATTGAACCGTTGGTCAATTCAAAAAGGTACTGTTCCATGATGAGGATAGTATCCGCGCAGGCGATTACAAGATTTTTAATTCCCGCGTCGGTCTTCTCGATTACAAATACCTGGTCGGTTTCGTTTTCCGTTACGATTGCGTAATCCAACTCGATTAAATAATTCTTAACTTTCTGAAAATTAGTCTCCATAAGGTGTAAAATTTATGCTATAAAGAATAAAAAAATCGTCAAATTCATGTCTATAATAAAAGATAATATCCTATTATCATAAAGAATATGACGAATATTTTTTTACTTTTAAACATTCAATTACCCTTGTTTTTTCGTTACATCTAATTACGATAGAGCAGCTCATAAAGTTAGCATAATTTTTAAAAAATTTATGTCTTCCATAGGAAAAAATATTCGGAAAATAAGAGCGGTCAAAAAAATGAGCCAGGCGGACTTTGCCAAAATCTTTAATTTGGCGCGTCCAAGCGTGGGCGCATATGAAGAAGGCCGGGCCGAACCGAAGATTGACACAATTATCCAGATAGCTCATCATTTTGGCTTGTCCATTGACCGGTTGCTGACCAAAGAGATCACAATTAATGAATTGTATCATATCGACAGATATGCCGAGAACTTGAGCAAAAGTGAAACTCACGCAACCGCGACAGAAGTAAAAACGAAACCTTCAGGCATGCCGGTGGTGCCTGCTGAGCGGATATATGAGTACGTTGCCCAAAGAGAAAACCGGGATTTTATCGCCAGTCTTCCAGTGGTTTGCCTTCCGGAAGAAACCAACAGGATGAACCGGGCATTCGAAGTCGTCTCAAATGAAATGCTGTATTTGAACAGCGGCATCGCTAAAGGGGATCTTATAAACTGTATTTACGTGAGCAAAGAAGCGGCCAATTTGAAGGAGGGTTCAATCTATTTTGTTATCAGCCGAGACTCCTTCTTCCTGAGAAGGCTTGGCCCTGTAAAAAAAACGCTGGAGTTTCAAGCCGACAACCCGGATTTCGCAACCATGCGCCTCGGGCTGGACGAGATCGCCGAGTTATGGCTTGTGATGGGAGTTTACCGGACCGATCTGCAATCATCGAAATCGACAGAGGGCAAGCTTTTGGAACTGGAGAAATCGGTAAAGGAGTTGGAACAACGGATATCCCGGCTTGAAATGAGGTGAATAAGGAAATACAATCCAAGTTTGAACCTTTTGGTTCATGAGGCGGTTTTTAAAGTACAACTTTTTGAAAGAATATCTAAAAAGCTGGAAATATGAAATTGCCTCCAATTATCAAGTTTATCATAATAAGCGCGATTGTGTATCAGATATTGTCATTGAAGCCAGTAAAGAGGGCGCTTCTTCGTTTCATTATTTCCGCCGGCGCGTCATATTTGCGTAATAAACTGAAGATTTGAAGACCGAGAAAGAAAAGATGTTGACCGGCGAGTTATACGACCCGCTGGATAAACAACTCAGCGACGACAGATTGCGGGCAAGGCTATTGCTTAGAAAATTCAATGACACGACTGAAGACCGTGAAGAGGAAACTGCCCGCATACTCAAAGAGCTTATTCCCAATGCTGGACCGGGACTATGGATACAAGCCCCTTTTTATTGCGATTACGGCTATAACATAGTCGCCGGCGAAAAAGTGTTTTTCAATTATAATTGCGTTGTTCTCGACGTGATGAAAACGACCATTGGCAGCCGGACGCTATTTGGCCCTAATGTGCAGATATATACCGCCACGCATCCGCTGGATCATAAAATTCGGGCGGGGGGCCTCGAACTTGCCAAACCGGTGACTATAGGCAGCGACGTGTGGGTGGGAGGCGGCGTCATTATTTGCCCGGGAGTTTCTATCGGCGATAGGACAGTTATTGGCGCCGGAAGCGTGGTTGTTAAAGATATACCTTCCGGCGTTTTTGCCGCCGGCAATCCCTGTCGGGTTATCAGGAGTTTATGAATGACAGGATAGACGCTTAGCGGTTTTAATTCCAGAAACAGAAAACGATACGGCTTCTACGCGGTTTTCAGGGTGGAAAATAACGCTATATTTGTTGCAAAACGTATTCTATGATCAACGACCTATACAGTCTTTACCTTGAGAGCTCCGGAGTATCTACCGACAGCAGAAAAATCGTTCCCGGCTCTATTTTTTTTGCCTTAAAAGGCCCAAACTTCGACGCCAACGCTTTTGCAGAACAAGCGCTGGAAAATGGAGCGTCGTATGCCGTAATTGACGACCGGAAATATAAAAAAGATTCAAGGTATATCGTCGTACCCGATGCGTTGAAGGCGCTTCAGCAATTGGCTAATTTCCATAGGAATAGGATGTTGATCCCCTTTCTGGCTATCACCGGCTCGAACGGAAAAACCACAACAAAGGAACTCATCGCCGCCGTGTTGTTGAAAAAATATAAAACCGCTTATACGCGGGGCAATTTGAACAACCATATTGGGACGCCGCTCACAATCCTATCCATACCCACAGACACACAAGTGGCAATCATCGAAATGGGAGCCAACAAGCCCGGAGATATCGAAGAGCTATGTAAAATTGCTAGTCCTACCCATGGTTTGATTACAAATATCGGAGCCGCTCACATTGAGGGCTTTGGAAGCTTTGACGGCGTGATCAAAGCAAAGAGCGAGTTGTACCATTTCATCGCTCAAAATGAAGGGACTGCATTTATAAACAGCCAGAATCCCGTTCTTTTTAATCTGGCCAAGCGGTTTAATTCTCCAGTCTATTATCCCGCAAAAGGCGATTTTATCCATGTGGAATTTGTTGAGGCTGATCCCTACGTTACGTACCGCGATGAAAATGGAACCGTTGTGAAGACCAACCTGATCGGGTCATATAATTTTGAGAATATCGCCGCAGCTTTATGCGTGGGCAAATATTTCGGGGTTCCTTCGGGTCTTGCAAATGAGGCCGTCGGGGAATATACGCCTTCCAACAACCGTTCGCAACTTTATCGTACGCGCGATAATGTAGTGCTTCTCGACGCTTATAACGCCAATCCCAGTTCCATGAAAGCGGCTATTGAAAATCTTGCCAGTATGAAATCGGCGAATAAGGCGGCAATATTGGGCGATATGTTCGAATTGGGCGAGGCTTCGGAAAGGGAGCATCGAAAGCTAGGCGAGTTGGTCGCTTCAAAAGGATTTGATAAAGTGTTCTTTTGCGGGAAAAATATGAAATGCGCACTTGAAGCGTATCCTCAAGCGTTTTATTTTGAAAATAAGACCGAACTGAAAGATGCGCTGAAGGCGCATGGTCTCAAAGATTACCTGATCTTGATCAAAGCTTCCCGGGGAATGGCCTTGGAAGATCTGCTCGACGCAATCGCTTGAGAACGGGATAGAGATTTTCGTGAACTAATGCTTTTAATTTTATTCAATCGAAAAGCATTTTCAATTCCTCTGCGACTCTTTCAACGACATGCGTCCAATCTCCTTGTCGCTCTTGTCTGAAAAGCTTCATGGAGGGGTACCAGGGACTATCCGTGCGGGTGTCCATCCATCGCCAATCGGCACTCTTTTGCAGCATTGTCCATACGGGAACATTGAGCGCGCCGGCCAAGTGGCACGGCATGGAATCGACGGAGATCAGCAAATCGAGTTCTTTGATAATGCGGGCATAATCAAAAAGGTTAAATTTTCCAGGATAGAAGCCTAAACCCGGACTCCACCTCGCTTTTTCCAAATTCTCCTGGAGGATTACATATTGAACGTCTTTTATGGCAAAAAGCGGGCGCAAAAAATGGAAAGGAATGTTTCGTTCCTTGTTCCAATCTCCGGCCTGCCAGACCAAACCGATAGATATTCCTTTGACCGGGTAGGTTAGAGGCGGCGCACTCAGGTATGGGATTTCGGCTGGAATAGACGAAACGGTTGTGCGAAACGCGAAAGGCAGCTCCATTATTTCAATATCTACGTCGTACGAAACGCCGGGAACGCCGTCGTGGAGCGAAAGAAGCCGGTCAATGCCTTTTGCCGTTTTAAATAGCTCGATCAAGGAAGGCTGCGCCCATACCATTACCCAGGAAGCAAGCTTTTTTACCAAAGGCGCATACCTGATAAACTGGATTGAATCGCCTAATCCGTGATAACAGCGAATCAATACCTTTTTTCCGGCCAAAGACGAGCCATCCCAGATTGATTGGCAATGTCGTGGCATCCTTTCAAAATCCCGGTTGAGACCAAGGGCCAAGACGCTGTCGCTGAGCTTCCATGCGCTTTCAAAGTCGCCGCTTCGCATATGTTCAAACCAACTTCCTTCAATGGTATCAGTTTCCGTATTCATATAGGGAGATCATTTGTATTAAAAAGCTCGTGCATGGTGTGCTCATCCATATCTCCGCATCATTGCCGCGCAGAAACCGGCATACTCTTCAATTCTCTGAGGCGCGCTGGTGTGATGCGGCTGGATTCCTTTTGACTCGGGAGTAAAGCAAAACGTAATGGTAAGATCAAATTCGTCCAACGCGCTCATCATTCTGTCGAACCATCTTTCCGCATTCGGCCGGAGGTAATCCGCCCAGCTCAAACCGGTACGAAGTTTTTTCACATTCAACCTTCTTAGCCATTGCACGGCGGCGTCGAGCCTGTGGTCTTCAAAATGAAACCACTGGCAAATGCCAAACTTCGGTGTATAATCGGGGAAAAATTTAAGAGCTATTTTGGGAGATCCGTCTTCGCGAATCAGACCCATATAGAAATGCCGGTAGTATGACGAGCCCTCCGCTTCGCGGTGTCGGGTTGTGGCTTCCCAGGCGCTGGGCAGGTCGAAGAGGCTATACCAATGAATCCTTGGCGTTCTGCCTGTTAGCAATTCCGCTGTGCGACGGAGCCCGAATTCCTGGACTTCTTCGGCGCCAAAACTGGATACGCCTACTTCAGTGACCCACACAGGCAAATCAACTACAGATTCTATTTCAGCGATCTTCTCGGGCCATTCGTTGATGCTCCACAGATTCCAGTCAAGCGGAAAACCATGCACTGCCACTGCGTTCATATCCCGAAGCGCTCCGGCGATCAGCAGTCTTTGGATAAAGTTAGGATCAATGGGAGACATGCCTCCTAAAACACGGATAATTTCCGGCTTTTCCGATTTCGCAGCCATGGCGGCAAGTTTCACCATTTCGGCATAAATTGTCCACTCCGGATCGACCTCAAAATCCCAATGCGACTTGTTGTTTGGCTCGTTCCAGAAATTTACCGCTTCAATCATATTTCGCCTCCTTTAGTTTTTTGGATAAACCGCCCTTGGCTGGTCGTCAGTAAGTTCGCCGCGACGGCATATATACACTTCCGATTCAGGCCGATCCAGAATTTCAAAGCCCGAACTGCGCAGCATTGCTTCCATGCAGGCTCGATTAGGTATCCACCAGTTGGTTGGATCGTTTGAATAGCGGTGTTCGATAAAGTACATATGCGGAAAATCGCGCCTGTGGAAAATTTCTGTTTGCCAGAAATCATAATCCGGATTGACAGGCGCCACATGGTCGCTCCCCCGCTGCATGGATTGAAAGACGAGCAGGTCTTTCACTACATTGTCGTAAAGCAGGTCGAGGGCGAGAAGCGGATGCCGGAGATGATAAAACACCCCCATAAAAATGACAAGATCAAATTTCTCGTTGAGCAAACCCAGATCGTAAACCGACATGTTCCGAAATTCGATGTCCATTCCCAAAATTCGGCAAGCATACCTTGCCTGGGCGAGATATCTATCATCCGAATCAATGCCGATTACCCTCTGGGCGCCCCGTTTCTTCATTTCGATAGCGTAAAATCCTGCGTTGCATCCAATATCCAGCACCGTCTTGCCGCTTAAATCGGCCGGAAGGGCGTTTGCGAAATTCTGAAATTTCACGTTCGGGTAATCCCCCAAAAAATGACCGGGCGCAGTTTCTACGCCATAGAGGTTGATGTTGTGAAACCAGTCGCCCAGCGCTTTTACTTCTTTGCGTATTTGCCCGGCGGTTAATCCCGGGCGCATAAGATTTTTTTCATCCATTTTGATTCCATGATAACCTATAATTCCTCGCTTTACCTGTGGCGTGCAAACGCCGGAATTTCTTTTGTCTCTTTTATGTTTTCGAGGGCCGGCTCGACTGGCGATTCATCAAACAACTCTTTATAATAATCGAGCCCCAGGGGCGTGATCAGGTCTTCTCCTTTGAGATATCGCAACGTATTTTCAAGCTTTTCAAGCTGTTTGAATACGTCGTTTTGCGGAGTCAGGCCTTTAGCCGTTTGCGGTGTTTTAAAATAGAACGAGAGCCATTCCTGGATACCCTTCATTCCGGCTCTTTTAGCCAGGTCGAGAAACAGGGCGATGTCCAAAGCGAGCGGAGCCGCAAGGATAGAATCGCGGCATGAGAAATTTATTTTGATCTGCATTTTATAGCCCAGCCAGCCGAAGATGTCCAGGTTATCCCAACTTTCCTTGAAATCGCCGCGGGGCGGGTAGTACTCAATGCGCACCTTATGAAATATTTTTCCATAAAGGTCCGGGTGCAATGCAGGTTCAAGGATATCGTCGATAACGCCGGCTTTTGAGACTTCTTTTGACCTGAAGTTATCGGGATCGTCAAGCACTTCGCCGTCCCTGTTGCCAAGAATGTTGGTTGAAAACCAGCCGTCGAGGCCCAGCATGCGGGCGCGAAGTCCTGGAGCAAGCATGGTCTTCATAAAAGTCTGGCCTGATTTATAATCTTTTCCGCCGATAGGAGTGTTGGTCTTATTGGCAAGTTCCACAATAGCCGGCGCGTCGCAGGAAAGATTGGGGGAACCGTTTGCAAAAGGAACCCCCGCTTTAACGGCGGCGTAGGCGTAAATCATACTGGGCGGTATAGCGGGATGATTGTTTCTCAAACCTTCTTCCAGATTGCTTAGCGATTGATGAACTTCAGTAGGTTGTGTGTATACCTCGGTGGAAGCGCACCACACCATAACCAATCTGGCGCAGGCGTTTGTTCGCTTGAAATGCTCAATATCATCGACGAGCGCGTTGGCCAGATCCATCTTTGTGGCGGCTTTTTTCACATTGGTCGCTTTCAAATTCCGAATATAGGCCGGGTCAAACGTCGCTTTCATCGGCCGGATGGCGCTAAGCTCATCCTTGAATTGTTCAATAAGCCGCGGGTCCAGCACATTGGCTTTTAGGGCCGCTTCATACGCCGTGTCTTCGAATAGGTCCCAACCGCCAAATACAACGTCGTCAAGAGACGCCAAAGGCGCAAACTCCTTGATCAGGGGATTCCTGTTTTCTGTTCGCTTCCCCAAACGAATTCTCCCCATTTGAGTAAGAGAACCAACTGGTAGGGCCACGCCATCCCTTGCGGCGAGCGCGCCTGTAATAAGCGTAGTCGCTACGGCTCCTATTCCAGGCAGCAAAATACCTAATTTCCCGGTGGGATTTTCTATTTGTTTCATCATGTATCCAGTTTAAATTGAGTTTTTTATTCCGAAAAAAGTTTTCGCGTGAAATCATGAGGATGAATTAAGATTAGAGCCGTTTTGTCTTTTTTAACAAGAGCTTCCATGTATTGTTCTGGGAATATAAAATTTCAATGACTATTCGGACGTCAGGTCGGCGCAATATGCCGCTTCTCATTCGCTGGAAAACAGGATAATATGCCGGGAGTATTTCTGAAAAATGTTGTTAAAAATAAATGGAAAGGTTAACTTTAAAGCCTTGTCGCCTGCGGGCGTATATTTTTTAACAATTGGGTTTTTGGCTATGCAATCCTTTTTTAACCATAATTTTTTAAACTTTTTACGCTTATGAAAATCATCAACGAGTTTAAAACGTTTGCCGTCAAGGGAAATGTTGTTGACATGGCCGTCGGCATCATCATTGGAGCGGCTTTTGGCGCGGTAGTGACTTCGGCCGTCAACGATCTCCTCATGCCTCCCATAGGCCTGCTGATCGGAGGAGTAGATTTTTCCGATCTTCGCGTGGTCCTGAAAGAAGCCGTGGGCGATAATCCCGCCGTAACGCTTAATTATGGGATGTTTCTGCAGGTGGTAATAAACTTCCTGATCGTCGCGTTTGCAGTCTTCTTGCTGGTCAAGGCGATTAATTCCCTTCGCAGAAAACAGGAAGATAAACCTGCGCCGGCGCCCGCCCCTTCCAATGAAGAAATCCTTTTGGCTGAGATTAGGGACTTGTTAAAAGCCGGATCGGGCAACTCAAAACCTGGCGTTGGACAGCCCAGGATCGAAGCGTAACGGTTCATGAGCAAAGATCGGGCGATTGAGCCTGATCTTTGCTTTGCTCATATCGTTGGCAATGGCTAATTTTGTTTCGCTTGGTAAGAAAGGAACTTTCTTTTCCTGTCCTGGCGTTACAAGGTCGCGCATTGGCGCTTCGGTTGGCAATACCGGTTTGAAAGCTTCCCGCTTGTAAAATGAGGAAATACGCAAAAGTCATTTCATCCTTACTTGTATTTTGGGTTCTTTTCGCCGGAACACAAAGCGGATACTTTATTGACCATTCTGCGGCGGACAATTCCTCTTCTTCCTCATATTTTGTTAATGGCGGCTCCGATTTATTCCTGGCGCCTTTTTCAAATGAAAGCCTCTCGACGGCCCCCCATAACCAGACAGTTCCTCACCATGGGAAATACGACCCGGATCAGGCGATATATCTGCTTTTTGATTTAAGAATATCCCTCCTGAATGCGGAGTATTTATGTTTTGCCCGGTTTTTAGAACCCGGGTTATCCATTCGCAAGATTATTTATCCATTTCATTTCTTCTTCTGAAAGAATCATAAATAGCGGCAAAGGCAATGAAAAAGAGCGAACCAGTATTGGCTCACGCTCTATACAGTTATTTATTATTTATGGAAAAAAAATTTAAGAAAAATAGAAATGGAAAATTATATATATGGAATAGGCGCCATCTTAATTATGGCCGCTCCGGTTGTTTATTTGGTGATTACAAGAAAAAGAAGAGAGGCTGCATTCATTAAACATTTTAAAGAATTAGCCGCCAAAGAAAATATCCATATGGATGATACTGAAATATGGAATGTGCATTACGCCATTGGTTTGGACAACGGCACCAAAAAGCTCTTTTACTATAAAAAAATGAAAGAAGGAGAAAAGACAGTGGCGGTAGATCTGGCTAACGTAGAAAGTTGCCGGATAGCTACCAAATCAAGGTCCGTAAAAACAACCAGCGGCTCAAGTTCGGTAATCGACCGGATCGATCTGGCGCTCCTGATTAGCGGACCTCAGAAAACCGAAAAGCTAATAGAATTTTTCAACGGAGAGGAAAGCCTTTCTTTAAGGGGAGAGCCGTTGATCGTTGAAAAGTGGCAAGGAAAAATTAACGATGCGTTGAAGAAAAAGAAAACAGTATCCAGGTAATTGTCGCGTTGATAGTTTAGCGATCTCGTCCCTTAAAATGGGATGAGATCGCTTAGAAATCCCGGTCTTTCAGCAATCATTTCCTCTCGTCCAAGAATAAAAAAACGCCATCCGGATGTATATTTATGCCGGCGATTTTAACGTATTTTCACGCTTATTTCATTATATCTTGTTTTTTTAAGAGAAATATTGAAGATTGATATTGGAGCCGAGAGAGAGAGGTTTTTGTAAATTCATTCATTATCAAGAACTTATAAAATTCCCCGCTTTCGGTTGACGCCAATTTGCCCGTCATAATTACATGCGAACGTTCCCCGCCTGAATAATAAAAACCTGTTGGCGCTAAATTCATAATTTGCGTTTTTCAACCATAATTATGAGTTTACTATGAATAACGACAACAGCTTTGTGTTCATCTCAGCGGTTTTTCTTTTTATTCTTACCGTATTGACTTGTTCGACGATTGGATATGGACAAGACCTACCGGTAGAAAGAAAAACCAATGGAATCAATGTGATCGTCACGCAGTCTCCACAGATCATTGTAAAGGTGGAGAGAGTGACGCATAACCGATGTTATGGCGACCAAAAAGGAGCTATTTCCATTACCGCTCGCGGCGGTTATCCTCCGTACAAATATTACTGGGATAACGGCGACACCACACAGAATATTGCAGGCTTAAAAGCAGGCAGATATAAAGTGGCGGTGTATGACAAATTCAGTTGCAGCGATACCTTAGAAGTCGAAATTAAAGAGCCTGAAGAATTAAAAGGGGAAGTGGTCGGCGTCAAGAACATCCTTTGCTATGGCTACAATCATGGCGCAATTGATATCTCAGTGACGGGAGGCGTTGCTCCATATTCCTTCAAATGGAGCAACGACAGCACCACGGAAGACCTCGCCGGACTCACATCTGGCAGGTATTCCGCGCTCATCACTGACGCCAACGGCTGCCAGGATATCGTAACGGCCGACGTATTGGAAACGCCGCTGATCGTTCGCACTGTGGACGACCTGACAAATATCAAATGCCACGGAGATTCAACCGGAGGGATTGAACTTTCCGTGTCTGGAGGCGTTCCGCCATATACCTACCAATGGAGCAATGGCAGCGTGGAAAAGGACCTTAAAAATCTTACCGCCGGCGAATACGAAGTAGTTGTAAGGGATGCGGCGGGTTGCTCGGAGGTTTCGGTGGTGAAAGTGAAAGAACCGGATCCGCTGACAATCGAATTTGACGAGCTAAGAAATTTAAGATGTAACGACGATGGAGGGGGCGTCATTAATATTAATGTAAAAGGCGGGGTTGTTCCTTACAGTTACCAGTGGAACACCGGCGTTACGACGCAAGACCTGATCGGCATTCCCGCCGGAAAGTATTCTGTCGAGGTGGTAGACAAAAACGGCTGTCAGACCTCTGCCGAAGCCACAATCACCGAACCGCCTGCGCTAAATATTGCGCTGGTCAGATCGGAGAATATATCTTATGCGGGCGGCAAAGACGGCCTGATTGAAGTGGAAGTGTCGGGCGGCGTTCCTCCATATAAATACAAATGGAACAACGGAAGCGAGGCCAGTTCAATTTCCAACCTGGGAGCCGGGTCATATACGCTCCGGGCTACAGACGCTTCCGGCTGCGCCAGGATATTGAATGTGGCTTTAACGCAGCCGCAACCCTTGCAGGTGAAGTTAACCCACTCAAAAGATATCCTTTGCCATGGAGACGCTACCGGCGAAATAGGAATATCAGTGATGGGCGGCGTTCCTCCCTACCAGTTCCTTTGGAGCAATGGCGATACCCGCCAAAATGTTACAGGATTGAAAGCCGGCGCATATAAGGTGACAGTTACCGACGCAAATAAACACAGTCAAACCCTGGAGCATACGCTTATCGAGCCTCCAAAGTTTGAATATGAGATTGCCTCCATTACCAATATCCAATGTCACAATAACCAATCCGGAGCGATCGACCTTGAAGTAAGGGGCGGCGTATTGCCTTACCGCTACAGGTGGAGCTCGGGGCAAATAACCCAGGACCTTAAAGATGTGGCCGCGGGAGATTATTCTGTGAAAATCACCGACGCCAATCAATGCGAACTCAACGCTGCCGCGCAAGTTACCCAACCGGAGGAAATGATCCTGGAACTCGTTTCAGTGGAAGAAATAAAGTGCTTTGGAGAAAGTACCGGCGCGATTTCGATCAACGTGAAAGGCGGCGTTGCGCCATATTCATTTGCTTGGAACACCGGCGCCACGACCCAGAATCTTTCCGGATTGCCCGCCGGCAAATACAGCCTGAGGGCGACC
>Ga0207873_1002204_pt1 | contig 16643 bp, 12 predicted proteins | sample BGWIniCompost_FD_187373 | JGI IMG/M metagenome (GOLD analysis project Ga0207873, IMG submission 187373) | Cellulose adapted compost microbial communities from Newby Island Compost Facility, Milpitas, CA, USA - BGW Initial Compost (SPAdes)... ...
GGTACGGGACCGCTTCGGAGTGAAACCCCTGTTTTACCATGTGGCTCCCCGTGCCGTATTCTGGGGCTCGGAGATAAAATCGCTGCTTGCGCACCCGGAGGTGCCCCGGGGTTTTTCCACGGAAGGGGTATTGCACCAACTGATGCATACCATGGTCCCTGGAACCAGCGCGTTTGAATCGATTTACGCCCTTAAGCCAGGCCACATGCTTCTGATCAGCCGCAAAAATGGGCAGTTTGAGGTCCGGGAACATAAATACTGGGACATGGATTTCCCGGAAGAGGACCAGCGCGACAGCAGCCGCACAGCCGAATACCACATCGGGCAAACCCGGGAAGCATTGACCGATGCGGTAAAACAGCGCTTGGAAGCCGATGTGCCGGTGGGATGCTATTTATCGGGTGGTATCGACAGCTGCTCCATGCTGGGCATGTCTGCGGCCATGCAACAATCGCCCGTCAAGGCGTTTACGATCAGCTTTGACAACAAGGATTATGACGAAGCACATATCGCCAGGGAAATGGCTGAAAAAGTAGGGGCGGACCAAGAACAGATCAGTTTGTCGGCAAGCGAGCTGTATGGCGACAATTATGTCAAAACGCTATGGCATTCCGAGCGGACCTTTTACAATACGCTGGGCGTGGCCAAATTCTGCATGAGCCGCCGGGTGAACGAATGCGGATACCGGGTGGTGGTCACCGGCGAAGGTTCCGACGAGCTGTTCGGCGGCTACCCGGCCTTTAAACGGGACATGCTGCGGCATGGACTTCAGGACGGGCACGATCCCGAAGAAGTCGCGTCCTATCAAAAGCTGATGGAAGAAACCAACAAACTGTTCCGGGGCGCGATCCTTTCGGAAGATCCGGTCAGCCATCCGGCCATGGACCGCTTGGTCGGCTTCACCCCATCCTGGATCCAGCCCTGGATTCAGACACTGGAACTAGCCAGGCCCCTCCTGCACGACGATCTGCTTGCGGACCTGAACGGTTACGACCCCATCGAAGCCATTGCCGCTTCAATCGATAAAAGTCAGTTGGACCGTCGCCACGCCCTGGATAAAGCGCAATATACCTGGAGCAAGACCATGCTGGAGTGCCAGATCCTCAATTGGGGCGGAGACCGGGTGGACATGGCGCATTCCATGGAATCCCGTCCGGCTTTCCTGGATCATCACGTGGCCGCCATGGCCGTGCAGATCCCTCCGCACTACCGGATTCACGGAAATATTGAAAAATGGGTATTGCGGGAAGCCATGCAGAAAATTCTGCCGGAGGTGCTGTATAAGCGGGAGAAGTTTGCGTTTATGGCCCCTCCCAGCCATACCGACACCAAAAAGCAGGAAAGCCTGCGAAGGCTGATGGATGAGTACATGAATCCGGAAGCTGTAAGGAACGTGGGTCTATTCGATCCGGTCCGGCTGCAGGAATTTCTGGATCAATACCGGATGGATAAGGACCCGGTATCGCTTACGCGGAAAGATGCCCTGATGAATCATTTGCTGGGCTTGCACATCCTTTGGCATCAGTTCATCCGCTAACACGGCCTTTCGGGGTGAACCGCACCCGGAAAGCATGCCGGTCGGGACTTTCAAAACGATAATCGATTTTCAGTTCCAGCAATCGGCAAATCCGTTTCACGATCGCCAGGCCCAATCCCGTGCTCTCGGACTTGTCCGACTGCCGGTAGAACCGTTCAAAGATCCGATCGGGTTTTAAGGCGCCGGACGAACCGGTATTGGTGATCCGGAAGTAATCCCCGCCCAACTCCAAATCGATCCGCCCACCGGGCACATTGTGTTTCAATGCATTGCTGAACAGGTTTACGACAAGCGATCGCAACAGCAATCGGTTCGACAGCAACTCAGTACGGGCAGACAGCGCGGTTTCCAGGGAAATCCCCAGTACCTCGAGCTGTTCTCCGAAGTCGGCACAGATTTCCCGGAGGAAGTCATTCATGTCCACGGTTTCCCGTGAATCGAAGCGGTTGCTCTCGATCCGGGACAGCAGCAGGAGATCCCGGTTCAGCTTGGTCAGATGACGGATATTATCGTCGATGCGGGTCAGTACGGCGGCTTGTCTGGCGGAAAGCTTGTCGTCCTGGGCGGCCAGTTCCACCTGATTCTGAATGGCTGTTAGGGAATTGCGTGTCTCGTGGGCGGCGTTCTCGGTAAATTCCTTCTGCGCCGTAAAAATGTGCACGTTGGTATCGATGAGTTTCTGTATGGAATCGTGCAAGCTGTTGAATTCCAGAACCGGCGATTTTTCCATGCGGACCTCCTGCGACTTATCCAATCTGAAACGTTGCAGCTGGCTGAGCAATCCATAGAAGGGCTTCCATATTTTTTTCGAAAAATAGCTGTTCACCCATACGGTGGCCGCCAGCAGGCAAAGAAACAGGATGGCCTGGACTAGCACGATCCCCCGGATCAGATCCGAGGTTTCCAGAAGGGCATGATGTACCTGGATACACATCGGAACCCCCTGGACCTGCATGCCTGAGGACAGGATCCGGGCGGTTTCCTGCTGTCCGCTCACGGGATTTACGATGTTCCCATAGTAAATCGAGTCCTTCCCGATTCCGTGGGCGGAGAGGGGAGTCAGCGAGATATTCAATCCCAGATGGCCCGCAAGCTCATTAAACCGGGCGATTTCCCCGGGCTCAAGCTGATTCCGCAGGATACCCTGCTCGATCAGTTCCTTCTGATACCGCAGCGACTCGTCCACATCGTGGATCCACAGCCGTTGCACCAGCAGGTAGAAAACCGGGACACTCAGGCCGAAGGTAATCCCACAACAGATGAGATACAATTGCAAGGTTTTATAGGATAGTTTCATCGGGAACCGGTCCTCTCGGCATAAAAAAGGGAAACGACCGGTACGGTGTTCCCCCGAGTAGCGGGGAGCAGAATCGAACTGCCGACCTCAGGGTTATGAATCCTGCGCTCTAACCATCTGAGCTACCCCGCCATTTTCTGAAAAGGTTTGCAAATATAAAAGAAATTACCTTTCTTTAGAAGTGCACGACATAAATGTTTTAAATCAATTGGGGATGCGTGGTAAAAAGAAGTTTAAGTTGGAGTTCGAATTAAGGTCATCACCCAAGATACTATTCAGTTTTTTAAGTAGCCCGAACGGGTTGGCGCAATGGTTCGCCGACGATGTGGTTGTTCAACCGGACGATTACTTCATCTTCAAATGGGACAATGAAATTCAACGGGCCAAGCTGGTAAGCGTGAAGGAAAACAAATCAATCAAGTTCCAGTGGGAAGAAGACGAACCGGATTGTTATTTCGAGATGGAAGTGCTTCAGGACGAATTGACCGGTGACGTAGCCCTTGCGATTACCGATTTCGGTCCGGAAGACGAAACCGACGAACGTTCCCGTATCTGGGAAAGCCAGGTGGAAACACTTATCCGTGTCCTGGGCGCCTGATACCCCCCTTTGGGCGCGGGTTTATTTAAATTCGTTGACCAATCAATCCCTGTTAAATCCTATTTTTGCGGTAAATATGGTGGCATTCATAAGGATCGCGTGAAAAAACTCCATTTTTTTATCATCAAAGCCTACCTGAGGCCTTTCGTTACCACGTTCCTGATCGTGCTCTTTATTCTCATGATGCTCTTTCTTTTCAAGTACATCGATGAGTTTGTGGGCAAAGGGGTGGATTGGTTTACGGTGGCGGAGTTGATCTTCTACGCCAACGCAAGTAACGTGCCGCTGGCCCTGCCGCTGGCCATTCTGCTTTCCTCCATCATGACTTTTGGCGCCATGGGCGAGAATTACGAGTTGGTGGCCATCAAGGCTTCCGGTGTCTCGCTGACCCGGGCCATGCTGCCCTTGCTGGTGATCATGGCCGTACTCTGCCTGACCACTTTTTATTTCGCCAATATTGTAATCCCCCAGGCGAACCTGAAGATCGCCAGTACGATTTATGAATTCCGCCAGACCAAGCCTTCATTTCTCATCAAGGAAGGCGTATTTTACGACGGCATCGATGGCTATTCCATTAAAGTGGAGAAAAAAGACGAGCAAACGCAGACACTTTACGGGATCATCCTCTACGACCATACGAAGGGAAACGGGAATACAACCGTGCTTCGTGCCGAAGAAGGAGAGATGTACAAGTCGTCCGATGAACAATATCTCATTCTGAAACTGAAGCACGGGGTGCGCTACGAAGAGATGCGGGGCGAACGGAATAGAAATCAACGGGAGCGCTTGGTGCGTGTGCAATTTGAGGAACACGAGCAGAAATTTCTCCTGACGGGCTTCAGCGTTGCCGATATCGACGAAGATCTTTTCAAGAATAACTATCAGATGCAGAATATCCGGCAACTGGCCTACAGCGCGGATTCCCTGAACACAAGACGGCTGCAGGAACTGGATCGCCTGGCAAAAGACATCGCTCCGTATTACATTTACAGCAGAGACAGCCTGTTCCACAAATACGAACCGCTGGATATCCATTTTGAAGAGGCGGATTTCCTGATGAATATTGATGAAAATGACCGGGAGTTGGTCTTGCATTCGGCGCTTGGCTACATGCGGAATGTGAAGTCCAATACCGCGCCCGCCGCCACCCGGAATGCCGACGAATATAAAATCGTCAAAAGGCACTGGGTGGAATACCACCGCAAGTTCACGCTTTCGGTGGCTTGCTTTGTGCTTTTCTTTATCGGGGCGCCCCTGGGGGCGATTATCCGGAAAGGAGGCCTCGGCCTGCCGGTGGTGGTAGCCATCGTGTTCTTCCTTGTTTTTCACATTACTTCCACCGTAGGTGAGAAGGCGGCCCGGGAAGGGGGATGGGCGCCTTTTGCCGGCATGTGGCTGTCTACCGCGATCCTGGTTCCGCTTGGCGTGTTCCTGACTTACAAGGCGACCTCGGATTCCGCCTTGTTCGACGTCGAAAACTACCTGCGCTTTTTCAGGCGGCTGAACCCCTGGCGGAAAAAGCAGAATATTACCAATCAGGCAGCAAAACCGCTTTAACAAAATGCCTGTTTTTGTGTTCTTAGATAGAAGGCCGGCATAAACCGGCATGTTGGAAAAACCTTATGGAGATTAAACTGGATACAATCGAAGAAGCCATTGAAGAGATCAGGGCGGGGAAGGCTGTTATCGTAGTAGATGACGAGGACCGGGAGAACGAGGGGGACTTTGTCACCGCAGCCCGGAACGCGACCCCGGAAATGATCAATTTCATGGCAACCCACGGCAGGGGACTGATCTGTGTACCCATGACCGGGGAACGGCTCGACGAACTGGACCTGGCGCCCATGGTGGGGCGGAACACTTCCAATCATGAAACCAATTTTACCGTGTCGGTGGATTTGCTCGGCTACGGCTGTACGACCGGCATTTCCGCATCGGACCGGTCCAAAACGGTGAAAGCCCTGATCAATCCCGAGATCAAACCCGAGGAGCTGGGACGCCCCGGCCATATTTTCCCGCTCCGCGCGATGGAAGGCGGCGTACTGAGGCGCTCGGGTCATACCGAAGCCACGGTTGACCTGGCCAGGCTGGCTGGATTTGAGCCGGCTGGCGTATTGGTGGAAATTATGAAGGAAGATGGGGAAATGGCGCGTTTACCGGATCTGTACAGGATTGCCAAGCGCTTCCAGCTGAAGCTCATCAGTATTCAAGATCTGATCGCCTACCGGCTACAGCATGACAGCCTGATCCGCAAGGAAGTGACCGTGCAGATGCCCACGGCCTGGGGCGAGTTTACCCTTACCGCCTTCACCCAGACCGATACCGGCGAACCCCACCTGGCCCTGACCAAAGGCAGTTGGGAAAAGGGTGAACCGGTGCTGGTACGGGTTCATTCATCCTGCGTCACAGGCGATATCTTCGGATCCTGCCGTTGCGATTGTGGACCGCAACTTCACAAAGCGATGGAAATGATCGAAAAGGAAGGCAAAGGCGTGGTCGTTTACATGCATCAGGAAGGGCGGGGAATCGGTCTGATCAACAAGCTGAAGGCCTATAATCTGCAGGAACACGGCCTCGATACAGTGGATGCCAATCTGAAACTGGGCTTTAAGATGGACCAGCGTGATTACGGGGTGGGCGCTCAGATACTCCGTTACCTTGGAATCAGCAAAATGCGGCTGATGACCAATAATCCCACCAAAAGAGCGGGTCTGATCGGGTACGGACTGGAAGTGGTGGAAAATGTTCCCATTGAAATAAGCTCAAATTCGCACAACGAATTATATCTCAAGACCAAAAGGGACAAAATGGGACACCTGATCATGCAGAATGCCGGGAGCAGTACCAAGTAAATTCCGTTGATTTAGGGGAGGGTGCTTACAGCGCGTCGGTGGAATCGGCCGGTGGACTCTCGCTGCCGGCTGGAATGCTGTCCGCTGGAAGGGATCGTCTCCTTCTGAGGATATTCTGAAAGAATTCGGCGAACGAATTGAACTCCTGGCGATAACTTAAGCCCAACCCATGCTTGTACTCGTCGCGGGCACTGATAATCCCGAAGTCACGAACGTTTGTGCGGCGGAACAGTTGTGCACGGACATTTCCGTCGCGGGAAAGCAGGTACTCGATTTCAATATCCTGGGTTATTTCATCCCGTTGATTTACCGAGGTATTTCCCATATCGCTTTCGTTCAGGAAGCTTCCATTGATGATCAGCCGGTTCTCAAAAAAACGAACGCTTGTGCTGACCTCCTGGGATTCGGTTCCCAGCCGGGAAGATATATCAAAATTGGACGAACCAGTTAATTTATTGATGAAGGAACTGAGGCCGCCCGACAGTAATTCGGTAAATGTGGCCTGCCCCGCTTCGGAGATCCCTTCCTGCAAGTTGTTATTCACAAAACTGTTCGCCAACAGCAACCAGGTGGTCTGGGTCAGCCGGTTATCTTCGTTGCTGAGGTAAGTGTAGGTATCGGATCCCACCTGCCGGTTATTCGGGAATTCGATATCAAAGGTCGCATTCTGGTTCTCCAGTGTTCCGGTCAAATTGATCCGCGTGACCACTTTTACCCGGGCATGCTGGCCCAGATTGATATTGGCGGCATCGTATAGCGGACCGACATCCACGCTATTGAGCGTGTAATCCGCGAAAATATCCAATTGCGCGTTGTACGGATCGCCCACAAAACGGATCGTGCTGTTGGGCTGAATTATGAAAACCTTGTTGAAGATGTTGTTTGCAGTGAAGACGTATTCCCCTTCGCGCACATTGTAATTTCCATAGATCTCAAACGTGCCGAACGAATTGATGGTCAGTTGCAAGGCCGCGTTCCCGCGTCCCACGATTTTGTCTCCGGCCAGTTTGTCGAATATGATCTCCACCTCGGTGCCTTCGTTCACCTCCAGACGGAAGTTGAGGGTGACCCCTTTTAATTTCAGTTTCCGCTCCACCAGTTTCTGCGCCGTGTCCCCCTTGGATACGAAATTGACAAAATCCGCTTTGCCCACCTCTTCGGGATTGTACAGCGGAAGATAAAACTTGCTGTCCGCATTGGTGGAGGCGTCGATATCAATACGCATGTTGCTGATGGGGCCATTAAATGAAAAAGTCCCGCTGGCATACATCGTGCCGTAATAATAATTGTTATCCTGTTCACCCGTGTTCAGGGCCTGAAAATTTTGTGCCAGCAGGGTAATGTTCAAGGTGGGATCGGCCAGGTTGCTGAGATCAATGTAGCCGGTGCTTACCGTGGCCTGGTTTCCGCGGACATCGTTCAGCCGGAGGCCGTTCAGGATGAGCCGCCCGCCGCTGAGTGTCACCCGGTCCGAGAAGGTATAATAGGTCTTCAGGTAATCGACCCGCAGCCCGGCATTCTCAAATTCCAGGTACGACAGGTCATTGATTACGGGATTATCCAAGGTGCCCTGGACCAATACCCGTCCCGAGAGCTGGCCTTTCAGGTCGGACACCAGGCCGCCCAGCAAGGGTTCCAGCAGAACCAGTTCCGCATTATTGAATTCCATGTCGGCAAACAGGGCGTTGTTTTCGCTCCCTGTCTGAATGTCCCCGGAGATACTGAAAGTGGGCACCATGTCTTTGAGCAGTCCCACGGAAAAGTTAACAGCTTGGCTTTCCGCATTGTAGGAAGAAGATATCAGCAGGTCACCGATGGCGGTTTCATTGAATGTGAACTCGGACACGTTGATGTTGCTTGTGACTTTCGGTTTGGATAACACCGCGCTGATGGTTGCCTCCCCGTTCATGATGCCCCCCAATTGCAGGTTATACTGGCGGGTGAGCGGGTCGAAGGTCTTGATATCCAGATCGGTGAAACTCAGGTTCAACGGCAGGCTATCGCTTCTGGAAATGGCGCCGCTCATGCGAAGGGCCTGCCCGTTATTGCGGATCGCAAATCCATCAATGACGAGGCTGCTGTCTGCATAAACCAATTGCGTGCTTTCTTCGATCCGCCATTCCCGGTTGTCAAGCACAATGTCCGAAGGCAGGATACTGAAGGAGGTGCTGGAAGAATCAACCTCGATCAATGCGTTCACATCCAGGCGGTTTACTCCGTCGTCGTTGGTTAATTTGATGTTGAAATTCAGACTGTCGTTCCGGATGTAGTTCGAAAGGCTCACGTTATTTACCGCCAGGCTATCACTGAAGTATACGCTGTCTACCGTGGCGTTGATAAAAATGGCTTCGGGAGAATTTTCCTCGTCAATGATCAAGCGCTTGAAAACGATTCCAGCATATTCCACCGTTTCCATCCCCCCGGCAAGCAACAGTTTCTGATCCGAGGAATTGAAATTTCCATAGAAAGATCCCTGATCGGGGATATGCAATTGGGGTAGGAAAACCGCGGTGATGGGCTCCAGATTTTTTAATTGAAAAGCGAAATTGAAGCTTTGCAGCTCACTTACTTCCCGGATCGCTCCCATGTCCTGGCTGGGCAGGTATTGCTTCAACACGGTCTTTATACCGGAGGGGAGCCGGGTGATATCAAATTGACCCTGCATGGTCCCGTCCAGGAAATCCGACTGAAGTACGATGAGCCGTTCATCGCTGCTGCCGGATGCTTTCAACTGAACCGTGTCAATCTGATACCGGTTCGTGTCGGTCTGCAGATGGGTTTCGGTCAGCAGAATGGATCCCTGGATGTCTTCCAGCCCGGTGCCCGCGAAATTACTCTCCAGATTTGTGCTAAGCACGATGTCGTTCCGGGTGAAGTTAAGGGCGGCCAGGCGCGCCTTTTCCAGGCTGGAGTGAAAGCGGAATTCCGGCTGGGCGGGGTTATAATTGACCAGCCCGTTGAAATCGAGTTTCAGGTTTTCATCGTTGACCCGTACCTGGCCTTCGAACAATTTCTGGTGCACCCGGCCGGTCACCTGCACATTGCTGTACCGATATCCTTTGAAGTCCAGGTAAGAAATGGTCGCCGACAGGTCTTCTTCCAGATCCTGCAGCCTGAACCCGGCGCCCTTTACGCTGGCGGAAAACGTCGAATTCCCGAATTGGCCTTTACCCATTAACTGGCCCAGATCCAGATCATATGCGGTCAGACTACCCGAATAGGACGGAATAGCCGAAGTGAATAACATGTCCGCTTCCCCTTCAATCCGGCCAAGGGAGGTTTTTAGCTCGCCCCCCGCATGGAAGTCGTCAAACTCCCCGCTGAAATTCCCGGTGAAATAAATATCTCCTGCGTTTTCCAGGAATTCAGGCAATTGGGGTGCGTTTTCCGTCACCTGCGACAGGATGTATTCCAGGTCTGCCTTATTGGTGGAAAGGGTGTTGAAATCCAGTTGAAGGAGGGTGTTGTCCACATCGGGTAGCCCCCGGACCCGGTAATTGCCGCGGAAATAGGAACTCCTGCCCAGCGTGATCAGCAGGTTGTCTGCCCGCAGGTCAGCCACCCGTCCCGAGATCGTTCCGTCAATGCCGGCGGTCAGGCCAATCGTTTTCAAGCCGGGCGAAAACCAGGCAATGTCCTTTGCGGCGAGGCGGGAATCCTCAAAGCGCCCTTCCATCTCCACCCGGCGTTCAAAGTCGTTGAAATCGGAAAGCCGCTCAAAGCGGAAGACCAGGTAATCCCGGATGCTGCTGTAGGGAGTCTGCAGCGACAGCTCGTCAAGGACGATTTCCCCCGGCATGAAGGCCAGCCCGGCAGAAAGCTGATCCAGCCTGAAGCCACTTTTTTCTTTCAAGCGGATTTCTTTGATCCTTGCCGTCGTTTCCGTGCCGTCGGTACTGAAATCCTCGATTTCGGCGTGTATGCCTGAAACATCCAGGTCCTTGAAATTAACGACGTCCTCCCGCAGAAGCGACTGGCCCGGCAGCAAAGATTCGTATCGGAAAATCACCTCGTCCAGCAGCACCGAGTTCACCTTCAAAGCAAAGGGACGTTTTTCTCTGCCCTGGAGGGTGTCGGTTTTTTCTTTGTGGAAATAATTGAGAATAAAATCAATATTCGAACTACTGTCGGCGAGCGTTTTCAGGTAAAACCGGGTGCCGGATAGACGGATGTTCCCAAAATGGAAATTGCTTTTATCCAGATCGAATTCATGGACACTCACCAGCAGATTATTTGCTAACAGGAGGGTGTCCTGGTTTCTGTCCTCAATATACACATCGCGCAATACCAGGTTCCGGAAGCGCAGCCTGAAAATATCCGCCAGGTTAAAACGGAGGTATACGCTGCCAATTTCCACGCGGGTCTGGAGTTCTTTGGAAAGATACGGGCCAGCTATTTCGCGGGCAACCCAGCTTTGTACCGCCCTGGATTGAAGCAATGGAAATGCCAGTGTCAATAGCAGGACAACTGCCAGGACAAGGATGCTTCCTATTTTGACCGCTTTTTTAATAACTTTGCGCAATGCTTCTGGTATCTGGATGTCCGGTGTTACGTATTAAGTATCGATATGGGTGTGATTTTGGGCATTGAATCCTCGTGTGATGAAACCTCCGTCGCTGTTTGTGATAACGGCCGTATCCTGAGTAATATTATTGCGGGGCAGCAGGTCCACCAGGCGTATGGAGGAGTGGTGCCCGAACTGGCTTCCAGAGCACATCAGCAAAATATTATTCCCACAGTACATCAGGCCATTAAGATCGCGAAAATAAGCAAAAAAGATATAAATGCGGTGGCTTTCACCCGGGGTCCCGGATTGCTGGGCGCCCTGCTGGTGGGGACCTCCTTCGCCAAATCCTTTGCCCTGGGTTTACGCGTCCCCCTGATCGAGGTCAATCATATGCAGGCGCATATCTTAGCGCATTTCATTGACCAGCCCCAACCATCGTTCCCTTTTTTATGCCTGACTGTTTCCGGAGGACATACCCAGATTGTGTTGGTAAACGACTACTTCGATATGCAGGTACTGGGGCAGACGCTTGATGACGCAGCAGGGGAAGCATTTGACAAAACCGCCAAGGTGCTGGGACTGCCCTATCCGGGAGGCCCTCTTATTGACCGCTACGCACGGGAAGGCGATCCAAACGCTTTTTCTTTTCCTGAGCCTTCCATCGCCGGACTCGATTTCAGTTTCAGCGGACTCAAAACCGCCATCCTGTATTTTGTACGCGACCGCGTAAAGGAAAATCCGGATTTCTTAAAAGAACGCCTGGCCGATATCTGTGCCTCAGTGCAGCACCGGATCGTATCCATTTTGCTCAACAAGCTGACCGAGGCAGCAAAACGGACCGGTATCCGCCAGGTGGCCATCGCAGGCGGGGTATCGGCCAATTCGGGCCTTCGGGCCGCCATGGAAACCGCCCGGCGGGAGCAGGGATGGGAAGTCTTTATACCGAAGATGGAATACTGCACCGACAATGCCGCCATGATCGCGATTGCGGGATATTATAAATACCTGGCGGGCGATTTTGCCGGACAGGACGTCAGTCCGCTCGCACGATGGTCAATTTAACCACTTTATAGACAGGGGATTACCCGGCCGGGCGTATTCGTGTCTCAATTTTACAATTTTTTCTTGTCGATCGTTTTCAATTTTGCCTTTCGTAAACGGATGGCATCATGAAAAGTTCAATATCCCGGGGCCTGTTGATCGTTGTGGCGGCTTTGGCTGTCGGCGCGTGGGCGCTTGTTTCCACATTTTCGGATGGTGGTCCTTCAAAGAAGGAAATTCAGTTTATTCTGGAGCATGGCGTCCAGGCCAGGGCAACTCTTCTGACCCTGGAACGGACCGGTACGGTTGTAAATAACATCCACCAATACGCATTCCGATTCCGTGTGGAAACGGATTCGGGGGACGGCTTTGAGCTAGTCCGGAAAAAACTGATCGACCCCATTTACATGGGATCGATCAAAGTGGGAATGGATATTCCGGCCCTAACGGTACCGGGTAACGAAAAGCAAACACTGATCCAATGGGAGAAAGCGGGAATTGGAAACGCATTTTAATGAAAACATAATATGGATTTATGAAAACGCTTAGTAAACTCATCACAGCAATTTTAATTGGGCTTTCAGTGGGCATTACAGCCTGCGAAAAGGAAGGACCTGCCGGCCCGGCCGGGCCACCGGGTCCCCAGGGGGAACAGGGTATCCCCGGTGACAAGGGCGAGAAGGGCGACAAAGGCGACAAGGGTGATAAAGGAGCCAAAGGCGACAAAGGTGACAAGGGTGACAAGGGTGATAAAGGTGATAAAGGAACAGCCAACGTGGTTTCGTCCGATTGGATCGGGTACGAGATCAATGCCACCAATACGGACCGCCTTAAAATCATGCGGTATACCTTCCCCAACAACGTGCTGAGCGCGGTAAACACGACCAGCATTTCCCGTTTTCTTTCAGACGGCGGGCTGCTGATTTTGTATGGGAAGAACTTCGGCAGCGGTAATTTCAATATGTTTCCCTATACCCATTCAAATGTCGAGTATTCCTGGGCAGGAGGCTCGATGGCGGTTACGAGTGAAAACGCGATCCTCATTCGGATAAGAAGTACCGACGCAACCGACCTGACTGAATACGAATACGCGGCTGCACGGGGTAATGCATTCCGCTATGTATTGATTCCGGCGGGCGTGAAATTAACCGGGAGTGCGCAGCGGGCAAGCGATATTGACTGGAGCCGGCTGAGTTATGCGGAAGCCCGCCATCTTCTGGATCTGCAAGACTGATCACCGGTGATCATACGGGCTCTTCTGCATCATTCAGAACAAGCGTGTATACATTGTGGCGCTTGACAAACCGGGCTTCCGGGTGTTCATCGATCATTTGCCGGAATGCCCCCGGTGTCAGGCCGGTCACGCGGTTGAAGTGTTTGATCAGGTGGGATTGATCGTGGAACCTGCCAAGGTAAGTCAATTCTTTCCAGGATATGGCCTGTTCGAGCAGCAGGGAGCTCAGGTAGTTGAAACGGATGATTCCCGCGAACTCCTTGGGACTTAAACCTAATTCCAGACTGAAATGCCTTTCCAGGTATTTTCTGTTCACGTTAAACTGACGGGAAAGTTCGCTGACCAAAACCAGTCCCTTTTGTTCGATGATGGTTCGGGTTGCCTGTTCAGTCAGGCCGGTGGCTGGAGGTTTACCGGTCAGTTTTCTTTCAAGCCATTGCTCTATAAAGCGGATCTTCCGTTCAGGACTTGCTGTCTTCCGCAACTGATCGCAGATCCATTCCGACTCCTTGATCCCCATTAAACGGAAATGGGTAAGGTTGTTCCTTATCTCCCGCATATCGGCCTGAAGCAACTGATACAATCCCAACGGTTTGAATACGATGACAAAAAAGTCAATGGGATCTCTCCATTTGGCGGTGTAATTACAGTTGTGGATCCCAATGACGTTCCCACACGATACCTGATGCTCCTCCTGCTGCTCGGCATTGAAATACCTGAACTGCTCTCCGATGGAAAAGCCCAGACCCGGCAACCCATTGGGTACAATAACCATTTGCTGCCATTCGGCGTGCTTCCGCTGGTCAATAATGATCATGTAGCGGGCAACCACTGAACGAAGATGGGCGGAAGGGAAATAGCTGTTGTAAAATAACATCTCCACTTAATATGATGAAGTGCCGGGGATAACGGTATTGGTCAAAATCAATTCATGCGCATTGTGTTTGTTTACAAACCGGTTCAACGGACGCCCCCAGGCAGCTATTTTCTTGAACGCTTCCGGGGTCACACCGGTAATATGCGTGAAATGTTTAATCAGATGCGACTGATCATGGAAATTCCCGAGGTAAACCAATTCTTTTGAAGAAATGCGTCGATTCTGCAAAAGGGTATGGAGGTAGTTGAAGCGTACCAGGGTTGAGAACTCTTTCGGTCCCGACCCCATTTCAAGCTGAAAATGCCGTTCCAGGTATTTTCTGTTGACCTTGAACTCATTGCAAAGGTCCTTGATCGGGATGGCGCCCTGCCGTTGAATGATCTTTTCGGCAACGACTCCGACGAGGCCCGGAGTAATGCTTTTTCCGGCCAATTTTTTTTCCAGCCAGGTTTCAAGAAAGGAGATCCATCGGTGCAGTGGAAGCCTGCGGAGATTTTGGCAGACCCACTCCGATTCATTCCAGTCAAAGGAGCCGAGGTTGTGCAAACTGTTTCGGGTGCTGCTTAGATCGGTTCTCAAAAGGCAGAAGGCGGCTGCCGGCTTCGAGGCAACGACCAGAAAGTTAATCGGGTCTTTCCAACGGATGGTATAGGTGAATCCGTGAATGCCCGCCAGGGTTCCCTCGGCTATTTTCTGGCTTTCCTTCCGAGTCCCCTGATACCAAAGGTCTCCCCCAAAAGAAAATCCCAGTCCGGACAAGCCATGTGGGGCCACCTGCAGCTGTTGCCAATCCCGGTGCTTTTCATCGTCGCTGATGATCATATACCGGGCTACCAGGCTGTTAAGCGGGGAGCTGGGAAAATAGCTTTGGTAAAATAACATCTTACATACGGACCTAAGTTTTTACTAAACTATTAAAATTGTCCCATTTTTACAATGTTTTCTTTTAACTGCTGCTGAACTTTGAGCATTTCACTAACAACGCATTCATATGAAAGTTCAATTAAGGACAGTTATTCTTCTTTTTGCATCCTGCCTCCTGCTGGGTTTGGGGGCGTGTAAAAAGGAGGGTCCGCCCGGACCGGCCGGTCCGGCGGGTGCACAGGGTCCGCAGGGTGAACAGGGACTCGCAGGACCGGCAGGGGATACCGGGCCGCAGGGAACCCGGGGAGAAAAAGGCGACCGGGGGCCGCGGGGTGAAACGGGGGAAACCGGTCCAAGGGGACCTGCCGGACCCCGGGGTGAAAAAGGGGACCCGGGGACGGCCAATGTGATCTATTCGGCCTGGACAGATCTCAGTTTCTTTAACGCGGGAGGTAAATCCGTAGCTATCTGGAGCGTATCTGGAATTTCCCAGGATATCCTCGACAAAGGGCATGTGGCAATTTACTGGAAGTCTTCCAGCGGACTGGTCCACCCGTTGCCAATCCATAATTTCACCGGTGATCCGGCTCAGAAAATGGTGTTTGTCCTGTCTCCGGGACAGATTCTCATTGAACAGAAAGGGATGTCAGGCGAGGTGGCTTCCACCCAGGACCGGTTTCGCTACGTAATTATACCGGGAGGGGTGTTGGCAGCGGCCCGGGAAACCCAGCTGGAATTGAGCGATCTGCGGGCCGTAGCGGCGGCATTCGGATTTTCCGCGGACGATTAAAACCGCGATTTTTTGTAAGGCAGACCGGGGCGTCAATGCGGCATTTTATGCGTTGTATGCCCCTGGCGCTTCTGGTCCGGCCGGTCCGACATCGACCGGCCGGATCGGATGATGCGATACCGAAGCCATACCAATTGTCTCAATTTTACAATTTTAATTGGCCGGTCCATCCGAGATTTGATCCATGAGAAAAAACAGAAACACAAAGAACATGAAGCATATTACACATCCAGGTAAAAGAACGTTTGTTTCTGTCGCCTGCGGCTTGTTTTTGTTAGTTCTATGGGGATGCTGCGAAAACGGCGTGCGTACCGAAGCGGTGACCCTGGAAAAAGCGGAATGGATTGGTGCGCTGCGTACCACCTTTGACGGTATTTCCCTCCGGCTGAATAATTATACACCGAATGATCACGAATTCAGCGCGGAGAATGTTTCCGCTTTCTACAAGCCGGACGACAGCTATTTAACTGTGGAAGCACTCGGGCTGAATATTCCGTTCGACATCCCCCTTCAGCGGCAGGAACCGTACTCGATATACATCAACGACGTGAATTCCACCGGCTTCGAGCCGGATGCACGCATGAGAAAAGGACTCATAACCATTCTTTTTGAAGAGGATGGAACAGAAGTCATTGGTAATTGCGTGGAGAATATTGCCTGCGTCTGCGGGGATCCCCGGATTAACCTCAACCAGATGAAAATCGAGGTATGGCTCACCGTGGGAGCCCGCGCCGGAAGACTGACCATAGCCGATATCGACGCCAAACTCAGCGCCACCTATGAAGAAACAGGCCCCTGTGTGGACAACGTGTGTGCGTTTGCGTGCGATCTTTTTGCCGCCGACCGGGAGAGTCAGATGCAGGATGCGGTGGAAGCGCAGGTCATTACGCATTTCAATGCCTACAAGGGCATCATCGAAGGGCTTTTTAATAATCACCTGGAAACGTTGGGAGTGACCGGCGAAATTACCAGCGCCAACATCGGAAGCGATGGCGAACTGCTGCTGATCGTTCAGTCGGAAGACGAATCCTGTTAGCGCCATACGA
>Ga0207873_1002206_pt1 | contig 16633 bp, 30 predicted proteins | sample BGWIniCompost_FD_187373 | JGI IMG/M metagenome (GOLD analysis project Ga0207873, IMG submission 187373) | Cellulose adapted compost microbial communities from Newby Island Compost Facility, Milpitas, CA, USA - BGW Initial Compost (SPAdes)... ...
CCGGCGGGCGCCGCTGCGACGTCGGGCTCGGGCGCGCCCGCCTCGCCGATCGCCACCTGCTCGGTGCGCCCCAGCACGTAGTCGAGCAGCAGGTCGGGCTCCTCCATCACGAGCCCGCCCACCACGCCGAGCGCGAAGCCCAGCACCACGAGCAGCGTGGCGCCGGCCAGCGCGGAGGCCAGTGACGGCGTGCGCCGGCGCTCGCGGCGCCCGCGCGGCGGCGCTTCGTCGGCCCCGCTCACATCCGCTCCGGCGCCGACAGGCCGAGCAGCGCGAGCCCGTTGGCGAGCACGGTCCGCACGGCGAGCGCGAGCGCGAGGCGCGCGCTCGTGAGGGCGGCGTCGTCGGAGAGCACGCGGTGGCGCACGCCGTCCTGCACGTAGGGGTTCCACAGGCCCGCCACCGCGCGCAGGTAGTAGGCGACGTGGTGCGGCTCGCGGCCCGCGGCCGCCTGCTCCACCACGGCCGGGAACTCGAGCAGCTTGCGGATCAGCGCCAGCTCCTCGGGCAGCGCGAGCGGGCCGGGGTCGACCGCCTCGGGCTTCGGCATCGCCACGCCCTGCTCCGCCGCCTTGCGCTCGATCCCCCAGGTGCGCGCGTGCGCGTACTGCACGTAGTAGGCGGGGTTCTTCTTCCAGTCCTGCTCCTCGGCGAGGTCGAGGTCGAAGTCGAGGTGTCCGTCCGCCTTGCGCTGGACCATGAAGAAGCGGAACACGTCGGCGCCCACCTGCTCGAGCAGCTCGTCGACCGTGACGTAGGTGGCGCGGCGCGTGGACTGCTTCACCTGCTCGCCGCCGCGCGTGAGCGTCACGAACTGGTGCATCACCAGCTCGACGCGCGAGGCGTCGCAGCCGAGCGCGCCGATCGCCGCCTTCACGAACGGGAACTGCTCGATGTGGTCGGCGCCCTGCACGTCGACGACGAGATCGAAGCCGCGCCGCAGCTTGTCGCGGTGGTAGGCGATGTCGGGCAGCAGGTAGGTGGGCTCGCCGGTGCTCTTCACCAGCACGCGATCGCGGTCGAGGCCCAGCGCGGTCGCGCGCAGCCAGGTGGCGCCCTCGGCGTCGTAGACCAGGTCCTTGGCGCGCAGGTCGTCCAGCACGCGCTGGAGCGAGCCGTCCTCGTAGAACGTCTTCTCGTTGGTGTAGACGTCGAAGCGGATGCCGAGCTTGTCGAGCGTGGCCTCGATCTCGGCGAAGATGCGCCGCTGCGCGGCCTCGCGGAACACGCCCTCGGGCGGCTCGTCGACCAGCGCGTCGCCGTGCGCGGCGCGCAGCTCGCTGGCGATCTCGGCGATGTACTCGCCCTGGTAGCCGTCGCGCGGGAACACGACCGGCAGGCCGTCGATCGTCTCCGGCCAGGGCGCCTCGGGGTCGGCGAGCGCGGCGGCCGGCGGCGGCGCGGCGCGCCCGAGCTGCTCGAGGTAGCGCGCCCGCACCGACTGGCCGAGCACCCGCATCTGCCGCCCGCCGTCGTTGAAGTAGTACTCGCGCGTGACGCGGTGCCCGACCGCCTCGAGCAGGCGGGCGATGCAGTCGCCGAGCACCGCCTGGCGGCCGTGGCCCAGGGTGAGCGGGCCGGTCGGGTTCGCCGAGACGAACTCCACCTGCACGCTCCGGCCCGCGGCGGCGTCGCTGCGGCCGAAGGCGGCGCCCGCCTTCAAAATCTCCACGAGGCCGCGGCGCCACTCGTCGTCCGCGATCCACAGGTTCACGAAGCCGGGGCCGGCCACCTCGGCGCGGGCCACGAGGCCGCCCGCATCGCCCAGCGCGGCCACCAGCCGCTCGGCCACCGCGCGCGGCGGCTGGCGCAGCCGCTTGCCCAGCAGGAGCGCGGCGTTGCACGCGAAGTCGCCGTGCTCGGCCTGGCGCGGCGGCTCGAGTGCGAAGGCGGGCGCGGGCTGGTCGTCGCCGGCCTCGTGCAGCACGGTCCGGATCGCATCGTCGAGGGCTCGGCGCAGGCGCTCGCGCATGGCGGTGGAACATCCCGCCCGCGGCGCGAGGCGTCAAGGAAGCGGCCGGGCCTCGTCGATCAGCACGTCGCCGCGCGGCGCGCGCACCACGATCTCGCCGGGCCGCGCCCAGCGCAGCTCCTCGCGCACCGCGCGCTCCTGCACCAGGGGGTCGGAAGCGAGCGCCTCGATCTCGGCGCGCAGCTCCTGGTTGCGCCGCTCGAGCGCCCGCGTGCGCGCCTGCGCCTCCGCCACTTCGCGGTGCAGGCGGCGCCAGGTGTCGATCCCGTCCTCGGGATCGAGCCAGGCCCAGGCGACGGCAGCGGCCACCAGCAAGATCGCGATCAGCAGCGGGCGCACGCCCCACCCCTTCGGGAGTCGGGCCCACGCTAGCAGGGGCGCCGGCCGCGCGCCCGGCGCGGTGAGCGCTACTCCGGGGCCGCGTCGGGACCGCTCGCCTCGCCGGTGGCGAGCCGGCGCATGCGCTCGCGGTACACCGACGCATCCCAGTCGCGCGGGCCGATGTAGCGGGCCAGGATCCGGCCGTCGCGGTCGATCAGGTAGGTCTCGGGGTAGCGGTAGGTCTGGTAGGCCTGCGAGACCTTCTTGGCCGGATCGTGGAGGATCGGGAAGGTGAGCCCGAGCCGCGCTCGGAACGCCTCGACCGGCGCGCGCTCCTCGTCGACCGAGACCGCCAGCATCTCGAAGTCGGTGCCGGCCAGCGACTCGTAGAGCCGCTGCATGGCCGGCATCTCCTGCTCGCACGGCTTGCACCAGGTGGCCCAGAAGTTCAGGAACACCACCTTGCCGCGCAGGTCGGCGAGCCGGACCGGCGCGCCGCCGTCGAGGCGCGGCAGCGTGAAGCCGGGCGCCGCCTGACCGGCCCGGATCGGGTCGGGCGGAGGGCCGCTCGCCCACAGCGCGGCGAACACGACCGCCGCCACGAACAGCCCGGCCGCGAGAAGGCGGGCGCGCGAGCCCACTCAGACCTTGGGGCGCTGCTTCGTGGAGCGGGCCGACCCGCCCTGCGCCTTGCCGGCGGCCTTCGCGCGCCCGCGCGGGGCCGCCTCCCCTTCGCCCGACGCCTTCGCCCGCGCGCGCGCGCGCGGCGCGGCCTTCTCGGCGCCCTTGGCCCGGCCGCCGCCCTTGGCCTCGCCGGCAGGGGCGCTCGGCGTCTCGCGGTCGACCAGCTCCACCAGCGACAGCGGCGCCGCGTCGCCCACCCGCCGGCGCGTCTTCAGCACGCGCGTGTAGCCGCCCGGCCTCGTGCGGTAGCGCGGCGCCAGCTCGTCGAACAGCTTCGCCGCCACCGCGCGCGAGCGCACCACGCGCATGGCGAGCCGGCGCGCGTGCAGGTCGCCCCGCTTGCCGAGCGTGATCATGCGCTCGGCGAGCCGGCGCACCTCCTTGGCCTTGGCGTCGGTGGTCTCGATCTGCTCGTGCTCGAGCAGCGAGGTCACCATGTTGCGCAGCATGGCGCGCCGGTGGGACGTGGTGCGTCCCAGCTTGCGTCCGCCCCAGCGGTGTCTCATCTCAGGCCTCGCGCGACTCGCGGATCTTCTCGAGATCCTTGCGGGACGGGAAGTTCTCGAGCGTCATGCCCAGCGAGAGACCCATGGAGGCCAGCACCTCCTTGATCTCGTTGAGCGACTTGCGCCCGAAGTTCTTGGTCTTGAGCATCTCGGCCTCGGTCTTCTGCACCAGCTCGCCGATGTACTTGATGTTGGCGTTCTGGAGACAGTTCGCCGAGCGCACCGACAGCTCGAGCTCGTCCACCGAGCGGAACAGGTTCGGGTTGAGCGGCTCGGGCTCCTCGATGCTCGGCCCGGCGGTCTCGGCCGGCTCCTCGAAGTTGATGAAGATGGTGAGCTGGTCCTTGAGGATCTTGGCGGCGTAGGCGACCGCGTCGGCGGGCGACACCGCGCCGTTGGTCCAGACCTCCAGGTTCAGCCGGTCGAAGTCGGTCTCGCGGCCGACGCGCGCCGGCGTCACCGTGTAGTTCACCTTCAGCACCGGCGAGAAGATCGAGTCGATCGGGATCGTGCCGATCGCCATGTCCTCGGTCTTGTTCTTCTCGGCGGGCCGGTAGCCCTTGCCGGTGCCCACCGTGACCTCCATCTCCACGTCGGCCTCGTTGTTGAGGGTCATGATGCGGAGATCGGGGTTCAGCACCTCCACCGCCGAGTCCTCGGAGGCGAGGTCGCCGGCCGTGATCACGCCTTCGCCCTGCTTGTGCAGGCGCAGCGTGCGCGGCCCCTCGGTGTGCATGCGCAGGCGAACCTCCTTGAGGTTCAGCACGATGTCGGCGACGTCCTCCATCACGCCCGGGATGGTGGAGAACTCGTGCAGCACGCCCTTGATGCGCACCGACGTGATCGCGGCGCCCTGCAGCGAGGAGAGCAGCACGCGGCGCAGGGCGTTGCCCAGCGTCACGCCGAAGCCGCGCTCGAGCGGCTCGCACCAGAAGCGCCCGTAGTGGGCGCTGGCGGTCTCCTCCTCGGTCTCGAGCCGCCGGGGTCGGATCAGCCCGCGCCAGTTCTGCGCGATCAATTCCTGTTGCATGGGTCTGGCCCCCTTTCGAGGCTGGGTTGCGCGTCGAGCCGGCCCGCGCCTAGCGCGAGTAGAGCTCGACGATCAGCTGCTCCTGGATCGGCATGGTGATGTCCTCGCGCGTGGGCAGCGACTTCACCGTGCCTTCGAACTGCTCCGGGTCGAGCTCGAGCCAGCCCGGCAGGCTGCGCCGCTCGAGCGCCGCGAGCGCCTCGGTGATGCGCGTGATCTGCCGCGAGCGCTCGCGCAGGCGGATCTTCTGGCCCGCCTTCACCCGGTACGACGGGATGTCGACCGTGCGGCCGTCGACCTCGAAGTGGCCGTGCCGCACCAGCTGGCGGGCCTCGGCGCGCGAGGTGGCGAAGCCGAGCCGGAACACCACGTTGTCGAGCCGCCGCTCGAGCAGCGAGAGCAGGTTCTCGCCCGCGCGGCCGCGCATGCGGGTGGCGGCCGTCATCGTGAGGCGGAACTGCGCCTCCTGCACGCCGTACATGCGCTTGACCTTCTGCTTCTCGCGCAGCTGCAGGCCGTAGTCGGACACGCGGCCACGGCCCTGGCCGTGCTGGCCGGGCGGATAGGCGCGCCGCTCGACGCTGCACTTCTCCGTGTAGCAGCGGTCGCCCTTCAGGAACAGCTTGGTGCCCTCGCGTCGGCACTGCCGGCAGACGGGCCCGATGTAGCGGGACATGCGGTCTCCTAGACGCGGCGCCGCTTGGGCGGGCGGCAGCCGTTGTGCGGGATCGGGGTGACGTCCCGGATCATGGTGATGCGCAGGCCGGCCATGCCGAGCGCGCGCAGCGCCGACTCGCGGCCGGCCCCGGGGCCCTTCACGTACACGGCCACCGACCGCACGCCGTGCTCCATCGCCTTGCGCGCGCAGTCCTCGGCGGCCACCTGGGCGGCGAACGGCGTGCTCTTGCGCGAGCCCTTGATGCCCTGCTGGCCGCAGCTCGACCACGCCAGCGTGTTGCCGACCGTGTCGGTGATCGTGACGATCGTGTTGTTGAACGTCGACTGGATGTGGGCGATCCCGGTCGCGACGTTCTTCTTGACCTTCTTCTTGGCTCCCTTGACCACGCGTCCCTCTCTTTACTTCTTGGCGGGTGCCTTCTTCTTGCCGGCCACCGTCTTGGCGGGACCCTTGCGGGTGCGCGCATTGGTGTGCGTGCGCTGGCCGCGCACCGGGAGCCCGCGCCGGTGGCGCAATCCGCGGTAGCAGCCGATGTCCATCAGCGCCTTGATGTTCTGCTGGACCTCGCGCCGCAGGTCGCCCTCGACCTCGTACTCGTTCTCGATGATCTCGCGCAGGCGCACCACGTCGCCGTCGCTGAGCTGGTCCGTGTTGGTCGCGAGGTCGATGCCGGCCTTCTCGCAGATCTTGCGCGCCGAGGTGCGCCCGATCCCGTGGATGTAGGTGAGCGCGATCTCCAGGCGCTTGTTGCGGGGCAGATCGATGCCGGCGATGCGTGCCATGGCTCCTCCTCAGCCCTGCCGCTGCTTGTGCTTGGGGTTCTCGCAGATGACGCGCACGACCCCGGCGCGCCGGATCACCCGGCACTTGTCACAGATCTTCTTGACCGATGCGCGGACCTTCATCTCGTCCTCTTCGTCGGCGCCGAGCGCCTCAGTGCGAGCCCGGCACGCGGGTCAGGACCTCGGGCCCCGACTCGGTGACCAGGATCGTGTGTTCGAAGTGCGCCGCCAGCGACCCGTCGGCCGTGACGGCGGTCCATTCGTCGTCCAGGATGCGCACGTCCGGGCCGCCGGCGGTGACCATCGGCTCGATCGCGAACACCATCCCGGGCTTGAGCCGCGGGCCGCGGCCCGGCGGGCCGTAGTTCGGGATCTGCGGCGGCTCGTGCATCTCGCGCCCGATCCCGTGGCCCACGAACTGGCGCACCACCGAGAAGCCCGCGCCCTCGGCGCGCAGCTGCACGGCGTGCCCGATGTCCGATAGACGGTTGCCGGGCACCATCCGTTCGATCCCGTCCTCGAGCGCCTTCAGGGTGGCGTCCATCAGGCGCTGCGCCTCGGGGCTCACCTTGCCCACCGGCACGGTCACGGCCGAGTCGCCGTGGTAGCCCTCCCAGGAGACCCCGAAGTCGAGCGACAGCACGTCGCCCTCCTTCAGCTCGCGGCGGCCCGGGATGCCGTGCACCACCTCGTCGTTGACCGAGACGCACAGCACCGCCGGGTACGGGGGCAGGCCGTGCGGGCCGTAGCCGAGGAACGACGACTGCACGCCGCGCTTGCGGATCGCCCGGCGGGCGTGCTCGTCCAGCTCGCCGGTCGTCACGCCCGGCTTGGCCAGCTCGCGCAGCTCGAGGAGGATCTCCGCCACGTGGCGGGCGGCCACGCGCATGGTCTCGATCTCCCGCCGGGTCTTGATCCGGATCGACTCGCCGAAGGCCATCACGAGCGCAGGGCCTCCTCGATCCGGCGCGCCACCTCGTCCACGTCGCCCTCGCCGTCCACCTCGGCGAGCACGCCGCGCGCGGCGTAGTGGTCGATCAGCGGCTGGGTCTTCTCGCGATAGACCCGCATGCGGTTGCGGATCGTCTCCTCGTTGTCGTCGCTGCGGCCTTCGAGCTTGGCGCGGTTCAGGAGCCGGGCCACGAGCTCGTCCTCGCCCACCCGCAGCGCGACGCAGCGCTCGAGCCGCACGCCGAGCCGCTCGAGCAGGGCGTCGAGCGCCTCCGCCTGCGCCGCGGTGCGCGGGAAGCCGTCCAGGATGAAGCCCTTCTGGGCGTCCGGCTGGCGCAGGCGCTCCTCGGCCACCCCGATCACCACCTCGTCGGGCACCAGGTCGCCGCGGTCCATGTAGGCCTTGGCCTGCCGGCCCACCTCGGTGCCGGCCTGGACGGCCGCGCGCAGCATGTCGCCCGTCGAGATCTGCGGGATCCCGAGCGCGCGCGCCAGGCGCTCGGCCTGGGTGCCCTTGCCGGCCCCCGGCGGGCCCAGCAGCAAGAGGCGCGTGGCCGTCATCGCCCGAGCCTCCCGCGCATGCGCGTGCCCTTCACGAAGCCCTCGTACTGGCGCGTGACGAGGTGCGCCTCGATCTGACCCACCGTGTCGAGCGCGACGCCCACCACGATCAGCAGCGCCGTGCCGCCGAAGTAGAACGGCACCCCCACCTGCGCCGAAAGCACGACCGGCATGAGACAGACCGCCGAGACGTAGATCGCCCCGAGCAGGGTGAGCCGGCCCAGGATCCGGTCGATGTACTCGGCCGTCTTCTTGCCGGGCCGGATGCCGGGGATGTAGGCGCCCGAGCGCTTGATGTTCTCCGCCACGTCGTTGGGGTTGATCACGATCGCCGTGTAGAAGAAGGCGAAGAAGATGATCAGCGCGACGTAGATGGCGTTGTAGAGCGGGCTGTAGAAGTTCAGGTAGTCGTTGAGGAAATTGCTGATCGTGTCCGACTGCACGAACTGCGTGATCGTGAGCGGGAACATCAGGATCGAGGAGGCGAAGATCGGCGGGATCACGCCGGCCGTGTTGAGGCGCAGCGGGAAGTAGCTGGTCCCGCCCTGGATCACGCGGCGCCCGACCACCCGCTTGGCGTGCTGGATCGGGATGCGGCGCTGGGCGCGCTCGCAGTAGACCACGAAGCCCGTCACCAGCACCGCGAAGGCCAGCACGAGCAGCGCGCCGAGCAGCGTGAACTGCTCGGTGCGGACCAGCTCCAGCAGGGCCATCAGCGCCGACGGGATGCTGACCACGATGCCGGAGAAGATCACCAGCGAGATGCCGTTGCCGATCCCGCGCTCGGTGATCTGCTCGCCCAGCCACATGATGAAGGCGGTGCCCGTGGTGAGGGTCAGCATCATCTGGAGCCGGAAGCTCCAGCCGGGCGAGATCACGGCGTTCTCGCCGAACTGGCCGTTCTCGAGCGCGAGCGCGAGCAAGAAGCTCTGCACCATCGCGATCACGACGGTGGCGTAGCGGGTCCACTGGGTGATCTTGCGCCGCCCCTGCTCGCCCTCCTTCTGGAGCTGCTCGAGCTGCGGGATCACCACCGTGAGCAGCTGGAAGATGATCGACGCGCTGATGTAGGGCATGATGCCGAGCGCGAAGATCGAGAGCTGCTCGAGCGCTCCCCCCGAAAACAGGTTGAACAGCCCGAACATCGTGCCGCCCATCTGCTCGAAGAAGGCCCGGATCACCTCCGGGTTGATCCCCGGCGTGACGATGTGCGCACCGAGCCGATAGACGGCGAGCATCCCGAAGGTGAACAGGATGCGCCGCTGCAGCTCGGGGACGCGGCCGATGTTCTGGACGCCGCCGATCACTCGACGATCTCCACCTTTCCGCCGGCCGCCTCGATCTTCTGACGCGCCGACGCGCTGGCGCGGTGGACCCGCACCGTGAGGTTGCGCGGCGCCTCGCCCTCGCCGAGCAGCTTGATGGGGCCGGTGCGCCCGCGGACCAGCCCGCGGGCCTCGAGCGCCGCCGGGTCGACCGTGGCGCCCTCGCCGAAGGCGGCGAGCGCGGCGAGGTTCACGATCCGGCACTCGACCCGCTGCGGGCGGCGGAAGCCGTACTTGCGGATCCGGCGCACGAGCGGCATCTGGCCGCCCTCGAAGTAGAGCGGCGTCTCGCGGCCGGCCGAGCGATGGCCCTGGCCCTTGGTGCCGCGGCCTGCGGTCTTGCCGAAGCCGCAGCCGGGGCCGCGCGGGCGGCGATGGCGCTTGCGTGCCCCGGGCCGGGGCTGGAGCCGGTCCAGCATCTCGTCAGTCCTCCACCCGCACGAGGTGCACCACCTTGGCGATCATGCCCCGCACCTCCGGCACGTCCGGCACCTCCACCGTCTGGTTCAGGCGGCGGAAGCCGAGGCCCTTCAGGGTCCGGCGCTGGCGGCGGTCGTAGCCGATCGCGCTCTTGACCCAGGTCACGCGCAGCTTTCCGTCGGTCTTGCTCACGCCGTGGCCTCCACCGGCTCCTCGTCCGCCGGCTCACGGCCGAGCTCGCGCAGGCGCTGCGCGGGATCGCGCAGCTGCGCGAGGGCCACCATGGTCGCGTGCACCACGTTGTGCGGGTTGCTCGTGCCGAGGCTCTTGGTGAGCACGTCCTGCACGCCCGCCGCCTCCAGCACGGCGCGCACGCCGCCGCCGGCGATCACGCCGGTACCGCCCGAGGCGGGCTTGAGCAGCACCAGTCCGGCGCCGAAGTGGCCGATCACCTCGTGCGGCAGCGTGCCGTTCTGGAGCGGCACGCGAATCAGGTTCTTGCGCGCCCGGTCCACGCCCTTGCGGATCGCCTCGGGAACCTCGCCGGCCTTGCCCAGGCCCACGCCCACCACGCCGTTGCCGTCGCCCACGACGACCAGCGCGCTGAAGCTGAAGCGCCGGCCGCCCTTCACGACCTTGGCGACGCGGTTGATGTGCACCACGCGGTCGGTGAGCTCGTAGTCGTTGGGATTCAGTCGTTCGCGTCGGATCGTGGGCATGTCAGAACTGGAGCCCCGCTTCTCGGGCCGCGTCGGCGAGCGCCTTCACGCGGCCGTGGTAGAGGAAGCCGTTGCGGTTGAACACCACCTTCTCGATGTCGCGCGAGCGGGCCAGCTCGGCGATCGCCTTGCCCACGCGCTTCGCGGCCTCGATGTTGCCGGTGGACGAGAGCCCCTCGGCGACGCGCTTGTTGCGGGTCGACACGCCGGTCAGCGTGCGGCCGGTCTCGGGGTCGACGAGCTGGGCGTAGATGTGCTTGGCGCTGCGGTAGACGACCAGCTGCACGCGGTCGCCGGCCGCCACCTTGCGCGCGACGCGCGCCTTGCGCGCCGCCCACTTCGCCACCCGGGGATTGCGGATCCTGGCCTTCATCGTCGTCCTCGACCTCAGCTCGACCCGGCCTTGCCGACCTTGCGCCGGATCCGCTCGTCGGCGTAGCGGATGCCCTTGCCCTTGTAGGGCTCGGGCGGACGCAGCCTGCGGATCTCGGAGGCGAACTGGCCGACCTGCTCGCGATCGCTGCCGCTCACGCGGATCTTGTTCTGGCCCTCGACCGCGACCGACAGGCCCTCCGGCACCTCGACCACCACCGGGTGCGAGAAGCCGAGCGCCAGCGTGAGCTTGCGGCCCGAGATCTCGGCGCGGTAGCCGACGCCCTCGATCTGCAGCTCGCGGGTGAAGCCCTCCGTCACGCCGCGCACCATGTTGGCGAGCGTCGCGCGCGCGAGCCCGTGGTAGGCGCGCGAGGGCTTGCGGTCGTCGCTGCGCGTGAAGCGCGCCTGGCCGTCGGCGAGCTCCACGCTCACCGAGGGCGGGAGCGGCGCGCGCAGCGAGCCCTTGGGGCCCTTCACGTGCAGCTCGCCCCCCACGAGCTCCACGCTCACCCCGGACGGAATCGCGACGGGCCTGCGACCGATGCGCGACATCACCACACCTCGCACAGCAGCTCGCCGCCCACCTGCGCCTCGCGGGCCGCGCGGTCGGAGAGCACGCCCTTCGAGGTGGAGAGCACGGCGATGCCGAGTCCGTTGCGGACCCGCGGGATCTCGTCCTTGCCCACGTACACGCGGCGGCCCGGACGGCTCACCCGGCGCAGGCCGTCGATCAGCCCGCGGCCGTCGGCGTCGTAGCGCAGGCCCAGCACCAGCACCGGCAGGCCGTCGCGCTGCTCCTCGCGCACCTCCGCGAGGAAGCCGGCGTCGACCAGCACGCCCGCGATGGCGCGCTTCAGCTTGGAGTGCGGCAGGGTCACTTCCTTGTGACGCGCCATCGCCGCGTTGCGGATGCGGGCGAGCATGTCGCCGATCGGGTCGGTCATCATCTGCGGATCCTCGTCACTGCCGGAAGGGCATGCCCAGGTGGGCCAGCAGCGCCTTGCCCTCGGCGTCGTTCCGGGCGGTGGTGCAGACCGTCACGTTGAGTCCGGTGATCCGCTCCACCGCGTCGTAGTTCACCTCCGGGAAGATGATCTGCTCCCGGATCCCGAGCGTGTAGTTGCCTCGGCCGTCGAAGGCCTTGGGCGACACGCCCTTGAAGTCGCGCACGCGCGGGAGCGCCACCGTCATCAGGCGGTCCAGGAACTCCCACATCCGGTCGCCGCGCAGCGTCACCATGGCGCCGATCGCCTGGCCCTGGCGCAGCTTGAAGTTCGCGATCGACTTGCGCGCCCGGCGCACCAGCGGCTTCTGGCCGGTGATCGCCGCCAGCTCCTCCACCGCCTTCTCGAGCAGCTTGGGGTTCTGGGTCGCCGCGCCGACGCCCATGTTCACCACCACCTTCTCGACGCGCGGCACCTGGTGGACGTTCCGGTACCCGAACTCCTCCGAGAGCCGGGCCACCACCTCCTTGCGGTACCGCTCGAGCAGCCGCGGCGTCATCACAGCACCTCCGGCGCCAGCGAGATGATCTTCATGAAGCGCCGCGCGCGCAGCTCGCGCGCCACCGGGCCGAAGATGCGCGTGCCGACCGGCTCGCGCTGGTTGTCGATCAGCACGGCGGCGTTGTCGTCGAACTTGATGTACGAGCCGTCGGGGCGCGCCACGCCCTTGGCGGTGCGCACCACCACCGCCTTGCGCACCTCGCCCTTCTTCACGCGCCCGTTCGGGATCGCGTCCTTCACCGACACGACGATCACGTCGCCGATCGACGCGTAGCGGCGCCCGGAGCCGCCCAGCACGCGGATGCACGCCACCTTGCGCGCACCGGAGTTGTCCGCGACCTCGAGCAGCGATTCCTGTTGCACCATGGCAGGTTCCTCGACGACCCGGCGGCCGGATCAGACCCCGGTGGACTTCGACAGCGTGGCCTGGACCTTCCAGCGCTTGCGCTTCGAGAGCGGGCGGTGCTCGATGATCCGCACCCGGTCGCCCACCTTGCAGGCGTTCTCCGGGTCGTGCGCCATGAAGCGCGAATAGCGCCGCACGTACTTCTCGTAGCGGGGATCGCGCACCAGGCGCTCCACCCGCACCACCACGGTCTTGTCCATCTTGTCGCTGACGACGGTGCCGTCCAGCGTCCGTCGCCGTCCTCGTTCGCTCATCGGCTCGCTCCAGCCTTCTCGCGCAGGACGGTCTCGACCCGCGCGATGTCGCGGCGCAGCAGGCGCAGCTTGGCGGTGTTCTCCAGCTGTCCGGTCGCGTGCTTCACCCGGGCGGTGAAGTGCTCGCGGCGCAGCTGCTCCTGCTTGGCGCGCAGCTCGTCCAGGGTGAGGTCGCGCAGCTCGGAGGCCTTCATGCCGTCTCCTCCCGTGCCACGAACCGGGTCTTCAGCGAGAGCTTGTGCGCGGCCAGCCGCAGCGCCTCGGCGGCGACCTCGCGCGGCACGCCCTCCATCTCGTAGAGGACGCGGCCGCGGCGCACGACCGCCACCCACTCCTCGACGTTGCCCTTGCCCTTGCCCATGCGCGTCTCGGCGGGCTTCTTGGTCACGGGCTTGTCGGGGAAGATGCGGATCCAGATCTTGCCGCCGCGCTTCACGTGCCGCGTCATCGCGATACGAGCGGCCTCGATCTGGCGCGCGGTGATGCGCCCCGACTCGAGCGCCTGCAGCCCGTAGTCGCCGAACGCGATCGTGGCGCCGCGCGTGGCGGCGCCGCGGATGCGGCCCTTCATCTGCTTGCGGAACTTGACCTTCTTGGGCTGCAGCACGGCTAGCGCCCCTCGTCCGCGACGCGGGTGGCCAGCGTGCCGCGACGCAGCTCCTTGTCGGCCAGGTCACCCTTGAAGATCCAGCACTTCACGCCGATCACGCCGTAGGTGGTCTTGGCCTCGGCGAGCCCGTAGTCGATGTCGGCGCGCAGCGTGTGCAGCGGCACGCGGCCCTCGCGGTACCACTCGCAGCGGCCCATCTCGGCGCCGCCCAGACGGCCGGCGGCCTGGATCCGCACGCCCTGGGCGCCGAACTTCATGGTCGCGGTCACCGCCTTCTTCATGGCGCGCCGGAACGCCACGCGGCGCTCGAGCTGCATCGCCACGTTCTCGGCCACCAGCTGGGCGTCGAGCTCCGCCTTGCGAATCTCCTTGATGTTGATGAACACCTCGCCGGTGGTGAGCGCGCCCACCTCCTTGCGCAGCGTCTCCACCTCGGCGCCCCGCTTGCCGATCAGGATGCCCGGGCGCGCGGTGTGGATGTTCACCACCACCTTTTCGCCGGTGCGCTCGATGACCACCTTCGAGATGCCGGCGTGGTAGAGCTTCTTCTTGATGAACCGGCGGATCCGCACGTCCTCGTGGAGCTGGGTCGCGTAGCGCCGCTCCGAGAACCAGTTGGACTGCCACCCGTAGAGGGTGCCGATCCGGAATCCGTAGGGATGGACCTTCTGTCCCATCGCTTCAGCGCTCCCCGAGGACGAGCGTGTAGTGGCTCGACCGCTTCTGGATCCAGTAGGCCCGCCCCTGGGCGCGCGGGCGGATGCGCCACGAGCTCGGGCCCTCGTCCACGCGCACCTCGCGGATCACCAGGTTGTCCACGTCGATGCCGCGCTTCTCGCGCTCGTTCAGCTGCTCGGCGTTGGCGATCGCCGAGCGCAGCAGCTTGGCCATCGGGCGCGCGGCGCGCTTCGGCGTCTGGGCGAGGATGTTCAGCGCCTCCTCGACGCCCTTGCCGCGGATCAGGTCGGCCACCAGCCGCGCCTTGCGGGCGCTACCGCGCACGCCCCTGAGCTTCGCCGTCACCATGGTTCAGCCCTTCTTGACCTTCTTGTCCGAGGCGTGGCCGGTGAACTTGCGGGTCGGTGCGAACTCACCGAGCCGGTGCCCCACCATGTTCTCCGTGACGTACACCGGGACGAACAGCTTTCCGTTGTGGACCTGGAAGGTGAGGCCCACCATCTCCGGCGTGATCATCGAACGCCGCGACCAGGTGCGGATCGCCTGCTTGGCCCCGCTCGCCACCGCCTTGTCGACCTTGCGCTGCAGGCTGGGATCGACGAACGGTCCCTTCTTGAGAGAGCGCGCCATCTACCTGCCCTTTCCACGCCGCTTGACGATGAACTTGTCGGTGCGCTGGTTCTTGCGGGTCTTGTGGCCCTTGGTCGGGACGCCCCACGGCGTGCAGGGGTGACGCCCGCCCGAGGAGCGGCCCTCGCCGCCGCCCATCGGGTGGTCGACCGGGTTCATGGTCACGCCGCGGTTGTGCGGCATCCGCCCCAGCCAGCGCGCGCGCCCCGCCTTGCCGATCTTCACGTTCTCGTGGTCGACGTTGCCGACCTGGCCGATCGTGGCCTGGCACTGCACCCGCACGTAGCGCTGCTCGCCGCTCGGCATGCGCAGCGTCGCCATGCCGCCCTCGCGCGCCATCAGCTGCGCGCCGGCGCCCGCCGCGCGCACGAGCTGGCCGCCGCGGCCGGGCTTCAGCTCCACGTTGTGCACCACGGTGCCGAGCGGCACGTTGGCGAGCGGCATCGCGTTGCCCGGGCGGATGTCGGCGTCCGGCCCCGACATCACGGGATCGCCCACGCGCAGGCCGACCGGCGCCAGGATGTAGCGCTTCTCGCCGTCCGCGTAGTGCAGCAGCGCGATGTGCGCCGAGCGGTTCGGGTCGTACTCGATGGCGGCCACCCGCGCCGGGATGCCCGTCTTGTCGCGCTTCCAGTCGATGATCCGGTAGCGGCGCTTGTGGCCGCCGCCCTGGAAGCGCACCGTCACGTTCCCGGTGTTGTTTCGGCCGCCCCGCTGGCGCGTGCGCCCGGCGAGCAGCGACTTCTCGGGCTTCTTGCGCGTGAGCTCCGAGAAGTCCAGCACGCTCATGCCGCGCCGGCCGGGGGACGTCGGCTTGTAGACCTTGACCGGCATCACACTCCCTCGAAGAACTCGATCGCCTGGCCCTCCGCGAGCCGCACGATCGCCTTCTTCCACTGCGGCCGGGCGCCGACGTAGCGCCCGACCCGCCGCATCTTGCGCGGCATGCGCATGGTGCGAACCTCCTCCACGCGCACCGAGAACAGCTCCTCGACCGCCCGCCGCACGTCGTGCTTGCTGGCCTTCGGGTCGACGGCGAACGTCACCTCGTTGCGCTCCTCGCGCGCGAGCGTGCTCTTCTCCGTCACGAGCGGCCGCTGGATCACCTCGTGGGCCTTCACGACCGGGCCTCCTCTCGCGCGGCGCCCAGCCGCGCGTGGATGGCGTCGAGCGCGTCGCGCGTCACCAGCAGGCGCTGGTGGCGCAGCACGTCGTAGGTGTTGAGCCCCTCGACGCGCAGCACGCTCACCCAGGGCAGGTTGCGGGCGGCGCGCTCGAACTCGGGATCGGGGCCGGCGATCACCACCAGCAGCGACGCGCTCCCGTCGAAGCCGAGCCGGCCGAGCAGCTCCACCACCCGCTTGGTCTTCGGCTCCGGCAGCGCGAGCGCGTCGACCACCACGAGCGCGCCCTCGCTGCGGCGCAGCGAGAGCGCCCCGCGCAGCGCCGCGCGCCGCACCTTCTTGGGCAGCTCGTGGGCGTGCGAGCGCGGCACGGGGCCGAACACGACGCCGCCGCCGCTCCACTGCGGCGCCCGGATCGAGCCCTGGCGCGCGCGCCCGGTGCCCTTCTGGCGCCACGGCTTGATGCCGCCGCCCGAGACCGCCGCGCGGTTGCGCGTCGAGTGCGTGCCGCGCTGGCGCCTGGCGAGCTGGCGCCGCACCTCCGCATGGAACAGGTGCGGCCGCACCGGGGCCTCGAACACCACCGGATCGAGCTCCACGCTGCCCTTGCCGCCCGCCGTGCTGACGAGTTCCTGGGTCGCCATGGCCTACAGCTTGATCTCGACGTCGACGCCGGCCGCGAGCTCGAGCTTCATCAGCGCGTCCACCGTCTGCGGCGTGGGATCGAGGATGTCGATCAACCGCTTGTGGGTGCGGATCTCGAACTGCTCGCGCGACTTCTTGTCGATGTGCGGTCCGCGCAGGACCGTGAACTTGTTGATCGCGGTGGGCAGCGGGATCGGTCCCGCCACCCGCGCGCCGGTCCGCACGGCGGTGTCGACGATCTCCCCGGCGCTCTGGTCGAGGAGCTTGAAGTCGTACGCCTTCATGCGGATCCGGATCTTCTGCGTCGCGAGCTCGGCCATCTGGGGGTCCTCTCTCGAAGGTCTCGGGACGACCGGGCTACTCGATGATCTCGGAGACGACGCCGGCGCCGACGGTGCGGCCGCCCTCGCGGATCGCGAAGCGCAGCTCCTTGTCCATCGCGATCGGCGTGATCAG
>Ga0207873_1002209_pt1 | contig 16623 bp, 16 predicted proteins | sample BGWIniCompost_FD_187373 | JGI IMG/M metagenome (GOLD analysis project Ga0207873, IMG submission 187373) | Cellulose adapted compost microbial communities from Newby Island Compost Facility, Milpitas, CA, USA - BGW Initial Compost (SPAdes)... ...
CCGCCGGGAACGGATACACATGAGCGCAAACACGGAATACCAGGAACTCCTCGAGACCGCGCGGGATGCTGCCCGCGCCGCCGCAGAGGTACACCGACGTCACCTCGGAAGGGTCCGTGTCGAGGACTGGTCCGAGAAAGGCGGCTTCGACTTCGTCACCCACGTCGACCGCGAGGCCGAGGAGCGGATCCTGGACCTCGTGAGCTCCAGATTCCCCGACCATGCCTTCCTCGCCGAGGAAGCCGAGACGGCAGCGGACCAGTCCGCCGGCGCGCCGCCGAAAGATCCGCTCACCGCCGAGTGGCTCTGGGTCGTCGATCCCCTCGACGGGACGACCAACTACCTCCACGGCTACCCAATGTACGCCGCCTCCGTCGCCGTGTTGCACCGAGGCGAGCTGGTCGCGGCGGCGGTCGTCTCCGGCGCCACGGGCGAGGAGTGGACGGCCACGCGGGGCGGCGGGGCGTTCAAGGACGGGGCGCCCGTCCGGGTCTCGGGGATCGACCGCCTCCAGCTCGCGCTCATCGGGACCGGCTTCCCGTTCAAGACGCCCCACGAGCTCCCGCGCTACCTGCCGCAACTCGATGGCCTCCTCCGGAGGACCTCGGGCGTGCGACGCGGCGGCTCGGCTGCGATCGATCTCTGCCACCTCGCCACGGGGTACCTCGATGGCTTCTGGGAGCTGACGCTCGCGCCGTGGGACTACGCGGCGGGCGCCCTCCTCGTCCGCGAGGCCGGCGGGGTGATCACGCGGGTCGACGGCTCGCCGCTCGACCTCCGCACCGGAGGTTCGGTCCTCGCCGGCAACCCGGCGATCCACGCGAAGCTCCTGGAGTTCCTCGAGTCGCTGGAGTGACGGCCGGTGAGGGGGCCTCGGTGCGGTCTTTGCGAGTCACGGCACCGGACAGGAACCGGCGGATCTCGGTTCTCGACGCCGGTCGATCGCCCGACTCCACCGAAAGGAGAGGCCCGGTGCCAATCTCTCGCGATCGGTTCCGCGACGGCTTCACCTGGGACGACTGGCTGGAGCGCCTCGGCGAGGAGGGCGCCGCGTGGCGAGCCCGATTCGACGCGACCGCGCTCGGCAACCTCCGCGCGGAGTACCAGAGCGTACCGACGCCCCGTTACGTGGCCTGCGCCTTCGATCCGGGCAGCCAGGCGGCTCGGGAAGTGGTACCGATCGTGGCCAGGTGCTGCGACCAGGCCGGAGTGGCCGGGGGCGTCGAGCTGCGCCTCTTCCCGGTCCGCGATTTCCCGGACCTGGCCGCGCAATACGTCGCCGGAGGGGATCCGACGGCTCCAGCGTGCGTGGTCCTCGACGATGACTGGGTTCAGGTGGGCGTCTGGCGGTGGCGCACCGACTCGATCCGCCCGGAGGAGCTGGCGGCCCACGTCGCGAGTGGCTTCCTCGACGTGCTCCGCGGCCTGACGCACCGCCCCTGGCGCGGCCCGCGCCCTTCGGGCGAGGCGCGGCCGAGGGAGGCGGAGTCGTCGCCGGGCACGCCGTGAGCCAGTGCGGCGCGGGCGTCGCCGCGACCGCGTCAGCGGTCGCCTGGGCGACGACGGCTGTAGGCGCGGCCGCCCCGGCCGCCCCGCGGCCTGCGTCCCGCGGCGTCGCCTTGCGGCTCGTACTCGCCCGCGTAGTGGGGACGGTCCCAGCCGAGGGTCGACGAGTACGCCTCGGGGTGGAGCACGTCCTCGGGCGGGTAGCCCTGGGCGCCCTCGATCGCCGCGGCGCTTCCGAAGTAGGGATAGCCCCGCTCCGCACCCCGCGCCGCCCTTCCCGGCTCGCGCGGACGCGACTCGCCGCGGTATCCGCCTGGGTGCTCGCGGTAGTACGGCGCGCTCCGCCCCGGGCGCGGCGGCGGCCCGGGCTCGGGGCTGCGCGCGCCCAGGTCGCCGACCCGCCCATACCCGCGCCCGAACGAGCCGCCGCCACGGTAAGGGTCGTCCGACTCCCCCGAGCCGTAACCGGGGCGGTAGTCCCAGCGCACGTTGCGCAGGTAATCCGTTTCGTAGCCTTCCGTCGCGGGATCGCGACGACGACCCGTCGACTGTCTCCCGCCGGGAGGCGTGTCCCGCCGCCTCACGATCCCTGCTCCGCTTCCTCCACCTCGATCCGCTTCCCCTTTCCCTCCGGCGCCTTGGGCATCGTCACGGTCAGCACGCCCCGGTCGTAACGCGCGCTGATCCGGTCCGGATCCACGCTCCGCGGCAGCGTGAACGACCGGGAGAAGCTCCCGTACCGCCGCTCGTAGACGTAGCGCTCCTCTCCCTCCTCCTTCCGCTCTTCCTTCTTCTCGCCCCGGATCGTGAGCACGTTGTTCTCCAGCTCGACCGTGATGTCATCCCGGCTCATCCCCGGGAGCTCGGCGGTCAGGACCAGCGCGTCGTCTCGTTCGGTGATGTCGACGGCCGGCTCGAACTCCGCCACGTACCCGTCGGGGCCGCGGAGCGTCGCACGGAGCAACGCGTCCATCTGCTCGCGCATGTCCCGGATCGCGTCCCACGGGGAGGAAAAACGGGTCGGCGTACGCGAAACCATCACAACCTCCGGTTAGGGGGAAGCTCCGCCCGGCGCCACGCACGAAGTATTCCACTCCTCGCCGACGTCCACCCTTCGGCGGCCCGCGCCCCCGGCGGACGGCATAGCTGGCGGCTTCCGCTCCCCGGCGGTCGGCGCTCCTCGGCGGATTCCACCCCCTCGGCCGCGCAGCGGCCGCGAGCATTGCCCCTTTCCCTCTCGGGAAACGAGTGGCAAGTTTCCCGTGTAGCAAAGCAGCGACGCCGGAACGGAACCACGGTCCGTATGCACGAAGCTCCCATGTCGAACGTCTCCAGGCGCAAGGCTCTGCTCGCCTTCCTGCGCGGCCATCCCCGCTTGACGGCCACGGTCGTGATCGTCCTGCTTTCGCTGGGGGCGATGGCCGGTGGTCTCGCCCTGGGAACCTGGCGCTACATCTGCCACAACTGCCCGTCGATCGCCCAGATCCACGTCTGGGAGCCGACACAGTCGACCAAGATCTTCAGCCACGACGGGATCCTCATTCAGGAACTGGGCATCGAGCGCAGGACGCAGGTCGCCCTCGAGCACCTCCCGCCCTACGTGCCGCAGGCGTTCATCGCCATCGAGGACCGCCGCTTCTACGAGCACCGCGGCTTCGACCTCCGGGGGATCGCGCGCGCCGCGATCGGGCTGCTGATCAACCGTCGGATCAGCGGCGGCGGCAGCACGATCACCCAACAGCTCGCCCGAAACATGTTCATGCAGGTCGGGATGGAGCAGAGCTTCGGGCGCAAGCTGAGAGAGCTGCGGGTCGCGCTCGACATGGAGCAGGTCTACACGAAGAACCAGATCCTCGAGGCGTACATCAATCAGATCAACTACGGGAGCGGCCACTGGGGCATCGAATCGGCCTCGCAGTGGATGTTCGGCAAGTCGGCGACGGTGATCGAGCCGCACGAGGCCGCGCTGCTCGCCGCGGTGATCAACGCCCCAGAGCGCTATTCGCCGTTCAAGCACCCGGACCGGGCGCTGCGCCGGCGCAACCTGGTCCTCGAGATGATGGCGCAGCAGGGCTTCATCAGTCGTGCCGAAGCCGAGCGGTACAAGCAGGCGCCGCTTCCCGAAGAGCCGCACACCACAGAGGCCGGAGGGCTCGCGCCCTACTTCGTCGAATGGGTGCGCGGCATGCTCGACGACCGCTACGGCCCGGACCTCTACCGCAGGGGGTACCGCGTCTACACGACGCTGGACGTGGAGATGCAGCGTCGGGCGGTCAAGGCGATGGAGGCCGGCTGGCGCTACATCGAGAGCCAGCCCACCTTCAAGCATCCGACCTACGATCAGGTCCGGGAGAAGGGCGCGCCGGGGGAGAGCGCCAGTGAGACGCCGTACCTGCAAGGGGCGTTCATCGCCATGGAGCCCAAGACGGGCGAGGTACGGGCGATGATCGGCGGGCGGGACTTCGCCGACTCGAAGTTCAACCGTGCGATACAGGCGCGGCGCCAGCCGGGCTCGGTCTTCAAGCCGATCGTCTACGCGGCCGCGATCGCGAGCCGGATCCCCGCCTCCCACGTCATCTACGACGCGCCCTACGTCGAGGAGATCGGCGACACCGTCTGGGCGCCCCGGAACTTCAACGGCACCTTCGCCGGGCCGGTCACCCTGCGCGACGCGCTGCGCCGGTCGATCAACGTCGTCGCCGTCAAGCTGGGGAAGGAGGTCGGGATCGAGACGGTCGCGCAGTACGCCCGGCGTCTCGGGATCGAAACGCCGATCCCGCGTGTTCCGTCGACGGCGATCGGCGCCGCGTCCGTGATCCCCATCCAGATGGCCGAGGCGTACACGGCGTTCGCGAACCACGGCGTGCGGGTCCGGCCGCGGGCGATCCTGCGCGTGGAGGATGCGGAAGGGAATGTTCTCTGGGAAACGCAACCCGAGCGGGACGAGGTCCTCGACCCCCTCACCGCCGCGATCATGACGGACATCCTGCGGGACGTCGTCGACGGGCCGGGCGGCACCGCGGTCTCGGCGGTCCGGGGCCGTGGCGAGAACGTGATCCTTCCGATCGACGTCCCGGCCGCGGGCAAGACCGGCACGACGAACGACCACACCGACGTGTGGTTCGTCGGCTTCACGCCCGACCTGCTGGCCGCCGTCTGGTTCGGCTTCGACCGACCCACAACGATCCTCCCCAACGCCACGGGCGGCGGGCACGCCGCGCCGGTGTGGGGGCAGTTCATGCGGTCGATCTACGTGAGCGAGGACTCGCTCCCGCCGTTGCGGCCGATCCCCGAGCCCTGGAAGATGCCGGAAGACCTACGCGCGTACGAGATCGACGCCGAGACCGGCAAGCTCGCCACGGCGTGGTGCCCGCTCGACCGCAGCCGCGTCTACACGGAGTACTTCCTCCCCGGCACCCAGCCGACCGAGACGTGCGAGTTGGAGCCCGGCGGCCTGTTCCGGACGCCGATCCGCGGGTTCGACACGCCGCGCGACGTGCAGCCCATGCTCCCGAGCACGCCGCGCCCCATGCTGCAGACGCCTCCCGACACGACCGGGACCCCCGGGCGGTGACCGGCCCGGCCCCGGTCGAACCGGGATGCCGGGCCACGCCCGCCCGCGGCACGTGCTCCAGGCGCCGCCACCGAGGCGGAGCGAGACCGCCCGGGCCTCACGCGCCCGCGGCCAACTCCTCGATCCCCTCGGCGGTGATTCGATGGGAGATCAACGGGAGCGGTGGCGGCGGCGCGTCCTCCATGAACCGGATCGCGTCCCGGAGGGCGGCCAGCCCTTCCTCGGCGTCCGCCTCGCTCCGGGCGTACACCGTCGCGAGGGGCTCGCCCCGGTCCACGAGCACGCCCGGCTTCACCGTGATGTGGAACCCGACGCCAGGGTGGATCCGGTCGTCCAGCCGGGTTCGGCCCGCGCCGAGCGCGACCGCCGCCCACCCGATCCGGCGAGCGTGGACCTCCGCGACGTACCCAGCGGTCGGCGCCTCGAAGACGCGTCGAACCGGCGCCTGGGGCAGGAGCGCCGGGTCCTCCATGACGGCGGGGTTTCCGCCCTGCGCTTCGATGAGCCGGGCCATGAACTCGGCCGCCCGGCCGTCATCCAGCGCCGCCTCGGCGGCGCGGCGACCCGCCTCAGGGGTTTCCGCCGCCCCCCCCAGCGCCAGCATCTCCCCCGCCAGCGCGACCGTCACCTCCCTCAGGTCCCCCGGGCCACCTCCCCGGAGCGCCTGGATCGCCTCCTCCATCTCCAACGCATTCCCCACCGCGTAGCCGAGCGGGCGATCCATCGCCGTGATCAACGCGACCACCTCCCGGCCGTGGCGGCGCCCGATCTCGATCATCGTCCGGGCGAGCTCCACCGCGCGATCGAATTCGGGAAGGAATGCTCCGCTGCCGCGCTTCACGTCCAGCACCAGCGCATCGATCCCCTCCGCCAGCTTCTTGCTCATGATGCTGGACGCGATGAGCGGGATCGACTCCACCGTCCCCGTCACGTCCCGCAGGGCGTAGAGGCGACGGTCGAGGGGGGCGATCTCCTCCGTCTGTCCGATCATCGCGCACCCCAGGCTCCGGAGCTGCGCCCGGTACTCGCTCAACGTCAGGTTCGTGCGGAACCCCGGGATCGTCTCCAGCTTGTCGAGCGTCCCGCCCGTGTGCCCCAACCCGCGCCCGCTCATCATCGGCACCGGCACGCCGAGGGATGCGACGAGGGGCGCGAGGATGAGAGAGACCTTGTCTCCGACGCCGCCCGTCGAATGCTTGTCGACCTTCACGCCGGCCACGTCGTCGAGACGGACGACGGCGCCCGAATGGAGCATGACGTCGACGAGCGCGCTCAGCTCCGCCGGCGACATGCCGCGGAAGTAGACGGCCATGAGGAAGGCCGCCATCTGATAGTCGGGGAGTCGGTCCTCGGCGTAGGCGCGAAAGAACTCCTCGATCTCGGCGGGAGTCAGCTCCTCGCCGTCCCGTTTCTTCTGAATCAGTCTGTAAGCGATCATGCCAAGTCGTCTGAATCCGGCGGGGCGTCCGGTGGCGCAGGAGCGGGCTTGAGCACGCGCTTGCGACGTCGGACCGAGCCCCAGACCCGGATGATGTCCGCCATCCAGTCGTAGATCGTGCGCTGCGAGGCGATGAGCCGCTCGATCCGCTCCCGACGCTCCTCGAGGGGGAGCGTCAGGGCATCGCGGATCCGCCGGGCGAACGCCTCCGGATCGTACGGGTTGACCTCCAGGTACCCGTCCAGATCCTCCGCCGCTCCGGTGAAGCGCGAGAGGAGAAGCACGCCGGGCCTGTCCACCTGGCTCGCGGCGAACTCCTTGGCGACCAGGTTCATCCCGTCCTGGAGCGAGCTCACGATGCACAGATCGGCGGCCCGGTACAAGGCCGCGAGCCGGTCGGTCGAGAGCGACCGTTTGATCAGGTGGACCGGACGCCACCGGCGCGTGCCGTAACGGTCGTTGATCTGCCAGACCAGCCGCTCGACCTTGTGCGTGAGCTCGTCGTACGCGTCGATGTCCGTCCGGGATGGGACCGCGACCTGGACGAAGGTGAATCGCTCACGGAACTCCGGGTATCGTTCCCAGAGGAGGTCGAGCGCCTTCAACCGCTCGGGCAGCCCCTTTGAGTAGTCCATCCGGTCGACGCCAACCCCGAGCTGCCCGTTCTCGAGCACGTAGCGCGCGCGCAGCCGCTCGGCATGGGCGGCCGTCTCGGCCGCGGCGGCGGCGCGACGGAACGCCTCCACGTCGATCGCGATCGGGAAGGCGCGGACCAGGCACCGGTGCCCGTCATACGTCGCCGTCCGTGTCTCCCAGTCGACGTCGGCGCCCAGGATCTCCTCGGCGCAATGCAGGAAATGATTGGCGAACGAGGGAACCTGGAACCCGAGCAGATCGTTCGCGAGGAGCCCCTCGAGGAGATCCGCCGCCTGGGGCGCGACGCGGAAGATGTCGAGCGGCGGCCACGGGATGTGCCAGAAGTGCGCGAGGGAGAGGTCCGGCCGCCTGTCGCGCACGAACCGAGGCGCCAGGGCGAGGTGGTAGTCGTGGAACCAGACGGCCGCCGGCACGCCCCGGGTCTCGTCCAGCACCGCCTCCGCGAAACGCCGGTTGACGCGACGGTACCGCTCCCAGTGGCGCTCCCGGAGCCGTGTCAGCCCCGGGCGCAGGTGACAGAGCGGCCAGAGGAACTGGTTCGAGAACCCGAGATAGTAGCCGTTCACGTCGCGCCGATCGAGCCAGAGCCGGCGCAACGTGTAGCGCGGTTGCTCGGGCGGAACCCGGACCCGGTCGTGGGCGTCGACGACGACGGCGTCCGCATCCCCGCTCCCCCAGGCGACCCATACGCCTCCGACCCCCTGGAGGAGCGGATCCAGCGCCGAGGTCACGCCGCCCGCGGGCCGGCGGACCTCGATGTCGCCCACTTCCTCGGACCAGCGATGCTCGTACGGCTCGCGGTTGCTGACCACGACGAAGCGCTCCTCGGGGAACGCCTCCCGGAAGAGCCGCCTCACGTCCTTGGCACCCAGCCGAGCCCTTGCGGGGAGCGCGGGACGTTCCATCGGCTCAGAAACTGAACCGGCGACGGGTCGCTCCCAGGGCGGAGCGGACGTCGCCCTTCCAATCGTCCCAGCGCTCGCCCAGTCCGTCGGTCGCGCCGGACACCGCACGCATGATCCGGCGCCTCATCCGCCGCCCGCTCTGCGGCGCCGTGAGAAGCGCGAGCCCGCCGCCGACCACGAGACCGAAGACGAGCCCGACCAAGAAATTGAACGTCCGTGAGTTGTCCTGATACCGCATTGCCGTCGCTCCGGGTAGGGATGGGTTTTCGCCCCCGCGAGCAAGGGGCGTGCCCGGCGCGAGCAAGCGAACTTTTTCGCAGATCGGTCCGTCGTTGCCCGGTCTCCGTATCCGGAGCCTGGCGCGAACCGCCATTGCCGAGCCCGCGAGAGATCTTCAAATTGCGGGATCACGGCGCCTGGTTCAAGGCCCGACGAGCGCCCTATCGCTCGGATCCGGCGCGGCATGGCACCTGACGTGCAGAAGGCCGGCGGCGGATGCCCGCAGGACCGGTACCGGCCCTCCTCAGAGAGGTACGGATGGACCAACGGACCGTGCTGCTCGTCGAGGACAACGAAGACAACCGCATCGTGTATGCGACGATCCTGAGCTACTCGGGATTCCGCGTACACGAAGCGTCCAACGGCGAGGAAGGCATCCGGCTTGCCCGTGAGACCCGGCCCGACGCGATCCTGATGGACATCTCGATCCCCATCATCGACGGCTGGACGGCGACCGAGATGCTCAAGAAGGATCCGGAAACCGCGCACATCCCCATCATCGCCCTGACCGCGCACGCGCTCGCAGCGGATCGCGAGAAGGCGCTCGCCCTCGGGTGTGCCGGATACCTGTCGAAGCCGTGCGAGCCGCGCACCGTGATCGCCGAGGTCGAACGGGTGATCGGAGAGCGCGCGACCCAGACGAGTTAGGCCATGAGGTCGGTGGCCCGGACCGAGTCCCGCGCTCGACCCGGACGCATCCTGGTCGTCGACGACAATCTCGACAACCTGGAGGTCCTCGCGACGCGGCTCCGGTTCCGCGGCTACACCGTCGACACGGCGACATCGGGAGAGGAGGCGCTCGCCCGCGTCGCCGAGGACCCGCCCGACCTCATCCTCCTCGACGTCATGATGCCGGGGCTCGACGGCTACGAGGTCGCCCGCCGTATCCGGGCCGACCCAGACCTCCCCTTCATCCCGATCATCCTGGTCACGGCCAGGGATTCGACGCAGGACAAGGTCGCGGGCCTGGATGCCGGCGCGGACGACTACCTGACGAAGCCGATCAACTACCCCGAGCTCGAGGCGCGGGTCAGGGCGATGCTGCGCATCAAGGATTTGCAGGGAGAGCTCGAGGAGAAGAACCGGGAACTCGCGCGCCTCAGCATCAGCGACGGCTTGACGGGACTCTTCAATCATCGTCACATCCAGGAGGTCGTGCACGAGGAGTTCGAGCGCGCGAAGCGGACGCGGGAGCCGCTGGCCGTCGTGATGTTCGACCTCGATCACTTCAAGCGCGTCAACGACACCTACGGCCACCAGGTGGGTGACCGGGTGCTCCAGGAGATGGCGCGTATCCTCCGCAACACGGCGCGCGAGATCGACAAGCTCGGGCGCTACGGAGGCGAGGAGTTCATCGCGGTCCTACCGGACACCGGGATCGACGACGCGGTCACCTTCGCCGAGCGCGTGCGAGAACGGGTCGAGCGGCACCCGTTCGACGTCGGGCGGGGGCATCCGATCCACCTGACGGTCTCGGCCGGAGCGGCGACCTACCCGCACCCGGCGGTGTACAATCCGAAAACGCTGATCCATCGTGCCGACCAGGCGCTGTACGCGGCGAAGAACGCGGGACGCAACCGCGTCATGCGCTTCGAGAACGGCATCGCCTGACCGAGGCTTCCGGACCGAAAGGCCTGACCATCGACGGAGATGGAGGAGTGAGCGCAACGGACCTTGCGAACGCGGCTCGGCGCGCGGCCGAACTCCGGCACGTGCTGAACGAGGCGAGCTACCGGTATTACGTCCTCGACCGGCCCATGATGTCGGACGCGGAGTACGACCGCCTCTTCCGCGAGTTGAGAGAGCTCGAGGCAGCGCACCCGGAGCTGGTCACGCCGGATTCACCGACGCAGCGGATCGGTGCCGAGCCGGCCTCCCAGTTCGAGAAGGTCCGGCACCTCGCGCCGATGCTCTCCCTCGACAACGCCTTCGATTACGGCGAACTGCGGGCGTGGGAGGACCGGAACGCGCGCATCCTGAGCGAGGTGCGCGACGCAGGCTACGTCGCCGAGCTGAAGATCGATGGCGCCGCCGTCGCCCTTCTCTACGAGGACGGCGTCTTCGTCCGCGGCGCGACGCGCGGGAACGGCGTGATCGGAGAGGACGTGACGCGAAACCTGCGCACGATCCGGGAGATCCCGCTCCGTTTGCGCGACGGCGACGCGCCGGTCCCGAAGCGTGTCGAGATCCGCGGCGAGGTCTACATGTCGTACTCAGGCTTCTCCGCGCTGAACGAGCGGCGCGCCGCGGCGGGCGAGCCGACGTTCGCCAATCCCCGCAACTCCGCGGCAGGCAGCCTGCGCCAGCTCGATCCGCGGATCACCGCGGAGCGGCCGCTTTCCTTCTTCGCGTATCAGATTCAGCTCGACCCCGATTCCCGCGACGATCTCCCGGTCGAGACGCAGGACGAAGTCCTCCGGCTCCTCGCGGCGTGGGGACTCCCCGTGAACCCCGAGCGCCGCGTCTGCCGCGACCTGGACGAGGTCATCGCCTACGCGGAGTACGTCGAACAGCAGCTCCGCGGCACGCTGGATTACGCGATCGATGGGCTGGTCGTAAAGGTCGCGCCGATCCGCCTCTGGCCCGAGCTCGGGATCGTCGGCGGCCGCGAGCCTCGCTGGGCCATCGCCTACAAGTTCGCGCCGGACCTGGCGACGACGAAGCTCCTCGCGATCGAGATCAACGTGGGCCGCACGGGCTCGCTGAACCCGTACGCGGTCCTGGAGCCGGTCGAGATCGCGGGCGCGACCGTGCGTCTCGCCACGCTCCACAACTTCGAAGATATCGCGCGCAAGGATCTGCGCGTCGGCGACACGGTCCTCGTCAAGCGCGCGGGCGAGGTGATCCCGCAGGTCGTCGGGCCGGTCACGGACCAGCGGACGGGCCTGGAGACGCCGTTCGTTCCGCCCGACCGCTGCCCCGTCTGCGGCACGCCGGTCGAGCGGCCCGCCGACGAGGTCATGCTCTACTGCCCGAACGGCTCCTGCCCGGCGCGGATCTACTGGGGGATCGTACACTTCGCGTCCCAGAGCGCCATGGACATCCGCGGCCTGGGCGAGCAGACCGTCCAGCTCCTCCTCGACCGCGGCCTGGTCCGGGATGTCGCCGACCTGTACTCGCTGCGCGTCGAGGACTTGCGCGAACTGGATGGTTTCGCCGACCTTTCCGCCCGTAACCTGGTCGACGCCATCCAGGCGTCGCGCGACCGACCGCTGCACCGGCTCCTCTTCGCACTGGGCGTGCGGCACGTGGGGATCGTGGCCGCGCAGCAGCTCGCTCGTCATTTCGGGACCATGGACGCGCTGCTCGAGGCCACCGCCGAGGCGTTCGCGGCCGTTCACGGGATCGGTCCGGCCACGGCCGGCGCGCTGGCCGCCTACCTCGCCGAGCCGAAGAACCGCGAGCTGATCGAGCGACTGCGCGCCGCCGGCGTCAACATGATCGAGCCCGTGGAGCGGGAGGCCACGCGCCCATTCTCGGGTCTGACCTTCGTGGTCACGGGAACGCTGCCGACACTCAGTCGTAAGGAGGTCACGGAGTTCATCGAACGCCGGGGCGGGCGCGTGGCGGGGAGCGTGTCGCGTTCGACGGACTACGTGGTCGTCGGGGAAAGCCCCGGATCGAAGCTGGACCGTGCCCGAGAGCTGGGTGTGCCGATCCTGAGCGAGGCCGAGTTGCTGGCGCTCGCACAGGCCCGCGAGGCCGAGACATCCGAGAGGAGCTGAACGTCATGAGCCAGAAGCCGACGGATCTGCCGGAAGTCGCGCTCCCTGCCGCGTCGCTGCACGCGATGCGGCGTGCCCTGGAAGCCGAACTCGGCCCTTCGGGCGCGGCCCGGGCCCTACAGAACGCCGGCCACGCGGCAGGCGACGCGCTCCATGCCATCCTGGCCGGAAACGGCGATGCATCCAGCCTTCCGGAATCGGAGTTCTGGAACCGCCTCAACGAGGTCTTCGCGCAACGCGGGTGGGGCCGGCTCCAATTCACGGCGCAGCATCCCGGGATCGGGGCTCTGGAGAGCAGCGACTGGGCGGAAGCGGACCCGAGTTCCGCGTCGCCGCACCCGTGTTGCCATTTCACGGCCGGGTTGCTCGCCAACGTCCTCGGCCGCACCGCGGGGCAGGACGTCGGCGTCCTCGAAGTCGAGTGCCGTTCCCGCGGCGACCTGCGCTGCCTCTTCTACTTCGGCGGCGCGGACGCGCTGCAAAGGGTATACGCCGCGCTCCAGGAGGGTCGCTCCGCCGAGGCCGCTCTGGCGGAGCTCGCGTGAATGCCGCGCATCCTCGGCGTTGATTACGGGGAACGGCGCATCGGCCTCGCCGTGAGCGATGTCACGGGAACCATCGCCAGCCCGCTCCCCACGATCCTTCGGCGACGCGGCAAGCGGCCGCCGGTGGCGCGCATCGCGGAAATCGCCCGGGAGCTCGGCGTCGAGCGCATCGTCGTTGGCCTCCCCCTCACCTCCGAAGGAGAAGAGGACGAGTGGACTCGTGAGGTCCGCGATTTCGGCGAGAAACTCGCCTCGAGGACCGGTCTGCCCGTCGACTACATCGACGAGCGGTTCACATCCGCACGCGCGGAGCGCACCCTTCGCGAGCTCGGGCTCAAGAGCTCGAAGCGACGCGAGAAGGGCCTCGTGGACGCGACGGCGGCGGTCCTGATCCTGCAGGCTTATCTCGATCGGCGGACGAATGATTGAATCATTGCACGTCCCTGGAACCCGCGTCGCCGGCCTTTTGCGGCGGCGCAGCATCAGGACGGCCCTGCCGCTCGCGCTGGTCGTCGCGCTCCTCGCCTCGGGGTGCGGCGGCGACGACTCGGGAGAGATCATCCGGGTACGCGTCCCCAGGGGCGCCAGCTTCTCGGCGGTCACCGACTCGCTCGCGGAGAAGGAGATCATCCGGGCGCCGGGGCTGTTCCGCATCTACGCACGACTCACGGGCGCCGACCGCAACATCAAGCCCGGAACGTACGGATTCCGCAAAGGAACCGGCTGGAAGCGCGTGCTGGACGACCTCCACGCGGGTCGCGTGCTTCGGGCCCGTCTCGTGATCCCCGAGGGCTGGGACCTCCGCAAGATCGCGCCGCGTCTCGCCTCGTTGACGGGGCTCCCCGCGGACAGCATCCTGCGCGTCCTCGCGGACACCGCGAGCGCCACGCGCTATGGCGTTCCGGGCCCCACGCTCGAGGGGTACCTCTACCCGGCCACCTACGTCTTCCCGGTCGACGGCCCCCTCGAGCCCATACTCGAGCGGCTCACCTGGGAGTACAAGCGCCGGTGGACGCCGGCGCGCCGCGCCCGGGCCGACTCGCTCAGGATGAGCGAGCGCGAGATCGTGACCCTGGCATCGATCATCGAGAAAGAGGCCAGGGTCCGGGACGAGATGCCGCTCATCTCGGCCGTCTACCACAACCGTCTGCGCATCGGCTATCCGCTCCAGGCCGATCCCACGGTGCAATACGCCCTGGGCGAGCACCAGACCCGGCTGCTCTACGCCCACATCGACAGTGTGGCGGACCACCCCTACAACACGTACCGCCGCCGCGGCCTCCCGCCGGGACCGATCGCTTCGCCCAGTGAGATGGCGATCGACGCGGCGCTCTACCCGGCCAACGTCAAGTACCTCTACTTCGTCGCCCGGCCGGATGGACGTCACGTCTTCACGCACTCCCTTGCCGAGCACAACCGCGCCAAGGAAGAGATCCGCCGGGCCCGTCGCATCGGAGCCCGAGCGCCGATCGGCGCCTCGCAGCCGACGCAGGAGTGAGGAAGGCATGCGCTCCTTTGCCCTCGACCTCCGGCTGATCGTCATAACCGACCAGCGGATCGCCGCGCCGCGGGCCGTGGACGATGTCGTGCTCGCGGCCCTCGAGGCGGGGGCGCCCGCCATACAGCTCCGCGACAAGCATGCGACGGCCCGCGAGCTCTACGAGCGGGCCCTGCGCCTCAAGGCGCTGACGACTCGCTTCGGCGCGCTCCTCTTCGTCAACGATCGCCTCGACGTCGCCCTCGCCGCCGGCGCGGACGGAGTGCATCTCGGACCGGACGACATCCCGATTGCTGCCGCGCGGCGTGCGGCGCCGCGGCCGTTCCTGATCGGCTTCTCGACCGACGACCCCGCCGAGGCCATGCGCGCCGTCGCGGCCGGCGCCGATTACATCGGATGCGGAGCCGTGTTCGGCACCCGCTCCAAGGCCGACGTCGCCTCGGAGCGGATCGGGCCCGAGGGGGTGGCTGCGGTGGCCAGGACCGTGGACGTGCCCGTCGTCGCCATCGGCGGGATCACGACCGAGAACATCCACCAGCTCGCGGACACGGGCGCGGCGGGCGTGGCGGTCATCGGCGCCGTCATGGCCGCGCCCGACCCGGCCCACGCCACGCGCCTGCTCCTCGAGTCCGGCCCCGCCGCGCGACGAGCCCCCTCGATCCCCGAAAAAGAAGGCGCCCGCGCGGGCTCGTGACGACCCGCGCGAGCGCCCGATGTAGCTCTCTCCAACCCGCCCCGCCGACAGCCGAACCGACGGCACCCGCTTGCCGCACCCGACGCTCGGGAGCCGACCCGGCGGACGGAGCCGGCTCAATCCATGTCGTCCACCGATGCGGGCCCCGCGAGGGCCCGCTCCAGACGAACCTGGAGGTCGTACTTCTTCAGCATGCGGTGGATCGTCTTCCGGTCGATCCCGGCATGCCGCGCGGCCTCGGAGATGTTCCCGCCGTGGCGCGCGAGCAACGCCTCGAGGTACGCCCGCTCGAAGGCCTCGATCGCCTTCTCCTTCGCCTCGTGGAACGGCTGGTCGATGTCCACCGCGGGCGACGCCGGCGTCCCGAGCGACGACAACTTGTCCGGGAGATCCGCCGCCGTGATCTCCTGACCCGGGACCGCGAGCGACACGATCCGCTCCATGAGATTCTGCAGCTCCCGCACGTTCCCCGGCCAGGAATGCGCCATGAGCGCACGCATGGCGTCGGGCGAGAGACGCAGCGGCGTCGCGCCGTCGCGGCCGTACTTCTCGGCGTAGCGCCGGAGGAAGTGTTCCGCGAGGAGCGGGATGTCCTCCCGGCGGGCGCGAAGCGGCGGCACGCGGATCGGCACCACGTTCAGCCGGAAGTACAGGTCGCGACGCAGCACCCCCTCCTCCACCGCTTCCTCGGGATCCCGGTTCGTCGCCGCGATCACCCGGATGTCGATTGGGATCTCGACCTCCCCGCCGACGCGACGGATCTTCCGCTCCTGGAGCACCCTGAGCAGCTTCGCCTGGAGCTCCAGATCCATCTCGCAGATCTCGTCCAGGAAGAACGTCCCGCCGGACGCCACCTCCATCAGGCCACGCTTCTGTGTCAGGGCGCCCGTGAACGCCCCCTTCTCGTGCCCGAACAGCTCCGATTCCAAGAGGTTCTCGGGGAAGGCCGCGCAGTTGACCGCGACGAACGGCTGCTCGGCCCTCGGGCTGTGCTGGTGGATCGAGCGCGCGATCAGCTCCTTGCCGGTCCCGCTCTCTCCGCTGATGAACACGCTCGCGTCCGTCGAGGCGACCCGCAGGACCAGCGCGAACACGCGCTGCATCGCCTCGCTCACGCCGATGATGTTCTCCAGGGAGTACCGCTCCCGCAGCTCGCCACGCAAGCGCTCGTTGTCGCGCACCAGGCGGACCTGGTTCGCCGCACGGCCCACCAGGATCTGGAGCTGGGTCGCGGTGAAGGGCTTGGGTATGTAGTCGTACGCGCCGGCCCGAATCGCCTCGATGCTGGAATCGACGGTCGCGAAACCCGTGATCATGATCACGAGCGTCTGCCGATCCAGTTGGCGGACCTCCCGCAATAGCTCCATCCCGTCCATGTCCGGCAGCATCAGATCGGCCAGCACGATGTCCGGATGGTGCCGACGGGCGAGCTCAAGGGCATCACGGCCGCGATATGCCGTCACAACCTGGTATCCCTCCTGCTCCAGTAGCCGGGAGCAGCTCTTCACGAGCAGCTCCTCGTCGTCGACGAGCAGGATCGTGAGGGGTTCGGTCCGCGCAGACGATTCCATCGCGATTTCCCTTCCGGGACCGGAGAATCCGTCACAGGGTGTACCCGGTGGTGTCCCAAGATACCGGGCGCAATACCTAATTGCAACCGATTTTTGAATTTGCGCGAGTCCATCCACGAAGGCAAAAAAACGACGAGCGTCGTCCCGGGTGTGTGGGGACGACGCTCGTGTGGAAGTCTGAGGCCGGCGGCGACGTACTCTCCCACCCGGTCTCCCGGGCAGTACCATCCG
>Ga0207873_1002210_pt1 | contig 16610 bp, 18 predicted proteins | sample BGWIniCompost_FD_187373 | JGI IMG/M metagenome (GOLD analysis project Ga0207873, IMG submission 187373) | Cellulose adapted compost microbial communities from Newby Island Compost Facility, Milpitas, CA, USA - BGW Initial Compost (SPAdes)... ...
GTGCGCTGGATCCAGCCGATCGAGCGGATCGGCGCCGGCATGATGATGTTCGCGCCGTTCGGCATCGGACTGCTCCGCAAACCCGCCATAGGGCTCCTCGCCTTCGCCGGCGGGTTGCTCACGCTCGCGTCCGCGGTGCTCGTCCACCTGCTGACGCTCCCGACCGAGCTCGACGCGAGCTTCGGCCGCGCGTTGCCGCTCCTCGAGCGGCACGGTCTCCTGCGCGACGAGGACCGGCCGAGGGCACGGCGGCTGCTCACGGCCGCCGCCCTGACCTACGTCGCGGCGGCCCTGCAAAGCCTGCTGCACGTCGGGAGGTGGTGGTCGATCTTGCGCCGACCGTGAATGCCGTCTCTTTACCGCGCGCCGAACCTGCGGTAATGTGCCGCCCGATGTTCCGTTCCGGCACGAAATACACGATCGCCAAAACGCCCTGCCGCGGGGCGGCGGAGGCGCGTGCGCGCTGAACGGCAGCAGCATGCGAGATTCCAAGGCCCCGTCGGTATCCGGCGGGGCCTTTTTCGTTTTGGCGCCTGCGCTCTTCCGCCAGGCATCGAGTGGAGTGAATGACCGATGAATGCCCGTGAACCCGTCGTCGCGGTCGTCGGCGCGACCGGCGCCGTCGGCGTCGAGATCGTCCATTGTCTCGAGCAACGCAAGTTCCCGCTGTCGAAGCTCAGGCTGTTCGCGTCGGCGCGCTCGGCCGGCAAGACGATGACGTTCCGCGGCGAGACGTTGACCGTCGAGGAGCTGACGGAGCGAAGCTTCGACGACGTGAACCTCGCGCTGTTCTCCGCGGGCGGTTCCACGTCGCGCAAGTTCGCGCCCATCGCCGTCGAGCGCGGCGCGGTCGTCGTCGACAACTCGTCCGCGTTTCGCATGGACCCCACGGTGCCGCTCGTCGTGCCCGAGATCAACGCGGACGCGATCCGCTCGCATCGGGGGATCATCGCGAACCCGAACTGCGCGGCGATCATCTCGATCACGCCGCTGTGGCCGATCCATCGCGAGAACCCGGTCCGCAGGCTGATCCTGTCGACGTACCAGTCCGCGTCGGGCGCGGGCGCGGCGGCGATGGAGGAGCTGCGCGAGAGCACGCGCGCCTATCTCGCGGGCCAGCCGTACGAGCCGAAGGTGCTGCCGCATCCGTACGCGTTCAACGTCTTCAGCCACAACACGAAGATCGATCCCGCTACCGGCTACAACGAGGAAGAGACGAAGGTCATTCAGGAGACGAAGAAAATCTTCAACGACCCGAACATCCGAGTCAGCGCCACGTGCATCCGCGTGCCGGTGCTGCGTGCGCACTGCGTGTCGATCACGTTCGAGTGCGAGCGGCCGATCACGCCCGAGGAGGTTCGCGAGCGCCTGAGCAACGCGCCCGGCGTCGCGCTCGTCGACGACGTCGAGCGAAATTATTTCCCGATGCCGGTCGACGCCTCGGGCCGCGACGAGATCCTCGTCGGCCGCATCCGCAAGGACCTGAGCGATCCGAGCGGACGATCGATCTCGATGTTCGTCGCCGGCGATCAGCTCCTCAAGGGCGCCGCGCTGAACGCCGTGCAGATCGCGGAGCTCCTGTAGGCTTTCGGCCCGGCGAGCGGCGGCTTCAGGAGCCGCCGTCGATCGGCCGAAAGAACGTGAGCATCCTTCCGCAGAACATCACGGCGGCGAGGAGCGTCAACGAGAGCGCCGCGCAGACCTTCGCGCTACGCGGCGCGTCGCCGTCGGCCCCGAGCCGCGTCAGCGCACGGTACGGCATGGCGTAGAAGAACGCGGCGTTCGCGCCCATCAGCCCGAGCAACGCGAGCTTCCAGCGAAACGCCGCGTTGTGGAAGTACTGGTCGGGAGTGCCGAAGACGAACAGCGCCCCGGTCGCGACCAAGAGAACGAATCCGAGCACGCCGAACGGCACGAGTCGATGGATCGCGACCGGCGGAATGCCGCGGCCGAGACCGAGGATCCTGAGATCGAACAGCCCGACCGTTCCGGCGAGCAGCACGAGCCCGGCGAAATGCACGGTCTCCGCGAGCGGCCACGTCCAGGCGGAGTCGAGCATCATCGCCGACAGCCGCGTCGCCGCCATCCACTCGATCCACGCGTCGATCATTGCATCAGGTCGGCCGCCGTCAGGTAGTTGTACGTGTACGCGAGCAGGCGCCCGGTCAGCACCGCGCCGGCCCAAAGCGCGAGCGCGACGCCGGCGAGAAGCCGGATCGAGCGATCGGGCCGTGCCGGACGATCCGCCAACGGCGCAGCGAAGAGCCGCCGGCGGAGCCAATCGAGCTGCGCGAGGGCCGCGCCGATCAGCACGAGCTTCAGATAGAACACGGGATCGGTCAGCGCCTTCGTCGGATAGGCGACGAGCAGCAGCACGCCCGAGACGAGCGCGAGCGCGAATCCCGCAAAGGCGACCGGAAATGCGCGTTGCAGCGGCGCGGCGGGATAACGCTCCGCCCATCCTAGCGCCCAGAGGTTCAGCGCGACGCCGAGGCCCGCGACGATGCCGAGCCCGAGGGTGTGCAGGAACAGGACGAACGGGAATCCCCACATCGTGGGCGATTCCCGCAGCCAGACGCTGAGCGCCGTCTGCTCCAACACGGAGAGTATGTTCACGTCCGGTATATATCGGCGCCGGGTGCCTACGGTCAACGCCGGCGAGATCAGCCGAGCGGCAGCACGATGCGCGCGATGCAGCCGCGCGCGCCGTCGCGATTGTCGAGCGTGATCGTCCCGCCGTGGTTCTCGACGATCTCGCGCGAGAGCACGAGACCGATACCCGTGCCGCTCGGCTTCGTCGTGAAGAACGGCACCCAGAGATTCTCGGTCCTCGCGATACCGGGGCCGTCGTCCTCGATCTCCGTGACGAGCACGCCGTCCGACTCGCGCCAGCGGACTCGAACGGCGCCGTCGTCGCCGGCCGCCTCCACGGCGTTCTTCATCACGTTGATCAGCACCTGCTCGACCTGATCGGCGTCGATCGAGATCGCGACGTCCGGGCCAGGCTCGACCTCGACGCGATCGCCTTGCAGCGACGCGGCACGGCGCACGAGCGAGCCGAAATCGACGGTGCGCCGCGTCGGCGGCGGCAGCTTCGCGAGACGCGCGTACGCGCCCATGAACCGTGATAGCGCGTCGGCGCGGTCGTGGATGATCGTGAGCCCGACGCGCGTGTCGTCGCGCCAGTCCTCGGGCAAAGGATCCTTGGCGATCAGCGTCCGCAGCGTTGCGGCCATGGATTTGATCGGCGCGAGCGAGCTGTTCAGCTCGTGTCCGATCACGCGAACGATGCGCCGCCAGGCCTGCCGCTCCTCTTCGCGCAGCGCACGGCTCACGTCGGAGATGACGAGCAGCTGGTGCGGGCGTCCGCCTTCGCGGAATCGCCGGCGCCGCACCTCCCAACGCCCGACGCCGCCGGGGAACGCGTGCGTGACGATGCGGCCGGAAGGACCGACGAGAAGCTCCGCGAGCCCGAGGTCGGTCGCCGTGCGGCCCAAGAGATCCGCGGCCTCCTTGCCGAGCAACGCTTCGCCGGCCCGATTGATCAATCGAAGCCGCCGCTCGACGTCGAAGGCGAACACGGCGATGTCGATCTCGGTGATGACCTTCCGTAGCAGCACGCCGGCCTCGAGCTCGCCGAAGCGCCGGCTCTGCAGCATGCGCCCGAGCAGATTCACCTCGATCATGACCTCGCCGAGCGCATCGTCGGGGTCGACGTTTCGCCCGCGCAGCGAGTAATCCTCCTCGCGCAGTGCCTCGAGCATGTTCGCGAGCGCGCGGAACGGGGAGACCACGTGACGCTGAACGGCTGCCGCGCCGACGACGACGAAGAACGTGACGGCGACGAGAATCGTCGCGCGCAGCAGGACGCTCGCTTCCCAGGCCGCGAGCAGCAGCGCCGTCGCGAGCCAGGCCGGCGCGGCGGCGGCGAGGACGAAAAGGAAAACGCGGTGCTGAAACTTCAGACGCCGTCGGCGACGGCCCGTCACAGCCCGAACTTCTCCATGCGTCGATAAAGCGCCGAGCGGCTGACGCCGAGCTCTTGCGCGGCGGCGACGACGTTACCGGCGTGGCGCCCGAGCGCGGCGCGAATCGCGTCGAGCTCGATCGCCTCGAGCGTCATCGGACGATGCTCGGCGCCCGGTGCTCCGCCGTCGAGCCTGAGATCCGCGGGTCCGATCGTGCGGCCGCGGGCCATCAGCACCGCCCGCTCGATCACGTGATTGAGCTCGCGTACGTTGCCCGGCCAGCCGTAGCGGCGCAGCGCCGAAAGCGCGGACTCGGTGAAGCCGTCGACCTTGCTGCGATAGCGCCGCGCGTGCCGCTCGAGGAAATGCTGCGCGAGGCGCAGGACGTCCTCGCCGCGCTCGCGCAGCGGCGGGACATGGATGTGAATGGTATTCAGACGATACAAGAGATCGGCGCGGAAGCGCCCGGCGTCGATCTCGGCCTTGAGGTCGGCATTCGTCGCGGAGAGCACGCGCACGTCCACCTGCAGCGTGCGCGACGAGCCGAGCCTCTCGAACTCGCCGTCCTCGAGCACGCGCAGCAAGCGCGCCTGCTGCGCGACCGGTATGTTCGCGATCTCGTCGAGAAAGAGCGTTCCGCCGTCCGCGAGCTCGAAGCGGCCGACGCGATCGGTCTTCGCGTCGGTGAACGCGCCCTTCACGTGACCGAACATCTCGCTCTCGAAAATCGTCTCGGGCAAGCTGCCGATATTGACGATCACGAGGCCGCGATCGCTGCGCCGCGAGTTCGCGTGAATGATGCGCGCGATGAGCCCCTTGCCGGTGCCGCTCTCGCCGGTGATCAGCACGTTCGCGTCCGACGGCGCGATGCGCTCGATCGTCTCGAGCACCGGCTGCATGATGGGGGACTCGGCGATCAGCGCGCTGTCCGCGGCCGTCAGCTGACGATTCTCGGCCTCGAGCGCGCTCGAGCGCTTGAGCGCCTGACCGAGCGCGACCTGCGTCTTCAGCACCGTCAGGAGACGCGCGTTCTCCCAAGGCTTCTCGATGAAATCCTGCGCGCCTCGCCGCATCGCCTCGACCGCGAGCTCGATCGAGCCCCACGCCGTCATCACGACGATCGGCGTCGTCGCGTCGAACGCGCGGATGCGGCCGATCAGATCCAGCCCTTCCTCGCCGGACGTCGTGTCGCGCGTGTAGTTGAGATCGATCAGCGCGACGTCCGCGCTGCGCCGCTTGAGCGCTTCGAGCAGCGCCTCGGGCCGCTCGTACGTTTCGCTCGCGTAGCCTTCGCCCTTCAGCAACAGCCGCAACGACTCGAGCACGTCGCGCTGATCGTCGGCGATGAAGATGCGAGGTGGACGGCCGGACATGAGACTCCTTCGAACGGGAACGAATCAGATCGGCCGACCGAGCCGCTCATCGAGCGTGCGCGGTGATCCCGATCGCGGCCGGTGGGCCGGCCTCGGTCTCGACCTCGCTCGCGTCATCTTTTTTCTCGTCCGCATCGTCGCCCAGCAGCGCTCGAAGCGCTTCACGACTGCCGGAGAAGATCAGGCTGTTCGTCGGATAGTACGGCACGACGTCGACGCCCGCCGGCAGAATCTCGGCGAGAATCGCCGCGAGCTCCTCCGCGTTCGCGTAATGGACATCGACGACGACGGCACCCCAATCGTCGGCCGCAACGACGTCCGGCGCGTCGGCCGGCTGCGCCACGGCAGAGAGCATCGGAGCGATCCCGATACCCACGCCGGCGATCAAAGCCTTCAAAGCGCTCATCGCACTCTCCTCGAGCAGGGCGTCCCCTCGGGCGATTGAACCACTCGTGGGTGCCGCCGACAACCGCGCTCGCCGCGGGCGGACGCAACGCCCATGCCAGCCCCGCGGAATCGTCCAAGTCTATGAATTCTTACCGAGTCCGCGCGCGTCGAACGGCCCGGAGCCGCCGGATACGTCCCGCGATTGCGAAAGCCGCGTCCCGGAAGCGGGACGCCCGGCCGCCGAGCCGCCCGCCGTGCGGCGCTCGAGCGCGCTCTCGCCGTCGGCTCTGCGCATTCCCGCCGTCGGTTAGACTATCCGCCGTCTTGCGCCTACCAGGGACGAGCGTTCATGTTGTTCATCGTGCAATTCGAGGATCATCCCGGCGTCGACGAGCTTCGCCAGAAGCTGTACCCGAGCCATATCGAGTTTCTGGACAAGAACAAGGATCGCGTGCTCGTTCCGGGATCGCTCCGCGAGGTGCCGAGCGACAAGCCGGTCGGCGGGCTCTGGATCATCGAGGCCGAGAACGAGGCGGAAGTCCGGGACATCTTCAAGGACGATCCGTTCTGGGTGAACGGCTTGCGCGCTAAGGTGCGCATCAACCGCTGGCACAAGGCGTTTCCGGATCGCAAAGTGCCGATCTGAGCCGGTCGACTCATTCCCTGGACGCGCTGCGGCCGAGCGCGAGCCGCGCGACCTCGCCGACGCGATCGCTCGCGCCGCGGCCGAGCGCGTCGATCTCGTCGAGCGCGAACCAGCGCGCCTCGAGCGCGTCGTCGGCCGCCTCGCCTTCCCCCGCTTTCCACCGGCAACGCACGGCGACGAGCACGAAGTGATCGGCGAGCGACCCGCCGTCGTCGCGTCGGATGACGTCGATGGCAGTCAGCACGTCCTCCGCCGTCGCGTCGATGCCGGTCTCTTCACGAAGCTCGCGAATCGCCGCCTCAGCGAGCGGCTCGCCGGGCTCGACGCGTCCGCCGGGAAAGCCCCATAGGCCCTCGTCCGGAGGATTCGCACGGCGCACGAGCAGCAGCCGGCCGGCGCGCTCGACGACGGCCAGCACGCAGGGCGTCGGCGCGACGTTGCGGGGCTTTCCTTCGGGCGACGGATCGCTCATCGAGCGCCGAGCTTGACGTCGCTCCGGGGGCCGTTGCAAGGGCCGTAGGGGACGAGCACCCGGGGAAGCCGCCTCCCGCCCGCCGTGCCGATGTCGAAACGGCTCGTTGCCGATCGACGAACGAGAGCAAGCCCGCAACGAGCCCGCGCCTTTTCGATCCCTGCTACCATCGAGCGACGATGAGCCGAGATTTCTCCCGCTATCACCGCCAGATGCTGCTGCCCGGCTTCGGCGAAGACGGCCAGCGGCGCCTCGCCGAATCGACCGCGGTCGTGCTCGGCTGCGGAGCGCTCGGCACCGTCGTCGCGGACATGCTCGCGCGGGCCGGCGTCGGGCGCCTCGTGATCATCGATCGCGATTTCGTCGAGATGACGAATCTGCAGCGTCAGGTGCTTTTCGACGAGGCCGACGCAGCCGAGGCCTTGCCGAAAGCGGAGGCGGCACGGCGCAAGCTCGCGCGAATCAACTCGAATGTGACGGTCGATGCGATCGTCGACGACCTCAATGCCGGCAATATCGAGCGCTACGCCGAAGGCGCCGACGTGCTCGTCGACGGGCTCGACAACTTCGAGACGCGCTATCTCGCGAACGACTACGCGGTAAAGCACGGCGTGCCCTACGTCTACGGGGGCGCGGTCGGCACGACGGGCGCCGCGCTTGCCATCCTGCCGCATACCGAGCGCGGCGACGCGCCGTGGGAGCGCTCGGACTCGGGAAGCAAGGCGACGCCTTGCCTGCGATGCCTGTTCGAGGAGGCGCCGCCGCCCGGCACGATGCCGACGTGCGACACGGTCGGCGTGCTCGGCCCTGCCGTCGCGATCGTCGCGAATTTCGAGGCCGCCGAGGCGCTCAAGATCCTCACGGGCCATTTCGACCGCGTCACGCCGACGATGCTGAGCTTCGATCTCTGGACCGGCTCGATGCTGCAGCTCAAGGTCGCGCGCGCGTACGAAACGGGCAAGTGTCCCTGCTGCAAGGAGCGCCGCTTCGAGTATCTCGAAGGCCGGCTCGGCTCGGGCACGACGACGCTTTGCGGCCGCGACGCGGTGCAGCTCACGCATCGCCAAAACGCAGGCCGCATCGATCTCGCCGAGATCGCCGCGCGCCTCGAGGCGCACGGTAAGGTCACGACGAACCGGTTCATGCTGCGCGCCGAGATCGCGGAGAACGGCAGGCGTTACGAGCTCACGCTGTTCACCGACGGCCGCGCGATCGTCAAGGGCACGCGCGAAGGCCGCGTTGCGCGGAGCGTCTATGCGAAATACGTCGGCATCTGAGCGCGCGTCGATCTATTTCGACAACGCCGCGACGAGTTTCCCGAAGCCGCCCGAGGTCACCGAGGCGATGGCGCGCTTCCTCGCCGAGGACGCGGCGAACCCGGGGCGCGGCGGCCACCGGATGGCGATCCGCGCCGAGCGGATCATCGACGACGCACGCGCGAAGCTCGCGCGCCTCGTGAACGGCAGCGACCCGCGTCGGCTGGTCTTCACGCTGAACTGCACCGATGCGTTGAACATCGCGATTCACGGCGTGCTCGGCGACGGACCCGCGCACGTCGTCACGACGGTGCTCGAGCACAACTCGGTCAGCCGACCGCTGCAAGCATTGGCGGACTCCGGGCGGATCGAATTGACCCGCGTCGGCTGCGACGGCGCGGGCTTCGTCGATCCCGACGACATTCGCCGCGCGCTGAGATCCGATACGCGCCTCGTCGCGATGACTCACGCGTCGAACGTGCTCGGCACGGTGCAGGACGCGGCGAGCGTCGGCGCGATCGTGCGCGAGCACGGCGCCCTCTTCCTGCTCGACGCGGCGCAGAGCGCGGGCATAGTGCCGATCGACGTCGAGGCGATGTGCGTCGATCTCGTCGCGTTTCCCGGCCACAAGGCGCTGCTCGGGCCGACGGGCACGGGCGCGCTCTACGTCGGCGAGCGATGCCCGGCGCCCGCGGCGATCGGCGCGGGCTTCAAGCCGTGGCGCGAAGGCGGGACCGGCGGCGATTCGTCGTCGCCGACGCAGCCGCCCGTGCTGCCCTATTTCCTCGAAGGCGGCACGCCGAATACCGTCGGCATCGCGGGGCTCGGCGCCGCGCTCGACGTGCTCGACAGAATGGGCGGTGCCGCGATCCTCGAGCACGAGCGGCGCGTGCTCGAGACGATCCTCGCGCGGCTCGTCGACGACTCGCGCTTCACGATTTACGGCCCGACGGACGTCGCGCGGCGCGTCGGCGCGCTGTCGATCAACATCGCCGGGCTGGACCCGAACGACGCGGCCGCGATCCTCGACGACACGTTCGGCATCGCGACGCGGCCGGGGCTTCACTGTGCGCCGTATTGTCACAAGGCCATCGGCTCGTTCCCCGCCGGGACTCTCCGGATCAGCCCGGGACCGTTCACGACGGACGACGACGTCGCCGCGCTCCTCGAGGCGCTCGATCAGGTCGCAGACGCCGGAATGTAGATTTCGCCGACCGCCGTTCGACTAGGACGCGAAAGGCCCATTACGAGGAGAGACGCACGTGGCAACGATTCGAGTCCTGGTCGGCACGAGGAAAGGCGCCTTCATCCTGACGGCGGACGGGAAACGTAAGGATTGGAAGGTCTCGGGCCCCCACTTCGCCGGCTGGGAGATCTATCACCTCAAGGGCTCGCCGGCCGACCCGGATCGCATCTACGCGTCGCAGTCGTCGAGCTGGTTCGGCCAGGTCATCCAGCGCTCGAACGACGGCGGCAAAACGTGGGAGCAGCCCGGCACGCCGCGCGAGGACTGGGTCGAGAACGCGGGCATGAATCCCGACACCGGCGAGTTCGTGATGCCGAAAGGCGAGAGCAACAAGTTCGTCTACGACACGTCACCCGAGACTGGCAGGCCGTTGACGACGCATCAGTGGTACGACGGCACGCAGCATCCGTGGGAGTTCAAGCGCGTGTGGCATCTCGAGCCGTCGCCCCACGATCCGGACGTCGTCTACGCCGGCGTGGAGGACGCCGCGCTCTTCAAGTCGACCGACGGCGGCAAGACGTGGCGCGAGCTGGCCGGCTTGCGCGGTCACGAATCGGGTCCGCAGTGGCAACCGGGCGCGGGCGGGATGTGCCTGCACACGATCGTGCTCGACCCGAACGATCCCGAGCGGATCTTCGTCGCGATCTCCGCGGCCGGCGCGTTTCGAACGGACGACGGCGGCAAGACGTGGCGCCCGATCAATCGCGGTCTCGTCTCGCAGTTCATCCCGAATCCGGAGGCCGAGGTCGGTCACTGCGTGCATCGCATCGCGTTCCATCCGTCGCGCCCGGATACGCTGTTCATGCAGAAGCATTGGGACGTGATGCGCAGCGACGACGGCGGAGCGACGTGGTACGAGGTGAGCGGCAACCTGCCGACCGATTTCGGCTTTCCGATCGACGTGCACGCGCACGAGCCCGAGACGATCTACGTCGTGCCGATCAAGAGCGATTCGGAGCACTATCCGCCGGACGGCAAGCTCCGCGTCTACCGCAGCCGCACCGGCGGCCACGAATGGGAGCCGCTGACGAAGGGGCTTCCGCAAGAGAACTGCTACGTGAACGTGCTGCGCGACGCGATGGCCGTCGACTTGCTCGATCCGTGCGGCATCTATTTCGGCACGACCGGCGGGCAGGTGTACGTTTCCCCCGACAGCGGTGACACCTGGGCGCCGATCGTTCGCGATCTGCCGCCCGTGCTGTCCGTCGAAGTGCAGACGATCCGATGATCCGCGTCGTCCTTCCGCAGCATCTTCGAACGCTGGCCGGCGTCGACGGCGAGGTCCTGCTCGCCGTCGACGCGCCGGTCACGCAGCGTTCGATCCTCGATGCGCTCGAGGCGCGTTATCCGATGCTGTGCGGCACGATCCGCGACCACGCGACGAGAAAGCGCCGTCCGCTCGTGCGCTTCTTCGCGTGCGCCGAGGACGTCTCGCACGAATCCCCGGATGCGCCGTTACCCGACGCGATCGCGCGCGGGGACGAGCCGTTCATCGTCATCGGCGCGGTGGCCGGCGGGTAGCGCGCACTACGCCCAGTCCTTGGCGTAAATCTTCGCGCCGATCGCCTTCTCGGCCTCGGCCCGCGATACCGTGCGCACGCTCTGCGAGAACGTCCAAACATGCCCTTCGGGATCGAGCACGCGATACGTGCGCGCGCCGTAGAACTGATCCTCAGGCTCCTGCACGATCACGCCGCCCGCTTTGCGGGCTCGATCGCAGTGCGCGTCGATGTCCCGGTCGAGCTCCACGTGGACCAGCTGCGTGTTGAGGCCGGCGGCCTTCGGACTGCGCGTCCGTTCGCTCCACTCCCCGGCGATCATGATGCGCCCGCGGCCGCCCAGGCTCATCTCCGCGTGCAGCACGCGCTCCTCGTCGGGAGACGTGATCAGCATCGTGCGCTCGAATCCGAACGCACGCTCGAGCCACTCGATCGCCGCCTTCGGGTCCCGATAGATCACGGCCGGGGTAAAGCGATTCTCGCTCATTGGACGCTCCTGTTGCGCTGCCGAGACCATTTACGCATTTCCGCGAGCGCTCGGCCAGCGACGCTTCGACCGCCGCGCCGTCGCTTGCGGCACCCGTCGGCCCTCGTAGCCGTCACGCGGCGCCGCCGTGGAAGCCGACATGCTGCAGGTCCTGACCGAGCAGGATCACGAAGCCGCTCGCGCGCAGCATGCCGTCGACGGTGTAGTCGAAGGTATACGTGCGCTCGAAGCAAACCCCCTGATGACGGCCGATCCGAGGCCTGAGAGAGACCAGCGCGACCGTGCCGTCGAGAAACTGAAAGGAACGCCGCTCGCACGCGTCGGCCGCGATGCGGTTCGCCGTCTCGCGGGCACGGATGCTGTCGTACCAGTAGCCGACGAGCGCGGCAGCGATCACGACCGTGACGAGCAGCGAATAGCTCAACTCAATCATGCGGCCGAGTATAAGGCCGCGGCCGCGGGCGGCGCGATGAAGAGTCGCTGCCTTCGAGCAGCGGACTACCGCCGCGCGCTGCGCGCCTGCTCGGCGATCTGCCGGTCCTCCTCCTCGCGGAGCCGATGCAAGGTCTCCTCGTCGACGATCCGTCCGTCGAACATGTGGATCTTGCGTTCCGCGTAGTCCGCATAACGCGGATCGTGCGTGACCATGCAGATCGTCGCGCCGTCGGCGTGCAGCTCCGAGAGCAGCGCCATCACCGCCTGACCGTTCTTCGAATCGAGATTACCGGTCGGCTCGTCGGCGAGCAGGATCGACGGCTTGCCGACCAGCGCACGGGCAACCGCGACGCGCTGCTGCTGACCGCCCGAGAGCTGCGACGGGTAGTGGCGCAGGCGATGCGCCATGCGCACGCGCTCGAGCGCCTCCATCACGCGACGCTTGCGCTCCTGCTTGCTCAACCCCGTGCGATACGTCAAAGGCAGCTCGACGTTCTCGAAGACGGTGAGATCTCCGAGCAAGTTGAACGCCTGGAAGATGAAGCCGATCTCGCGGTTGCGGATCCTCGCCCGTTGCGACGCGTCGAGCTCCTCGACCGGCGTGCCGTTCAACCAATACCGGCCGCCGCTCGGCGTATCGAGCAGACCGAGGATCGAGAGCAGCGTCGATTTGCCGCAACCCGAAGGGCCCTCGATGGACACGTACTCGCCCTTGCGGATATCGAAGTGAACGCCCGAAAGGGCGTGAGTCTCGATCTCGTCGGTATAGAAGACCTTCGTCACGTCCTCGAGCTTGATCAGCGGCCGGGCCGCCTCCTCGCTCGCATCGCGCGTCTCTTCGGTCACTGCTGCCTGCGCCATCGACACTCTCCTCTCGCCTTCGCAGCGCGCCGCTCGCGGCGCCTTCAATTCACCCGAATCCGATCGTATCGGTCGTACGCCGACGTATCGGACAGCACGACCCGATCGCCCGGCACGAGCCCGTTCACGATCTCGACGGCATTCACCGACGTCCGGCCGATCTCGACCGGCACGCGCACCGCGTAGCGGCCGTCCTCGACGAGCTTGAACAAGCTGATCGTGGAGCTCGGCTGCGCGTAGACCGGACGTCCGGTGAAGACGACGTTCTCGAGCCGCTCGATCTCGATCGTCCCGTCGACCGAAAGATCCGGACGCGCGCCGCGCGGAAGCTCGCCGATGAGCTCGACGTCGACCTGCACGCTGCCGCCGCGCACGGTCGGATCGATGCGCACGACGCGCCCTTCGACGATGCCGTTCCTCGTATCGACGCTGACGCGCTGGCCGAGCTGGACGTCGCGCGCCTGGGTCTCGGGAATCTGCAGCTCGGCCTGCAGCTCGTCGGGCCGCGCGACGCGCGCGACGTTCGCGCCGAGCGTGACGCGCTGGCCTTCCTCGACGTTGATCTCGGTCAGCACGCCGGCAATGCCGGCGCGGACCTTCAACGACTCGACCTGCTCGAGCCGCCTTTCGTACGCGTTCTTGACCTGATCGAGCCGCGCGCGCTGCGCGGCGAGCTGTGCTTCCATCGACGCGCCGAACTGCTCGAGTCGCTCCTTCTCGATCTCGTACGTCGTGCGGAGCTGCCGAGCGAGCAGCTCCGACCGCTGATAATCGAGCATCGACACGATGCCGTCGTCGATCAGCTGCTTCTGCGCCTCCGCCTCGAGGCGCGCACGCTCGTACTCGGACTCGGCGCGGGCGAGCGCGGCGCGCTGATCCAGCTGCTGGCTGCGAAGCCTGAGCTCGACCTCGGCGAGCTCCGCCCGAGCGGCCTCGAGCTGATAGCGCGCTTCCTCGGCCTGCCGCAGCAGATCGGGATTCGAAAGCTCGACGAGCACGGTATCGGGCGCGACGGTCGCCCCCGGGCGAGCGAGGATCCGCTCGACCCGGCCTTCGGTCTGGGCGGCGATCCAGCGGATCTCTCGCGGCACCAGCACGCCCGGTCCGCGGACCTGACGCAGCATCTCGCCTTCACGCACCGTGTCGATCCACAGCGAGGCTCGAGCGACGGCGGGCGCCGCGGGCTCGAGCCTACCGACGGCGAGCGTGGCCGCCGCGACGACGAGCACGCCGACGACGGCGAACGCCGTCCGCCGGATCCGCTTCCGTTTCTTGAGCTCGGGTCTCGGAATATCCACGCGGCCGATCACGCAACGAGCGTGCCAGCCTCGCTCGTCTGCGCAAGTCGTTGGTCCTGCTAAGTTTTGGTCACGTCGCGCCCGATCCGCGCGCCGTCGCCTTCCCGCTTCCGGACGAGGTCGTCCCGGCTCCGGGATCGGTCGTCACTCGACCCCTTCGGCATGCGGAGCGGTCATGCGCCGCTCATGCTTCGATCGCCACCACGACGCAGCAGATCGCCCAGAACACGGGATACTCCGCGCCGCCGAAATTCCACATCCATTTGCCTTCCGAGTGTCGCCAGCTCGCCCAGCCGGCGACGAGAAGAAACACGGCCGCGAGACTCGCCGCCCATACGGTGAGGACGTCGAGGACAAGCCCGATCGTCACGACGATCTCGATCGCGAACGCCGCATAGAGCCATGCTGCCGCGGGCTCGAGACCCACCTTCGTCATGAACGCTTTGACGAAGTCCTGGTTCCTGAGCTTCACGACCAGGTGCGGAATGAAATAGAGCCCGCACAGGATGCGGAGAAGATCGAATCCCGTCACGTCGAAGCCTGCGCTCATCGTCGCTATGCCCCCTCTGAATCGCCGCCGTCGACGACCCGGCGCTCCCGAGCGGCCGGTCGGATCACGCGCCCCAAAACCCGGCGTCGACACGCTATCGAAGGCTTTCGGGCACGGTCAACGCGATCGGGAAAAATGACGTAAACTCGGGAACCGTTGGCCGGGCTCGCTGCTCCTTCCCGGCCGGTCGAATCGATGAGGACCCGACAAATGACAACAACACCGCACTCGCTTCTTCACCGGCCGCGAGCTCGATCCATGCTCGCGGCCGCGCTCGGCGCGTGCGCGAGCCTCGTGCTCGGCATCGCCGACGCGCAGCCCCCGGGCCCGCCGGGCCACGACTTCAAGGTGGTCACCGTCGCCGAAGGCCTGCGCAACCCGTGGAGCATCGCGTTCCTTCCGGACGGCGACATGCTCGTGACCGAGCGTCCGGGGCGCCTGCGCATCATCCGCGACGGCAAGCTCCTGCCCGATCCCGTGCCCGGCGTGCCGGAGGTGCGCGCGTCCGGCCAGGGCGGCCTGCACGACGTCGTGCTGCATCCCAACTTCGCGGAGAACCGGCTGATCTATCTCTCGTATGCGAAGCCGGGCCCGAACAACACGGGCACGACGGCGTTGAGCCGCGCTCGCTTCGTCAACGATCGGCTCGAGAACGTCGAGGAGATCTTCGTCGCCGAGGCGTGGAACGATCGTCCCGGCCATTTCGGCGGGCGCATCGCGTTCGATCGTCAAGGCTACCTGTACCTGTCGATCGGCGACCGGATGGAAGGTTTCACGGCGACCGGCTTCATGGAGAACGTCGAGGACCATCCGGCGCAGCAGCTCGACACGCACAAGGGCAAGATCGTGCGGCTGCACGACGACGGCCGCGTGCCGCAGGACAACCCGTTCGTCGGCCGTGAGGGCGCGCTGCCCGAGATCTGGAGCTACGGTCACCGCAACCCGCAGGGTCTCGCGTTCCATCCCGATACCGGCGTGCTGTGGTCGAACGAGCACGGCCCGCAGGGCGGCGACGAGCTGAACGTGATCCGCAAGGGCGCGAACTACGGCTGGCCGGTGATCGGCTACGGCATGAACTACGTGACCGGCACGATGCTGCATCGCGGCCGCGAGAAGGAAGGCATGGAGCAGCCGGCCGCGTTCTGGGTGCCGTCGATCGGCATCTCGGGGCTCACGTTCTACACCGGCGACGAATTCCCGAACTGGCGCGGCAACGCGTTCGTCGGCGGCCTTTCCGGTCAGCAGCTCGTGCGCATCTCGTTGAACGGCGAGATCGTGACGAACCGCGAGCAGCTGCTCGCCGGCGAGTACCGCATCCGCGACGTGCGCACGGGGCCGGACGGCTTCCTCTACATCCTCACCGAGAGCCAGTACGGCCAGCCGACCAGCATCTATCGCCTCGAACCGGCCGAAGAGTAAGCGATCGACACACCGAATCGGCGGCCCTCCGACGAGGGCCGCGTCATCGGCAACGACGAACGAGGGCCGACCGACGCGGCGCGTGAGCCGCGCGCGTCGGCCCTCTCTCCTTTCCGTCACGCGATCTTTCGCAACGTCTGGATCGCGAACGTCGTCTCGCAGTTCGGCGGGCTGATCCAGACCGTCGGCGCGTCGTGGCTGATGCTCCAGCTCGCGGCATCGGCCGAGATGGTCACGCTCGTGCAGGCGTCGACGTCGCTGCCGATCGTGCTGTTCGCGCTGATCGCGGGCGCGCTCGCCGACAACTTCGATCGGCGACAGGTGATGCTCGCGGCGCAGGTCTTCATGCTCGCGGTGTCGATCGTCCTCGCCGCGACCGCGTTCCTCGATCTCGTCACGCCGTGGCTGCTGCTGCTCCTCACGTTCCTGATCGGCTGCGGACAGGCGTTCAACGGGCCGGCGTGGCAATCGTCGGTCGGGCGCATGGTGCCGCGCGAGGACCTGCCGACCGCCGTCGCGATGAACAGCATGGGGTTCAACATCGCGCGCAGCGTCGGCCCCGCGATCGGCGGCCTGATCGTCGCCGCGTTCGGCGCGGCCGTCGCGTTCGCCGTCAACGCGCTCACGTATATCGGCATCATCGGCGTGCTCGCACGCTGGCGGCCCGCTCCCGAGCCGCGGCTCCTGCCGCGCGAGCGGCTCGGCACGGCGAT
>Ga0207873_1002211_pt1 | contig 16607 bp, 14 predicted proteins | sample BGWIniCompost_FD_187373 | JGI IMG/M metagenome (GOLD analysis project Ga0207873, IMG submission 187373) | Cellulose adapted compost microbial communities from Newby Island Compost Facility, Milpitas, CA, USA - BGW Initial Compost (SPAdes)... ...
TCTGCCGGCGTCATTCAACCCCCTCCCTCAGTAGGGACACCGAGGGCCCGCAGCCCATCCCGGCCCGGCCCCATCACCAACCACCACGAGTGCGGCCATCAGCGCAAGGCACGTTCCATGGAAGGCCTTGCGGCACCGCACGTCGGACACGATGCAAACGCTGCTCTGCGAAGCAGATAGTCCTGGACCGCGGACACGTACGCCGCGTGGCTCCAGATCAGGGGACTGACGGAGAGCGGCGCGCCGGAGAACGGGTGGAGCTGCTCGGGGAGCAGCCCGCCCGACGTCGCATGGTTCGCGACCCACTCGAGCGGCTCGAGGGCCGCGTCGAGCTCGTCCGGCGTGCCCGCCCGGGCCATGCGCCAGCTCGCGTGCCAGCACTGCGCAATGAACCACGGGTTCCCGGGCACCCGCTCCCAGTCCCGACTGACCGCATGATAATAATCTCCGCGGTATCGGGCCAGTCCACCGACTTCGGTGCGAACGGTGAGCGCCCCGACCACGGCGTCCAGCGTGGCCACCAGGCGCGGGTCGGCGGCGTCGAGGAAACCGAGGAAGTGAAGGCCGAAGAGCGAGCTGTCGGGCGTCGTGTCCCGCTCCGGCCGACCGCCCTCGTCCTCCGGCGGCACGAGCATGCGCAGGAACCGGCCCGTCTCCTCGTCCCACAGGTGGCGGAGCACGCCCTGGCGCACTTCCTCGGCCGCGCGCCCGTACTCGACCGCCCGCTCCTCGTCCCCGAAGGCGCGGGCGAAGCGCGCCGCAGCATCGAGCCCGGCCCAGACGGTCGCGCAGGTGAAGGTGAGCACGCCGCGGCGCTCCTCCCACAGATCCCACGAAGGGAGCGGCAGCCCCGTCTCCGGGTCGCGGTACGCGGCCATGAAGTCCGCCGCGCGCACGATGAAGGACCGGAACAGCGGCTGGACCTCCTCGACCCCGCGGTAGCGCTCGAAGTGGCGCCAGAGCGCCCAGAGCACGAGCGCCGTCTCGTCCTCCTGGATCGGGAGCACCTTCCGCCCCCGCGAGTCCACCCACGGGTGCCAGGAGGACGCCAGCGAGCGGTCGGGGTTGTACTTGTGCAGGAAGTAGCCTTCCCGCTTGACCAGCCGAGCCGCGAAATCGAAGAACCGCTGCGCCAGCGACGGATACCCCGCGCAGCTCAGCGCGTCCGCGATGAACGCCCCGTCCCGCGGCCACATGTACGCGTAGGTGTCCCGCGCCATGTGGGTGATGTCCGAATCCGTCGCTGCGATGAGCGCCCCGCCCTCGTCCAGGTGCGTGCGCATGACGAGGAGGCTCGTCTTGTAGAGCGAGATCATCCGGTCGGGGAGCCCGCTGTCGACCTCGTGCTTCTCGACCCAGAGGCGCCAGTAGCTCCCCGTCCGGTCCAGCAGCGTGGCCGGCCCTTCATCCCGGACGATCGAGCACAGCTCGACGACGTCGCCGTAGCGCTCGCCCGCCGCGATCCAGTAGTAGGCGACCCTCTCGCCCGACGGCTCCACGTCCAGCTCGATCGAGACGGTGGAATCGACGGAGCCCTGGGCGATGGGGTTGCAGCTCAGGATGCCGTCGCCCTCCGCGTCCCGCCACGTCCCCTCGGCGCCGCCGACCCGCTTCTTCCCCGTCGAGAAGCGCGAGAGCCGGTAGTCGGGCGCCGTGCCGCCGCCGATCAGGAAGTAGCGGTCGCGCTTGTAGTGGATGATCGCCTCGACCTCGGGGTCGTAGAGCGCCGTGTCGCCGACGTCCGTCCCCGAGATGTGGAAGTCGTGGTGCAGGAAGATGCGCACGCTCCGGGCCTCGCCTCGTGTGTCGCGGACGCGGAGCTCGCGGCAGAAGACGTCGCTCTCGAAGTCCACCGCGTCACGGCAGCGCAGCTCGATCCCCAGCCCGCGGTGCCGCAGGAGGACGTCGCCGACCAGCGTCCCCTCCTGGTAGCCGATCTCGCGATCCCACGTCTCGTCGATCCAGTGCGTGGCGCCATCGACCCACACACCGAAGCGGAAGGGGTGCCCCTCCGTGTGATTCTCGATCCCGATGTGCGGGAAGTAGATGTCCCGGATTCGGTAGAGATCGTCGAAGTTGATCAGGAATCGGCCGTTGCCGAGAACGAGGGATCTTGCCATGCGACTACCAGTGCGGCCCCATCTCACGCCCTCTCACTTCAGATCGACACCCCACGGATAATCCCGCTCGAAGGCCTGCTCGAAATCGAAGACGTCGACGAAGTCCTCGGGCGAGTCCTCGGGCCGCTTGATGAGCACGCCGCAATCCACGAGCGCGAAGACCAGGTCGCCGAAGTCGCGCGTCGACCGCACACCCCAGTACTCCAGCACCGTTCGCGCCATGGGGCCGAAGCGCTCGATCGCGAGGTCGCGGATCCCTTCGGCCAGCTCGCGCCCGCTGATGTGGCGCGGCTCCGGAAGCCGCTCGATGACGTGGTGCAGCGCGGAGAGCACGAAAAGGTAGGCCATCTCGTGGTAGCGCGGGTTTCGCTCCCGCAAGCGCTCCATCACCTCTTCATCGAAGATGGCGTGACTCATCGTCTCTCGAAGGGATCAGGATGCAGCCCGTTGGATCGCATCGTCGCCGCGGGCGATTCCGCCCGTGAGCGCGTGCTCGATCGCTTGCGCAACATCTTCCAGCAGAACGAGTTGCACGTTCTTCTTCACATCCTCGGGTACCTCGGCGAGGTCCGGCTCGTTCCGTTTCGGCAGCAGGACCGTCCGGATCCCGGCCTGTGCCGCGGCGATGAGCTTCTCCTTCGCGCCGCCGACCGGCAGGACGTGGCCACGCAGGGTGACCTCTCCGGTCATGGCGACGTCGCGTCGGACGGGTCGGCCGGAGAAGAGCGAGGCCAGAGCGACGACCATGGCCACACCGGCCGAGGGGCCGTCCTTGGGCATGGCGCCCGCCGGAACGTGGATGTGGACGTCGCGGTCTGCGAAGCGGTCCGGGGCGATGCCGAGCCGGTCGGCGTGGGCGCGAACGTAGCTGTAGGCCGCCTGCGCCGACTCTTTCATGACGTCGCCGAGGTGGCCCGTCAAGTGGATGTCGCCGCCTCCCGGGACGGCGACGGCCTCGACGAAGAGAATCTGGCCGCCGGCGGGCGTGAACGCCAGAGCCGTCGCCGTGCCCACCTCGTCCCGGCGGCCGGCGAGCTCCTGCTCGAAGCGGCGCTTGCCGGCGAAGTCCTCCAGGTTGGCCTCGGTGATCCGCACCGTGCTCGTGTCGCCGGACTCGACGCGGCGCAGCGCGATCTTGCGCATGATCCGCGCGATCTGGCGCTCGAGCTCGCGAACGCCGGCCTCCCGGGTGTACCCCTCGATCAGGCGCCGCAACGCGCCGTCCTCGATCTCGACCGAGCCGGGCTCGAGCCCGGCGGCAGCGAGCTGGCGCGGGATCTGGTGGCGGCGGGCGATCTCGAACTTCTCGCTCGCGGTGTATCCGGGCAGCTCGAGCACCTCGAGCCGGTCCTGGAGCGCGGGCGGCACGGAGGCGAGGGTGTTCGCCGTGGCGATGAAGAGGACCCTCGAGAGGTCGAACGGCACCTCCAGGTAGTGATCCGAGAAGGTGTGGTTCTGCGCCGGGTCGAGGACCTCGAGGAGGGCGGCGGTCGGATCGCCGCGGAAATCCTGGCCGACCTTGTCGATCTCGTCGAGCATGAATACCGGGTCGCGCACGCCCGCCTGGCGGATCCCACGCACGATCCGGCCGGGGAGCGCGCCGATGTACGTCCGCCGGTGACCCCGAATCTCCGCCTCGTCGCGGATCCCGCCGAGGGAGACGCGGACGAACTCCCTCCCCAGCGCCTCCGCGATGCTGCGCCCGAGCGACGTCTTCCCCACCCCGGGCGGACCCACGAAGCAGAGGATGGGCCCCTTCTGCTCCGGGTTCAGCTTGCGGACGGCCAGGAACTCGACGAGGCGCTCCTTGACCTCGTCCAGGTCGTAATGGTCGCGGTCGAGGACCTCGCGCGCATGCTTGAGGTCGATCGTCCCTCCGCTCTCGCGCGACCACGGCATCTCGACCAGCCACTCGAGGTAGCCGCGGATGATGTGGTAGTCGGGCGCCTGCTCCAGGGTGCGCTCCAGCCGCCGCAGCTCGCGCTCGGCCTGTTCCCTCACCTCGTCCGGCATCCCCGCGGCCGCGATGCGGCGCCGGAACATCTCCACATCGCTCTCGCCGCTCTCGCCCAGCTCGTGCTGGATGACCCGCATCTGCTCGCGGAGCCAGAACTCCTTCTGGGTCTTCTCGACCTCCTCCCTGAGCTTCTGCTGGAGCTCGGAGCCGTACTCGAGGACCTTCTGCTCCTCCCGCAGGATCGTGATGAGCCGCTCGAGCCGCCCGGCGACGCTGGGCTCCTCGAGCAGCCGCTGCTTCCGCTCGACGTCGAGGGCGAGGTGAGCGCCGATGAAGTCGGCGAGGTGGTCGGCGTCGGTGATGTGGGCCAGGAGCTGCTTGATCTCGTCGGAGCCCTGGGGAAGCAGCGCGGCGATCTCCTCGAACTGGCCGACGACGATGCGTTGGAGCGCCTGGACCCGGAGCGGGTCGTCTTCGGCGGGGACCAGCTCCTCCGCCGCCGCCGTCCAGATGCCGTCCTCCTGACGGAAGTCCCACAACCGCAGACGGGCGCGGCCCTGGATCAGGACGCGCAGGCTCGCGTCCGGCATGGCTACGTGCTGGAGGATCAGCCCGAGGGTGCCGACGGAGTAGAAGGGCGACTCGGCGCGCGGCGACCCGGCGGCCGGCGATCCGACGCCCGGCGGCTCGGCGCGCCGCGGCTGGCCGCCGGGCGCCTCGGCGACCTCGGGCTCGCGGCCCGGCCGAACGCCGGTCGCCTCGACGGGCTCCCGGCCGGGGCGCACCGTGACCAGGGCGACGCGTCCGTGCCCTACTGCCGCCGCGCCCACCGCTTTCACCATCGGCGGTTCGGTCACGGCCAGCGGGACCAGGATGTGCGGGAAGACCACCGCGCCCACGAGCGGGAGGACCGGCAGCCGCTCCGGGATGCGTCCAGCCTCGGTCCTGCTCGCGAGCTGATCGTTCGACATCGGCCGCCTGTGCGACGAGGACGCTGGAAACGAAAGAGCCGGCCATTCGGCCGGCTCCGATCCATGCAAAATCTCAGCCGCAGGCGGCCGCCGGGCGCCCGCGGCTCAGACGCCCACTACCCGGGCGCCCGCGGCAGCAGCGGCCACCGCCTGGCGCCCGCCGCCTACGCGCCCACCGCCGCGTGCCCTTCCGCCAGGTCCGCGTACAGCGGGAAGGCACGGCACAGCTCGGCAACGCCGCTCGCCACCGCGCGCAGCACCGACTCGTCGTTCGGCGCATCCAGTACATCGGCGATCCAACCGCCGATCCGGCGCATCTCGTCCTCGCGCATCCCGCGGGTCGTGAGCGCCGCCGTGCCGATGCGCACGCCCGAAGTCACGAAGGGCGAGCGCGCCTCGCCGGGGACCGTGTTCTTGTTCACAGTGATCCCCGCGCGGCCGAGGGCCTCCTCGGCCTCCTTCCCCGTGAGCTCCCGATGGCGCAGGTCGACCAGCAGCAGGTGGTTGTCCGTCCCGCCGCTGACCAGCTCGACGCCGCGCTCCAGGAGCGCCTCGGCGAGCGCCTTCGCGTTGGCGACGATCTGCCGCGCGTACGCCTTGAACTCCGGCGAGAGCGCTTCCTTGAAGGCGACGGCCTTGGCCGCGATGACGTGCATCAGCGGCCCGCCCTGCAGGCCGGGGAAGACCTGCTTGTCGATCGCCTTCGCGTGCTCCGCCCGGCTCAGGATGAAACCACCCCGCGGACCCCGCAGCGTCTTGTGCGTCGTCGACGTCACCACGTCCGCGTGCGGGACCGGGCTCGGGTGCACGCCGCCGGCGACGAGCCCTGCGATGTGCGCCATGTCGACCATCAGGATCGCGTCGACTTCCTTCGCGATCGAAGCGAACGCCTCGAAGTCGATCGTGCGCGGGTAGGCGCTCGCGCCGGCCACGATCAGCTTCGGCCGTACGCGACGCGCCACTTCGCGCACCTCGTCGTAGTCGATCCTGCCCGTGTCCTCCCGGACGCCGTAGGCCGCAACCTCGTACAGCCGTCCGCTGAAGTTCACGGGCGAGCCGTGCGTGAGGTGCCCGCCGTGGGTCAGGCTCATCCCGAGCACCCTGTCGCCCGGCTCCAGGAACGCCATGTACGCCGCCATGTTGGCCGGCGCGCCGGCGTGCGGCTGCACGTTGGCGTGCTCGGCGCCGAAGAGCTCCTTGCAGCGATCGATGGCGAGCTGTTCGACCACGTCCACCCACTCGCAACCGCCGTAGTAGCGTCGGCCCGGGTACCCCTCGGCGTACTTGTTCGTGAGCACCGACCCCATCGCCTCGAGGACCGCGCGCGAGACGAAGTTCTCGCTGGCGATCAGCTCCAGCGACTCGTTCTGGCGGCCCACCTCGCGGACGATCGCGTCGTGGATCTCGGGATCGAACGTCTTCAGGAAGTCCATGCTCTCGGCCTCACACCCAGGTGCGCTGGATCTGCGCGACCTGCTCGATGCGCAGCTCGGCGACGCGGTCCGCGGCCTGGTAGGTCGGGATCCCCTGCGCCTTGGCCAGCTCGAAGATCTGGGTGAGCGTGTCGTAGATCTCGCCCGCCTTGCGCTGCGCACGATCGCGCGACCAGCCGTTCAGCTCGCCGTAGACGTTGATCAGCCCGCCGGCGTTGATCACGTAGTCCGGCGCGTAGAGGATGCCGCGCCTGTCCAGCTCGTCTCCGTGCCGCGGCTCGGCGAGCTGGTTGTTGGCCGAGCCGGCGATGATCTCGAACTTGAACTGCGGGATCGTCTCGTCGTTGATGACGGCGCCCAGCGCGCACGGCGCAAAGACCTGCGCGTCGACGCTGTAGATCCGGTCCGGGCCGACGGGCTCGGCGCCGAAGTCACGGACCACCTTCTGGACCCGCTCCTCGTCGATGTCGGTCACGATCAGCTTGGCGCCCTCCTCGGCCAGGTACCGGCAGAGGTGGTAGCCGACGTGGCCGAGCCCCTGGACGGCGATGCGCATCCCGTCGAGGGAATCGTTCCCGTAGCGCTCCTTGGCGCACGCCTTGATCCCCCGGTACGTGCCGTAGGCGGTCACGGGCGAGGGGTCGCCGCTCTTGTGGGAGACGCCGGTCACGTACTCCGTCTCCATGTGGACGTAGTCCATGTCCTCGGTGCTGGTCCCCACGTCCTCGGCCGTGATGTAGCGGCCCTTGAGGGACTCGACGAACCGCCCGTGCGCACGGAAGATCGCCTCGCGGCGAGTCGTCTTGGGATCGCCGATAATGACGGCCTTCCCGCCGCCCAGGTTGAGTCCTGTCACAGCGGCCTTGTAGGTCATGCCGCGGGAGAGGCGGAGCACGTCGATCAGCGCTTCCTCGTCCGACTTGTAGTTCCAGAAGCGCGTTCCGCCGAGCGCCGGGCCGAGGGTCGTGTCGTGTATGGCGATGATCCCTTTGTATCCGGCGGCAGGCTCGTAGCAGAAGATGACCTGCTCGTGCTCGTACTCGCCGATCCGTTCGAAAATCTCCATGATCTCTCCCAATTGGTGTTCCCGCGTCGGTCACGAGCGGTACAGCTCGCGCGCGATCGCGACGCGCAGGATCTCGTTGGTGCCCTCGAAGATCTCGGTGGCCTTGGCGTCGCGCATGAGCTTCTCGACGGGATAGTCACGCATGTAGCCGTAGCCACCGTAAACCTGGACGGCCTGGGTCGTCACCCACATGGCCGTCTCGCTCGCGAACACCTTGGCCATGGCCGCGGAGCGGGTCGACGGCGCGAGCGCCGCGGCTCCGACGAGCGCCCGGGCCGCCTCGACCCGGGTGGCCATGTCCGCGAGCTTGTACTGGATGCCTTCGAAAGTGTTCAGCTTCTGGCCGAACTGCTCGCGCTCGCCGGCGTAGCGCACGGCGTGCTCAAGCGCGGCGCGGGCGATCCCGGTCGCCAGTGCGGCGAGGCCGAGGCGCCCGAGGTCGAGCGACTCCGCCACGTAGTCGGAGCCGCGTGCCGGGTCGCCGAGGACCGCGTCGGCGGGGAGCCGCACGTCGCGCAACTCGACGGTCGCGACCTCGATGGGGCGCAACCCCATCGTCTGCTCGACGCCGACGACCTCGTACCCCGCGCTGCCGGTCGGGACCAGGAACAGGCCGATCCCGTCGTCGACGCGCGCGACGACGACGGCGAGCCCCGCAACGCGCGCGTTCGCCACCCATTTCTTGGTCCCGGCCAGGATCCACCCATCGCCATCGCGGGTGGCCTGCGTCCGGAGCGCGGCCGGGTCCGAGCCGGCCTCGGGCTCCGAGAGCGCGAAGCAACCGATCACCTCGCCGGACGCGAGGGGGCCGAGCCAGCGCTCCTTCTGCGCCTCGCTGCCGTGGCGCAGGATCGCCTCGACCGCGAACGCGCTGTGGACCGAGACCGTCAATGCGACCGAGGGCTCGCCCCACGCCAGCTCCTCGAGAACCGCCACGTACGTCGGGAGGTCGAACTCCATCCCGCCGTACGCCTCGGGGACGCGCATCCCGAAGAACCCGAGCTCGGCCAGATGCGAGAGAACCGCCGGATCGAGCCGACGCTCGCGGTCCCACGCCTCGACGTGGGGCCGCAGCTCGGCCTCCGCGAATTCCCGCGCCAGGGATCGGACCTGCTCCAGCTCTTCGCTCATCACGTCCATCATGCGTAGCTGTAGAAGCCCCGTCCCGTCTTACGGCCCAGCCATCCGGCGGCGACGTACTTCCTCAGGAGCGGGCACGGGCGGTACTTGTCGTCGCCCAGGTCCCGGTGCAGCACCTCCATGATCGACAGGCAGGTGTCCAGCCCGATCAGGTCCGCGAGCGCGAGCGGGCCCATGGGGTGGTTCATCCCGAGCTTCATGACGGTGTCGATCGCTTCCGCGTCCGCCACGCCCTCCATCAGGCAGTAGATCGCCTCGTTGATCATGGGCATGAGGATGCGGTTCGAGACGAAGCCCGGGAAGTCGTTCGCCTCGACCGGCGTCTTCCCGAGCGCCCGCGCCAGCTCCATGACCGTCGCCGTGGTCTCGTCGGAGGTCTGGAGACCGCGGATCACCTCCACGAGCTGCATGACGGGCACGGGGTTCATGAAGTGCATCCCGATGACCTGCTCGGGACGACGAGTGGTCCGGGCCAGCTCCGTGATCGAGATCGACGATGTATTCGATGCGAGAATCGCTTCCGGGCCGGTCCGCTCGTCCAGCTCCCGGAAGATCTCGGCCTTCATCTCCAGCTTCTCCGGCACCGCCTCGACGACGAGCTGGGCGTCCGCCGCGGCCTCGAGCGTCGTCGAAGTGCGGATGCGACCCAGCGTCGCCTCCTTCGCCGCCGGCTCCAGGGTTCCCTTCTTGATCTGACGATCCAGGTTCGAGGCGATCGTATCGATCGCACGCTGCAGACGGTCCTCCGTCACGTCGACCAGGACCGTTTCGTATCCGTGCTGGGCGAAGACGTGGGCGATCCCGTTGCCCATCGTGCCTCCGCCGATCACCGCCACCCGCCGAACTTCCACGGTCGAATCCCTCCTATCCAGGTGTTCAGGCGGCCGCCGTCCGGTCCACAAGCGGCGCGAGCTCGCGCATCTCCGGCGCCTCGTCCAGTCCGGGGAAGCGAAGCACCGCCACCAGCGCCAGGGCGAAGGCGACGGTCGCGGCGAGCCCGCCCTCGGGTCCGAACACGCCACCCGTGATCCAGTCCGGCCCCCTCTCCTCCACGTCGTAGAGCGGCGTGTCGAAGAACGCGAGGCCGCTCACCGGCAGATCGAAGAGCGAGGCCATCGCCCAGTTCCACCCGGCGTGCACCGCCGTCGCGAACCACAGGCTCCGCGTCCGGAGGTACGCGGCCGAGAGCAGCACGCCGGCGAGGAAGATGTTGAGCAGGCCGAGCGCGCTCGCGTTCGGGTTCGCGACGTGCGCGGCCGCGAACGCCCCGCTGGCGAGGAGCGTCGCCGCGATCGGGCCGATCGCCTGCACCAGCACCTGGAACGGGTACCCGCGGAACGCCGCCTCCTCGAACGCCGCGGCCACGGCGAACGCCGCCAGGTCGACGAGCAGGGTCCGAACGTACAGCCCCGCGGTCCCCTCGTCCGGGCCGAACCCGATCCAACCCGCAGCGACGAGGATGCCGACCGCGATCGCGAGCGCCCCGCCGCCGATGAGCAACCCCGCCCAGATCTCGCGGACGGTGTGCGACGTCCAGGCGAAGCCCAGCGCGCCGGGCCGTCTGCGGTCCACGGCGACGAGGAGGATCCATCCGGCTCCGAGCGCCGCGGCGAGCGGGATCGCCTGCCAGAAGAGCGCTTCCTTCTCCAGACCCGGCGGCTCGGCCACCGTCAGGGCGACGAAGCCCGCCACGAAGTACAGGACGAAGCCGAGCCCCAGGAAGAGCAGGATCCTCCAGGGCGCCCGCAGCGTGCCGTCCGCGATGAGGACCGATCGCCAGCCGGAACCCATCGACAGAAGACCCTCGAGCCGGTCAAACCAGCTCGAGGGTCCGATTGCGCAACCTCGCGGCGATGGCGAGCGCCGCAAGGAGTTTCGCCGCCTCGCCCACGAGGAATGGCACGACGCCGAGTCGAATGGCGGCCGCGGCGTCGCCCGTCAGGATCGCGAGCTGCGCCGCACCGCCCGCGAAGATCAAGAACACGCCCGCCAGGAGCGCGACGCCGAGGCGAGCCGCCGCGAGGACACCGCCGGTTCCGCCGCGCCCGGCCAGCACGCCCACGACCGCGGCCGCGGCCGGGAACGCGAGCAAGTACCCGCCGGTCGGACCGAAGAGCCAGCCGAGCCCCGCCGCGCCGCCCGAGAAGACCGGAGCGCCCAGCATCCCCGCCGTGAGGTACGTCGCCTGCGCGGCGGCGCCGAGCCCGGGCCCGAGGAGCGCGCCCGAGAGGACGACGACCAGGGTCTGAAGCGTGACCGGCACCTGGGTCCCGGGGATGGGCACCGCCACGTACGCGCTGAGCGCCGTCAGCAGCGCGAAGGCGACAACCACCATGACGCGCCGGTGGGCCCGGCTCGCGACCACCTCGATCCCCGAGAGCTTGCGGAGCTGAAGCACCAGATTCGTCATCGTCACACCCTTTCCACCGAGAGGGCCACGGCATCGCCGCCGCCGAGGCACAGCGTGGCCAGGCCACGGCTCGCCTTCCGATCCTTGAGAGCGTAGAGGAGCGTGGTCAGGATCCGCGCGCCGGATGCGCCGATCGGATGCCCGAGCGCGACCGCGCCACCGTGTACGTTCACCCGGTCCCAGTCCCAGCCCAGCTCCTTCCCATCGGCCAGCGCCTGGACCGCGAACGCCTCGTTCGCCTCGATCAGGTCGTAGTCGCCGATGGTCGTGCCTTCCTTCTCCATGACGCGCCGGACCGCGCGGACCGGGGCGAAGAAGAGCTCCCGCGGCGCGACCGCGCCCGTCGCGTACGCGTTGATCCGCGCCAGGATCGGCAGCCCGTGCGCCTTCGCGTACTCTTCGCTCGCCACCACGACCGCGGCGGCGCCGTCGTTCAGGCCAGGCGAGTTCCCCGCCGTCACCACCGGGTTCGTCACCTCGGGCGGCGCGTCGTTCGGGAACGCCGGCTTCAGCTTCGCCAGCGCGTCGAGCGACGTGTCGCGACGCGGCGGCTCGTCCGTGTCGATCACGACCTTCCCCTTCCGGCTCTCGATCTCGACCGGAACGATCTCCTCACGGAACTTCCCGGCGTCGATCGCCGCGATCGCCTTCCGGTGCGACTCGAGCGCGAAGCGGTCCGCCTCCTCCCGCGTGATCCCGGCCTTCCACGCCGTGTACTCGGCGTGGCCGCCCATGTGGCATTCGTGGAAGGCGCACCACAGCCCGTCGTGGATCAGACCGTCCACGACCTGCTGCGTGCCGAATTTGATCCCATCCCGGTAGCCGCGCAGGTAGTGGGGAGCGTTGGACATCGACTCCATCCCGCCGGCCACCATGAGGCGCGCATCGCCCGCGCGGATCGCCTGGGCCGCGAGCATGACGGCCATGAGGCCGGAGCCGCAGACGCGGCTGACCGCCATGGCGCCGACCGACTCGGGCACGCCGCCCCGGATCGCCGCCTGGCGCGCCGGCGCCTGCCCGAGCCCCGCGGACACCACGTTCCCCATGATGACATCGTCGATCTCGGCCGGGTCGATCCCCGCACGTTCGATGGCCGCGCGGATCGCGATCCCCCCGAGCTCCGGCGCCGACAGCGGAGCGAGCCCGCCGAGGAAGCGGCCGATCGGCGTGCGCGCTGCGCCGATGATCACCGGTGTGCGTGCCGGGTCTGCCATGATCTATCTCCTGCGATAACTCTCGCCAAACTCATCCACGGTCCCGAGCGGAGCCCGGGGAAGATACTTCCCGATCCGGCTCCAGGCCAGGGGCCTGGTCCTACTCCTCGATCAGCGTGGGCCGCTCCTCCTCCGGCGCGAGGCGACCCCACGGCACCCGCGGGTCGTGCTCGAAGATGAGGAGCCAGCCCTCCTCTCTGGCGCGCCCCAGGATCTTCCGCTTGGTCTCCAGCGTTACGAGCGGCTCGACGTCGTATCCCATGATCCACGGGAGCGGCAGGTGCGCCGACGTCGGAACGAGGTCCGCCAGGAAGCACGCCGTGTCCCCCTCTGACGTGAGGACGACCGACTGATGGTGCGGGGTGTGACCCGGCGTCGGCACCAGCCGGACCCCCGGCACGACCTCATGCTCGCCCTCGACGAAGTCGAAGAGTCCGGCCTCGTGGACCGGATCGAAGTTGTCCGGCAGGTAGCTCGCGCGGATCCGCTCGTTGCGCACGTGCGCCCACTCCCACTCGCCGCGCTGGACCACGTAGCGGGCGCGGGGGAACGAGATCCGGACCCGGCCCTCCTCGTCACGGAAGGTGTTTCCGCCCGCGTGGTCGAAATGCAGGTGGGTGTCGATGACGTAGTCGACGTCGTCCGGCGAGAAGCCCGCGTCCCGGATCGCGTCCTCGAGCCGCGTCGGCGTGCCGGCGTTCTCGATCCCGTAGATGTCGACGAACTTCGCGTCTTCCTTGTTCCCCGCGCCGTTGTCGATGAGGATCAGCGCATCCGGCGTCTCGACCAGGAGACACCGCATGGCCAGGGGGATGCGGTTCCGCTCGTCCGCGGCGATCCGACGCTCCCAGAGCGGCTTCGGCACCACGCCGAACATCGCGCCGCCGTCGAGGCGCTGCAGGCCGGCCTCCAGCGCGTGCAGGCGGAACCGGCCCAGGTCCCGCGTGCGGCGCAGCGGCAAGTCGTTCACCGTCATCATATGTTCTCGATCGAACGCGGGAGAGCGCTCCTCTTGCGCCGGCGACGCCGGCTCGCGAGGAGCTTCTCCAGCTCCGCCCAGCTCTTGATCTCGTACCCTTCGACGCGCTCGAGGAGCCGCATCAGGATCTCGACCGTGGCGCGGGCATCCCCGAAGGCCCGGTGCCGCGCGTCGTTCTCGATCCCGAAGTACTCCGACAGCGCGCCCAGCGAGCGGCTGGCCACCTCCGGCACCACCCGCCGGGCCAGCTTCACGGTGCAAAGACGCCGACCCTCCAGCCCAGTGCCCGTCGCCCGCTCCAATTCGTGGTGCAGGAAGGCCCAATCGAAGGCGACGTTGTGCGCGACGAACACCCCGCCCGTGAGCAGCCGCCGCACCTCCTCCGCGATCTCGCCGAAGCGCGGGGCATCCCGCACCATCTCGTCGGTGATGTTCGTCAGCCGCGTGATGAACGGAGGAATCGGCCGCTCGGGGTTCACCAGCGTCGTGAACTCCTCGAGGACCTCGCCGGTTCCCCGCACACGGATCGCCGCGATCTCGGTGACCCGGTCCCCGCGCCCCGCACCACCCCCCGTGGTCTCCACGTCGACGACGACGTACTCCAGCGACCTCAGCGACTCCGCCCCGGCCGCGACTTCGTTTCCCGCTCCGTTCACCAGATGTCGTCTCGCAAGATCGGCAGGGTCATGCAGCGCGCGCCGCCTCCGCCCCGCACCAGCTCCGCCCCCTCGAACGTGATGACCGCCTTCTCATCGTCCTCGATCTCGACGTCCCCGGTCAGGAAGTCGATCGAATTCACGATCCGGTACCCCGCCTCGCGCTCGAGCTCTTCGTACGTCTTCTCGTTGCGCGAGTAACCGAGGATCAACCCGGGCCGCACCGCCACGAAGTTGCACCCGCTCGACCACTGCTCCCGCTCCTGATGGAGCCGCCGGCTGCCGCCGCAGAACACCGGCTCGAGCGGGAGGTCCACCTCGCGCAGCGCCGCGAACAGGTTCGGCATCTCCCGCATCCCGCGCCGCCCGGCCCGGTAGTGCAGGACCGCGCACCGGTCGGGGCCCACGAAGCTGGGCGGGAAGATCACGCACCGCTCCCGATCGATCATGGTGAAGATCATGTCCAGATGGATCATCGCACGATCCGTCGGGAGCACCACCACCAGGATGTCCCTCACCCCGGCCCGGACCAGATTCTCCGCCACCGTATCGAACGCGCCGGGGCTCGATCGCTGCGACAGCCCCATCATCACCAGGTCGGGACGCAGCACGTGCACGTCGCCGCCCTCGATCGTGTAGCCCGCCCGCCGTTCCTCGCTCCCGTCGTAGATCAGCCCGTTGTTCCCCAGCATGGGATGGTACGTGAAGAGGGCCTTCATCAGGATCTCTTCCGTCCACCGGGCCGTGTACTTCATCGACCCGATGATCACGCCCTCGTTCACGACCATCGCCGCGTCGCGCGTGAAGAAGAGATTGGGCAACGGCGGCAGGTCGTAACTCGCGGCGTTCAGGACCTCCTGCAGCGGCCCCTCCTCCGCCTCCCGCCCCTCGATGAAGAGCGAGACCAGCTCCGCCGCCGGGATCTCCAGGAGCTGGCGCGCCAGCGGCTCCGATCGCGCCACGTCCATGACCCGCTCGATCAGGAACGGACGCACCTCCGGCAGGTCCGCGATCTCCTCCAACAGGTCGCGGACCTCGTACACCTCACAGAAGCGCGACAGGATCGCCTTGAACCGATGGTGCTCCTTCCGAGCCAGCTCGAGGTCGATGATATCGTCGTACAGGAAGTCCTCGCGCGTCGATGGCGTGACCGCCAGCAGCTCCGCACCCGGCGTGTGGCAGATCACGCCGCGCAACGGACCGATCTCCGATGTCACGCGCACCTTCGAGGTCTTCATTCCGCACCTCACTCTTCCGCTGTGCGACCCGTCGGCGCCCCGCGGCGTCCCGCCGCCCCACGGGCCAGCGCGAAGGACAGCCCCTCCATCTCCACGGCCATGTTCACGTTCTTCAAGGCGACACCGGGAGGCACCCGCAACTGCACAGGCGCGAAGTTCAGGATCCCGCGCACTCCGGCCCGCACGACCCGATCCACCACCTCCTGCGCCGCAGACGCCGGAACCGCGACGATGACGATGTCGATCGCACGCTCCGCCAGTCCCGCCTCCAGCTCCCGCTCCGACTGCACCACCACCCCGTCCCACCGCTGACCGATCTTGGCCGGGTCCGAATCGAAGACGGCCTCGATGTGGAAGCCCTGCCGCCGGAAATCCTGGTAGCCGTACAGCGCCTGGCCGATCTTCCCTGCGCCCACCAGCGCCACGCGCCACGTCCGCTGCAGCCCCAGGATCGAGCGCAGCGCGTCGACCAGCTCCTGCACCGAGTACCCCAACCCCCGCTTGCCGAACGTCCCGAACGCCGACAGGTCCTTCCTTACCTGCGCCGCCGTCGTCCCGGACCGTCGCGCCAGCTCGTCGCTCGAGATCGTCGTCACGCCGCTGTCGAGGAGCTCGACGAGCACCCGCAGATAGACCGAGAGCCGCGCGACCGTCGGTTCCGCCACCTTCTTCATCTCTACTGCTGGACCGGCAAGATCTGGAGGAGTCCTTGTGAATGCTTTCACAAACAAGTTACCCGCACCCCCCAGTGGCGTCAATCCAAGACGCGGCAGCGCCGGCACCGCGCCGGCGCCGGTGGAAGCCACGCGAACGTTGCCGAACGCGAGGCGCGGCCGCCATCGTCCCGCCACAGCCGCCAACGGCGTGATGCCGCCTATCCCGCTATGTGTGACGCATCGAGCCGTCCGACCGCCTCGCCGCTCCAGCGGCGGCGCGCGTCGGAGACCGGGCGCAGGATGAAGTAGGAGAGGGCGACGCCGGCCAGGAGGGTCAGCACCGCGGCGGGGCGCCCCAGCCCCAGCACGTCGGCGACGAACGCCCAGGCGAGAGGGCCGGCGATGGCGGAGAAGCGGCCGACCATGCCGTAGAGTCCGTAGAACTCGCCGATCCGGTCCGGCGGCGTGAGGCGCAGCATGTAGGGTCGGTCCGCGGCCCAGGTCCCGCCGAGGGCGATCCCCGCGACGATGGGCACCGGCCAGAAGAAGACCGGCGGCAGGCCCAGGAACCCGAAGGCCGCCGTGGCGGCGAAGACGGCCATCCACGTGAACAGCACCCGGTCCAGCGCCCGTTTCGGGCCGATCCGGTCCACGACCTTGCCCCAGACGAACCCGCCCACCACGGCGGCGATGGTGGCGACGACGAGCACCAGTGACGCCTCCTCGGTCGAGAAGCCGACGTCGTTGGTGACGTAGACGCCGAGGAA
>Ga0207873_1002212_pt1 | contig 16604 bp, 15 predicted proteins | sample BGWIniCompost_FD_187373 | JGI IMG/M metagenome (GOLD analysis project Ga0207873, IMG submission 187373) | Cellulose adapted compost microbial communities from Newby Island Compost Facility, Milpitas, CA, USA - BGW Initial Compost (SPAdes)... ...
CAAGGCGCGCGCGCCAGCCCAAACCGGACAGCGCCAAGCGCGCGCCGCTAGCGGCGCCGTTGCCGCGCCCGGCGAAGCGGGCGGTGGGCCGCGCGCCTGCCGCTCTGACGCCGGTGCACATCCGCGCGCAGCCCCCGCTCGATGAAGCGAGCGTCGATTACATGAGGCGCAAGCTGGGACGCAAGCTCGGCAAGTTCGCGCCGAGCATCGAGCGCGCGAGTGTGCGCATCGACGACGTCAACGGCCCGAAAGGCGGCATCGACAAACGTTGCCAGATAAAGGCGGTGGTGAGCGGCCGGCCGAGCGTCGTGGTCGAGGAGCGGCACGAGACGCTCCGTGCCGCGATGGACATGGCCATGAACCGCATCGAGCGCGCCGTCCGCAGGCAAGTACAACGCCGGCGCACGGCGCCCCTGCGTGCGCGCACGCACGCGGGCATGGCGCTGGCGGGTTGAACGGAGAATTTTTAGGCGACGCACAGAAGCCCGTGAGACGTAGCGGGGGCGCGTCGCGGGGCTGGCTCCTTTCGCTGCTCCTCAATCGATGAGCGCGTGGCGTCAGACCGCCTCGCTCGGAGCCCGGCTCAACTCGTTGTTCGCCGTTATCAATACGCGCAGCATGCGCATGAATTCCGCGCGCTCGCGCTTCGGCAGCGGCTCGAGCATGCGCTCCTGGGCGCGCCGCATGAGCGGCACGGCCGATTGCAGCAGTGCGAGCCCCACGTCGGTGAGTGTCAGCAGCCGCACGCGACGGTCGTCGGGCGAGGCGTTGCGCATCACGAGGCCGCGCGCTTCGAGCCGGTCGACGACGCCGGCCAGTGTGGACGTATCGAGGCCCACGGTGCGGGCGAGCGTGCGCTGGTCGATGCCGGGTGTGTTCGCTACCTGCTGCAGGACCGCGTACTGAACGGGTGTGATACCCAGGGCCTCGGTCTCCTGCAGGAAGATCGCAACGGCGATCTGCTGCAGCCGGCGGATGCAGTAGCCGGGGAGCGCCTCAAGATCGACCTGCGGCGCGGCCGCCTTTTTCTTTCGACTCGTCGGTGCCAAGCAAGGGCCTCCTGCGCCGGCCAACTTTACACGAATGCTGATCGTCAGTATGCTGACAATCAGCATACCCGTTGGTGCGGCGTGAGGGCAATCGAATCGAGGTCCCGCGCGAGGACCGATCCTGATTGCCGATGACCGGATTGGGCCGGGACGGCATCGCTATGATGACGCGGGAGGCGCAACGCACTTGCCACACGAAGGGCGTGGAGCGACTGACGCCGACGACGTCCGAAAGCGCCGCAGGCAGGGACGCACTTGCGATGCGCAGTAATGGCTGTGTGACCGGAAAGTCGAGGACTGCCCGGTGCCCTGATATCTGATTCCGATGCGAGGTGCGACATGCAAGAGCTTGGCCGACTCGAAGACCTTCCCCAGAGCTACCGCGACGACCTGACGAAGCTGAACCTGGTGCCGCTGTGGCCCAGCCTGCGCGCCGTGCTGCCTCCGAAAAAGCCGGCGGCGAGCACGCGGCCCGTTGCCTGGTCGTACCAGAAGCTGCGGCCGCTGCTCATGAAAGCCGGCGAACTGACGCCGATCGAGAAAGCGGAGCGCCGCGTCCTGGTGCTCGCCAACCCGGGCCACGGCCTCGAGAAGATGCAAGCGACCCCAGCCATTTATCTCGGGATGCAGTTGCTGCTGCCCGGGGAGTGGGCGCCGTCGCATCGCCACACGCCGAATGCGGTGCGCATGATCGTCGAGGGCGAAAGCGCCTACACCACGGTGGACGGCGAGAAATGCCCCATGCGCCGCGGCGACCTGATCCTTACGCCCACCGGCCTCTGGCACGAGCATGGGCACGACGGCGACCAGCCGGTCGTGTGGCTGGATGTGCTGGACCTGCCGCTGGTGTATTACCTCGAGGCCTCGTACCACATCGAGGGGCAGCGCCAGGCCGTGACGTCCGGTGCTCGCGAGCGTGCCTACACCCGCGGCGGCGTGCTGCCGGCGCCGATGTTCGAGCGCCGGCGCTCCGCGTACCCGATGCTGCGCTATCCGTGGAGCGAAACCCGGGCGGCGCTCGAAGCACTGGCGGAACAGCCGGACGTGGAGGCGGTGCAGGTCGAGTACGTCAATCCCGAGACGGGCGGCGACGCGCAGAACATCCTCGGTTTCTATGCGCTCATGCTGCGGCCGGGTCAGACGCTGAATCTCCCCGTACGCTCACCGGCGGCCGTGTACCACGTGATCGAAGGCGAGGCCGAGGTTCGCGTGGAGGATCAGGTGTTCACGCTCGCCGAGGCAGACACCTGTTGCGCGCCCGGATTCAGCAAGGTGCAGTTGCGCAATCGGTCGACCAGCGCGCCTGCGTTTATCTTTATTGCCGACGAAACGCCGTTGCATCGCAAGCTCGGGCTGCTCGAGACCCGCGACTGAGCGCCGCCCGGAATACCGCGCGCCGCGAGCGAGTTGGCCAGAGAATCGCCGCTCGTTCGCGACGCATCGAGCGCACACGGTCCGCTTTTTCGACGTAGGGCGAAACGCGCGGCAGGAAGAGCGCGGCAGCGTGCGGCGAAATGTGAGCGCGATATCGTTGCCGGCTTGCAGTTCCAGCCGGCGATGCCGGATGCCGAGGCGCGAGCGGCTCTCTCAGTGCCAGGTTGCGCCGCGCGTCATTGGCGACAACCGCCAACTCGGCCTCTACTCACTCTTCGCGGAGACCTGATCGAATCACCAATTCGGCGCTCCGCGAGCGCGGCCGGTCCCCGCCTTCCGGGCACGCGGGCTGGGCTTCAGACAGACGCCGAAGCGCCTCCTGCCGGTTGTGCACGTCGAGTTTCATGAACAGTTGCTTGACGTGATAGCTCGCGGTGTTGAGCGACACATTCATCCGTTCGGCGATATCCGCATTGGTGAGTCCCCGTGCCAGCAGCAGCGCGACCTCGGCCTGCTGCGGCGAGAGGGGAAAGCACCGGACCGCCTCGGCCAGCTTCAGCAGCGCCGGCTCCTGGCGGGTGATGTGCACGGCGAACCGCGCATCCCGCGCGAGCGGGTTGTCGGAGAGCGCGTAGCTTCGCAGGGCGAACCGACCCCAGGCATTCTCGATGAACCGCCGCGGCGGTGCCGGTGCCGCCTCGCGCCCGCGGTAAACCGCGACGACCTCCTGGTGTAGGCGCTCGAGGAGCGCTTTTGCCCCCACGGCGCCACCGGCAATCGTCGACGGATTGACGTTGTCACCGGCAGCCATCAGCAGCAGGTGTCGTCCCGCGCCGCTCGCGTGCTCGATGTCGCCATTGCCCCGGACGATCAGCAGGGCCTCGATGTCGGAGTCGACAAACTGCGGACGCCCCATTGCCTCGCTCCCCGGCCGATCGTGCGCGGCGATCGCGTGCGCGATGTAGTGCAGGACGCGCTTGATGGCCTGCCGGTCGGCCGGCGAGAACGGGCGTGCGCTTCGCGGTCGATAAAGACTGAGCTGGCCGAACCCGTTGACGGGATCGCGAACGATGGCGTGCAGGACGTGGTCGGCCTCGAGCTCGCGCAAAACGTTCTGGTAGTAGCTGGTGCGCTCGAGCGTCTTGTTCACCGAGACGGTCGAGATCGGCTCAGCCGCGCTCGCCCGGGCCAGGAACAGGCGGCGAAAAGGTGCGTCGCCGTCGTCGTAATGGCGCCAGAACTCGGCTGTGGCCTGCGGGCTCAGCGTGCGCTCGGCGTAGAAGTTGCGCATCTCGCCGCGCGCATCGATCCAGAAGAAGCCCGCCGAGTCGCTCGCGACGAGCGAGCGCACGGCGTGCAGCAATCGCGGCATGATCACCCGGCTGCCCAACCCCATGCAGCAGAGCTGCCGGATGTACGCAATCTTCGCCGCATCGTTCTTCATGGCCGGCCCAAATAGAGCAGCCACATGCGCGATCCACGATGCCGCGCGGACGCGGGAGAGGCCGGAGTCACATCGATCGCCTCTTCGTCACCCCTGCATCGAACGATAGCGATGCGACGGCCTGTTGTCAGCAAGCCGTTTTGAGCTTCGTTGGGCCGTCTTCGGCCCGCTGGAGCATCCGTCGCGTCGGGACCGATATCACACGACGCTATGCGGACCGGAGCTTCATTTCCTACCCGCCCGGGTGGGGTTCGACTTGTTGCGCCTCGATAGGATGACGCTGCCTGAATAGTCAGGCGAGGAACCGGAGGAAATTGCCATGGAACGCCCGAACAAGTCGCGCGGTTTTTTCACTCCCACGGTGGCGAGCGTGCTGATCGGCGCCATCGGCCTGGCAACGGCGGCTGCGAGTGTCGGTAACGACGCCGCTTCGAAGTCGTCGCCGCTGACCGTCACGATCGAGACGCCTGCCGGAAGCATCGCGCAGCTGACGTATCGCGCGGGCACGGGCTGGACGTTCGAAGAGCGCGCGAGTATCGCGACCCTTGGATTCGAGCGGGTTTCGTCGCACCCGCAGTTCGAGGAGGTCGATCGGCCGATGACCGTGTTCATCGACGGACCGACCGGATATACCTATGTCTGGAAACCGGAGGAAGGCTGGAAGTTCGTCGGCTCGGTATCGGAGCGGAAGTACTGACCGGACGCTTCCCTCGGAGATCGTATCGGTCAGCCCTTCGCATCGGCTATTGAAGGAAAGGACGCAATGCAGCACAGGGGTCGACGCCGAGACACGACAACGCTGCGCCGGGAGGCTCGGGACATGACGGGCCTCCTGCGCGTCGCGGCCGCGGTCACGGTTGTCGTTCTTGCGTGCGCGCACGCAGCGTGGGCCGACGCAAGTGCGGAGACCGGAAGTCCGGCGCTTACCGATGCTGGGATAGCGCGTGCGTGGCGGGCCCTGCGCACCGCCGACTGCAGCCGCTGCCACGGCAAGGACTACAACGGCCTCGCCGCCCCCTCGATCGTCAACTACGCGCGTACGCAGAGCCGCGAAATGTTCCTGCGCGCGGTTCTCGATGGTGACCCGCCCCGCGGCATGCCCGGCTATCGGGGCAATCCGTCGATCGCCGGGAGCATCGACGACATCTACCGGTATTTCCTGGGCCGGGCCAACGGGACCATAAGTCCGGAATCGCGGCCCCGATCCGTGCAGCGGTAACAGGCCTTTCACGAAGCCCGGCTGCCGCATTGCGTGCAAGGACATCCATGACCGCGCTTGCGCTCGTATTACGCCGGCGATACAACAATGCGTGATCTTCCGGTGCGCCGAACCGAGGGGCAGGGATGACCGAGGCGCCAGCAGCGGGAGAGCTCCGGTTCCGGGTGTCCGCCTCGCGTATCGGTGCGCAGACATGGACGACGAGAGGAAGACGAAGGAGCAGCTCATCGACGAGCTGGTCGGCCTGCGCAAGCGGATAGACGCGCTCGAGGCGCTGGAGAGAACCGAACGCCAGGCGATCGAGACGGAGCTGCAAGGCGCCCGCCAGCGGCTGCAATACCTCCTCGCCGTCAGTCCCGCCATCATCTACACCACGCACGTCTCCGGCGACTATGCGTGCACGTTCGTGAGCGAGAATCTCCACGCGATCATGGGATACAGCGCGCAGGAGATGACGACCGATCCGAAGTGCTGGCCGGACCGACTCCATCCCGAAGACGCTCCGCGCGTGTTCGCCGAGCTGCCTCCCCTGATCGCACAGGGCGGAGGGAGCGTCGCCTACCGCTTCCGCCATCGCGACGGGCATTACGTCTGGATCCAGGACACCTTCAAGGTCGTCCATGACGACGCCGGCCACCCGCTGGAGCTCGTGGGGGCCTGGGCGGACATCACCGAACGCAAGCAGGCGGAGCAGGCGGCGCTCGCGGCAAACGCGGAGCTGCAGGAAACGAAGCGTTACCTCACGCGCATGATCGAAAGCTCCCCGGACGCCATCATTGCGACCGACCGCGAAGGCAGGCTCACTCTCTTCAATGACGGTGCCGAGGTCCTGTTGGGCTATCGGGCGGAGGACGTCATCGGTCGGCACATGGCGGAACTGTACGATGATCAGGACGAGGCGAAGACCGTTGCGCGCGAGATCCGCAAGCGCGGAGGCACGCTTTCGGGCTTCGAGAGCCAGCTCAAAGCGAAGGACGGAAGCGGCATACCCGTGTTGATCTCGGCCTCCGTCCTCACCAACGAGGAGGGCGAGGAAGTCGGGACGGTCGGATTCCATACGGATCTGCGCGAGCGAAAGCGCGTGGAGGAGGCGCTGCAGCGGGTGCGGGATGAGCTCGAGCAGCGGGTGGAAGAACGCACCGCGGAGCTCAGGACGGCGCAGGAACGGTTGCGCTACCTGCTGACGGTCACGCCCGGCATCGTCTACACGAACCAGGCGTCGGGCGACTATCGGTGCACGTTCGTGAGCGAGAACGTGGACCCGATCATGGGATTTTCTCCGTGGGAGATGCTGGAGGATCCCGCTTTCTGGTCCCTGCGCCTGCATCCGGAGGATTCGCATCGGGTTTTCGCCGAGATGGGCCCGATGATCGAACAGGGCGGAGGGACCCTGGAGTATCGCTTCCGGCATCGGGACGGGCGTTACATCTGGATTCAGGACACCTTCCGGGTCGTGCGCGACGACGCCGGCCGGCCGCTCGAGATCGTCGGATCGTGGGCCGACATCTCCGACCGCAAGCAGGCAGAGCAGGCCTTGGGCGAGCGCATGGCCCTTATGAACGACCTGCAGAATCTCGTCGCCGCGAGCCCCTCGGTCATTTACACCACGCAGGCGACGGGCGACTTCGCCTGCACGTTCGTCAGCGAGAACCTGAAGACCACCATGGGGTACGCACCGTGGGAGATGCGCGAAGATCCGCGGTTCTGGTCGAAGCGCCTCCATCCGGAGGACGCGTCGCGCGTCTTTGCGGAGATGGCTCCCCTGATCGAGCGCGGCGGAGGGACCGTCGAATACCGGTTCCGGCACCGGAAGGGGCACTACATCTGGATTCAGGACACCTTCACTGTCGTGCGCGACGACGAGGGCAAGCCGAAGGAGCTCATCGGCTCCTGGGCGGACATCTCCGACCGCAAGCGCATCGAGGCGGAGCTCAAGCGGCTCGCCGAGCAGGTGGAGCTGCGCAACCGGTTCATTCGCGAGATCTTCGGCCGCTACCTGACGGACGAGGTCGTCGCTGCCGTGCTCGAGTCGTCCAACGGACTGAAGCTGGGAGGCGAAAAGCGCAAGGTCACGATGATGATGGCCGATCTCCGCGGCTTCACCTCGCTCTCGGAGCGACTCGCGCCGGAACGCGTCGTCACCATTATCAATCGCTACCTCACGACCATGGTCAGGGTCATCAAGCAGTACGGCGGCACCATCGACGAGTTCATCGGTGACGCGATCTTCGTCCTGTTCGGCGCGCCCGTATGGCAGGAGGACGACGCGCAGCGCGCGGTGGCCTGCGCCGTCGCCATGCAGCTGGCCGTGGCCTCGGTGAACGAGCAGAACCGCCGCGACGACCTGCCCGAAGTGGAGATCGGCATCGGCGTGCACACGGGACCGGTGGTGGTGGGCAACATCGGCTCGCCCGAACGGATGAAGTACGGCGTCGTGGGAAGCCACGTCAACCTCACCTCGCGCATTCAGTCCTACACCACGGGCGGCCAGATCCTTGTCTCCGAAACCACGCGCCAGGAAGTGGGGCGCATCCTCAGGATCGGAAAGCAGATGGAGGTCAAAGCGAAAGGAATCGAAGCCCCCGTCGTGGTCTACGAAGTGTCAGGGATCGGACGGCCGCACAATCTCTTTCTGCCCGAGACGACGGAAACCCTCGTGGCGCTGTCCCCGGAGGTTCCCGTCCGGTGCGAGGTGGTGGATGGAAGTCATCTCAGCGGGGAGTGCTTCGCGGGAACCATAACGAAGCTGTCCTCCCGGGGGGCGGAAATGCGCTTCGAAAACCCGGTCGCCACCCTGAGCAATCTCAAGATGAGCCTCATCGGCAACGGCGGCGAGGAGATTCCCGGGGCACTCTATGGGAAGGTCGTAGAGACGGTGCCGGGGAGCAGCGCTGCCTTTTCTGTCCGCTTCACGTCCATCTCTCCCGAGGTTGGGAAGTACTTGCACGATCTTCGAGGCTGATCTCGCTCCCGAAGTCACATCGAGCCCGGCATTGGTCCTGGCTGCGCGACGTACGCCGTGTCCGCATCCGGGCGTCACGCGTGTCGCACGGGCCGTATATACTTCGCGCCTTTCGAGCCGAGGCACAAGGACGCCGATGACGCCAGCCATCGAGACCAGGAATCTCAAAAAGAATTTCGGCGACACGTGCGCCGTGAACGGGATCGACCTGCACGTAGCGCAGGGCGCGGTATACGGCCTGCTCGGGCCGAACGGGGCGGGGAAGACCACGACCATCCGCATGCTCGCGACGCTCCTTGCGCCGGATGGCGGTTCGGCGCACGTATTCGGTCACGACGTGGTGAAGGAGCCCGCGGCGGTGCGCGAGAAGGTGAGCCTGACGGGGCAGTTCGCGTCGGTGGACGAGGACCTGACCGGGCAGGAGAACCTTGTGCTCATCGCGCGCCTGCTCGGTTTCGGCTGGCGCGCCGCACGGGTCCGCGCGCAGGAGCTGCTCGATGCGTTCGGTCTCGCGGACGCCGCGGGCCGTCAGGTGCGCACCTATTCTGGCGGCATGCGCCGGCGGCTCGATATCGCGGCGAGCCTCGTGGTCAGGGCGGAGCTGCTCTTTCTCGACGAACCGACCACCGGGCTCGATCCGCGCAGCCGCAACCAGGTGTGGGACATCGTGCGGGCGATCGCGGCCGAGGGAACGACGGTGCTGCTCACCACGCAGTACCTTGAAGAAGCGGATCAGCTCGCCGACCGCCTCGCGGTGATCGATCACGGGCGCGTGATCGCCGAGGGCACCAGTCGCGACCTCAAGGAGTCGATCGGCGGACGCCGGCTGCAGGTGCGGCTGGCGGAACCTGCGCGGCGCGACGAGGCGGCGGCGCTGCTGCGGCAGGTGCTAAGGAGCGAGGTCCACGAAGGCGACGATGCGGCCAGGCTTGCCGCCCGCGTGACGCATGATGAGCTGGTGCCTCAGGCGCTCGCGGCGCTCGCTGCGCGGGGCCTGACCGTCGCCGAGTTCGCACTCGCGCAGCCGAGCCTCGATGACGTGTTCTTCGCACTCACCGGCCGCGCGGCGGAGGATCGCACCGGCAAGGAGGCGGCATGAACGATACCTCGGTGCACGACGCGCTTGCCCGCACCGGCCGCCCGCGGCCGCCGAGCGCGCTCTCGGCCGTGCTCACGATAGGCTGGCGCGCGTGCCTGAAGATCAAGCACGTGCCGTTTCAGCTGAACGACGTGATCGTGTTCCCGATCATGATGACGGTGCTCTTCACGTACCTCTTCGGCGGCGCGCTCGCGGGCTCGACCGCGGCCTATCTGCAGTATCTCTTGCCCGGCATCGTGGTGCAGACGATCGTGTTCCTGACGGTCTATACCGGCGTCGGACTCAACACGGATATACAGAAGGGGCTTTTCGACCGCTTCCGGTCGCTTCCGATCTGGCAGCCGGCGCCGATCGTGGGCGCGTTGCTCGGCGACCTGATGCGCTATTCGCTCGCTGGCGTCGTCGTCATGGTCGTCGGTCTCATCCTCGGCTTCCGTCCCGAAGGCGGTGCGCTCGGCGTGATACTCGCTATCGCGCTCATGCTCGTTTTCGCCTCTGCGGTGTCGTGGATCTGGATGATCGTCGGCTTCCTCGTGCGCACGCCCGAATCTGTCATGACCACGAGCTTCCTGCTGCTCTTTCCCATGACGTTCGTCAGCAACATCTTCGTCGATCCGGCGACCATGCCCGGTTGGCTGCAGGCAGTGGTCGGCGTCAATCCGGTGACGCACCTCGCGACCGCATCGCGCAGCCTCATGCACGGCGGGGCGGCGACGGCGGACGTCGTGTGGGTCCTGATCGCATCGCTCGTGGTGACAATCGTGTTCGCGCCTATCGCGATGCGGATGTACTACCGCGAGCGATAAGAGCGCGCTTCACGCGAGCCGCCGCAATCGGGACGCTCGCCATCGTCGCCTCCAAGGCGGAAGCGATCGGGTCGCGGCACGCGAGCGTGCGCGTTACCTCAAGGTGGGGAGCGCTGCGTTACGCTGCCAAGATCGGCTTGATTCTCGGCAAGGATCGCCTTCAGCACGGCGAGATCCACGGGCTTGACGATGTGTGCGTCGAATCCCGCGCTCAGGGCACGTTCCTTGTCGGCGGGACGCGCGAATCCGGTGAGCGCGTAAAGCCGGATCCGCGGACCGTGCTCCGCGCGCAGACGTGCCGCCACCTCGTAACCGTCGACGCCGGGCAGATCGATGTCGATGAATGCGATATCGGGACGGAACGCGCGTGCCGCCTCGAGCGCCGCCGCGCCGCTCATCACGGCGCACACTTCGTTGCCCAAAAGCTCCAGCAGGGTCTTGAAGCTTTCGCTGACGGCGGGATCGTCCTCGACCGCGAGCACGCGCTGACGCCGCAGTGCCGTCGGCCGTGCGTCTCCCATGAGTACGCCCTCCGTTTGCCGCCTCGACTATAAGCCGCCGCGCGGTTCCGCACTAGCTGCCCGCGGCGGCGCTCGACGTCGTGAGCGCTAGAGCTTGTTGATCGCGGCAACCAGCTCCACCTGGCGGCGCACGTTGAGCTTGCGCTGGATCGCCTTGATTTGCACGCGAACGGTGCCGAGCGCCACGTTGCGGTCCGCGGAAATTCGTTCAGCCGTGTTGCCCGCCGCGAGCTGCAGCGCCACTTCGGTCTCCGCGGGAGTAAGGCCATAGGCCGCACGCAGTATTGCTGCGCGCCGTTTGCTCGAGTCTTCGCGGCGCGGCGCGATCACGAGCACGCGGGGTACGAAGCCGAATTGAAATGGCGCGGACGGCAGTGCAACGACCTCGAGCGCAATCGGCTGCGCGCCGAAAGCGCCGTGCACGACGACGGTCTGCGTAGCCGGCGGTCCGGGCCGCCGCAGACCGGCGACTGCTCTATCGATCGCCCGGCTCAGCATCGTGTCGTCGTCAGGACGGAGGGCGCGCAGGCGCCCTTCTTTGAGCCGCAGGCCCGAATGGTTCGTGACCAGCGCCTCCGCGGCGGGTGTGAGCGCCCGCACTCGACCGTTGGCGTCGCATACGAAGGCCGGTATGGAGAGCGCCTCCATCGCGCCGGCGAGAAGCTTTGTGCCCTGGTGCTCGAGCGCAATCTGAGTGCGTACGGCGGCACGCACGTGCGGTGCGATCGAGGCGAACACCGTGCGCTCGCGGCGCGAAATTTCACCTTGCCGCTTCGAGCGAAGCACGGCCAGGCCGATCAGCATCCCCTCTTCCCTTACAAGCGGGGTGAGGCAGACATGGTGAATGTCGTACCGGCGCATGTGCCCCACGAGAAAAGGGTTGCGACGGCGTTCCTCGGGGGTGATGAACTCGCCGCTCGCCGCGATCTTGAGCTCGGGAATCGAGGCGCCGAAGCGAACGATCGGGTTGATGGCTGGATCGGCACCGCCGTCGGCGATGAACTCTTCGGCCCATTGGGGACCGAGATCCGTTACCCAGTTGAAAGGAACGGTGTTGGCGGAACCGAGCCCGATCAGCTGACCGCAGCGCGATCCGGTGGCATGAGCCAGGCTGTGCAGGGCCGAATCCCAGCCTGTTCCGGTGACGGCCGCCGTCTGCAATGCGTCCGCCAGCGTCAGCCACTGCTCGTCGCTTCGAATCATTCCCGCCGTCCGTTCGTCAGGATTCTCGGCCGTCGCGGCTCGTGCCTTTGCCTCGGTATACCGAGCAACGACGAGCACGCGCATCGCAAAAGCCTGTATGAAGCATACGGGAAACGGCAAGAAGTGCGCCAGCAGTGACGAGTGGCCCACCTTCCTGCACGTCATCCGGTCGGCGGGCAGGACTATACGACCAAGGAGAGTGTCAGGGGGAGTCGCTTTGGTCGGAATGCGCAGCCTTGAGCAGGAGCTTCGCGCGTGCAGCCTCAGCGGCAGCGCTCCGCGCGGTCGGGAACATGGGCCGTGCAGACGTAGTCGCCATTATTGGTCTTCTTGCACGACTCGGTGCGCGCGGGCGTGTAGCAGTCGTCGCGCTTGAAGCGGCGCTGGGACTCGTAGTGCGCGCGCTCGTTCGCGTTGTCGACGGCGGCAGTTCGGGTGGGGCCGCTGCCCATGATGGCCGTATCGGCAAGGCCGGCGGCAGATATCGCCGATAGCGCAATTAACAAGCCGATACAGATGCTGTCATTCATTGTCCGCTCCATTCCGCGACGCGAAGGATGGGGCTGGCGCGTTTCGTGTTCGCCGGCGCGCTGTTTCACGGAGCAATCGAGTGCCGAGCACAGCAGCTGCCGTTGATTTCGCGACGAGCGCATGCCGTAAGGCGCTCGAGGCGCGGACGGCAACGCCCGTGCGAAGGGTTACCAGCCGCGCCTGCGCGGCGCATCTCCAATTTGGGATATAGCGTGGGAAGCGCCGGCCGCCGGCGGCTTCGAGGGTCGGAGCACGGTTTTCGACGCCGCTGTAAACCGTGATCTATGCGCGCGGTTTCCGGCGAACGATCGATGTGCGCTCAGGACTACGCGCCGAGCGCGCAGATCAGTCGGCTGCGAAACAGTAGAAGAGTCCGTCGCCGCCCGTGCTGCGCAGCGCCTCCTGGCTGCAGCCACGGGTGGGATGCGACGAGTTCCAGGACCGCGAAGGCGCGTCGTCCTTCAGTCCCATGCGGTCGTGGTGCCCGACGATCGCAGAGCCTTCGCCGCTGCTGGTCCAGTTGCCGCAGGTCGTATCCTTCCCTTCCGGAAACGCGCGGCCATCGGGCGTCGAGCCCGTCAGTATGTCGTGGCGGTTGGGAGTGTCGCCGCGGCCGGCGACGATCGCGCCGCGCTCGGTGAGCGCCGTCTGCTTGTTGATGTTGTTGTCGCCGTGAAGCTCGTCGATGCTGCGCGCGATGATAACCCCTTTCGCGTTACGCCACGGGCCGCGGCCGATCCGATCGCGCGCGTCGACGCCGCCGCTTCCGGTGGTGCTGAGGTAGGCGCGCCAAGTCCGGCCGCCGGCGCCGACCTGCTCTGCCAGCTGGCTACAGTGCCGGTCTGCACCCGCCAGACCGCCGAGATCGGCACCCTTGCCCGGTCCTGCGCTGGTGACGAAGAACGTCATTTCGCTGGGCCCGCGGTTCGGGGCCATCCCGGCGCAGGCAGCGACCGTCAACGAAATCGCCACAGTGCACATTAAAAGAAGCGCAGAAGCGGTTCCGGGGATCATGGCGGCCCTCCTAGGCGTCGCATCACGGGTTGAAGTCGGCGCGGATTGCGGCGGCGAAGCGTAAAGCGTACGGGAAGAACCGACCGGCTCAAACGCGATCGGCGCGAGGGAACGGCGCTGCCAGCTTGCCGTGCGGCAATGTCCGCGCTCGCGAAGTGGCTATACTTTGGCTCCGGGGCGGCTTCGCCGCCGGTGCACCAACCACGACTCGAGAACAAACCTCATGCTACGTAGACGCGCTTTCATTTGCCTCATCGCTGCGTTCGCGCTCGCGGGGTGCGCGGGCCGCACGCAGCTCGAAAGCGACCTTGGTATCAAGGGCGCTCCCGATTGGGTCAACAAGGGCACCGCCTACGTGAAGGACCGCGACGGGCGCCTGTTCCACGGCGTCGGATCCGCGGGACCGATGGGCGACCCGGCGCTGCAGCGCGCGACCGCCGACGAGCGGGCGCGGGCGGAGCTCGCGCGCATCTTCTCGTCCTACCTCGACGTGGTCTCGGGCGACTATCAGGCGGCGAGCCGGGCGGGCGGGGAGGTCGTGAACGAAGAGGCGGTCTCGCGCCAGATCAAGAGCGTGTCGCAGGTAAACCTCGCCGGCGCCAAGATCGTGGCGCGCTGGCTCGATAAGCGCACCAACACCGTGTACTCGATCGCGGAGCTCGACACCAAGCAGGTGAAAGCGACCGTAGCGACCGCTCGCGACATGAACGAGGACGTGCGCGAGTTCGTGCGCACGAATGCCGACAACATCTTCGATCGCATCGCCGGGGAGGCACAATGATTCGTACGGTTCAGCTCACGCGCCCGTTCGCCGCGGCGCTCCTCGCGGTGGTGCTAGCCGCTTGCAGCACGACCGTCGAGCGGCTCGGCGTCGAGGAAACCCGCGATCTTTCCGGCGCATGGAACGACACCGACTCGCGGCTCGTTTCCGAGGAGATGATTCAGGACGTGCTGGCGCGTCCCTGGGTGCAGGAGCACAGACGCGTGCACGGCAGAGCGCCCGCGGTGATCGTTGGCGAAGTGCGCAACCTCTCGCACGAGCACATCAACGTGCACACGTTCATCGCCGACATGGAGCGCGCGCTCATCAACTCGGGCAAGGTCAAGTTCGTCGCTTCTCGCGCCGAGCGCGGCCAGCTGCGGGAGGAGCGCAAGGACCAGGAGCTGCACGCGCGCGAGGACACGCGCAAGCCCATGGGCCAGGAGCTCGGGGCCGACTACATGCTCCAGGGCGCGATCAACACGATCATCGACGTCGAAGGCAAGACCCAGGTGCGCTACTACCAGGTCGACCTCGCGCTCATCAGCCTCGCCGACAACACCAAGGTGTGGGTGGGGCAGAAGAAGATCAAGAAGCTGGTCAAGAACTCGCGCCTCAGATTCTGACCTCATGCGCCGCCGCGCGCTGCCACCGCCGCTCGTGCGTATGCTGAGCGTCGTGGCCGGTTGTCTGCTCGTCGCAGGCTGTGCGACCTGGACGCAGTCGTTCCGCGAAATCGAGCGCCATCTGGCCGCGGCGCGCTACGCCGAGGCGCTGGCGGCGCTCGAGCATCAGGGGGACGCGAAGCGCGAACCCCTGCTGTACCAGCTCAACAAAGGCATGCTGCTGCACATGGCCGGCCAGTACGCCGCCTCGAACGATGCGTTCGAGCAGGCGAAGCGGTTGATCGAGCACTACTCGGCGCTCAGTCTGCGCGAGCAGGGCGCGATGTTCGTCATCAACGACGCCGCGAGCGCCTATGCCGGCGAGGAGCACGAGCACGTGCTGGTGCACCTCTATGCGGCGCTCAACTACCTCGCTCTCGGCGACCGCGCGAGCGCGCGCGTGGAGGCGCTGCAGGTCGACCTACGCCTGCGCGAGCAGGCCGCACGCGGCGGGCCCGACTACGTCGAGAGCGCCTTCGCGCGCTACCTCACCGGAATGGTCTACGAGGATCTCGGCGAGTGGAGCGACGCGTTGATCGCCTACCGCAAGAGCTACGAGGCGTACGACCGCTACCGGGAGCGCTACGGCATCGAGATCCCGGAGCCGCTGAAGCACGATCTGCTGCGCCTGACGCAGCACCTCGGCCTTCGGGACGAGCAGCGGCGCTACCAGGAGGCGTTCGGCATCACCGCGGGGGTGGACCACGAGGCCTGGCGCCGGAAAGGCGAGCTCGTGTTCATGCTGCATAACGGCCTCGCGCCGACCAAACAGGAGCAGGTCACCGCGGTGCTCGACCCGACGTCGGGCCACTATTACACCATCGCCTTGCCCTACTATCGGTCGAGCCCGCCCGCGATCCGTGCGGCGCGGCTCGAGGTGAACGGCGTCGCGGTCGAGACCGAGGTGTACGAGGACGTGCAGGCGCTGGCGAAGCGCACCCTCGATCTGAAGATGCCGGCGATCACGGCGCGCGCGCTGGCGCGTATGGTCGTCAAGGCGCAGATTGCGAAAGCGGCGCGCGAGCGAGCGCGCCGATCGAACGACAATTCGCTCGCGGGGCTGCTCCTCAGCCTCACCACCGAGGTCGCGACCGTGGTGACCGAACGCGCGGACACGCGCAGTTGGGCGACGCTGCCGAGCAACATCCAGCTCGCGCGCATTGCGCTGCCGCCCGGGCGCTACGACGTGCGCGTGGAGCTGCGCGGCAGCGGGAACGTGAGCCTCGGCGCCTTCGATCTGCGCGACGTCGTGATCGAGGCCGGACGCAAGACTTATGTGTCGCGGCACGTGCCCGCCGCGAATTCATAGAACGGGAGAACGCCATGAAACGCATCGCGATCGTGCTCGCTCTGGGTCTGCTCGCCGGCTGCGCGTCGTCCGCGGAGGTGCCCGACTGGGTGAGCGGGGCGGCGGCCAAGTACCCGCCGTCGCGGTACCTGCTCGGGCGCGGGGAAGCGGAGAGCGGCGAAGAAGCCCGCGATCGCGCACGCGCCGATCTCGCGAAGGTGTTCGAGGTGCAGATCGCGGTCGAGTCCGAGGACGAGCAGGCGTTCCGCACGGACGGTACCGACAGCCGGTACGAAAGCCGCAGCGCGCGCCGCGTCAGCGCCCACACGGACAGGCTGCTCGAAGGCGTCGAAATCGCGGAGACATGGCGCGACCCGCGCACGCACCGCTACCACGCGCTCGCCGTGCTGCAGCGGCAGAAGGCGGCGGCGGTGCTGCGCGAGCGAATCGCGGAGCTCGACGCCGCCACCCGGCTGCAGCTTGAGCGCGCGCGCAGCGCGAACGACCCGCTCCTCAAGATTGCGGCGGCCGCACGTGCGGTCGCGGCGCAGACCGAGCGTGCCGGCCACCTGAAGACGCTGCGCGTCGTGAGTCCGGTCGGGGGTGGGGAAGAACCGGAATGGAGCCTCGAGCGTCTGCGGTCCGATCTGGACGGCCTGCTGCGGCGGG
>Ga0207873_1002213_pt1 | contig 16604 bp, 20 predicted proteins | sample BGWIniCompost_FD_187373 | JGI IMG/M metagenome (GOLD analysis project Ga0207873, IMG submission 187373) | Cellulose adapted compost microbial communities from Newby Island Compost Facility, Milpitas, CA, USA - BGW Initial Compost (SPAdes)... ...
CCCCTCGGTCAGCCTGTCGAGCGCCCGCCGGGTCAGGGCGTGGGTGCGGCGCTCCAGGGGCGCCGCGGCGCGCTCCAGCGGCGTCCCCCGGATCGTGGTGCGGGTGTCCTCCGCGTACGCGCCGTAGACCAGGATGCCGACCGTCAGCCAGGTGAGCGGGAGGACGAGCGCGTCGACCACGTACGGCCAGACCTCCCCGATGAAGTCGGTGACCGACTTCCACCCGGGGATGCTCTCCCTGGCCTTCTCCATCCACTCCTGCCAGGCCACGACGACCACCCGGCTGCCGACCCAGTCGGACCGGGCGCCCAAGACCGTGGTCACCGCGTTCAGCCCGTACAGCACGAAAGCGAGCTCCCCGCAGGTGGCGATCACCCCGGAGAACCGCCCGCGGCCGGCCTCGTGACGGCGGGCGAAGAGGGTCTTCACCACCCAGGCCACGGCCATGGTCACCGCGGAGACGATGAGGTCGAGGCCGATGAGCCCGCGCATCACGGTGCTCTCTTCGCCCGCGAACGCGTCGATGAAGATCCGGTCGGGCTGCCGGAGCAGGTCGATGTTCATGAAGTCGCGCGCGTCCTCGGCGAGGAACCCCCAGGTCAGGTAGATCCCGCAGAACACGAGCGCGGTCCGGTTGAGGGCGTTGAGCAGGCTCTCGTGCGCCTCACCCGCCGCGCGGCGGGCCTGGGTCTCCATCAGGGCGCCGCGGAGGATGTAGAGCATGCCGATGGTCGTGACGAGCGAGGCCATCACGACCAGGGTGAACAGGAACATCACGACGACCAGCCGAGCCTGGTACCACTCGCCGTGCGAGATGGTCGCCGCGAGGAGCAGGAGCCCCCACCGGATGACACGGCCGAGGGAGAACCAGATGATCAGCGGTAAGGCACAGGCTCCGGCGATGCGCAGCGCGTGGAGCGGTAACGCGTACGGCGAGAGCAGCCACGCCGGCCTCCGGCGCACGGCGGGCTGGTCGGCGACGGCATGCGCGGATGTTCCGGACACCTGCCGCATACTATCGGGCGCCTCTGCCCGGCTGCGACCGCTTCCGGCGACCCGCCGATGATCCCCGCTCCGCACCGGTCGCGGTGGTCGACGGCCCGGCCGCGCATGACGATTTCCCTGGTCACCGAGGCGAAGACACGCTCGTCAAGCTGCACGACGGGCGAGCGCGTGACCGCGGTCCGGAATGACCGTGGCATGGTCACGGAGCCTGCCGTACCGCCGGGACGCACGTGCCCTCGGACCGGATCAGACCGCTGAGAAAACGCGCGTCCCATGGAACGCGCAGAACTCCACCCGGTCCGCGAGGAGCGGCTGAGACGGCCACCGGGGATGCCGTCCCGGCCGAACCGGCAGCGGCCGAACCGGCGGCGGCGGCCGAACCGGCGGCGGCCCAACGCGTACGGCTCGCTCTCGGCCTGGACCGGCCGCGTGCCTGCCCCGGGGAACGCCGAAGGCCGGCGCGCCCATGGGTGAACGCACCGGCCCGGCGTGCGTGCGGGGAAGGAAGGAGGTGTGTCAGAGGTCGATGGAGACCTGGGTCACCTCGCCGAGCTTGGCCTCCACCTCGACGTCGCGGGTGACGCCGCCCGCCGCGATGATGCGGACGGTCCACCGGCCGGGGGCGGCGAAGAAGCGGAACACCCCCTCATCGGAGACGACGACCTCGCCGGCGAACTCACCCGTGCGGTCGAGCAGGCGGGCGTACGCGGTGCCACCGGTGCCGGTGACCACGCCCTGGATGATGGCCTGGCTCGACAGATCGACCCCCACCGGAAGGGTCACGGTCTGCGCCGGAGCTCCGCATCCCTGACTCATCAGCGGGCCTCCCCAAGCTCGATCGGCACGCCCACGAGCGAGCCGTACTCGGTCCAGGAACCGTCGTAGTTCTTCACGTTCGGCAGGTCGAGGAGCTCGTGCAGCACGAACCAGGTGTGCGCCGAGCGCTCGCCGATCCGGCAGTACGCGATGGTGTCCTTGCTGAAGTCGACGCCGGCGTCGGAGTAGATCTTCCGCAGCTCCTCGTCCGACTTGAAGGTGCCGTCGTCGTTCACGGCCTTGGACCACGGGATGTTGCGGGCCGTGGGCACGTGGCCCGGGCGCTGCGCCTGCTCCTGCGGCAGGTGGGCCGGGGCGAGCAGCTTGCCGACGAACTCGTCGGGCGAGCGCACGTCGACCAGGTTCAGCTTGCCGATCGCGTTGATGACGTCGTCACGGAACGCGCGGATGGACAGGTCCTGGTCCTTGGCCTTGTAGTTGGTGCGCGGCCGCTGCGGCACCTCGGTGACCAGCTCGCGGGACTCCAGCTCCCACTTCTTCCGGCCGCCGTCGAGCAGCTTGACCTTCTCGTGGCCGTAGAGCTTGAAGTACCAGTACGCGTAGGCGGCGAACCAGTTGTTGTTGCCGCCGTAGAGGACCACGGTGTCGTCGTTGGCGATGCCGCGCTCCGACAGCAGGGCCTCGAAGCCGGCCTTGTCGATGAAGTCGCGGCGGACCGGGTCCTGCAGGTCCTTCTTCCAGTCGAGCTTGATGGCCCCGCGGATGTGGCCCTTGTCGTAAGCGGTCGTGTCCTCGTCGACCTCGACGATCACCACGCCGGGCGTGTCGAGGTTCGCTTCCACCCAGTCGGCATCCACCAGAACGGCAGAGCGGCTCATTGAACTCTCCCAGGTTGAAGACGGCGAATGATCAGGTACATCTGGCAGCCGAGACAGAGACCGAAGGCTGCGTTGAGGAAGGCGGCCAGCAATGCCGCTGCTGTCGCGCCGTAGGCCAGCGGGGTGATCCCTGTTGCGAACCCGATCAGACCTGCGATCGCGAACACCGACCCGACACCCTGAGCGAACCGTGGCGGTGCCGCGTCCTCGAGCTCGCTCGGCGGTCCGAGCCGCGGGCGCACGAGCCTCTTGTAGATCAGCCCGTACGGCGAGGCGTCGAAGATGCCGAGCACGAAGACCAGGGCCTGGAAGGCGAGCAGCCACGCGCTGCCCGTCACCAGGACGGCTGCGAGGACGAGGGTGGTGATAACCGCGCTGAAACGGGGGCCTCGAGGGTCGATCTGCATCGTGAGGATGCTCCTGAAGGTTGATCGGACGGCGGCGTGAACGTGAGCGTGAACGCGGACGCCGCAGGAATCACCCTCAGGCCAGGCGACAGAGCGCAGTGGCGACGCGGCAGTAGTCGACCGCGCGGCGCTTGGTGAGCAGCTCTGTCGTGGAAGTCATGACCATGACAGTACCTGTTGTCTCGTGTTCTGTCACACCTTGTCCGAATGCTGAGACGGCTCGTGAGACGTCTCCGCAGCTGGACGAGGTGCGTCATCGTCCACCACCGCCCCCAATGCCGCGATCACGTCGACCTTCCGAGGCCGGCCCGAGGCACGCTTGACAACATTCCCCGAACGGTCGAGCACAAGCACGGTCGGCGTGCGCATGATGCCGAGCCGCCGGACCAGGTCGAGCCGGGACTCGGCGTCGATCTCCACGTGCCGTACCCCGGGCACGATCCGGGCCACCTCGCCGAGGACCACCCGGGTGGCGCGGCACGGCTGGCAGAAGGCGGTGGAGAACTGCACGAGCGTGGCCCGCTCCCCCAGCTCGGCGCCGATGTCCTCGCTGGTCAGCACGGTCGCCCCGGCCGACGGCTCGCCGGGGGACCGCTCCTGCGGCGCCTGATCGGATGCCGGAGCGCTCACCGTGCGCATCCTCCCGTCCCGATGGCGCAGGAACAGGCCGATGACGACGCCGACGGCGAGCGTGACCGCGAGGACGATGACTCCCACCACATCGGTGAGGAACTCTACGCGGCCGGCGATTCATTCCTCCCGGCCGGGCCGGATTCGCGGGCCGAGGTCACCGCTTCCGGCCCTGCCGCGGTCGCCGGCCGGGTACGGTTCTCCTGCGGACGAACCCGGGCCGAGCCGGCCGCCGCACCGCATGACCGCGTGAGCATCGGCCGCGGAACGCGCGTCAGCCCGGGCCGGGCCGGTGCCGTACGGGCACGGTGACGAGCACGTCGCCGTCCGACCCGGTGAGCTCCAGCCGCTGGATGTAGGGGAGCTGCAGGCCGGTCCGCCCCTCGAAGACCACGTTGTCCTCGCGGTACAGCCCGGGCGCGACCGACCAGCTCCCCACGGGGGCGACCGTGCCGTCGGTGCCGATGGCGCGCAGGGTGCACAGCGTTCCGGCGGGCACGCCGGCGACCCGGGCGACGACCTCGGTCCCGCCTTCCCGCGGGATGAGCCGTACGGCGACGCGCATGTCGCCGTTCGCGCCGCGTGCCTCGGTGGCCATCGTGGTCCGCCCATCGCCGGGAGTGGACGCCCGGTCCAGAGCGATCTCGGGCCGGTCCGCCGCGCTGATGTCCGCGGTCTGCGCCGTGGACGTGTCCGCCGCGCTCTCGGCGGCGCCGTTCCGGGCGCCCTGGGCGACGGTGAGCCATGCCGTACCGGCGAGGGCGACCACGGAGACCGAGGCGGCGAGCGCGAGCAGCAGGCGCCGGCGGCGGCCGCGCCGCGCGGCCGTGGTGATCAGCCGGTCGAGCACGGCCCGGGGCGGCTCGCCCACCTGCTCGATGTCCCGCTCGGTCACCCGGGCGAGCAGGGGCGTCAGCCCGGAGAGCTCCTCGGCCTCGGCCCGGCAGGCGGCGCAGGCCTCGAGGTGGGCCCGGACCGCGGCCTCCTCGTCGGCGTCGAGCGCCCCGAGGACGTAGACGCCGAGCGACATCCTCGTCTCCTCGCACGTCATGGCGCCAGCCCCCGTTCCTCCAGGGCGAGCTTGAGCGCCCGGAGTGCGTAGTAGGTCCGTGATTTCACCGTGCCCGGCGGGATGCCGAGGGCCTCGGCCGCCTCCTTGACCGACTTCCCCCGGTAGTACACCTCCAGCAGCACGTCGCGGTGCTCCGGGCGCAGCGACGCGATCGCCTCGGCGATCTCCCAGGACTCGACCGCCCGCTCGAGCTCGTCGTCGGCGGGCACCCGGGCGAGCGCCTCGTCCCCGGTCTCCTGGGGTCGCGCCTGGCGCGCCCGGTGCTGGTCGACCACGAGGTTGCGGGCGACGGTGAACAGCCATGCCCGCACCGGGCGCCCCTCCAGGACGGCGGGGTGCCGCCACGCCCGCAGCAGCGTCTCCTGCACCACGTCCTCCGCCTTGCCCGGATCACCGGTGAGCCGCAGCGCGTAGCCGTACAACGGCCCCGCGTGGTGGGCGAAGAGCGCCCGCACGAGCTCCTCGCCGGTGCCCGCTCCCGTGCCCACACCCTTGTCACGTACGGCGGGGCCGGGCGGTTCGCCGGCCCGCCCCGGTTCAGCGGAATCGGACATCGGTCGCCGTCCCGGTCAGTGCGAGCCCATCGGAGGTCGACGTCACCCGGGTGACCTTGAGCCCCAGCGGGAGGTTCGGGATGGGGACGGTGAAGGTGAGGAGCCGTTCCGCGTTCGGTACCTGCATGCCGCCGCCGACGTTGACGCTGACCGGTGTGAGGCGGATCTCCCCCCGCCCCACGTGGATCTTCATCTCGGCGTCGACCGGGACCCGCTGCCCGAACGCGGTGACCCTTCCGGAGACCTTCACGGTGTCGCCGCCGGTGCCCGTCACCCGGATGCCGGGCGGCGCGAACTCGGCGATCGTCTTCATGGAGATCACCGCGGTGCCGGTGATCCGCTCGGCCCGGACATCGGCGTTCGCGCTGTCCTCGATCAGCTCGCCGAGCGGGGCGGTGACCCCCTCGAGGGTGGCGTCGATCCTCGACAGCGTGATCCCGGCCTTGGTCACCTCGCCGGCGCTCAGGGAGATCTCCTCGAGGCGCCCGGAGAGGGCCTGGGTGAGGAACGGAAAGCCCGTGATGTCCACGGAGACCGGGTCGGGGAGGTCGAAGACGGCCTGGACTCGCCGGGCGATCTCCCGCTCGGCGCCCACCACGGCGACCCGGTCGAGGCCTACGAGCAGGGCGGCGAGCACGAAGACCGACACGAGCAACTTGCGCATCCGAATCCTCCGGGAAGCACGCGTCGCCCCCACACTAGGGCCTCACCGGTCCGTTTCGTGCGCCAAGGGCGAGGGCACGCCCGGGCCGGCGCCGGTCCGCCGCCCACGCCGGTGTGCCGTGCCGCGCGGCCTCACCCGCCGGCGAAGGGCGGGAGGACCTCGACGACCGCGCCCTCCGGCAGGCGGATGGTGCCGGGGTCACGGGTGCCCGCGGGCGCCCCGTTCACGAGAAACGACGATCGCCGCAACACGCGCTCCAGCTCCGGATTGCCGGAGATCCGGCGGATCAGCTCCCCGAGGGTCTCGGCCTCGAAGGGCTCCTCGGCGACGCCGGCGGCGTCCTTCGCCGCGGCCCAGTAGCGGACCGTCCCGCTCGCCATTCGCCGGTCACCTCCCCCTTTGCCTTGACGATCACATTACGTGATCGCGTGAGCCATCCGCCTGTTACGAGCTCTTAACACGGAAGACCCACAGGTGAAGCGCAGATCCGCTGAGCTAACCTACGACAGAAGGGACCTGGGCAACGGCGCCCCCGGGTCCTTATGTGTTTGCGCCGGCGGTCGCAAGGCGGGCGCAGACGGAACGTTCGGATTCGAGGAGGCGCGCGTGAGCAACCTGCTCCTGCTGACCAACGCGCTCGAGCCCTCCACCGAGATACTCCCCGCACTCGGGCTGCTGCTCCACCCGGTGCGGGTGGCCCCGGCAGAGGCCAGCGCGCTCATCGACGCACCGCCCGCCGACGCGATCCTCGTCGATGCGCGCCGGGAGCTGATCCACGCCAAGAGCCTGTGCCGCCTGCTGCGGACCACCGGGCTCACCGCCCCGCTCATCGCCATCGTGACCGAGGGCGGCCTCGCCGCGATCAACGCCGAGTGGGGCGTGGACGACGTGGTCCTGGAGAGCGCCGGCCCGGCCGAGGTCGAGGCCCGGCTCCGGCTGGCCATCGGGAAGCTCTCCACCTCCGAGGCGGAGAAGGCTCCGGGGGAGATCCGCAGCGGGGACCTGAGCATCGACGAGGCCACGTACACCGCGCGGATCCGCGGCCGGGTGCTCGATCTCACGTTCAAGGAGTTCGAGCTGCTGAAGTACCTCGCCCAGCACCCGGGCCGGGTGTTCACCCGGGCCCAGCTCCTGCAGGAGGTCTGGGGGTACGACTACTTCGGCGGCACCCGGACCGTGGACGTGCACGTCCGGCGGCTGCGGGCCAAGCTGGGCAGCGAGTACGAGTCGCTGATCGGCACGGTGCGGAACGTCGGCTACCGGTTCGTCCCCGATCGGGGCGGGGACCAGCAGAACAAGGTCGCCCGGGAGAAGGCCCGGGAGGCCGCCCGGGAGAAGAATCCCGAGGAGCAGCACGCCTGACCGGCGGGCGCGCCCACGCCCGGCACCCGGCAGGCCGGGTGGCCCACCCGCGGGCGGACCACCCGGGAGCTGCGACCGGAGCGGCCGTGGGCGGAGGCCGCGTGCTCTTCCGCCCGGTGGATCACCGGATGAACCGGCGGATCACCGGATGAACGTGATGCGGTCCGTGGCCGGCGGGTCCACCGGGGAGTGGGCGCTGAGGTAGGCGACGAACGCGTCGATGTCGAGCGGCCCGCTCCACAGCTCCGTGCCCTCGGTGAACACGGTGAAGCCGTCGCCGCCGCCGATGAGGAAGTTGTTCGCCGCCACCCGGATCCGCTGGGTGTCGGTCACCGGGATGCCGTTGATCTTGATGTCGGAGACCCGGGAGCCGATGGGCTTGGTCAGGTCGGCCGTGTAGGTGAGCGAGGCCGACGGCTGCAGCACCCGGGTGTAGGACTCGGTCCACTGCTGCTCGAGCAGCCGGCGGAGCTGCTCCCCGGTGAGCGTGACCACCTGCACGAGGTTGTTGAACGGCTGGACCGTGAAGGCCTCGCCGTACGTCACGACCCCGTCGCCCTCGGACCCGCTGGCCGGGTAGGTGAGGTCGGCGCGGACACCGCCGGGGTTCATCAGCGCGATCTCGGCGCCGCCCTCCCGGGCCGCCTCGAGCTGGGCGTCGGCGATCAGGTTGCCGAGCGGGGACTCCCCGGCCCCGGACGGGTCGCGGGCGATGGTGGCGGTGATGTTCCCCACCGGCCGGTTGGCGACCACGGAGACCCGCTCCTTCCAGGTCTGCACGTACGCCTCGACCTCGGGGTCGGGGGTGATGGTGCGGGTCACCACGTGGTTGTCGGCGGACACGGACGAGCGGATGACGTCCCGCGTCTTGCGGTCGACGCGGAAGTCGATCTGGGTGATGATCCGCCCGAACGACGAGCCCTGGGTGTGGTACCGGTCCTGGCCCGCCGGGTCCTTGATCTTGCAGATGTAGGCCTGGTGGGAGTGGCCGGAGATGACGAGGTCGATCTCGGGGTCGAGGCCGGCCGCGATCCGCGAGCCGGGGCCGGGCACGACCGGGCAGGTGTCGGGGCTCTGCGGGGTGGCGACCTGGTCACCCTCGTGGACCAGGACCACCTGGGCCTTCACCCCCTTGGCGGCGAGCAGCCGCGACACCCGGTTCGCCGCCTCCACCTCGTCGGTGAACTCCAGCCCCTGGATCCCGGAGGAGGTGACGATGCTCGGCGTGGTCTGGGTGACGAGGCCGATGAAGCCGATCTTCACCCCGTTGACCTGCTTGATGACGTACGGCGGCAGGGCCTCGGCGCCGTTCTTCTCCCGGACCACGTTCGCGGCGAGGTAGTCGAAGCGGGCGCCCTTCCACTTGCCCGCGGGGGAGCACCCGTCGGTGGGGTGGCAGCCGCCGTCCATGATCCGCTTGAGCTCGGCGTACCCCTCGTCGAACTCGTGGTTGCCCGCCGCGGAGGTCGCCAGGCCGAGCTTGTCGAGCAGGGAGACGGTCGGCTCGTCGTGGTAGGCGGCGGAGATGAGCGGGGAGGCGCCGATGAGGTCACCGGCGGCGACGACGAGGGTGTTCCGGTCGCGGAGCCGCTTCAGGTGGGCGGCGAGGTAGGCGGCGCCCCCGGCGTCGACGGTCTGCCCGGTCTCGTCCACGATGCGGCCGCTCGAGCCGGTCGGGGGTTCGAGGTTCCCGTGCAGGTCGTTGATGGTGAGCAGGCGTACCGGCACGGAGTGGTCCGGTTTGGAGCCGCCGTTTCCGCGGCCCTTGGACGCGCTCTGCGGTGCGGGGTCGGCACCCGCGGGGAGCGCGGCGAGGGCGAGGACGCCCGCCACGGCGGTGCCGGCGACCGCCAGCCGGGTGAGAAAGGCTTTGGTCATGCCCCGAAGGTAAAACGGTGATCTAAGCAACGCATGACAAAAACGGTAACGTTTTTTCACCAAGAATCAGTCAGATCGTACGTGCCCCGCTGTGCGCCACGTGACGGGTCGATCGCCTAAGGTGCGAAACATGACGGTGCGCGTGGAGATCCGGGAGACTCCTGGCGATCAAGAGGCCGTGCTCGCCCTCGCCGAGGCCGCCGCGGAAGCGGACGGCGTGCGCCCTCTCAACGAGCAGACGCTGCTCGCCCTGCGGTACGGCGGGCCGTCCGGGGCCCGGTTCCTGCTCCTCTACGACGGTGATGAGCTGGCCGGGTTCGCGTACCTGGAGCCGTCCGATCCCCCGAGCGGGGAGCTCGTCGTCCACCCGGGCTTCCGCGGCCGCGGGCTCGGCGGCCGGCTGCTCGCGGCCGTCCTCGACACCGGCGGCAAGGGCGTGCGGCTGTGGGCGCACGGCGACCTTCCGGCGGCGGCACGGCTCGCCGCGGGCTTCGGCATGACCCGGGCGCGGGCGCTGTGGCGGATGCGCCGCCCGCTCACCACGCCGCTGCCCGCCCCAGAGCTCCCGGAGGGCGTACGGCTGCGCACCTTCGAGCCGGGGCGGGACGAGGAGGCGTGGCTGGCCCTGAACGCCCGGGCCTTCGCCGACCACCCCGAGCAGGGCTCCTGGACCTTGGAGGACCTCAAACGGCGGCAGCAGGAGCCCTGGTTCGACCCGGCCGGGTTCTTCCTCGCGGAGCGTGCGGGCACGCTCGTGGGCTTCCACTGGACCAAGGTCCACGCGCAGGCGGAAGGCGCAGACGGGCCGATCGGGGAGGTGTACGTGGTGGGGGTGGACCCGGAGGAGCGGGGAACCGGCCTCGGCCGGGCGCTCACCCTCGCCGGCCTGGCCCATCTGCGCTCGCGCGGCCTGGACCAGGTGATGCTCTACGTGGACGAGGCGAACACGGCGGCGGTCAGGCTCTACGAGTCGCTCGGGTTCACCAGGTGGACCGTGGACGTCATGTACCGGCGGTGAGTCACACGCGGAAGATCAGGTGCAGCAGGCCGTAGGAGAGGGCGGCGACGACGGCGGCGGCGGGGATCGTCAGGACCCAGGCGGTGACGATGTTGCCGGCGACGCCCCAGCGGACCGCCGACAGGCGCCGGGTCGCCCCCACCCCCATGATCGCGGTGGTGATGGTGTGGGTGGTGGAGATCGGGGCGCCGAACCCCATGGCCGCGCCGTACAGCACGGAGGCGGCCGCCATCTCGGCGGCGAAGCCGGCCGGGGCGTTCAGGTGGATGATGCGCCGGCCGAGCGTGCGCATGATGCGCCAGCCCCCGGCGTACGTGCCGAGCGAGATCGCCGCGGCCGCGATGGTGATCACCCACTCGGGGATCGGGTCGGTGGGCGCCACGTACCCCCCGACCACGAGGGCGAGGAAGATCACGCCCATCGTCTTCTGCGCGTCCTGCAGGCCGTGCCCGAGCGCCATCGCCGCGGCCGAGACGGTCTGGGCGTACCGGAAGCCCTTGCCGGTCCGGTGCGGGTTCGAGCGCCGGAAGATCCACAAGATCGCGATCATGATCAGCGCGCCCAGGGTGAAGCCGATCACGGGCGACAGGATCATGGGGATCACGACCTTCTCCACCACGCCGCTCCAGGAGACGCCGGCGCCGGCCGCGAGCGCCGAGCCGACCAGGCCGCCGATCAGGGCGTGGCTGCTGGAGGAGGGCAGGCCGAAGTACCAGGTGATGAGGTTCCACAGGATCGCACCGATCAGCGCCCCGCCCACGATGAGCAGGCCTTGCTGCCCGTCCGGCGGGGCGATGATGCCCTTGCCGACCGTCTGGGCGACCGAGGTGCCGAGGTGCGCCCCGATGAAGTTCATCACCGCTGCCATGATCAGCGCCGTACGCGGGGTGAGCGCGCGGGTCGAGACCGAGGTCGCGATCGCGTTGGCGGCGTCATGGAAACCGTTGGTGTAGTCGAAGATCAGGGCGATGACGATGACGCCGATGACGAGTGCGAGCTCCACTTAGCTTTCCTTGACAGCGATCGACTCGATCGTGTTCGCCACGTGCTCGAACGCGTCGGCGGCGAGCTCCAGCTGCTCGATCACCTCACGCATCTTCATGACCGTGAGCGCGTCGTACTCCCCGCTGAAGAGCTTCGCCAGCAGCCGGCGGTAGATCTGGTCCGCCTGGTTCTCGAGCCGGTTGATCTCGATCCAGTACCCGTTGAGGTGCTGCATCGAGCGCAGGCGCGGCATGGCGTCGGCGGTGAGCTCGGCGGCCCGCTCGAGCACCTCGACCTGCTGGATGACATCCCTGGGCAGCCGGTCGATCTGGTAGAGCACGATGAGGTCGGCCGCCGCCTCCATGAAGTCCATCACGTCGTCGAGGTTCGACGCGAGGCGGTAGATGTCCTCGCGGTCGAAGGGCGTGATGAAACTCTCATTGAGGCGATTCATGATCGCGTGGGTGTGCTCGTCACCCGCGTGCTCGCAGGCACGCATCTTCTCCGCCAGCGCCTCCCGGTCGGAGCCGTCGCTGATGATCTCGACGAGGACACGCGAGGCAGTGACGATGTTGTTGGCCGCGTGCGCGAACAAGTCGTAGTAGCTGTCCTCACGTGGTGTGAGACGCAGTCGCACGTTGTTCTCCAGGGTGCGGGGGACAGTCCGCAGAAAGGGTACGGGTAACCACCTGAATTACGAAGTTCAGCCCACGGCAACCCGCCTGTAACGGTCTTACCCGGACATGCCAGGCTGACGCGGCCCCCGTCATGATCGGTTCCACTCAGACCTTGGTCCGGTGAAAGTTCAGGTAGGACCGGCTCGGCGTCGGCCCGCGCTGCCCCTGGTAGCGCGAGCCGTACCTCGGTGAGCCGTACGGGTACTCGGCGGGCGAGCTGAGCCGGAACATGCAGAGCTGGCCGATCTTCATGCCCGGCCAGAGCTTGATCGGCAGCGTGGCCACGTTGGAGAGCTCCAACGTCACGTGCCCTTCGAAGCCGGGGTCGATGAAGCCGGCGGTGGAGTGCGTGAGCAGGCCGAGCCGGCCCAGGCTCGACTTGCCCTCGAGGCGCGCCGCCACGTCGTCGGGGAGGCTGATCACCTCGTATGTGCTCGCGAGCACGAACTCGCCGGGATGCAGGATGAAGGGTTCGTCACCGACCGGTTCCACCAGCCGGGTCAGATCGGGCTGCTCCACCGCCGGGTCGATGTGCGGGTACCGGTGGTTCTCGAAAACCCGGAAATACCGGTCGAGCCGCACGTCGATGCTCGACGGCTGCAACATCTCGGGGTCCCACGGGTCGATCTTGATCCGCCCCGATTCGATCTCGGCGCGCAGATCGCGGTCGGATAGGAGCACGAATGCAAGGCTAATCGGCCGCCCGCAATCCGCCCAGGGTGTCCCCCTGGGTGGCTTCTCCGCGGTGCCCGATAGTATGCGGGTTTCCCTCACGATTGCCCAAGTTTGGCGGTAGAACGGCCGATTGGCACGTACCGTGACATGCGGTGCCGGAACCCTCACCCGGCGTCCACCGGTCGCTGGGACGCGCTCGTCCGCCGCATTCCGCGATGACGACGTGCACCACGCGCCCGAGGTTTCCGCTACAGTATGGGGACGGAGCGACCTCACGGTCGCCCCACGCGGGTGTAGTTCAATGGCAGAACATCAGCTTCCCAAGCTGACAACGCGGGTTCGATTCCCGTCACCCGCTCCAGCCGAAGGCCCGGGCCGGGACTCCCGGCCCGGGCCTTGATCATTTCTACGTCCTTGCCCACGACCCGTGGAAGGTGCGCGGTGGTGTAGCGGGCCACCCCGCCGCACCGGTCGGCGGCGAGCGCAGGGCCTGACGATCGGCGGCCGCCCCCGGACCGATTCCCATCCGTCATTGACACCGCTGAGGGCGAAATTTACCGTGCTGGTGTTCGCATCTACGGAATCTGTTCATATATGTGACCAACCGGAGCCGTGATGTCGCACACCCCCCTGATCGGCCGACGACAGGTGCTGGCCGGTGCCGCCGGGATCCTGGGTCTCGCCCTCGCGTCACCCGCGCGCGCCGCCCACGTGCCTCCCTTCGGCCGGTACGGCTCGCCCCGCCACCGCCTGAACGACCGCACGCTGTACGTGGACAGCCAGGGCCGGGGTGACTACACCACCGTGCAGGCCGCCGTCGACGCGACCCCGGACTCGCCGGCCGAGGGCTGGACCTTGGTGATCGCCGCCGGGACCTACCGGGAGACCGTCCTCGTGCCGCAGGCCAAGACCGGACTGTGCTTCCTCGGCGCCACCGGCGACGCACGCGACGTGGTGATCGTCTACGACAACGCGGCCGGCACGCCCAAGCCGGACGGCGGCACGTACGGAACCAGTGGCAGTGCCACCGCCACGATCCAGGCCGACGGCTTCACCGCCGCCCATGTCACGTTCGCCAACGACTGGCTGCGGGCCGACCATCCGGAGATCACGGACACGCAGGCGGTGGCGGCGAAGGTCATGGGCGACCGCTCCTACTTCGAGCGGTGCCGCTTCCTCGGCCATCAGGACACGCTGTACGCCGACACCCGCAATGTGGCGACCTTCGCCCGGCAGTACTACCGCGAGTGCTACATCGAAGGGGACGTCGACTTCGTCTTCGGCCGCGCGACCGCCGTCTTCGAGCGATGCGAGCTGACCACCTTGGCGAGAGACGTGACGTTCCGTCCGTACGGCTTCGTGTTCGCACCGAGCACGGCCGCCGCCAACCCGCACGGCTTCCTGGCGGTGCACTGCGTGATAACGGGCCGGCGGCGGATGCGTCCTTCGGCCTGGCCCGGCCCTGGCGGCCCAGCAGCGACCCGACCGCCGTCCCGTCTCTGGTCGTACGCGAAACCTGGATGGGCCCGTCGATCGACGCCGCCACGCCGTACGTGGACATGAGCTCGGGGTATCACTGGCGGGACGCACGGTTCGGCGAGTTCCACAACAAGGGACCGGGCGCTGCGATCCCCGTGCCCGAGAACCGGCCGCAGCTCACCCCCCAACAGGCCGCGGAGCACACCCCCAGGAAGTACCTCGGCGACTGGCACCCCCGCCCGGCCCTGCTCCCCCGCCCACACTGACGCTCGCGACCAGGGCCGGGCCCTGCTCGAGCGCCTGGCCTGCTCCCCCGCCCGCACTGACCACTCGCGTCGGCGCTCCGGCGGGCGTCGACGTCGACGGTCACCGCCGGGAACGCCCCTCCGCCACCGGCCGGCCGTACGGCCGCGCCGCCGGTCGGTGCAAGATCACCTCGGCCGCCTGGGGCGGAGACCTGCGACTTCCGGTCCTGCTCCCGCCCAGGTCAGCGCCCGGCGGGCGCCCCGGACCGGCGCAGGCGCCCCAGGCCGGGCAGGAACCGGCCCACCCTGGCCGCGTACCGCGCGTACGCCTCGCCGTGCACCCGCAGCAGGTACGGCTCCTCGACCGCGCGCACCTGGACCTCGATCGACACCACGGTCAGCGCCAGGGCGGCGAGCGAGACGACGTTCGGCACCATGGCGGCCAGGCCCGCGGCGGTGATCATCATCGCGGTGAAGATCGGGTTGCGCACCATCGCGAACGCCCCGGTGGTCACCAGGTCGGTGCGCTCGGACTCGTCCACCCCGATCCGCCAGGACGCGCCCATGGACGCCTGCGCGGCCAGCACGGCGGCCGTGCCGAGCAGGGCGAGGATCAGGCCGGACACGCGGACGACCGGCACGTCCAGCGCGGGCACCGCGGCCAGGCCGGCCAGCTCGGCCACCGGGCCGGCCGCCACCGCGACCAGGGCAGCGATGAACAGCAGCCGCGCCCACCACTGCACGCTGCCCGGCCGCAGCCCGCCGCCGCGGAACCCGGTGTCGCCGGTCCGGCGCCACTGCACCCAGGTCCGCACGCCGAACGCGAGCGCCAGCGAGACCAGATAGACGGCCAGCGCGGTCAGCGCCATGAGGTCACCTCACCACGATCGAGCGGGACGCGGGTCATGAGCAGCACGCGCAGCCGGGCCCGCAGGCCGAGCACCCGGGCTCTCCGTCCGCCCGCCCGGACAGGGCCGCCGCGGGATGGAGCGGCGGCTGGCAGCACGCGTCGCCGCGCCAGGCCTCCAGGCCCTCCTTGACCGCCACGCCCGCGATGACCAGCGCCGCGACCGGGTCGGCCCACGCCCAGCCGAACAGGCTGTTCACCGCCAGCCCGGCCAGCAGCACGGCCGACAGGTACGTGCAGAGCAGGGTCTGCTTGGAGTCGGCGACGGCGCTCGCCGAGCCGAGCTCCCGGCCGGCCCGCCGCTGGGCGTACGACAGCACCGGCATGATCACCAGCGAGAGCGCCGCCAGGATCAGCCCCGGCGTGGAGTGCTCGGCCTCGCCGCCCCCGAGCAGCGCGGCCACCGAGTCCACGGACACGTACAGCGCGAGGGCGAAGAAGGACAGCGCGATCATCCGCAGCGCCCGCCGCTCCCGGCGCTCCACCACCTCCGGGTCGCGCGCGGAGAACTGCCAGGCCACCGCCGCGGCCGAGGCCACCTCGACCACCGAGTCCAGCCCGAACGCCACCAGCGCGCCGGAGGAGGCCACGGACCCGGCGGCGATCGCCACCACCGCCTCGATGACGTTGTAGGAGATGGTCGCCGCCACGAGCAGCCGCACCCGGCGCATCAGCACGGCCCGGCGCTCCGGCGACGGCCCCACGGTCAGCGCGGTCATCCGGCCGTCCCCTCCCCCACCGCCGGGGCCTCCGCGGGCCGGGAGCCCGCGCAGGCCGTGCCGTACGTGGGACACAGCGCCACCGCCTGGTCGGTCGCGGCGAGCAGGGCCTCGGCCGAGCGCAGCAGGTCGAGCAGCTCCGGGGTGGCGATGAAGTAGAAGGACTGCCGGCCCTCGGCCCGGTAGTCCACCAGCCGGCAGTCGCGCAGGCAGGCCAGGTGCTTGGAGACCGTGGACTGCGGCAGCGCCAGCTCGCGGGTGAGATCCACGACCCGGGCCTCGCCGCGCGCCAGCCGCTGCACGATCGACAGCCGCACCGGGTCGGCCAGCGACCGGAACAGCGCGGCGGCGGGTGCCAGCGCTTCCCGGGAGATCATTCCAGTCTCGGAATCAATCACCATATCGTGATGATATCTCGGATTCGTGTTCGAACAAGGCGCGGTCCGGGGCCGGGCTGGGTGAGCGGCCGCCGGGCAGAGCACGACCGCGGCCGGCTCCCGCCCCGGCCAGCCTTCGCCTTCCCGGATCGACGCCCGCCGGTACGGCCGGGCCGGTGATCCCGGCGCGTCCGCCCCGGTACGGCCGGCAGGGGGCGCCTCCGCCGCGCGCCGGCGGTCAGCCCAGGTCGGCGGGCATCGGCTCCTGCGGCGGGAGCAGCGTCCCCTGGTGAAAG
>Ga0207873_1002216_pt1 | contig 16595 bp, 14 predicted proteins | sample BGWIniCompost_FD_187373 | JGI IMG/M metagenome (GOLD analysis project Ga0207873, IMG submission 187373) | Cellulose adapted compost microbial communities from Newby Island Compost Facility, Milpitas, CA, USA - BGW Initial Compost (SPAdes)... ...
CCCCGACGCCAGCGGCACCTTCCCCGACCTCTCGCTGTCCACCACCATCGACCGCCCCGTCGACGAGCTCCAGGGCATCGTCGTCGACGCCGACGGAGGTCTGCCGTGACCGTGACCACGACGACGACCAACGGTGCCGCGCAGCGCCGGGCCGCGCTGGTCGCCGGCGGCCGCAGCCCCGCCGAGCTGCCCACCCGGCGCCGCTGGGGCCGGGTGGCGGCCGGGTCGTGCCTCGCCCTCCTCGGCGGGCTGCTGTTCGCCGTGCTCTACCTGTCCGCCGGCCGGCGGGTCGAGGTCCTCGTGGCCGCCGACGACATCGCCCCCTACGAGGTCATCGAGCGCAGCGACCTGCGCGTCGAGCGGGTGGCCGCCGACCCCGACGTCGCCACCATCGACGGTGCCGACATCGACGAGGTCGTCGGGCGGACCGCGGCGGCCTACCTGCCCGAGGGTGCGCTCATCGCGCCCGACCAGATCTACGCCGAGGACGCCCGCATCGTCGGCCCCGGCGAGGCCGAGGTCGGCGTCCTCCTGGCGCCGGGGCAGGCGCCGCGCGGGCTGCAGACCGGCGACGAGGTCATCGTCGGCGTCGCCCCGGCCCCCGGGTCCGGTGGGGAGCCGCTGCAGGTGCGGGGCTGGGTCGTCGACCTCGGCGAGCCCGACGACCGCACCGGCGAGCGGACCGCGTCGGTGGTCGTGCCCCGGGAGGCGGCGCTGACCGTCGGGACCGCGGGCGACCGCGTCTCGCTCATGGTCGTCCGGAGCGGGTGACGTGACGGCGATCGTGCTCGTCTCGGTCAAGGGGGCGCCGGGGGTCACCACGGCCGCCGCCGCCCTCGCCGCCGTGGCCTCGGGGGCCGGCACGCCCCCGCCGGAGGGGCCGGCCGCGGTGCTCGCCGAGCTCGACCCGTCGGGTGGGTCGGTGCAGGTGCTGACCGGCGCGCCCGCCCAGTGGGGCGCGATCGACGCCGCCGGACGGCTGCGACGCCAGGTCAGCGCGGCCGCCGTCCGCGACCACCTCGCCGACGTCCCGCCGGGCGTCGCCACGCTCACCGCGCCGCCCGCCGCCCACGTGGCCGGCTCGGTCATCGCCTCGGGCGGCGACCGGTGGCTGCCCTCGCTGCGGGCGGCGGCCCCCGAGGTCGTCGTCGACGCCGGCCGCTGGGACGCCACCCAGCCCACGGCCGGGCGGATCCAGGGCGCGGACGTCGTCGGGCTCGTGTGCCGCCCGACGGTGACCGGCGTCGAGTCGGCCCGGCTGGCCCTCGACCGCCTGCGGGCCGCGGTCCGCGCCCCGGTCGCCCTGGTCGTCGTGGGCCGCAGGCCCTACCCGACGGACGAGATCGCCGCGCACGTCGACGTCCCGGTGGCCGGGCCCCTCGCCTGGGACCCCCGCGCCGTCGCCGCCCTGTGGGCCACGGGCCTCACGCGCCGGTGGCGGCGCTCGTCGCTGGCCCGGTCGGCCGCGGCGACGCACGCCGCCCTGGCCTCGCTGGCCGGGCCGTCCGCGGCCCCGTCGCCGGCGTCCGACCGACCGGCGGCCGAGACCGCCGCACCCCCGACGGAGGTGGCCTCGTGATCGACCCCCGCGTCGAGCAGCTCCGCCGCATCGTCGTCGCCGAGGTGGGCGAGGAGACCGCCCGGCGGGCCCAGCTCGGCCTGCCGCCGCTCGACCCGGTCGACCGCCGGCAGATGGCCCGCTCGATCCTGCGGCGCGAGCTCGACGGCCAGTGGCGGGCCGCGCAGCAGCGGGGCGAGATGACGCTCACCCCCGAGGAGGAGGACCGCATCGTCGAGGAGGTCCTGGCCGGGCTGTTCTCGCAGCTGCCGGGGCTGGAGGCCTACCTCGCCCGCCAGGACGTGACCGACATCTTCGTCGTCGGCTGCGACAACGTCCGGCTGCGGACGCTGGACGGGCGGGAGCACAAGGTGCCGCCGGTCGCCGCCAGCGACGAGGAGCTCGTCGCCCAGATCCAGGCCCTCGCCCGCAAGGGCGGCCGCCTCGGCCTCGACGACGGCCCGACCGAGATCGAGAAGGAGTTCTCGCCGGCCCGGCCGATCCTCGACCTGCAGCTCTCCGACGGCTCGCGCCTGGCCGCCGTCGCCTGGGTGTCGGCCCGGCCCTACGTCTCGGTGCGGCGCCACGCCCTGGTCGACGCCACCCAGGACACGCTGGTGCACGAGTGGCACATGTACGACGAGGGCGTCGCCACGCTCCTGCGGGCCGCCATGCGGGCCCGGCTCAACATCCTCGTCGCCGGGGGCATGGGCCGGGGCAAGACGACGCTCATGCGGGCGCTGCTCCACGAGTGCCCGCCGGACGAGCGGATCGTCGTGCTCGAGCAGGAGCGCGAGCTGCAGCTGACCGCCGACCCCGAGCGCCACGACCACGTGCTCGAGCTGATCGAGCGGCCGCCGAACATGGAGGGCCAGGGCGCGGTCACACTCGCCGACCTCACCTGGGCGGTGAAGCGGCACGCCCCCGACCGCATCGTGATCGGCGAGGTCCGGGGCCCCGAGGTCATGTCGATGCTCGAGGCCGCCTGCGACGGCATCGCCGGCACGCTGTGCACGCTGCACGCCCGGTCGTCGCACCAGACCTTCGAGAAGCTGGTCAACTACGCCCGCCGGGACGGCGCCCGCTACGACCGGGAGGACGTCCTGCAGACGGCGGCCTACGCCCTCGACCTCGTCCTCTACCTCGACCGCGCCCGCGACGGCCGCCGGGTCCTGGCCGAGATCACCCAGGTGCTCGACTACGACCCGAGCGACCGCCGCATCGTCACCAACGACTGGTTCGTGCCCGGCCCGGACGGCGCCGCGGTGCCCAACCCCCGGGCGCCCATCCCCGTCGACGTGCTCGACCTGCTGGTCGAGCACGGCTACCAGCCCGAGCTGCACCGGGACGCGGTGGGGGCCTGGTGACCGCGCTGGCGCTGCTCTCCGGGATCGCGGTCGTCGCCGGCGTCGCGCTGGCGGTCGGCGGCGCGCGGCCCGTGCCGGTCGAGCCGACGGCCCGGCCCCGGCGGCGGTGGACGCCGCCCACGCCCGAGCGGGCCGCGGCCGTCGGCGGCGTGGCGCTGCTCACGCTGCTCGTCACCCGCTGGCCCGTGGCGGCGGTGGGCGCGGGCCTGGCCGTCGCCGCGCTCGGCAGCTCGCGCTCGGCGCTCGCCCGCCAGACCGCGGCCGCCGACATGGCGGAGGCGCTCACGACCTGGGCCGAGATGCTGCGGGACGCGACCGGCACGCCCCGCGGCATCGAGGGCGTCCTCGTGGCCACCGCGTCCGGCGCACCCGACCTCGTCCGCCCGGCCGCGCTGCGGGTCGCCCGCCGGCTCCCCTACGAGCCGCTCGACCCGGTGCTCGACGACCTGGCCGACGACCTCGCCCACCCGGTCGGCGACCTGGTCGTCACCGCGCTCCGGCTCGCCGCGCGGTCGGGCGGGCGGCAGATCCGGTCGGTCCTCGACGACCTGGCCGCCGTCGCCCGGGAGGAGGCCCGCATGCACCGCCGGATCGAGGTGGCCCGGGCTCGCCCGCGGTCCGACATGCGGTCGGTGCTGCTGCTGATGGTCGGCTTCGTCGCCCTCTTCGTCCTCGTCGCCCGCGACTACCTCGCGCCCTACGGCACCGTCGCCGGCCAGCTCGTCCTCACGGTCGTGCTCGGCATCTGGGCGGCCGGGGTGTGGGCGATGGGGCGGCTCGGGCGCATCCGCCCCGTCGAGCGGTTCCTGGTGAGGTCGGCGACGTGACCGTGGCGCTGCTCGCCGGCCTGGTCGTGGGTGCCGGCCTCTGGCTGGTCGCCTCCGGGCTGCGCCCGGCCCCGGAGCCCCTCGGCGACGCCCTGGCCCGCATCGCCCGCCCGCCGGCGACCCAGCGCGCGGACGACGGCCTCGACGAGCGCGACGCCCGGGTCGGCGCCTTCCTGCTCGAGCGGGTCCCACCGCTCGCCCGCCGCATCGAGGCGGTCCGCGCCGATCTGCGGGTCGTCGGCCGGCCGCCCGAGGAGCAGGCGATCCGCACGGCCGCCTGGGTGCTGCTGCCGCTCCTGCTCGGCCCGTGGGTGGCGCTCGTGGCCGCCGTGTGCGGGCTGCCGCTGCCGCCCACCGTCGCCGGGACGGCGGGCCTGGTCGCGTCGGCCCTCGGCATCGTCGTGCCCTTCGCCGCGCTGCGGTCCGAGGCCCGCGAGCGCCGGGCGGCCTTCGCCCACGCGCTGTCGGCCTGGTGCGACGTGGTCGTCATGACGCTGGCCGCCGGCCGGGGCGTCGAGCAGGCCATGGAGACCGCCGCGGGCTCGGGGGAGGGCTGGGCCTTCGCCGAGATCCGCGGCGCCCTCCACGGCGGTTACGTGCGGGGGGAGCCGCCCTGGGTGGCCCTCGGGCGCCTGGGCGACGATCTGGGCCTCCCCGACCTCACCGAGCTGGCGGGCACCATCGCCCTCGCCGGCGAGGAGGGGGCCGCGGTGCGGGCGACGGTCGCCGCCAAGGCCCGCACCATCCGCGAGCGCATCAGCACCGACACCGAGGTGGCCGCCGCCACCGCGACCGAGCGCATGAGCCTCCCGAGCGTCCTGCTCGTGCTCGGGTTCCTCGTCTTCCTCTGCTACCCGGCGATCGTCGCCGTCTTCGACTTCACGACCTGACCGATGTCCCGCCCACCGGAAAGGACCGGAACCGATGACCGAGACCATCCGCAGGCTGTCGGCCGCCGTCGTCACGGCGTGGCAGGAGCGTCGCACCGACGACGGCGGGCTCACGGACGAGGTGGCGATGATCGCCATCCTGGTCGGGATCGCCGTCGCCGTCGGCGGCATCCTGCTCGCCCTGCTGACCGGCGCCGCGTCGAGCCTGAGCTTCGACATCTGACGCCGGGCCCGTGGCGCCGGCGGGGCGGGCGCCTCGCCGGCGACCGCGGCGCGGTCGCCCCCAGCGTGGTGATCGTCCCGGTGCTCATGACCGTGCTGCTCACCGTCGTGCAGGTGGCGCTCTGGTTCTACGGACGGGCGCTGGCCACCTCCGCCGCGCAGCACGGGCTCGACGCCGCCCGGATCGCCGAGGGCTCGGCCGCCGACGGCGAGGCGACCATCGCCGCCTTCGTCGAGCAGACCGGCGGGCTGGCGCTCACCGAGGTCGACGTCGACCGCGGCGCCGAGACGGTGACCGTCAGGGTCGAGGGCGAGGTCGTGCAGGTGGTGCCGTTCATCGACGTGCCGGTCCGGGTCACGGTCCACGGACCGGTCGAGCGGGTGGTCGGGTGAGCCGCCGGTCCCCCGCCCGCCGGGCCGGCGACCGCGGCACGGCCACGGCCGAGCTGGTCGTCCTCATGGTCGTCTTCTTCACCTTCGTCGCCGCCATCGTCTTCGCCGGGCGGGTCACGGTCGGCGCCGCCCAGGTCGAGGCCGCGGCCCGGTCGGCGGCCCGGACGATCAGCATCGCCCGCGACCCCGAGGGGACGATCGACCGGGCGCGGGACCAGGCGGCGACCATCGCCGGCCTGGGGACCGCGGCGTGCTCCTCGATGCAGTTCACCCCGGTCATCGACCGGTCCGCCGACCCGGCCGAGGTGCGCGTCGAGGTGGCCTGCACCGTCGACCTCTCCGAGATCACCCTGATCGCCGTGCCCGGGTCGTTCACCGTCGACGCCACCGCCGTCGAGGTGATCGACCGCCACCGGGAGGGGTCGTGAGCCGGGCCGGCCGGGACGACCGGGGCTACGCCTCCGCCTGGACCATCGCGGTCGCGACCGCGTGCTGGGCCCTCGTCGGCCTGGTGGTGGACGGCGGCCGGGCGCTGCGGGAGCGCAGCGACGCCTTCGGGGCGGCGGCCGCCGCCGCCCGGGCCGGTGTCCAGGAGATCGACGAGGTGGCGGCGGTGCAGGGGGAGGTGCGCCTGGACGAGGCGCGGGCCGTCGCCGCCGCCGAGGCCCTGCTGGCCCGGCGCGGCTACGAGGGCGAGGTGACCGTCGACGGCCTCGAGGTGACGGTCGTGGTGGAGGGCGAGACCGACCTGAGGATCCTCGCCGCGCCCGACGTCGTCACCTACCGGGTGGCCGCCTCCGCGCGAGCGGTCCGCGGGAACGACATCTCGTGAGCATGGAGGCTCCCGTCCCCGCTCCCGCACCGGTCGGGCGCTCCCGGGCCCGGCTCCGGGCCGGGGGCGCGCTGGTCGCCCTCGTCGCCCTGCTCGGCGGCGTGCCGGCGGTGCTCGTCCGCCTGGGCACGTGGCCGATCACCGGCGTGCCCACCGCCGACCAGCTCCGCGACCTGCCCTCGACGATGCTCACCGACGGCGCCGTCCTCGGCCTCGTCACCGTGCTGCTGTGGGCGCTGTGGGCGGTCTTCGCGCTGAGCGTCGTGGTCGAGGTGGCCGCCCAGCTCCGCCGCCGCCGGCGCCGCCGGCGTGCGGGCGAGGTCCCGCCGGCGGCCGACGGTGACCGGCCCCGCCGGCTCGGCGGTCCCGTCCAGGGGCTCGCCCGCTACCTCGTCGGGTCGCTGATGATGAGCGCCGCGCCCGTCCTCACCTTGGGGCGGGCGCTCCCGGCCGGCGCGGCGACGCCCGCGACGACGGCGGTCGAGGTCGAGGCGCCGGCCGAGGCCGCCGCGGTGGTCGAGGTGGTCGACGTGGTCGACGACACCGGCCCCGACCGGCCCGCCGCGCCGGAGGTCGTCATCGTCGAGCGGGGCGACACGGCCTGGTCGCTCGCCGAGCGGCACCTGGGCGACGGCGCCCGCTGGCGGGAGATCTGGGAGGCCAACCGCGACCGCGCCCAGCCCGACGGCCGCACGTGGGCCGACCCCGGCGAGGACGTCCGCCCGGGGTGGGTCCTGCACCTCCCCACCGGTGGCGCCGGCGCGGCGGAGCCCGCCCTGCCGGCGGCGGCCGACCCGGCGCCCGCCGAGGCCGGCCCGCCGCAGGCGCTCGCCGGACGGCCGGGGGCCGTGCCGTCCGAGGTCGTGGTCCAGCCCGGTGACAACTTCTGGGACCTGGCCGAGGGCCAGCTGGCGGCGGCCTGGGGCCGGGCGCCGGCGGACGGCGAGGTCGTCGACCACTGGCAGGCGCTCATCGAGGCCAACCGGGACGCGCTCGTCCGCCCCGGCGACCCCGACCTCATCCACCCCGGCCAGGTGTTCCGGGTCCCGACGCCGCCGCCCGACCCCGTCGCCTCCCAGGCGCTCGCCGGCGCCGCGGCGGGCGAGCCCACGCCGGCCCCCGACGCGCCCGACTGCGACCCCGCCGACGTCGGCGAGGCGCCGGCCACGCCACCGGTCGCCCCCGAGGACGACGAGGCGGGGCCGGCGGACGACGAGCCGGCGCCGGCGGAGGACGAGCCGGCGGAGGACGACGCCGAGACCGGCGGCGTGCTCGGGCCCGGCCCTGCCGGCCCGGACGGCACACCCGACGGGCCGGGCGGCGGCCCGGCGCCGGGCGGCCCCACGCCCGGCGGCCTCGACGACCGGGCGGACGGCACGCCCGACGAGACGGCCGCCGAGCCCGACCCGGACGAGGCGGGCGACCGGCCGGACCGGCGCCTGCCGGTCGGGCTCGTCGGCGGCGGCCTGGCGCTGGCCGGCGCGCTCCTGCTGCTGGAGCGGCGGCGCCGGGCCCAGCAGCGCCACCGCCGGCGGGGCCACGTGCCGCCCCCGCCCGCCCCGGCCGAGCGCACCGCCGAGCAGCAGCTGCGCTGGGGCGCCGACATGCCCGGCGCCCGCCTCCTCGACGCGGCCCTGCGAGCGGCGGCGGCCGGGGCCGGGGCCACCGGCCTGCCCCGCCTGGCCTGGGCCGAGGCCGGCGGCACCGAGGTCGTGCTGGTCCTCGACGAGCCGGCGCCGCCCCCGCCGGGGTTCGCCGCCGTCGACCCCGAGCGCTGGGTCACGACCGCGTCCGCCGACGACCTCGCCGCGGCCGGCGCCACCGCCGCGGCGCCCCTGCCGGCCCTCGTGCCCCTGGGCGCGACCGACCTCGGCACCGAGCTGCTCGTCGACCTCGAGACCTCGGGCGTCGTCACCGTCGCCGGGTCGCCGGACGACGTCACCGGCCTGCTCCGGGCGCTCGTCGTCTCGCTGTCCACGGCGCCGTGGGGCGACCAGCCCCGCGTCGTCACCGTCGGCCTCGAACCGGACCTCGAGCGGCTGCCCGGGGTCGAGGGGGCCGCGTCGCTCGCCGACGCGCTGGGCGTCGCCGAGGCGCACGCCGCGGCGACCGAGGGCGCGCTGCGCTCGCTCCGGTGCCCGTCGCTGGCCCAGGCCCGGGCCGTCGGCGCGACGCCCGAGGCGTGGGACCCGGTCGTCGTCGTGTCCGCGCTGCCGCCCGCCGGCGAGCTGGAGCACCGGCGCCTCCGCGACCTCGCCCGCCGTCCCGACGTGGCCGTCGGCCTCGTCGTGCCGTCCCCGACCGCCGGCGACCTGCCCGGTCGGGGGCTGGTGATCGGCGACCACGGCTGGCTGCTGGTCGAGGGCGTCGCCGAGCCCGTCCGGCCCCGCCACCTGGGACCGGGCGAGGCGGCGGCGCTCGTCGAGCTGCTGGCGGCGGCCGAGCAGCGACGGGACGTGCCGGCCGACCCCACGGTCGTCGAGCTGTCGCCGCGGCGGCCCGTCGCCCCGCCGCCGCCCCCCGAGGCCCCGGCGCCGGCCGGGGGCACGGACGCGCCCGCGGCGCCGGAGCCGGCCCCGGCGACCGAGCCGGAGCCCGAGACCGGCTCGCCGCCCGGCGCGGTCCCGCCCGCCGCCGGGTCGCCCGCCCCGGCGGGCTCCGCCGACCCCCGCGCCGCGGCCTCGCCGACCCGGTCGCGGCTGGCCGAGCTCATGGCCGAGGTCGAGGTCCTCGTCCGGGTGCTCGGCGAGGTCTCGGCCGTGCGGCTCACCGGCCCGACGGGCGAGGGCGAGCCGCTGGTGCCCACGCGCCAGCGGGCGCTCGAGGCCGTCACCTACCTGGCCCTGCGGGAGTCGGCGGTCGACCGCGAGGACCTGGAGATCAGCCTGTTCCCCGACGGCGCCAACGCGGCCAAGACCATCTACAACACCGTGTCGGCCGCCCGGCGGATGCTGGGCGACGAGCTGTTCCCGCCGCCGGAGGGCGGGCGGTACGAGCTGTCCCCCGCCGTCGTCACCGACTACGGGATCTTCTGCGAGCTGGTGGCCGAGGCCGACGAGACCGAGGACCCCCTCGAGGCCGCCGAGCTGCTGCACGAGGCGCTGACGCTGGTGCGGGGCGAGCCGTTCACCGGCGTGGGCCGCAGCTACGCCTGGGTGGGGCCCCACCGGGGGATGATCGTCGCCCAGGTCGTCGACGCCGCCGAGGAGCTGGCCGAGGTGCGACTGGCCAGCGGCGACTGGCGGGCCGCGGAGTGGGCGGCGCGGCAGGGGCTGCGGGCCTTCCCGAGCGACGAGCGCATGTACCGGCTGCTCATGCGCACCGCCCGCGCCGCCGGCAACATCCCCGGCGTCCACCGGGTGTTCCGGGAGCTCTGCGACGTCCTCGCCGACCCCGAGCTCGGCGTCGAGCCCGAGGACACGGTGCACCCCGAGACCATCGAGCTGCTGGAGGAGCTGACCGGCAGCCGGCCCCGCGAGGGCCGCCTCGGCGCCTGACCGCGCGCTCCCCGGCTCCGGACCCCGCATCCCCGGGGCGTGAAGCTGCGCAACCGCCCGCCCCGGCCGGAACCGGGCGAGGTCCAGGGCACCTGGACGCTCGGCCCGGACGTCGAGCTCTACGAGCCCGAGGACGAGGTCGAGCCGTACCGGATCCGTCCCGCCCACCCGATGGCGCACACCCTGGCCCGCGTCGGTCTCTGGGGCGCCGTCGTCGTCGGCTGCCTCGGCGGCCTCGTCGGCCTGGCGTCGCCGGGCGCCGGCTCGCAGGAGGACCGCGGGGGTGCGGCGCCGGTGGCGACCACCGAGGTCCCCGGCGCGGTCGCCGCCGTGGCGGAGCGGGCCGTCACGGCCTGGCTGACCGCCGACGACCGCGACGAGCTGGCCGCCCTGTTCGTCGAGGCGCCGCCGACCGTCGCCGGCGACCCCGTCGTGGTCGAGCGGGCCGACGCCGTCGCCGGCGCGGCCACGAGCGACGGCACGTGGTCGGTGACCGTGGCGGTCGACGTCGTCGTCCCGCCGGCGGGCGACGACGAAGACGAGGACGAGCCCGTCGAGACCACCTGGTACGCGGCGGTGACGGTCGTCGGCGACGAGTCGGAGGGCCTGCAGGTGCTGGCCACGCCGGCGCTCGTGCCCGCCCCGCCCGAGGTCGAGGGGTGGCGCAGCCGGCCCCGCGGGGCCCGGCGCCTCGAGGACGAGGACCCGCTGGCGGTCACCGTCACGGGCTTCCTCGAGGCGCTGGTCGTCGGCCAGGGCGACCCGGCGCCCTACCTCGCGCCCGGCGTCGAGGTGGCCCCGGTGCGGCCGGCGCCGTTCACCGACCTCGAGGTCGAGGACGTCCGGGCCCTCCGCTCGGAGGAGGGCGAGGCCCGGGTGTGGGTCGAGGCGACCGGCACGGCCGGCCCGGCCTCGTACGCCGTCAGCTACCAGATCGACCTGGTGCGCCGCGACGGGCGCTGGCAGGTGGCGGCCGTGGCCGGGGCGCCCGCCGCCACCCGCACGGGCACCGGCCGGGGGCCGGATGCCGGCTCCGAGGACGGCGGCGCGGACGGCGCCGAGCGCGAGGGCGCCGACGACGGGGAGGGCACGACCCGGCCGATCCCGGTCGACGACCCGACGGCCGGGCCCGACGACGCCCCGACGACGATCCCGATCCCGGACGACGAGACGGCCACGACCCTCGACGACGAGGCGATGCGCGGCGAGGGGCTGGCCGACGACGGGGGGTGAGCGGCACATGACGGCTCCGCGACAACTCGGCCGGGCGCGCGCTTCCGGGCCCCGCCCGACGCATCGCCCGGCCGATCGAGCGATCCGAAGCACCGGGGCACGAGAGGAGATCGGCCGGTGATCGACATCGTGGACAACCTCATCGGCGAGGCCGAGAACCTGCTCATCGGCGCCGTCGCCGTCATGGCCATCTGGTTCGTGGTCTGGACCTGGGTCCGCACCCGCTCGCTGGTGCCGGTCATCAGCGCCCTCCTCGTGGGAGCGCTGATCACCTGGGGCGTCTCCAACTACGCGGACCTCGAGGGCTACGTCGAGGACGACGTGGAGCAGCTCGATGAGTGAGCCGGGCGAGGCGCAGGAGATCGTCTGCGCCGTCTACACCCACGCCCGCCGGCACCCGATGGTCCTCGGGCAGATCGGCGGCTGGACGCCGCCCTTCCAGCTCACCCTCCCCCAGGTCGGGGTCGTCGTCGCCACGGTCCTCCTCGAGGCCCGGACCTGGCGGTTCTGGGGGCCGTGGCTCCCCGGCTGGCTGGCGCTCGTCGTCGCCATCGGCCTCCCCTGCGGGCTCGCCTGGTTCGTGCGCTGGGCCCACTTCGAGGGTCGCACGCTCGTGCGCACCACGCTCGGCTGGGTCACCTACCTCTACACGCCGCGGGACGGCGTCGTGAACGGCCGCCCCCACCGGCCGGAGCGCACCTGGTGGCCGGGCCGGATGCCGGTCCTCGTGGCCCCGGGGGACGACCGGTGAAGCCCCCGGCCCGGGCCATCGTCGGCCACCTGGTGTGGGGCACCGACGGGGGCGTGTGGGCCGTGTGGAGCGTGCGGCCCTTCCCCCACGCCCACACCTCCCCCGCCGACAAGCTGGCCGTGCACAGCCGCCTGCGCAGCCTGCTGGTCAGCCTCCCGACCGAGTCGCTGCTGCTGTCGGTCTGCGAGCGGGTCGACCCCGGCGAGATCGTCGAGCGCATGGTCGAGGGCGTCGACCTCGACCGCCACCCGACGTGGGCCGAGGTCTGCGCCGCCACCGGCGAGTGGATGGAGGAGCTGCCGCTGCGGCGCCGCCGCTTCTACGTCGCCGCCCTGCTGCCGAACGAGCGGCGCCCGGTGCGCGAGGTGCTGCGGGACGCGGCGGCCGACGTCACCTCGGCGTTCGGGATCCCGACGACCCGGATCCGCCCCGCCGAGCTGGCCCTGCGCCGGCGGCAGGCCCGCGAGCTGGAGGTCCGCCTGGGACAACGGGTCGAGCTGCGGCCGGTGACGGCCGGCGAGCTGTGCTGGCTCTACGCCCGGGCGCTGCGCCGCGGCGGCGACGAGCCGGCCTACGACACCCGCTGGGAGCCGCCCGAGGCACCGGCGGGCACCGGGCCCGGGCGCGACCGCCCCCAGGGCGTGCTCGCCCACCTGACCGACGCGGTCGTGAAGGAGGGCGGCTACCCCGACGACCCCGGCCGGCCCCACCACCGGCGCTACGTCCGGATCGACGGCAACGGCCAGACCACCTACCAGACCGTGCTCGCCATGGCCGACATGCCGCACCACTTCGTCTACCCGGGCGGGGCCGGCGAGTGGCTGTTCCACGCCGACCAGGTCGGCTTCCCGGTCGACTGGGCGGTGCGGGTGCGGTCGGTCGACAACCAGACCGCCCAGTCCAAGGTGCGGCGCAAGCACCGCGACCTGGTCGGCCAGATCGACGAGTACGACGGCGAGCTCACCGGGGCCCCGCCGCAGCTGGCCGCCGCCATCCAGGCCATCGACGAGGAGCGGACCGCCCTCGGCGCCAACCCCGCCGAGCCCGAGCTGCAGGTGGCGATCCTCCTGTCGCTGGCCTCCGACGACCTCGAGGACCTCGAGGACCAGGCGGCGGCGCTCGGCGCGCTGTTCAAGCCCCACGAGTACGGCCTCGGGCGGCCCACCGGCGGCCAGGTGGCGCTCCTGCGGTCGATGCTGCCGGGCACCCGGGCGGCGCCGGTGTGCAACGACTACACGCAGTTCATGCTGGCCCGCGACCTGGCGGCGGGCAGCCCGTTCTGCGGCAGCGACGTCGGCGACCCCACCGGGCTGCTGCTCGGCCTGTCGCTCGACGGCGGCAACGGCACGCCCGTCCTCTTCGACCCCGCCTTCGGGCCCCAGGCCAACGCCAGCCCGTCGCTGGCGGCGGTCGGGCGGCTGGGCTCGGGCAAGTCCTTCCTGCTCAAGCGGCTCTGCTGGGACACCGTCGCCCGGGGCGGCCAGGTCGTGACCATCGACCGGACCCGCAGCGGCGAGTACGCCCGGTTCGCGGCGGCGGTCCCCGGCCGGGTGCAGGTCGTGCGCGTCGAGGCCGGCGCCGACGTGCGGCTGGACCCGTTCCGCACGTTCGAGGTCGACGAGGCCCGCACGGTGGCGCTGGGCGTGCTGTCGCTGCTCGCCGGGTGCTCGCCGCACTCGGACGAGGGCGCCGCCCTCGCCGAGGCGGTCGACCGCGTCGCCGAGCAGCCGTCGCCGACGCTGGGCGCCGTGCTCGACGAGCTGGCCCGCATGGGGGACGACCGCTCGCAGCCCGACCCGGCGGCCCGGGCGCTGGTGCGGCGCCTGGCCCACCACCGGCGGTCGCCGGCCGGCCAGATCGCCTTCGGCGAGGGCGACACCGTGTCGCTCGACGCCGACTTCATCGTCTTCTGGCTGCCGAACCTGGCGCTGCCCGACCGCGAGACCCTGCTCAGCGACCAGGCCATGCGCCTGATGCTGCCGGAGCAGATCCTCGGCCAGGCCCTGCTCTACCTCGTCGCGGCGGTGGGCCGGCACGTCGTCTTCCGCGACCCGACCCGCTTCGCCGCCGCCCTCTACGACGAGGCGTGGGCGCTGCTCGCCTCGCCGCACGGCCAGAACCTGCTGATCGAGGGGGTGCGGGACGGCCGCAAGCACAACGGGGCGATCTGGATGGCCAGCCAGCACCCGAACGACTTCGCCATCGAGGAGCTGGAGGACCTCCTCGGGTCGCGGTTCGTGTTCCGCCAGGCCCGCCGGGCCATCCCCGCGGCCCTGCGGTTCCTCGGCGTGGCCGAGAGCGTCGACGCCGCGTCGACGCTGGAGCACGGCCTCGACAACGGCGTCTGCTTCTACCGGGACGTCCGCGACCGGGTCGGGCTGGTGCAGGTCCTGCCGCCCATCGTCCCCGACCTCGGCGACGCGTTCGACACCTCCCCGCGGGCGTCGGCCGGCCTCCCGGCCGCCGGCGCCGGCGAACCGGAGGCCGACGCGGGCGAGCCGGAGGCCGGCGAGCCCGATCTCCCGGAGGTCGAGCCCGGCCTCGCCGAGCCCGCCTCGGCCGGCGACGAGGCGGCGCCCCTCCGTCCCGAGGTCGTCGCCCCCTACGAACCGACCGAGCGCCCGTGCCGGGCCCCCGACCTCGACGCCGTGCGCACCGCCCGGCGCGCCGCCCGAGCCCGCCGGCGGACACCGCTGGCCCGGGCGCTCGCCGGCGAGGAGCCGGAGGGATGACTGGCCGCGCCCGCCCCGTCGCCCGGGGCCGCCCCGGGCGGGTGGCGCTCGCCGTCCTGCTGACGGCCCTCGCCGTCGGCGGCGTCTGGGCGATGGTCGCCCTCCCGGCGGAGGCGAGGCCCTCGCAACCGGATCAGACGCCGACGCCGACACCCGCGCCACCACCGCCGCAGGCCACCACGACGACGGCACCGACGACGCCCCCCACGCCGTCGCCGCAACCCGGACCCTCACCCGAGCCTCCGCCCGCGACGGACGGGCACCAGGTCGACTGCCCCAACGAGGGGCCCCTCGCCGAGCTCGCCGCCGTGCTCGACGAGCTCCCGCTGGTCGACCTGAGCAGGTGGGCGGTGGGCGGCACCCACCGTCGGACCTGGAACCCCCCTGCCGACCTGCCGGACGACGTCCGGGAGTGGCTCAGCGAGGAGATCCTCACCCACAAGGAGTGCTCGCTCATCGACGCGACGGTGCTGCCGCGCTGCGACGGGAGCTCCGACGACGGCGGCAGCGTGCTGATGCCCGGGACGTGCGTCGGCGCGTTCCCCACCACGAGCTACGACCTGACGTTCGAGCGGTCGCCGTGGTTCAGCGTCGACAAGCTCGACGACCTGCTCGGCTACGTCATGGTCTTCCTGTTCGACATCGCGACGCTGATCATCGGCGCCGCGATCTGGCTGATCGGCTACGCGCTGAACTGGCGGCTGGCGGGCGGCCTCGAGCTGCCGGCCAAGCTGGCCCACACCTTCCAGCTCCAGGTCGTCGAGCCGCTGCAGCTCGAACGGATCGCCTGGCTGGTGCTGGCGGGCTGGGTCGCCTTCGCGGTGCTCCGCGGGAAGACCGCCCACGGCGCCAGCGAGTTCCTCCTCTCGGTGGTGCTGGCCATGCTCGCCGTCGTCGTCGTCAACGACATCACGACCGAGGAGAGCTCGTACATCGTCGACACGGTCGACACCATGGACCACCTCACGGCCGGCGTCCTGCTGGCGGGCACCGGCAACGACCCGCGGTGGGACGACGACGAGCCCCCGAGCGTGGAGGACGCGGTCGGGCCCCTGCAGCGCGACCTCCACATCGCCTTCGTCGACTCGGCCTACGACCAGCTCAACTGGGGCCGGCGCGTCGGGCTGTCGGGCGAGGACGGGCGCTGCGGGGAGGACGGGGCCGACTGCGCCCCCGACGCGTGCATCGCGGCCAAGGAGCACATCCTCCGGATCCAGGACCCGAACCCGCAGTGGGCCGCACGGCACATGGAGCGGGCCGGGTGCAGCGAGCTCGCCTCCTTCAACCGGCAGGCCTCGGCGGAGCGGACCGTCGCCGCCGGGCTCAACCTCGTGGGCGCGCTCGTCCTCGTCGCCCTCTTCGGCCTCCTCGCCCTGACGCTGCTCATCGCGAAGTTCACGCTCACGCTGATCTTCGCCGCGACGCCGTTCGCCGCGGTCGCCGCGGTGTTCCCGGGGGCGGCCCGGCGGTGCGCCTGGGTGTGGCTCGGCGCCCTGCTGCAGGTCTTCGTGGTGGTGGTCGGCACCGCGGCCCTCCTCACTCTGCTCGTGGTCTCGGTCGACACCACGCTCGGCGCGCTCATGGGCGTGAACCTCTTCCAGCGCTGGGTGCTGGTGCTCGTCGTGCTGCTCACGATGTTCGTGCTCCGCCGGCGCCTGCTGGCGGCCAGCAGGACGCTGGCCGGCAAGTTCGCCGACAGCCTGACCCGGCTCTCCCCCCACAACGCCGGCTACCAGGGTGGGCCGGTCGGCGCCAACCTGACCGGCGCCGAGGACTTCGCCGCCCGCAGCTACCTGACCCGGCGCATCGAGCGACGGGTCGCCCGCCGGTCGCTCCGCAACCTCGAGATCATGGAGCGCACCCGGGAGCGGGGCAACATCAACTACGAGTACGTGATCTCCGGGAGGTCGGGCTCGTCCGGTACCCGGGCGCCCACGGGCGTCGGCGGCGCCGGCGGCCGGCCGACGGCCCTCCCTGGCGGCGGGCCCAGGGCGCTCCCGAGGGGCGGTGCCAGCACGCGTGCGAGCGGAGGTGCCGCCGCGGTCGCCGGCGGCGCAACCGGTCGCACCGGCCGGGCGACGACCGGCGCGAGCACCACCACGACCAGATCGGGTCGTGGCACCCGGACCGGGACCCGCACCGGCACCGGACCCGCCACGACCGGCACCGGCGCCACCCCCACCGTGCCCCCGCTGCGCCCCGCAGCACCCGCGGCCGCCCGACAGACCGGCACCGGCCCCGCCGCGCCCACACCACCGCAGCCCGGCAGCGGCGCACCGGCTGGTGGCGGACC
>Ga0207873_1002220_pt1 | contig 16583 bp, 17 predicted proteins | sample BGWIniCompost_FD_187373 | JGI IMG/M metagenome (GOLD analysis project Ga0207873, IMG submission 187373) | Cellulose adapted compost microbial communities from Newby Island Compost Facility, Milpitas, CA, USA - BGW Initial Compost (SPAdes)... ...
ATATTTAGAAAAAAGTAATTTTTCTTACCCCGGCCTAAGCCTTCCAAGCAATTCATACTATATTTGTTGGAATTTTTCTCAAAAACCTGTCAACTATGAAAAAACTGTTTGCAATCCTATTAGTCGCTTCGTTCGCATCGGCTGTCATCGCATGCGGTGGCGGATCGAAGAAGGAAGCTGAAACTACCGAAGAACCGGCACAAGAAGAAACGGTTCAGCCTATGGAGGAAGAAGCTCCGGCAATGGACACCACATCGGTTGAAACTGATACGACAGCTGCTCCGTAACCGGAACACAGAACGTGAAAATTTAAAAAAGGGCTTAACAGCCCTTTTTTTATGACAGAAACGACCCTACGCAAAATCATCGACAACCACGTTCCGCCAACAGCGGCATCATACGCCTTCCAACTGTGGAAGGAAACTCCCTTTGTCCTGAAAATTACACGCAGCCGTTCAAGCAAGGTTGGCGACTTCACCGGGTGTCGACATCACACCACACATCGGATTACCATCAACCATGATCTGAACCCCTATTTGTTTCTGATCACTTACTTACACGAAGTTGCACACCTTCGAACCTTCCTTCACTACGGCACTCGCGCAGAACCTCACGGTGAAGAGTGGAAGAGAATCTTCAGAAATCTTCTCTCACCGGTGCTTAATGATCAAGTCTTCCCTCCCCGGATACTGCATCGGCTTACGCTTCACATGGCAAATCCGAAAGCAAGCTCCTTCGCCGATCGTGAACTCACCATCGCACTGCGTGAATATGATCCAGGCGCGACTCACCATACAACCGTAGCCGACCTCCCGGAAGGATCCGTGTTTAAACTTCAAGGCAAATACTTTCGCAAAGGCAAACTAAGAAGGACACGAGTCTTGTGTCGAGAGGTACGAACGAGGCGGCAGTACCTCGTTCCAGCGGAAGCGTTGGTGACGGAAGCGCAGCTTTCTTTGTTGTGCTGAAGTGTTGATGTATTGATGTGTTGATGTTTTCTAAATCGCCGCTTGAGTGCCAATAGGGTATTTTCTTTGGGACGCCCGAAAGGATATTTGAACTTTCATTTGTGTTTTTTTCCGCGATCAGATATTGAGCGCAGTAGTGATCGTTCGGAAGCACGGAAGCGGCGAAGAGCCAACTTCAACACGTCAACACATCAACACATCAGCACATTTCTTACTCTATGCGTCGCTGAATCAACCTCGCCGTCACCTCACACAACGCCTGTGGCGTTAACGTTCTCCATCTGTCGATCTGAAGGGTGCCGCCCATGTTGATGTAGCGGTCGATGTTGTATTTCATTAGTTCATCGCGAATAAAGTCGGGGAAGGAGACGGCGGCGATCCAGCCATCCCCGACGTCTTCGAACCACTCTTCGTAGTAGGAGTCGTCGGAGCCGTGAAAGTTCATGACGTTCTCGCCGATAAGAATGAAGCGTGTGATTCCGTTAGCAATCATGCTGTCGATCACGTTTCGCTTCAAATGCATTATGTCGTTGTTGATGGCGTCGTTCCACTCGCCAATGAATTCGATTATCGCGTAGCCGTTGATATAGTCGGCGAAGAGAACTTTAATATAGAGCGTCTCCGAGCCCATGAAATCCCAGGCGGGATCAATGTAATAACCGTAAATGGTTTCGGAATAGACGTCGTAATTGTACTCTTTGCCGTAGAAGGGCGATCGCTCGTCCCTGGCGGGATCGTAGTAGCCAAGCCAGTTGTAATATGGCTCAATGTCGTGCATGGCCGAGCCTGCTCTCCACCGCAAGCCGAACCGAGCCGTACTCTTTGAGCAGGCGCGCCGCCTCAAGTTGATCGACACCCAGTTCGTTCATAATCATACGCGTGCCGCGGTCGATAAGCTTGTTATTGCTCAGCATCATGTCAACCATCTTGTTGCCCTTGACTCTTCCCAGCTTGACCATTGCGGCCGTGGATATCATGTTAAGCACCAGCTTTTGCGCGGTGCCCGCCTTCATTCGCGTACTTCCCGTCACAAACTCGGGGCCAACAATAACCTCGATGGGATAGTCAGCATGACGGGCCAACTCTGTATTCTCATTACAGGTGATGCAGCCTGTTGTAATCCCGTGTTCACGCGCTGTGCGAAGACCTCCGATCACGTATGGCGTCCGGCCCGACGCAGCGATTCCGATCAAAACATCACCCGGTCCGATGTCGAATGCCTGGAGATCCAGCCACGCCTGATGCTCATCGTCCTCGGCGTGCTCCACAGCTTTGCGAATGGCAACATCGCCACCGGCCATGAGGCCGATCACGCGGCCATGTGGCATGCCGTACGTGGGCGGAATTTCTGAGGCATCGACAATACCCAGGCGACCGCTCGTGCCGGCACCAATGTAGAACAGTCTACCCCCTTCTTTCATTTTCGACACGATCACCTCCACCAAAGGTGTGATCTGAGGAATCGCACGCTGCACTGCCGCAGGGACGGTCATGTCCTCCCGGTTAATGTTAACCAGCAGGTCATGAATGCTCATGTCCTCCAGATGATCGTAGTGCGACGAGGATTCAGTTGTCGATACCATAGCTATTTGGGATTGTTGACTGCCCCGGTGCAAATATACGGCGAACGAGGCAAAGGGCTGCTACCGCGAACGCGTGGTCAGGTCGGGCTGATGATAAAGCGTCAGACCGGCGATTGGACCTTCGAGAATGTTCCGAACGGTAATTCCCTTGTCGTTCGCTACTTGCCGCAGGATGTCACTAAAATAAAATGCAATCGACCCGGTAAAATGCACAGGGTAGTTGCGGTAATTTTCATACCGCATCACGTTGTTTTCATAAAACTCCTCAAAACTGGAGTAGACGAGTTTATAGCAATACGGGTCGTCAAGATGTTGAAACAGAAATCGCGTAAAGCTTGCCAGAAAAGCGCTGGGCTTTTCGCGCTGGTACACGTGTTCCAGAATCTCTTCGCGGTGGAAGGGATAACGCTGCCTGAATTGTTCCGCCAATGCGGTGGGCATGTTTTCACGGAGATAGTCAACAATGATGCGCTTGCCCATGTAGGCGCCCGAACCTTCGTCGGCCAGTATCCAGCCCAAATTCGCTACGTTGTGGACGATTTTCTCACCATCGTAGAGGCAGGAGTTTGACCCTGTTCCCATAATGCAGGCGATGCCAGGCTCATGGCCGCAGAGGGCGCGTGCCGCAGCAAGGAGGTCCCAGCCAATTTCAATCTCGGCATCGGGAAAGAATTCCCGAAAGGCTTCCTGAACGGTATCCTGATTTTTTTGCGATGACACGCCGGCTCCGTAAAAGAATATCTTCTCAACGCGGTCCGTAACGAATGGCAACACCACGTCGGTAATGGTTTTCCTAAGGTCTTCGATCGGCTGGTAATACGGGTTGAAGCCGGGCCCATTAGCCTGGCCGATTGCCCCGTCGTTATGCAGAAACCTCCAGTCAATCTTGGAGCCTCCGCTGTCCGCAATAATTATCATCAGGGTCCTAAGCTGGTCAAACGCAGTACGATTTACTACAATCTCCTCTAGAATTCCAAAACACACACAACCCAAACGCCAAAATTCGGCATGATCGCGTTAATCGAGTCGACCGACTATGGAAAAGCGTTCGAATACACGCTCGGTGTGTGGCGCGTCAGCGAGTTCGTCGGTTAGGTCCTGTCCGGCCCAATGCTCATAGTGATGGCCGTTCCGCCAGAGTCGTGAGGAGGTGACGTCGTAAATGACACCCTTGTATGCTATCCAGATTTCTGGCCGGTCCTGCCCGTTGCGAAGGGCAAGCTGCTGACGGCTGAAGACAGGCACCGGGTCGTTCGTCATGCGGAACTGACGAGCTGGTTGTGGTCTTTGATGATGGTATACAAAAACTTCACCGGCGGCATGTCGGTCTCGACCCCAAGAAGCGACTTCACTTTTTCCGAGAGAAGATTAGCGGGACTGGCATTCCCTGTGTCACGATTAACTTCAAGCGCCTGATAGATGACCTCCATGTCGCTGTCGTTAAGCTGTGCCGCCTGGGGAAAGGTTGGCTCATAACCCTCTTCCGGCGTAGCGAAAACGTTGGCGGAACGGGTTGCTTCTGCCGGCACGAGCTTCACCACCGACGTTCCCGCTGCGATATCACCCAGACGTTGACCTTTGCCATTGGCTGCAATCGTGACGATCGCCAATGCGCCGCGAAGGATAAATACTTCCACGAGTCGAAACAGCCAACGCATCAGATATCCACCAATGGTTGGTGATGAACCATCGAGGTTCACAACTTTAATGCGCATCTGCCTTTTGCCCGGCGTTTGCCCGTTCATCAGGATTTCAAAAACGGGGTGGTACAGTAAGAAAGGCACCGTGATAAGCAGAACCCTTACCGTTGTTGAGAACGTGTACTCCTTAAGGATAAAATAGCACACAAAATTGTACGCGGTGAGGATGATTGCATCGATGAAAAATGCCAGCATGCGATCACCGAGGCTCGCTACCGGATATTCGATGAATACGTTCTGTGTCGTTCGGACCCTAATGGTTTCCATTTAACTTTCTAAATTAGGGGCTTTAGTAATATCCCAGAACTCAATTTACCAGATAATTTCTCAAAGAAAATGAAATTCACGCCGCTCATCTTACTTGTGTCCCTGCTTGTAGCCGGATGCACAAAATCTGCAAAGCAGGAAATGACCGATACTGCAGCTCCGCTGACAGAAGAGCAGCTACGTGAACAAGCAGATTCCCTGGCCCAGGCATTTATCATAGCCGATACGCATGTTGATCTTCCTTACCGCCTTGTTGAGCAAAAGATCAGGCCCGTGGGCGATGGCCTCAACGTTATCGTGTCAACGCGTGATGGCGACTTCGACTATGAGCGCGCCAGGAAAGGCGGCCTCGATGCTCCGTTCATGTCGATTTACATTCCTGCGTCGTATCAGACCAAGCCGGATTTCGGTAAGGCTCTTGCTGACTCACTGATTGACATGGTTCGGCAAATCGCAACGGGGCTTCCAGACAAGTTTGCGCTTGCCATGACTCCTGATGACATCGAAAGGAATGCGGCAGAAGGCAAAATTTCCCTTCCGATGGGAATGGAAAACGGAGCGCCCATTGGTAAGTCGCTCGAGAACATAAAATACTTCTACGATCGCGGCATTCGCTACATAACCCTTACGCACTCCCGCGACAACCAGATTTGCGATTCATCCTATGATACCAAGCACACCTGGAACGGGCTAAGTCCTTTTGGAGAAGAGGTCGTGAAGGAGATGAACCGCGTCGGTATCATGGTTGACATATCTCACGTCTCTGATAGTGCCTTTTACGACGTCATTGCGGTAACAAGTGCACCGGTTATCGCTTCGCACTCTTCCTGCCGCCATTTCACGCCGGGCTTTGAACGCAACATGTCGGACGACATGATCCGCGCACTCGCGCGTAACGGTGGCGTTATTCAGATCAACTTCGGTGCAACGTTTGTCGATTCCGTTGCACGTCAAAATGAAGAAATACTCGATAACGTGATGGCGGAACTTAAACGCCGGAATCTCACGTCCCGTGATCCTGAAGCACAACCTATAATTGCAGCCTCAGGAAAAACGGCGAATGAACTTTATTCGGATGTTCAGCGCGTCGCGGATCACATCGATCATGTTGTTGCCCTTGTTGGAGTCGATCATGTGGGCATTGGTTCCGACTATGATGGTGTGGACGACTCGCTCCCCGTCGGGTTAAAGGATGTCAGCCAGTATCCTAACCTGATTCTTGAACTCTTAAAGCGGGGGTACAGCCACGCCGACATCCAGAAGATCTGCTACGGCAACATTTCGCGCGTGTGGAACGCCGTAATTAAGCAATCACAAGGAAAATAGTACATAGTAAGGCGCTTGCTTACAGTCTCTTGGCGAAGAAGTGTTATTTTGTCATTTCGAAAAATGACTCTTTGTGCGCGAGGCTGCATTCATAAAACTGAACCAGGAGCGCTGGAAGGGAATTGAAAAGGCCCTCGAGCCTGGCAAGCCGATTACGCCCGACAGGCTTGCAGAAATGTTCATCCAGCTTACAGACGATCTCGCTTTCGCGAGAACGCAATACCCTTCCAGTCGCACGACAACCTATCTCAATAACCTCGTTTCTCGGATCCACCTTGAGATCTATCGAAACAAACGGGAGAAGAGCAACAGAATCATCAACTTCTGGAAGTACGAAGTTCCATCGATCATGTGGGAAGTTCGCAAGCCACTGCTCTACTCCCTTATTATTTTTCTCACAGCAGGTCTCATCGGTACGGTGTCATCATTGTATGACGAAACATTTGTCCGACTCATCATGGGCGACTGGTACGTCAACATGACGTTGGAGAATATCAAGGAAGGAAAACCGACAGGCGTTTATGCAAGTGACGATGCATGGGATATGTTCCTGAACATCACGTTCAACAACATTATAGTATCGTTCCGGGTATTTGTCCTGGGTGTATTCACTTCAGTGGTCACCGGGCTTATGCTCTTTTATAATGGAGTGATGCTGGGTGCTTTCTTTACGATGTTTTACAAGGAGAGTCTACTTCTCCAGGCGGCACCAGTCGTAATGCTCCACGGCACAATAGAACTAAGCGCTATTGTTGTTGCTGGTGCTGCCGGGATTGTGATGGGGAACAGCATACTGTTTCCTGGCACGTATTCTCGGTTCGAGTCTTTCCGGCGCGGCGCACTTAGGGGACTAAAGATTGTGATGGGGCTGTTACCCTTCTTCATCGTAGCCGGCTTTATTGAATCCTTTATCACACGGTACGCAGATATGCACTGGATCATCAAGCTCATCATCCTGCTTGCTTCTGCGTTCGTAATGTTGTACTATTTTGTAATCTATCCTCGGCAGCTACACAGGAATGCAACATCTAACGCCAATTGACTTCCGCCAGGCTCGCGACTTTGGTGGGGTCATGAACATGACTTACCGCTTCTTACGCGAGAACATCAAAGGGCTCGGCAAGAGTCTCCTGTTTTTTGCAGCACCTGCCGTTCTCCTGGGCGGTGTGTTCTACCGGGAAATCTTCACCCGGATGCTTGGGCTGTCCGGCACTTACGACGGTGGTCCATTCGGAACTGAAGAATATTTCGATTCGGCCAATTTCTGGATTTCATTGGGGGCCGCTCTCGTCTTCATGCTTATTGGTGGTGTGCTCACGGTAACCACCACGCACGCGTACATTCTCAAGTATCGCGAAAAGCAGGGAGGTCCAATCGATCTCGGCGAAGTATGGAAGAAGTCCCGAAGTCTTTTCTGGAAGACATTTGGAAACATGTTTCTCTACTATATCGGCATGGTACTCGCTGTAGTATTGATGCTGATTCCTGTAGGTATCCTCATATTCGTCGCCAGCATGATCAGTCCGCTGCTTTTAGGCATTTCTACATTCCTGTATTACGTGGCATTGTTCGTGCTCTGTATTTACTTCGGGATGATCTTCTTCATCTGCAACAAGGAGCGGATCGGCTTTTTTACCGGCTTAAGCCGGCTGACAAAGCTTACAAAGGGCAAATTCTGGAACACCGTTGGGGTAGGAGCGCTCAACGTATACATACAACTCGTGTTTGCCACTCTGTTCCTGATCCCCTGGTATATTTATCTGTTCATTTATGCACTTCACGCTCTCAACCCATTCGGCGTAGGGGCAGCTCCGGGCTTTTGGCAGGAAGCGATCGGAACCATCTTGTTTATGTTGTATTCGCTGGCGAGTACACTCTTAGCCGTACTTCCGTTGACAGCATTGGCAGTCCAGTACTACTACCTTTCGGAACGGGTTGAAGCAAAAGGTCTGCTGGCACGCATAGAAAACTTCGGACAACAGCTTCAAGTGGCTAGTCAGCATGAGGACTACTAAATTCTCCTTTTGCATCGGCCTTTTCTTTTGCCTCACGTTGAGTCTTCCGTTTCGGGGCTCCGCGCAGGATTATTTCAAATCGGACGTACCATACTACCGGAACTATGATTCAACCGCTGTAGACATTCGGAGGTACAGTGAGGACAAGATCAAAGGGCTCAAGGAAGATCCGGAACTCAGTTACGGGTATACGCAAGCGCGGATGACCCTATGGGATTCCTTTTGGTTGTGGGTAGCTTACCAACTTCGCGAATTGTTTCGGGATCGGGGTGGATCGCCTGAATGGGATCGGCTTATTCTGTTCATACTGTTTGCTGCCGCGCTTGTGTACACCATCATCCGGCTGTTAAAATTAAACAGCGTGAAAATCTTCTATGGAGAGAAGGAGAAGAAGCCTGTGGATCACATTGTCGTAGAGGAAGACATTCACGAGATGGACTTCGAAACGCTGATGAAGGAAGCGACAAACTCCGGAAACTACCGGCTTGCCGTGCGACTCCTGTACCTCTGGTCACTGAAGATGCTCACCGACGCAAACCTGGTAACGTGGGAACCCGGGAAAACGAATCACGACTACCTTTCCGAGCTGCGTCGTTCCGATCTTAAAGGCGGCTTTCGCCAGCTTAGCTATTATTTCGAATACGCGTGGTACGGCAATTTTCCCATCACGCAGGAACTGTACAGGAAGGTTAGCGGACTGTTTAACGACTGGAAAACGACGCTCTGAGTGAAAAAGGAAATCAAATACCTTGTTCTGCTCGGCGCCGCTGCCTTGATATATCTTCTGTTCAAGCTGTTCGCACCACGCGACCATGACTGGACCGTTACTTTCAACATTCGGGACAAGAATCCGTTTGGCGGATTTGTGCTTAACGAACTTATCGGTGATATCTTCCCTGAAAATCGCGTCGCGCATTCGTACGCAACCATATACGAACTATACGACACAATCAAAGCGCCGGTAAATTTTCTCAGCCTGTCGACAAGCTTTCACGCAGAACGCGCGGACATTGATGCCCTTCTTAAGAATGTATATGAGGGTGGTCATGCCTTTATCTCTACGGAATGGCTTTACGGACCACTGGCTGACACGCTTTCCATGAACTTCAGCGACTACTATTGGGAGGGCAATTTCTCCTTTACGATGAACAAGGAAGACACCGCCACGCTTGCATTTACAAACCCTTCGCTGCAGAGCTCTGCCGTGTTTCGGTTCCCGCGCAACAGTATCCGTCATTATATCCAGGAATTCGACTCGCTGAATGCCAGAGTGATCGCAACGAACGATCTCGGTCTTCCCATTACCGTGAGCATACCGTGGGGCAAGGGCCGTGTGATTATCAACAGCACGCCAATGGTATTTACGAATGCCTACATCCTCCCCGGCGACAATCCGGATTTTACGGCTTTGTCGCTATCCGTTTTACCAAAGGCTGACCTGGTCTGGACGGAATATTACCACCTTGGTCGGGCCGAGGTGCAGACGCCACTTCGGTTTATCCTGACCACTGAGCCGTTGGCATGGGCGTACTACCTGACCATCGGATCTGTTCTCTTGTTCATGTTTTTCGAAGCGAAACGGAAGCAACGTATTATACCCGTCATCAAGCCATTGGCCAACACGAGTGTGGAGTTTGTAACGACAATCGGCAACCTCTATTTGCACAACGGAGATCACAAAGACATCGCAGAAAAGCGGATCGCATACTTCCTGGAGCGCGTGCGGACAAAATACTGGCTCAACACCCAGAAACTTGACGAGGAGTTCGCAATGGCGCTCGCGCGACGTAGCGGAATCTCACGAGAAATTGTAGATGAAATACTGTCGCAAATGCGTCATGTTCAATCGCGAAGCAGCATCAGTGCGGAAGAACTCAAATCGTTGAACCAGGCGCTCGAAAAGTTTGAATTATCCAATGGTTCTAACCACAAATCTTAGCTTTACCATATCCTTACCTCAATGGAAGACAACACATTCGAAACACGAGTAGATCTCACCGCCCTTCGCGAAAGCGTCGACAAGATTCGGAGCGAAGTCGGCAAGGTCATCGTTGGCCAGGACGAAATGATCACGCTGCTCATTACTGCGATCCTCGCCGACGGCCACGTACTTATCGAGGGCGTACCCGGCGTGGCGAAGACACTTACTGCGCGGCTTATGGCCAGCGTCATTTCCGTGAACTTCTCACGGATTCAGTTTACGCCTGATCTCATGCCTTCTGATGTACTGGGTACATCGGTATATAATCTCAAGACGTCTGCGTTCGAGTTCAAAGCTGGACCGATATTCTCCAATATCGTCCTCATCGACGAAATCAACCGCGCTCCAGCCAAAACCCAGGCCGCACTCTTTGAAGTCATGGAAGAACGACAAGTGACGGTCGATGGCCACACCTATCCCATGGACACACCCTACATGGTAATCGCCACACAAAACCCCATCGAACACGAAGGAACGTACAGGCTTCCGGAAGCTCAGCTCGACAGGTTTTTATTCAAGATCGCCGTTCATTATCCTTCCATGGATCAGGAAGTCGACATTCTGCGAGGCCACCAGGAACGGAAAGGTCAGATGCCGACCGGCAAGGTTTCACGCGTGCTTACGCCGCAGGAAATCGCCGCATATCGGGCAAAGGTACACGAGGTTTACTGCGAAGACCATCTCTTCCGATACATCGCGGGCATTATTCAGGAGACGCGTAACAGTCCTGCCCTCTTCCTCGGTGCTTCGCCACGTGCTTCGGTCGCCATCCTCAATAGCGCCAAAGCTTTTGCCGCTGTCAGCGGGCGCGATTTCATCACACCCGAAGACATTCGGTACGTGGCGGTACCTGCACTTCGTCATCGCGTGATCCTGACACCGGACAAAGAAATGGAGGGTGCCACCAGCGACGAGGTGCTCAAACAGATCATGGAGAAGGTAGAAGTTCCGCGTTAGTATGAAGCTGCTGCGAAGTCTGTATGTCAACAACCGCTTTTTCCAGTGCATTGGTGCCCTGGTAGGGTTGTTCGTGACTTCGTTTATCTTCCCATCTATCCTTATCATTCCAAAAATTCTTTTCCTGATTTTTGTTTCGTCGGCCATCGCCGACATTATCGCGTTGTATCGGATACGGAAAGGCATTCACTGTGTGCGTTTTGTACCGGAAAAGCTTTCCAATGGTGACGAAAACGAGATCCGCATTTTCCTGGAAAACTTTTATCCGTTCCGGGTAAGCCTTGATGTCATTGATGAGATTCCGCACCAGTTTCAACGCCGCGACATCAATTTCAAGTTACGATTGGTGCCGCGGACTACTTCCACCATCCGCTACACACTGCGTCCTGTAAAAAGAGGAGAATACCATTTCGGCGTTGTCAACGTCTTCGTGAGCACGCCGCTGGGCTTGTTCCGACGACGGTACAAAATGGGAAGCGACGTGATGGTGCCGGTCTATCCATCTTATATCCAGATGCGGAAGTACGAGTTGCTGGCCATCTCTGACCGGCTTACGGAAACCGGCATCAAGAAGATCCGCCGTCTGGGTCATAACATGGAGTTCGAACAAATCAAGGAGTACGTGATGGGTGACGACTTCAGAACCATCAACTGGAAAGCAACAGCGCGGAAGTCGACACTCATGGTGAACCACTACCAGGACGAACGTTCACAACAGGTTTATTCGCTGATCGACAAAGGACGTGTCATGCAGATGCCGTTTAATGGCATGAGCCTTTTGGATTACGCCATCAATGCGAGCCTCGTGATTTCCAACATTGCGATTCGGAAATCTGATAAAGCAGGCATTATCACGTTCCAGGACAAAATCGGAACCACGCTCGCCGCAGGCAAACAAGGGAAGCAAATGACCCAGATTATGGAAGTGCTGTACAACCAAAAGACAGCCTTCCGCGAATCGGACTTCTCCGTGCTGTTCACTCATGTCCGGCGAAAAATCAACCAACGAAGTTTATTGCTATTGTTTACAAACTTTGAATCGATATTTGGTTTGCAACGTCAGCTGCCGTTCATCAAAAAGCTGGCACTTCGGCACTTGGTGGTCGTAATCTTTTTCGAGAATACAGAAATCACGCAAATGGCCGAAGAGCCTGCAACTACCCTGCGAGACATCTACTACAAGACCATTGCTGAAAAATTCATTTACGAAAAGAAACTGATTGTAAAAGAACTTAACAAGAGTGGAATTCAGGCGTTGTTAACGAGTCCTGACCGGCTGACCGTTGACACCATAAACAAGTACCTCGAACTAAAAGCCAGAGGCATGATCTGATAGGCAGATCTTGATTGGCTCTCGCGAACGGAATCTATCTGCTTCGAATGAATCTTGGCAGCGAAACGATCGCACGAAAGTTCGTGGTCGCCAGATAGCACATCAAAATTTCGACCATGCGGTAATCTGTTCCGCGGTCAGGGGCGACCCTTCATGAATCACAATCTTGTATCGGAATGTCGCTGACGCTCCCGGCTTGAGGGTAAGATTCAGTTTTTCCTTGCCTTTGCTGAATATTTCCTGGCCGAGTGGATTAACCGCGAAGAGACCATAGCCACGCGCGTGCCAGTATGCCGGATAGCCGGGATTCTTTGGATGGTCAATGATAGTGACCGAGACATGGCGTCCGTCTTTCGTACCGGTGAGCGTCACCCATTTTGCCCGGGTTGACCACACATCGTTACCCCTCACGCCTTCACTGCTTAGATAGTCCCCGGTCGCGCCCTCAGTACTCGACACCTTTTCTGCGGTAATGTTACCGCTTTGATCAACGTAGTTCGTAGGTTCGTCGGACGGCAGTTCCAATTCACGCGCCACCCTTATTGCGAGAAAACCATCTTTCACATCCTTGAATGTCACCTCGGTGTCGGGAGCAGCACGCAACGTGCTGGTGCGATCGATAGCAAAATTGTCACCATCGACCGCAAAAATGTATGTCGTCGATTCAATCAGAAGCAGTTTGCCATGATGGTCTTTCCACAAAGCTTCAACCTCAAGGGTTGCCTTCTTTGTGGAGGCTTCCTTTGAAACGACTTTGTCGTGGTAGATCGTGCCATAACGTGGTCTTCGTTCGTACGGGATGGCGGTCGAGTTGTTCCAGAAGTCAAGACCATTGACGCTTTCATAGTTCATCCACAATCCAATGTGATGGGGATGGTCAACACGTTCACCCGGCCGCGGATCAAGCGGGTATCCGCGCGTCACCGTGATACCAGACACCGTCTTAACAGGAAACAGCACGGGCTTCATCACCGAGTCGAAGTAGCAATAAGCCGTGAGCAGCTTCCCGTTGTACAGAATGTCGATCTTCTTTTCGTTCGGCTTATCGTCGAAAGAAAACCCTGACTTCTGTGCGCACGAAGTGCTAACTCCCGTAGAGACGAGAATTGCAATGAACAATATATGGGCTACGCTCCTGGTCATCAGTATTTGAAGGGCTTACCTCCTACCATGACTTCCTGCGTGGCCTCGTCGAACGTGGCCTTCATTCCCGTGTGGGAGGCGGCCGTTGTCATGATACAGGCGATCGAGTGGGCATATCCTGCTTCAACAGGTGCGTTAGGTTCTTTTCTGCTGCGCACGCACTCCATCCAGTTTCTCATGTGGCTCGACGTAAGATTATCGGCTCCCGTGTTAGCGGAGGCGACCACTGTCTCCTTCACTTTTGTAAGGTCGAGGGTCGGAAGCAGGTTGGCTTCCATGTTCATTGCTTTCGCGTGCCGCGCCGAAAGTCCACCCTTAGGCGTCACCATATTGGTGTTGAGATTGAGTTCACCTCCATTTGAATAGTAAATCTCTGAGGGGTTTTCCTCGCCGTTGTGCATGCGCGACAGGAAAACAACCTGGAATCCGGAAGAAGGATCGTCCGCCGGACCGTAGTCGAATGCCGCCGTGATGGTGTCCCAATTCTTGCGTCCATCCTTCCATTGGTAGATTCCTCCATTCGCAACGACACTGCGAGGATGCTTTAGGCCCGTGAACCAGTGCACGGTATCGATTTGGTGACACATCCATTGTCCCGGCAATCCCGACGAGTAAGGCCAGAACAGACGGAACTCGAGATGCTTGCGCGGGTCGAACGGCTCGAATGGCCTGTTCATCAGGAATCGCTTCCAGTCCGTATCCTGCTCCTTCATCTTCTGAACAAGCTCAACCCTCCGCCAACGCCCGGGTTGATTTACGTTCCAGGTCAACTCAACCATTGTAATGTTTCCGAACTTCCCAGACCTGATGAATTCGTTAGCCGCGTGGTAGTTGCTGCCGCTTCGCCGTTGTGATCCGATCTGTACGATCTTTTTCGTTTCACGCACGGCTTTGAGTGCAACGCGCGCGTCCTCCATGGTTTCAGCGAATGGCTTTTCAACGTAGGCGTCACATCCTGCACGGACCGCCTCTGCGCAATGCAGGGCATGTTGAAAGTCGGCGGTGCTGATGATCACGGCATCGAGATCCTTCATCGCGTACAACTCGTCGTTGTTGACACACGCTTTGATGTCGTGACCAATCTTTTCCTTGATCTCGGCGTATCCTTGTTCACGCTTGTACTTCCAGATATCTGACACCGCAATCATGTCGAAGTTTAGTTCCTTGTTATGATGCAGGAAGCTCGGCAACAGTGAACTGCGGAAGCGGTCGGAGTAGCCCACAACGCCTACGTTTACACGGTCGTTCGCGCCGAGTATGCGTGCGTAGCTCTGTGGACTGAAAGCCATTGCACCAAGTGTGGCAGCGGCCGTTGTCTTGATAAAATTTCTCCGGGAGTTTTTCATGGGAATTAAAGGTTGAGTTTTTTCATCTCGGAAGCGGCGTAGTGACATGCTCGTGCAGTCATTGCCATATAAGTTAGTGAAGGATTAACACAGGATGAAGAAGTCATGAACGAACCGTCGGTAATGAACACATTCGGTACTTCGTGCATTTGATTGAACGCATTGAGCACGGATGTTTTCGGATCCCTTCCCATGCGCGCTGTCCCCATCTCGTGATTAGCGTTGCCGGGAAAAGACATGTCATTGTATGGCCGTACATCGCGAAAGCCCGCTGCTTCCAGCATTTCTGCAGCGGATGTTGCCATATCTGCGTTCATCGCGACCTCGTTCTCCCTGAATTTGCAGTTGATCTCGAGTACAGGTCGTCCCCATTTGTCGGTTTTGCTGCGATTGAGCACAACACGGTTTTCAGGATGAGGAAGACATTCCCCATATCCCTGCATCGAGAACGTCCAGGGTCCGGGTTCCGTTGCCGCCTCCTTGAGCGCCGCACCGATGCCTATTGAAGAGGCGTGTGACCATCCGCTGCGGCCGGCGCCGCCCTGTAAACCGTATCCTCTGATAAACTCTGATTTCTTGTCCCGGATGTTTTGGAATCGCGGCACATATATCTGAGTCGGGCGTCGACCGTAGTAGTATTTGTCCTCAAAGCCCTCCACGCGCGCTCTCGCACCCGAGCCCTTGTGGTGATCCATCAAATTTCTTCCCACCTGGTCACTGCCGTTTCCGAGTCCGTTTGGAAAGCGATTCGATGTGGAGTTGAGCAGGATGAACGTGGTCCCGAGTGTGGAAGCATTGAGGAAGATGACACGTGCCTGATATTCGCGCACTTCGTTGGTAATCGTATTGATCACTTCAACACCAGAGGCTCTGCCCTTCTTTTCATCATATACGACACGATTGACGAGCGTATCTGTGAGAACGGTGAGATTCCCTGTCGCCATGGCGACCGGCAGTGTTCCGGCGTTTGTACTGAAATAAGCACCGTATGGGCATCCGCGGTCGCAGCGGTTTCTGAACTGGCACTTCCCGCGACTCTGTTGGGCTTGTGTCAGGTTAGCGACACGGCCCATAATTACCTTTCTGCCGGGAAAAGCTGACTCCGTTTTGTCTTTGAAGTGGCGCTCGACACAATTGAACTCCATCGCCGGCAGGAATATGCCATCGGGAAGGTGGGGAATGTTCTCGCGCGCGCCGGAAACGCCGATAAACCGTTCTACATAGTCGTACCAGGGTGCAATGTCGCGATAGCGAATGGGCCAGTCGACTGCAACACCATCACGCGCATTTGCTTCAAAATCGAGATCGCTCCATCGGTAACACATGCGCCCCCAGAGTACTGAGCGTCCTCCCAGCACATCGGCACGAATCCAATCATAGCGCGCAGCCTCGATGTAGGGATTCTCAAGATCGTTAATGAAGAAATGCTTGTTTTCTCCGTGGATAGAGAAATGTCGAATCTGAATGTGATGCTTCTCCCGATCGGCAGTGGTAAGTCTGTTTCGATGTGGAAACGCCCAGGGATCGAGTGTTGCACCAGGATAATTTGGATGTTCAAGATTTTTTCCGCGCTCGAGCAGGAGGACCTTCAGTCCCATCTCACAAAATTCCTTTGCTGCCCAGCCGCCGGTGATACCCGAACCGACCACAATCACGTCAAAAGCCTCTTGCATCTCAATTAACAGGATCCGCTACCTTCATTCGATTGCAAAACATAGCAATTTTCCCTGGCGTTTGCTTCAGGATATGTGGTGAGGGGATTTCAACCTACCAAATCGGCATCGCCGAACCTTCCTGTAGTTGCAGGTTCTTGGGACAGAAGCGGTACCCGGATAATTATTACGGCGAATACGCGCTGATTTTTAAATCTGTTTTTATTTTTGCCCCCAATTTATCCATCCCTTTATCCCCAGAGATGCCTAGAGACAGAAGTATACGCTCCGTTCTGATCATCGGGAGCGGTC
>Ga0207873_1002222_pt1 | contig 16573 bp, 16 predicted proteins | sample BGWIniCompost_FD_187373 | JGI IMG/M metagenome (GOLD analysis project Ga0207873, IMG submission 187373) | Cellulose adapted compost microbial communities from Newby Island Compost Facility, Milpitas, CA, USA - BGW Initial Compost (SPAdes)... ...
GGGCAACGAAGTCGCCCCGGCGACGAGGATGGTCCCCACGAACAGCCCGGACAGGCCTGTGGTCTCGGCGACCTCGTCGCCGGCTGCCGAGAGGCGGATACCCGCCCAGGCCACCACCAGTCCGGAGAGGACGAAGACCACCAGTGCGACTCCGAGGCTCACCTGAGAGCCTCCTTCCCCGCGGCCCGAGACATGGGCTGCATCCTGGCAGAGTCAGCTCGGCGGTTCCCGGCCCACCTCAGGTGACGGTCACTCCGAGCAAGGCGCCCACCCCGAAGGTGATGACGGCGGCCACCAGGCCGAGCAGCATCTGGCGCAGGCCAGAGCGCCACACGCTGCGCCCCGTGACGAGGGTGATCGCCGCCCCGATACCGAAGAGGCCCAGGCCGCTCACACCCATGCTCCAGGCCACCGCGCTGAGTCCATCGGTGAAGAAGAACGGAATCACCGGCACGATGGCTCCCACCGCGAACAGGACGAACGAGGTGAATGCCGCCACCCATGCCGAGCCGCCGAGCTCGTCGGGGTCGATGCCCAACTCCTCCCGAGCCATCGTGTCGAGGGCGAGGTCGGGGTCGGACATGATCTTCGACGCCAGCTTGCGGGCGTCCTCCTCGTCGAGGCCTTTCGCTCGATAGATCAGGACCAGCTCTTCCTCTTCCTCCTCGGGCATCTCCTCGATTTCGCGGCGTTCGATCTCGAGCTGGCGTTGATGGAGCTCGCGGGAGCTCTGCACCGAAAGCCATTCCCCGATGGCCATCGACGCCGAGCCTGCCAAGAGGCCTGCCAATCCGCTGACGACCACCGTGTCGGTGGGGAGCGAGGCCCCGGCGACGCCCATGACGAGAGCCAGGTTGGACACGAGGCCGTCGTTGGAGCCGAGGACCGCCGCCCGCAGGGCGTTGCCGTCGAGGCTGCGGTGACGCCGCTCGAATCGGGCGATGTCGGCCCCCTCCAGTCCCCGGTCGGTGATCCGCCGCAGCAGAGCGGCGTGGGAGCGCTCGTCCGCCCGCATCGACGTGCCTTCCGTCTCCGGCTGGTCGTCATACATGAACTGGCCTTTTGCCTCGTCCTCGGCGACGATCGAGGCGAGAAACCTCGGGCCGAAGCGCCGCCCGAGCCAGGCCACGATCCTGGCGCGCATCGAAGGCTGGGGTCTTTCCACGTCACCCAGGCGCTCAGCCCAGAAGGAGGCATGGCGTTCCTCGACCTCGGCCAGTTCCAGGTAGAGCTGTGTGAGCGGGGAGTCTCCTTCCAGTTCCGCCAGCGTGCGGTAGAGGAAGGCGCCGTCGACCTCGCTCTGGAGGTTCTCGAGATAGCGTTCGCGGTCGGTCGGCTGTGGGGTGGTCACGGTCCTGTGCGATCGTACTGTCCGCACGGCGGACGGTATGAGTTTGAGGATCTCCGGCGTCGGCACCAGGGTGGTGGTACAAACGTCGTGAACCGGCGGCAAGGAGAAGCAGATGAGCATCATGGTGCCCCTCGACACATCGGAGGTGGGCCGGTCGGCGCTTCCGAAGGCAGAGGAGCTCGCCCGGGCGCTGGGCCAATCGTTGCTCCTCGTCACTGTGGCCGACGAAGACACCATCCGGGCGATCGAGGAGCTCGCCCGCATCGAGGGAAAGGAGCCCATCGATGTACTCGAGCTCAACCTCCGTAGCCGCGCCCGCTCCGTGAGCGTTCCGGCGGAAACCGACCTGCTGCCAGGCGACGACCCGGCGGCGGCGATCGTCGACCGGGCGCACAAGCCCGACGTCGACATGATCGTGATGGCCACCCACGGCCGCACCGGCCTCACGCGTTGGCGCCTCGGGAGTGTGGCCGAACGCGTCGTGCGCGCTGCCACGGTGCCGGTGCTCGTGGTTCCCGCCCCGTGGCGCCTGAAGGAAGACCCATCGGCAGCCGAGGTATGAGGAGGGCGCAGCTGTGAAGGTCGGCGTGCTCACCGCCGGGGGCGACTGTCCGGGGCTGAACGCCGCCATCCGGGGGGTCGTAGCCCGAATCGTGGGTGGCGGCGGCGAGTGTGTGGGCATCCTGAAGGGCTGGCGAGGGCTTATGGAGGGCCTCGTCCGCCCGCTGACCCGGAACGACGTGCGGGGCATCCTCTACCAGGGAGGGACCATCCTCGGGACCTCACGCATGGACCCGTTCGTGCACGGCGAAGGCTACGAGTCCGTCCGCGCGACGATCGAGTCGTCGGGTATCGAAACCGTCGTCGTGATCGGCGGTGACGGGTCGCTGCGCACCGCCGCCCGGCTGGAGGCCGAGGGCCTACCGGTCGTAGGGGTGCCCAAGACGATCGACAACGACATCCCCGGAACCGACGTCACGTTCGGCTTCCACACCGCGGTGCAGATAGTCACCGACGCCATCGACCGGCTCACCACCACTGCCGAATCCCACAACCGGGTGATGGTCGTCGAAGTGATGGGCCGGACCGCCGGGTGGATCGCCGCATACGCGGGGCTGGCGGGGGGAGCGGAAGCGATCCTCGTCCCCGAAGTCGAATACGACCTCGAAGAACTCGCCGAAAGACTCCGCCGGCGACACAAGTCCGGCCACGACTACTCGATCGTCGTCGTCGCCGAAGGCACTCCCGTCCCCGAAGGAGGCCAGGCGACACGCGGCGTCGACGCCTACGGCTTCGCCCGCCTGGGAGGGGTGGGAAACGTCATCGCCGCCGAACTCGAACAACTCACGGGTTACGAGTGCCGGGTCATGACCCTCGGATACCTGCAGCGGGGCGGCACCCCCACCGCCTACGACCGGATCCTCGCCACCCGGCTCGGCCTGGCAGCAGGCGAGCTGGCACTGAAGGGGGAGACGGGCGTGATGGTGGCCGTCAGGGGTGAGAGCATCGTGCCCGTTTCCCTGAGCGAAGTCTCCCAGCCGCCTCGCCAGCTCGACCCCGACCGGCTGCGGGACGCCTCCTGGTTCTTCCCCTGAGAACTCGCCCGTGCCGGCGGCTCCTGAGGAGTAAGCTCCGGAACGGGTCTGGCACAGGCGGGCGAGGAGCCTCAATTGGACGACAACGAACAGACCACCCCGGCCGACAGCACCGGCGTCGCCGGCCCGCCTCCGACTGCTCCACTCCGTCGTAGCACCGAAGACAAGGTGATCGCCGGGGTCTGCGGCGGTTTGGGGCGCTACTTCGGCGTCGATCCCATCTGGTTTCGCATCGCCTTCGTCGTGCTGACGTTCGGCGGCGGGTCCGGGATCCTCGTCTACCTGCTCGCCTGGCTCCTCATCCCCGAACAACGGGCCGGGGAAACCCTCGGCCGAGGGAGCAGTTCCATGGACGGGTCGATCATCGTCGGCGTCGGCCTGGTGGCGATCGGGCTGATGCTGCTCGTCAACACCCTGGTGCCCTGGTTCGACCGGATCATGTGGCCGCTCATCGTGATCGTGGCCGGCCTCGCCCTCCTATTCACCGGAACGCGCCGTGACCGTTCCTGACGTCCCCGCAACCGAGACACCGCCGGAGCCCAGGTCGACGTTCGGCGCCGTCGTCGCCGGGCTGCTGCTCCTCGCCGTAGGCCTCGTATGGCTCCTCGACGCCGTGGGGGTCGTCGAGGTGCGGCCCTCGATCGTGCTCCCGGGGCTCCTCGCCGTCCTGGGAGCGGCATTGATCGCCGGCTCCTTCACCGGCCGCCACTCGGGTCTGGTCGGGTTGGGGGTGTTCTTGACGATCCTGACCGTCCTCGCCGCCGCCTTCCCGGGCAACATCCTCAGGGGTGGCATCGGGGACCGCCACTACCGGGTCGCATCCCAGTCAGAGTTGGCGGAGAGCTACGGGGTGGGGTTGGGCGAGCTGACCCTCGACCTCAGCGAGCTCGAGCTCACCGAAGCTGCCCGCGTCGATGTCAACGTCGGAGCCGGCGAGGTGACGGTGATCCTCCCACCCGATCTGCCGGCGCGGGTCGAGGCGGCGGCCGGAGCGGGCGAGATCGATGTGCTGGGAGAGGAGGCTGAGGGCGTCAACGTGGCGAGGGACTTCACCGATCCCGACTTCACAGAGGGAGGCGTGGGATTGACGCTCGACATCGGGGTGTCGGCGGGGCAGATCCAGGTGGAGCGATGAAAGCGCACCCGGGCACTCTCTTCGCCGGGATCGTCTACCTGGCCGTGGGTGTGGCTTTCGTGCTCGAGGCGCTCGACGTGTGGGATCTGAGGTTCGGGGACCTGCGTTATCTAGGGCCGCTGGCGCTGGTGGTCGTGGGAGTGGCTGTGATCGTCGGAGCGCTGGCGCGTCGCGACAGCGGCTGAGTCACCAATCGATGCCCGATAACCACGGGACTTCGAACGTGGCGGCGATCTCCCCGGTGGCCAGGTCCACGCCAACGAGGAGGGTGGGCGGCTCGGCGGCGCTGACGATCGCCAGCCCGTCTGGGGACATGCCGACGGAGTAGAGGTCTGACACGTCGGCGCCGAGAGGGCTCGAGTTGCCATCGGCGACGGAGACGAGTTGCAGCGGCCCCCACCCGGTATCGCTGAACTCGGCCGCGAGCGCCATTCCGTCGTGCACGGCGAAGACATCGACCGCGGGGAGGTCGACCGTCTCCAGCGTGTCGATCGGCCCCGTCGTATCGGTCGGGACTCGGTAATAGGTCCGGTCCTGGCTCCAGACGAGGACCGTGGATTCGTCCTCCCAGACCAGGTCGATGAGAGCGGTGGGGGGCTCCACCGAATCCGCCGACAACGGGATACGTGAGATCTCGTTGCCGGCCGGGTCGGCGAGGACCAGGGTGTCGTAGACCGACAGGAAGAACTGGGGCTCGTCGGGATCGGGATAGCAGCCCTCGGCGGTCAGGTAGGCGAGAGTGGAGCCGTCGGGCGAGAGGGCCGGGACGCCGGGGGCCAGTGTGGCCGTGGCGCCGGACCCCAGGTCCAGAGTCTCGACTCGTCCCGCCGCCGACTCGCACGTGAACCAGTAGTCCTCCTCCACGAAGTGCATGTACAGCGTCCCGTCGGCCAGCGACAGCTTGCTCGCGCTGGCGGCCTCGAACACGAACGGGTGGAGCACCTCGGTGGCCCCGGTGGCTGTGTCCACCCGGACCACGTCCGCTCCTGAGACCCCGATCGCCTCCGCCGGGATCTCGGCCTGTGGGGGCTCGGTGGTGGCGGTAGTGGTGGGGGTGGTCGTGGTGGTGGTGACGGTCGTGACGGTCGTTTCGACTGACTGCGTGGTCGTCGGCCCCTCCGTGACTGGCGGTGTCGAGGCGGTGGTCTCCGGCGCCGTGGGGGCGGCAGTGGTGGTCGTGTCGGCGTCCTCGTCGCCACCCATCTGGGCGACGACCACGGCCGCGAGGGCCACTACGACGACCACGATGGCGGCGACGAGCGGCCAACGCGTGCCGCGCTCTTCCTCAGGCGGAGGCCCGGATACGGTCATGACGAGGCACGGTAGTTGCGTATCTCAACGCAGGGGTGTGACCTCTGGGTTCCCCCATCCGCTAGGCCCTTTCCCGGTGATACCGTCAGGACGACGGCCACCGAGAGGAGGCAGCCATGACCGTCGACGACACCGGCGAGCAGGCCACTGGCACCGAGATCCCAGCCGAGGCCGGCGGCGAATCCGCAGATGCTCTGGCCATTCGGGCCAGCCTGCGAGGCGCCATCGTGGGTGATTGGTGGACGTTCGTCCTCCGTGGTTTCCTCGCCGTTGCCTTCGGCCTCGCCGCCCTCATCTGGCCGGAGATCACGCTGATCGCCCTCGTGGCCGTGTTCGGAGCGTACGTGCTCGTGGACGGGATCGTCGCCGTCATCTTCAGTCTGGGAGGGCGGGGAAACATCCGATGGTGGACGGCACTGTGGGGTCTGATCTCGGTGGGCGCCGGGGTGGCCGTGTTCATGTGGCCCGAGATCACTGCCATGGCGCTGGTGTACCTGATCGCCGCTTGGGCGTTCCTCACCGGCGTCCTCGAGATTACGGCCGCCATCGTCTGGCGGAGGGAGATGCGCAACGAATGGGTCCTGATCGTGTCGGGGGCGCTCTCGATCCTGGTCGGCCTGGTGCTCGCCGTGTTTCCCGGAGAAGGGGCGATCTCCCTCGTCTGGCTGATCGGCGCCTACGCCGTCGTGGTCGGAGTGCTCCTCATCGTGGTCGGCTTCAGGTTGCGTGATCTCCGGTATGACCTCGCCTGACCGGAGCCGGGCTGTCGCCCCCGAAGAGGAGGCGCTTCCGGCCCCGTGGTCGCTCGAAGCGGCCGAAGTAGCTGACAGACTGGGAACAGACGTCGTTGCCGGGCTCTCGAACGAGGAGGCGAGGAACCGGCTCGAGCGTTTCGGTCCCAATCTCCTCGAGGAAGCCGCCCACGTACCGGCGTGGAAGAAGTTCCTCGCCCAGTTCGCCGATCCGCTCGTCTACCTGCTGCTTGCCGCGGTGGTCATTTCGGTGGGCGCTTGGGTCCTCGAAGGCGGCGAAGGCTTTCCCTTCGAAGCCGTTGTGATCGCCGTGATCGTCGTGGCCAACGCCGTGCTCGGCTACGTCCAGGAGGCTCGGGCCGAGGCGGCGGTCGAGGCGTTGCAACGCATGGCCTCACCCACCGCCACTGTCATCCGGGACGGCGAGGAGAAGGAGTTAGCCACCCAGGACCTGGTCCCCGGCGACCTACTCGTCGTCGCCGAGGGAGACGCCGTCGGCGCCGACGCTCGTCTCGTCGAGTCGGCGGCCCTCATGGTGGCGGAGGCGTCCCTCACCGGAGAGAGCGAGCCGGTCGCCAAACAGGTCCATCCACTCGAACGGGACATAGAGCTGGGCGACCGCAACAACATGATCTTCAAAGGAACTGCGGTCACCCGAGGGCGGGGGGTGGCGGTGGTCACCGCCACCGGCATGGCCACCGAAATGGGCAACATCGCTCGTCTGCTCGGTGAGACCAAAGAGGAGCCGACGCCGCTTCAGCGCGAGGTGGGGCGAGTCGGCCGGATGCTCGGGATAGCCGTCGTCGTCATCGCCGCAGTCGTCGTCGGCGCCATCCTCCTCACGGACCCGATCCAATCGCCTTCCGACCTCGTCTCGGTGTTCCTCGTCGGGGTGTCGTTGGCGGTGGCCGCCGTCCCCGAAGGGCTGCCGGCGATCCTTTCGGTCGTCCTCGCCCTCGGCGTCCAGCGGATGGCCCGCCAGAACGCCATCGTGAAGAAGCTGTCATCCGTCGAAACGCTCGGGTCGGCGTCTGTGATCTGCTCGGACAAGACGGGAACGCTCACCAAGAGCGAGATGACCATCGAGAAGGTCGTCACCCCCTCGGCCGCGGTGGACATCACCGGGAGTGGGTACGAGCCGAGAGGCGAAGTGCTTCTGGACGGTGAGCCGCTCGACGACCCGGTCTTGCTGGAGGAGGTGGCCTATGTGGTCGGGGGAGGCAGCCTGGCCAGCGACGCCTCCATCTACGAGGAGGACGGCGTGTGGAAGGCGAGGGGCGACCCCACCGAGGCGGCGTTCCTCGTGGCGGAACGGAAGATCGGCATCGCCGAGGCGCGGCGCGACCGCTTCCGGCGAGTAGGGGAGGTCCCCTTCACACCGGAGCGAAAGCTCATGTCGACGCTGGAGGTCGACGCCGAGCGCGAAGGCCGCATCGACGTGGTCGTCAAAGGTGCTCCGGATGTCCTGCTCGAGCGCTGCACCCACGAGCGGGTGGCCGGGGAGGTGCGTGCCCTCAGTGAGGATCGACGCCGCCAGATCATCGACGACGTCGAACGCCTCGCCGACCTGGCGTTGCGGACGCTGGCGGTCGCTTATCGCCCGTTGCCCCACCACGAACCCCCCGAGCCCGACGAATCCATCGAACAGGACCTCGTCTACCTCGGGATGGTAGGGATCATCGACCCGCCTCGGGAGGAGGTCAGGGCGGCGATCGCCGAGGCCAAGGCTGCCGGTGTCAGGGTGATCATGATCACGGGCGACCACCCTCGCACCGCCATACGGATCGCCTCCGACCTGGGCATCGCCAACGACGCCGCTCGTGCCCTCACCGGGGCTCAGCTGGAGGCGCTCGACGAGGACACGCTGCGCAAGGAGGTGGCGAACGTCGACGTCTTCGCCCGTGTGGCGCCGGTCCACAAGCTACGCATCGTCGACGCCCTCCAGGCTGAGGGAAAGATCGTGGCGATGACCGGAGACGGCGTCAACGACGCCCCGGCCTTGAAGTCCGCCGACATCGGCGTGGCGATGGGCATCACCGGGACCGACGTCAGCAAGGAGGCGGCGGACATGATCCTGGCCGACGACAACTTCGCCACGATCGTGGCCGCCGTCCGGGAGGGCAGGGGCATCTTCGCCAACATCCGCAAGTTCCTCCGGTTCCTGCTTTCATCCAACATCGGCGAGGTGTTCACGATGTTCTTCGGGGTGCTTCTGGCCGGCTACCTCGGACTCACCGAAGGCGCCGATGGGATCGCGGTCCCGCTTCTCGCCACCCAGATCCTCTGGATCAACCTCCTCACCGACACCGGGCCTGCTCTGGCCATGGGCGTCGATCCGCCTCCCGAGGGCGTCATGCGCCGCCCGCCCCGCCGTCTCACCGACCGGGTGATCGATGCCGCCATGTGGTGGGGGATCCTCTGGGTGGGCTTCATCATGGCCGCGGTCACCCTGATCGCACTCGACCTCAAGACGCCCGGCGGCTTCTTCGATGGGTCGGGAGATGTGACCTATGGGCGGACGATGGCGTTCACGACCCTGGTGATCGCCCAGCTGTTCAACACCTTCAACGCCCGCTCGGACCACCGGAGTGCCTTCTTCCACCTGTTCACCAACCCACTGCTGTGGGGGGCGATCGCCATATCCGTCCTGCTCCAGGTGGCGGTGGTGGAGTTGCCCTTCCTGAACTCCGCTTTCGGAACGGTTCCACTGACGCTCGGGGACTGGGCCGTCTGCACCGCCTTGGCGTCGGCGGTGCTGTGGGGTGACGAGCTGAAGAAGCTGGTCACGTGGATCGTGGTCAGGGCCCGTCGTCGAGGCGCCGCAGCCGCACCCGGGTGATGGCGCGGTCGGCGACCGCCAGCACCGTCGCCTTCCACCTGCCGACAGTCACCACGTCGCCCGGCTGATCGGGGACCCGTCCCAGGGCGTCGAGGATGAGCCCTGCGATCGTGGTGTATTCGCCCTCTGGCAGGTCGATGCCGACGTCGACCAGGTCGTGGATCGGGAAGCTGCCGGGAAGGTCGAGTGACCCGTCGGGGCGGCGGACCACGCGGACGACGTCGCGATCCGACTCGTCGTAGATCTCGCCCACGACCTCTTCGAGGAGGTCCTCGATCGTCACGATCCCCTCGCTGCTGCCGTGCTCGCTGACGACGACCGCCAGATGCTCCCGCCGCTGGCGCATCACCCGCAAGGCATCGAGGGCCTCGACGGTCTCGGGGAAGACCAGGGGCGGATGGGCCACGTCGGCCACCCGCCCCTGGCCAGTGATCAGGTCGCGGAGATGCACCACACCGGTCACTCGGTCCAGATCGCGCTCGGGTGCAGTGGGTGCCCGCGAAAACCCCGCCGCGATCAGCTGCTCCAGAGCCGCCTCCGTGGTGGCGTCCTCGTCGAGGACGAACACGTCGCGGCGCGGGGTGAGGATCTGGCGGAGCGACCGCTCTGAGATGTCGAAGGCCCCCGAGATGATGCCCCGTTGCTCGGCACTGAAGCTCTGGAGGTTGGCGATGATGTCCCGTACCTCCTCCTCGGTCACTTCCTGCCCCCGCTTCGCCGGGTCCCCACCGAAGAGCCGAACCACCAGGTCGGCGGACTCGGAGAGCAGCCACACGACTGGCCGGGTGATCCGCGCTATGAACGCCAAAGGCCGGGCCACGAAGAGACCCCATCGCTCCGCCCGTTGCATGGCGAGACGCTTGGGGGCGAGCTCACCCACCACGAGCGTGAAATAGGCGATCGAAAGCGTGACGACCACCACCGCCATCGGATAGGCGGCATCGCCGAAGAAGCCCAGGTTCTCGGCGAGAGGTTCGGCGAGGGTCACGGCGGCGGAGGCGGAGGCGAAGAGACCCGACAACGTGATGACGATCTGGATGGTGGCGAGGAACCGGTTCGGGTCGCGGGCCAACTCCGCCAGCGTCTTGCCCGCACCGCCCCTGGCGGCGAACCGTCTGAGCTGGCTCTCCCGTAAGGACACCAGAGCCAGCTCGGCGCCCGCAAACAGGGCGTTGAGCAGGACGAGAGCGACTATGAGGGCGATCTGCTGCCAGAGTGCGTCCATGCCACCACCTCCGAGGTTCCGCGGACGGTACCAATGGGTCCGTCGGTAGGCTCCCGCCGACGAATGCACATTTGGATCCGCGGGCTGGTGGTCGTCGTCCTCATCGTCCTGGGGCCGGCTCTGGGGGCGTCGGCTCACGCCGTCGTGGAGGAGACCGATCCTGTCGACGGCGCCCGGCTCGAGGAGGCTCCGGAGCACGTCTCCGTCCGGTTCAGCGAGCCTGTCGAACTGACCGAAGGGGCGATTCGGATCTTCGATTCCTCGGGCCGCAGAGTCGAGTCGGGAGAGGCGCGTCCCGTCGACTCGGGCGAGGTCGTCGAGGTGGACTCTGGCCACCTCCCACAAGGGACTTACATCGTGGCGTGGCGGGTGGTGTCGCTGGATGGTCACCCCATTCGTGGTGCGTTCGTCTTCGGGGTCGGAGAGGGCGAAGTCGCCGTCGACCAAGGCATCATCGACGAGGTGCTCGGTTCGCAGGCGCCGGCACGCGCCGCGGGGGCGGTGGTCCGTTGGGTCACCTACCTGGCAGGTCTCCTTGCCACCGGTATCGCGGTTTTCTCCGCGTTCGTTCTCAGGGCTTTCCTTCGGGTTCCGGCCCTCGGCGCGGCGGTGCGCTGGGCGGCGTCCGTCGCCGCTCTCGCTTCGGTATCGGCGATACCCATCTTCGCCGCCGAAGCCCAGGCGACATGGCCCGAGGCGCTGGCGTCTTCCGTGGGTTTGGCGGCCTTCCTCCGCGTCGCGGCGATGGCCGTCTTGTTCTTCTCGGCTCGGGGCAGCTCCCCAGCCTGGGTTGCAGGCGGCGCCTCCCTGCTCGTGGCAGCCGAGCTCGCCACAGGCCACACCCGGACCACAGAGCCGCTGCTCGTGGTGATGGCGGCCGACGCCGTCCACGTCGCCGGGGCGGCGTTCTGGTTGGGCGGACTCGTGGCACTGCTCGTTGCCCGGCGGCACCTGAGGGAAGATGCCGAAAGAGCGGCGACGGTGGTCGGTCGCTTCTCGGCGCTCGCCGTCCGGTTCGTCCTGGCTCTGGTGATCGCCGGTTTGGCGATGGCATGGGTGCAGGTCGGCGGTCTTCCGGCGCTCACCTCGACCGCCTATGGCCGGACGCTCATCGCCAAACTCGTGGCGGGAGCTGCGGTGCTGGGCGTGGCCGTCTACAACAACCGGGTGCTGGTTCCCCGGATCATGTCCGGCGAGGAGCCGGACCTCCCGGCGCTGGAGCGGCTTCGCTCCACCGTGCGGGCGGAAGTGGTCGGTCTGGCGGTGGTGATCGCCCTCACCGCGGTGCTCGTCGACCTTCCGCCGGCCGCCGAGGCGGTGGGTGGCCCGTTCTCGACGTACGTGGAGTTCGGCGACGGCGAACTGAACCTCGTCGTCGACCCGAACCGTGCGGGAACCAACCAGGTGCACGCCTACGTGCTCGATGCCGCCGGATCGCCGGCGGACGTGGAGGGCGCGGCGGTGCTCGAGTTCCACTTTCCAGCCGAGGACATCGGCCCGATCGTCCGCCAACCCATGTACGTCGGCACCGGGCATTGGATCCATACTGGACCCGAGCTCGCCGTGGCCGGCGAATGGCATATCACGTTCCGGCTCGGCGAGGGATTCGAGACCACGGCGGCGACCGCCGTGGTGAGAGTGACGGACTGAAAGGAACGAGATGAGGAAGTGGTTGGCCGGGGCGGGGGTCTTCGCGATCGTGCTCCTCGTGGCGAGTCCTGTGTGGGCGCACGTGACTGTCTCGACCGACAATCCGGAACCCGGAGGCTTCGCCGTCTACACGGTGCGCGTGCCGAACGAGTCGGACAGTGCATCGACCGTTCGCGTGGAGGTTCGGATCCCCGAGGGTTTGGAGGCATCTCGCTACGAGCCTCTGCCCGGTTGGACGCTGAGTCTGGAGGACGGCGCTCTGGTCGCCGATGGGGGCACGATCGCTCCCGGGCAGTTCATCGAGTTCCGCTTCCAGGCGCGTAACCCGGAGGAAGCGGGCGAGCTCGCCTTCCCCGCCCTCCAGACCTATGACGACGGAGAGGTGGTGGAATGGACGGGGCCGCCGGACGCGGACACACCGGCGTCGATCGTCGAGATAGGCGCCACACCAGAGGATGCCGGCGGGCCTGACGCATGGACGATCGCAGCCTTCATCTTGGGCTTGGCGGGAACCGCCCTCGGGGTGCTGGCCCTCGTGCGCGGCACCCGGTGAGGTATGCGGCGGTGGCCGCGATGGCCGCCGTCCTTTTCGCGGTGCCTCTGCCGGCGGTCGCCGACTCGGCCCGGCCGAGCAACTACCGCTCGGAGGTCACCTCGATCGAGCCTTTCACCGAAGGAGTCGTAGCCGAGGTAGTGGGAGGCGACGCCTTCCTGCAGGTGCGCGTCGAACGAGGCGTCAGCGTCGAGGTCCCCGGATACGAAGGCGAGCCATACGTGCGGATCGACGCCGAGGGGATTGTGGAAGTCAACCGGAACTCACCGACCTACTGGGTCAACGAGGACCGTTTCGGCGTTCGGCCCGTTCCCGAGGGAGCGTCGGCCGATGCGGCGCCGGACTGGGAGAGGGTGGGCTCTGGCGGTGTGTATGGCTGGCACGACCATCGGATCCACTGGATGTCTCCCGAGCCGCCGCCCGCCGTCGAGCCCGCGGCCCCAGCCGAGATCTTCGACTGGGTCGTGCCGCTCATCGTGGATGGAAGTCCGGTCCAGATACTCGGGACGCTCGAGTGGCTGCCCAACACCGGCCCGATCCCCTGGGCACTCCTCGTGGCGGCGGCAGCCGGTGCCGTCCTGGTCCGTCCGATGCTTCTTCTCGTCGGGGCCGTCGCCGCCACGACCGTTGGATTTGCGCAGATGGCCGACTCGCCGCTCGGTCCCGGCGGCGAGTTGCTCTCGTGGGCACCACCGGTAGCCGCCCTCTTGCTGTCGGGGGCCGCCCTTCGCAGGAAGGGGCGTCACTTGCTGCTGGGGGCGACGGCAGCCGTGCTCCTCGCCTGGGTGGCCACCCGCCTCGGGGCGCTGTGGATGCCTTCCCTCCCGACTGCCCTTCCCACTTGGCTGGAGCGAGCCGCCACCGCCCTCGCCGCCGGTACCGGCCTGGGCGGGGTAGTGGCCGTCTACCGGGAGACACAGCGGACGGCGCCCGGCTCGGCGGTTCAGCCGGGATCGGGCGGGTAGACACACCGAATGGAGATCACCGAAGCCCGCACCAAACTCGAAGAGGAACGCGACCGCCTGGTCTTCCTCCGCCAAAGCCAGGGCGAAGACAGCGCCCTCGACCAGGAGCAGGCCGACTCCTCGGGCTCCCTGGCCGACTACGACCAGCATCCCGGCGACCAGGGGACGGAGACCTTCGAGCGGACCAAGGACCTCGCCGTACGGGAACAGATCGACGCCCGACTGGCCGACATCGACCATGCCCTGCAGCGGATCGACGCCGGCACGTACGGCAAGTGTGACATCTGCGGGCGCCACATCGAACCCGATCGCCTCGATGCTCGTCCATCCGCCCGCTATTGCCTTCGTCACCAGCGGGAGGTGGACGAGTCTGCCCGTCTCGACCGGGAGTACGGCACGGCCAACTGACCTCCGGAGCTGACTAGTCCGGTCGGTGGCAATCCTTATGGCCATCCAGGGGGATGCCGTCTGCGGTCGATCCATCCAACATGTTCCAGGCGAGTGGGGAAAGCGCCGCCCGCGGCCCGGCGCGCAGCATTTCGGCGGTGGCCGTAGCCGCAGTCGGCTCCGCCGTCCTCTTCTGGCTGGTCGGCGAATCACTGCCCGGCGGGCTCGATCTCCGTGTCGCCTTCCTGTGCGTGACATTCGGTCTCCTGCTCGCGGTGTCGGTCGGCTACAGCTGGACGGTCGACCGGGTGTGGCGGCGCAGCCGGGAGGAGGCCCGCGCCAGCCTGGCCACCTTCAAGGAGGACTTCGTCACGAGCCTCAACCGCGACCTGCGCAGCTCGCTCACCGGCATCGTGGGCTTCGCCCAGATGATCGACCCGTCGGTGGTTGGTGACGAAAATGCCGAGGCGCTCAACACGGTCATCACTCAGTCGGTCGAGCTCTCCCGGGTGATCGACGACATCTCTGTCGCCGCCCGGCTCGAAGCCGGCGCCCTGTCGTTGAACCCCGAGAGGGTGTCCGTGTGTGAAGAGGTCGAAGCTGCGGTGGCCTACCTGAAGCTGATGGGCCACGAGGTCTCGGTCGAATGCCGCGACGCCACCGTGCTCGTAGACCCGGAGGCCTTCCGCCATGTGCTGCGCAACCTCCTCGTCAACGCCCACACCCACGGCGAGGCGCCCGTGGCGGTGCGAGGCCACAGCTTCGGCGACCGATACATCTGTCAAGTGGTCGACCGCGGTCCGGGTCTGTCGCCAGGTGCCGAGATGGCACTCACCGACGAGCTCTCCCTTCAGGCGGTCAACGACGCCCTCGGTCTGGGCCTCGCCATCGCCCAGGCTCTCGCCGACCGAATGGGCTCGGAACTGTCGTACCGCCGGGTACGGGGAGAAAGTCACCTCATCCTCACCCTTCCCGTCGTGCGGGAGCAGACCGGGGAGGGCGCGGCCGTCCACCGTTTCACGTTGCCGAGGATCGTCAGGCCGCACGTGAGGGAAGAAACTCCCCAACCCGCCGCCTGAGAGTGGGGGCACGCGAAGAGCCGGGCCCTTTTTCGGGCCCGGCTCTTGCGCTCGTCAGTGGCCGTTGGGTCAGACGAGGACGGCCTTGTTGCGGATCCTCAGGAAGACGAATCCGGTGAGGATCAGTGCCGCTCCGACGGCGATGGCCATCGCCGACAAGGCGTAGGAGATGATCCCCAGGCTCAGAGCCGTGGTGAGTGTCGTTGCGTCGATCCAGGAGGCTCGAGCCTCGTTGGGCACCATCACCTGCTCACCATTCTCGTCGAGGATCGGCTGGCCGGCTTCGTCGACTGCTGGGACTTCCCGGGGCATCTCGGAGTAGTAGAGGCCGCCGGTCCGCTCCAACTGGTGCTTGGTGATGATGTCGGCTTGCGCCCACATCGTGAACGGGCCACGGACGGGTGTCTCGGGGATCACGGCGTCATCGGGGGTGACGACACCCTGTTCGACCGCCTGGTCCCAGGTGTACCAGACGCCGAAGAGGCCACCGGCAACGGAGCCGAATCCCACGACCAGTGCCACGATGGCGGCGGTCAGGAGAAGACCGCTCTTCTTGATGGGTGAAACCTCAGTAGGGGTGATTCTTTCGGTGACTGTGGCAGTCATCGCGTCCTCTCTTTCTTCCGGCCAACTGCCTATGCCGGTGACTATCGGGGACACACCCCTTCGGCTACGAGAGGCGAATGTCATCCGGCCACGGGAAAAGGACCCTTACGTACCCGGGACCAAAGCCCTGGCCGGAGGCTGTCGTCAGTCGCCTCGGCGCAGAAGACCGATCAGGCGGACGACGAAGTCAGTCACCCAGAGGGCGACCAGGGCCGCTGCCACCTTGCCGAGGCCGGCCACACCGGCGATGCCGGCGAGGTTGGCAGCCGCCAGGGGAACGGCAGGGCGCGCCGTCATGCGGCGGAACTTGGGCTCGAGAGGAGGTCCGATCACGACGGGGAGCAGGTAGGCGAGCGAGCTGAGGAGCACCTGGCCGACGCCGGCGGTCACGGCCACCAACGTCCCTCGGCCGAACGGCGTGGGAGCCCCACCCGCCATCAGGCCCAGCCCGTCGGCAACGGCCCAACCGCCCAGCCAGCCCACCCCGATCGCGACCTGGATGAACGTGAGCTTCCGCCTGCCCTTCTCCCACAGCCGCACCACGATCCCCACCCCCATTGCCAGGGCCGCCGCCGCGGCGAGCACCGTCCCGATCCCGACGGCTCCGCTGCCCAGCCACAGCCCCGAGAACATGGCGGTCGCCGATGCCACCGCCAGCCACCACGCCGCCCTCGCCTCCCACCCGCTCACTGCCCGGTGATGGGCCAGGGTGGGCAGGAACGTGGGCAGGGTTCCGACGATCGTGAACCCGACCAGGCCGACGAGGTTCAGATGCGAATGCACGAGCCGCATCCGCCAGAACGCCTCTCCGGATTGCCCGCTGCCCAGAACAGCCCCCAATGTCACTCCCACGGCGCCGCATGCGAAGGCGACGAGATAGAACCGGGACGCGAGGTCGAAGCGGCGGAGGAGGCTCCGGGTGATGGTGCGGCGAATCGACCATGCCAGGAGCCCCAGCGAAACGACGAGCAGGCCTCCGCCTGTCCAAACGGCCACCGGCCATCCTTCCACCACCCCGATCAGGACGGCGGCGGTGCCCGCTCCCAACGTCACCCGCTGCGTCGCCGCCAGGACCCGGGGAGGTGCCGGTGACGCCGACCATGTGATCGTGAACATCTGGCTGGC
>Ga0207873_1002223_pt1 | contig 16570 bp, 16 predicted proteins | sample BGWIniCompost_FD_187373 | JGI IMG/M metagenome (GOLD analysis project Ga0207873, IMG submission 187373) | Cellulose adapted compost microbial communities from Newby Island Compost Facility, Milpitas, CA, USA - BGW Initial Compost (SPAdes)... ...
TCGCCCGGCCCTTCGACCGCGGACGCTCAATCCCCGGTGGCGACCGGCCGCGCCGGATCGTCGATCCAGCCGCTCCACGAACCGGTGAACAGGCGCGCGCCGCGCAGCCCCGCATGCTCCAGCGCGAGCAGGTGGTGGCAGGCCGTCACGCCCGACCCGCACATCGCCACCAGCGCCTCCGGGCCGCGCCAGCCGGGCAGCGCCTCGAACTCCGCGCGCAGGCGCGCGGGCGCCTTGAAGCGACCCGCGTCCAGATTGGCCATATACGGACGGTTGACCGCACCGGGCACGTGGCCGGCCACCGGGTCGATCGGCTCGACCTCGCCGCGGAACCGCTCCGGCGCGCGCGCGTCGACCAGCAACCCGCCCTGCGCCAGGTGGCACGCGATCGCGTCGGCGTCCAGCAGCCGGCTCGCGTCGAAGGCCCCCGCGAAGACGGCAGGCTCGGGCGCGGGTTCGGACACCGCGTCGTCCACCGGCAGGCCGAGCGCGGTCCAGCGCGCGAAGCCGCCGTCGAGGACCGCCACCGCCTCGTGGCCCAGCATCCGCAGCAGGCACCACAGGCGCGCGGCGAAGGCACCGTCGCCGGCATCGTAGGCCACGACCCGGGTGCGCGGGGAAATGCCCCAGGCCGACAGGCGCCCGGTGAACGCCTCCGCGTCCGGCCACGGATGGCGGCCGCAGCCGGGACCATGCGGGCCCGACAGGTCCCGGTCCAGGTGCGCGTAGCGCGCGCCCGGGATGCGCGCACGACCGTATTCGCGTTCGCCGGCCGCGGGATCGGCCAGCGAGAAGCGGCAATCGACCACCACCAGGCCGGGCGCGCCCAGCGCGGCCGCGAGGGTCTCCGGCTGCACCAGGGTGTTCCACTCGCGCGTGCTCATCGCATGCCCTCCAGCCGCTGGCGCAGGTTGTACAGGATCGAGGCGGTGACGCCCCAGATGCGCTGGTCCGGGGCGCCGGGATACGGAATGAACTCCAGCACCCGGCGCGGGCGCCCGGCGAACTCGATGGTCAGCGCACGCAGGTGGTCGGGCGCGAGCAGGAACGACATCGGCACCTCGAACACCGCCGCCACTTCGGCGGGATCGGGACGCGCCACGAAGCCCGGATCGACCTGCGCGATCAGCGGCACCACACGGAAACCGGTGACCGTGCGCACCGGGTCGAGATAACCGAGCGGCCGCGCCTGGACGCGCGCCAGGCCGATCTCCTCCGCGGCCTCGCGCAGCGCGGCATCGAGCGCGCCGGCGTCGTCGGGATCGAGTCGCCCGCCGGGCAGGCTGACCTGGCCGGCATGCAGGCGCAGCCCGTCGTTGCGCCGGGTGAGCAGCAGGTTCAGGTCGTCGCCGCGGTCGACCAGGCCGAGCAGCACCGCGGCCGGCCTGGGCGGCGCGGATCCAAGCAGCCCGTCGAGCTCGTCGAGGTTCCACTCCGGGCCGCCGGGTTCGGCGTCGAGCGGATGCACCGCGCGGACGATCCGCTCCAGCGATGTCGGACCCGCCATGCTCATGCCGTACGCTGCCGGCCGCGACGCGGCAGCTCCTCCTCCATCAGCCGCAGGCGCTCGGCGTCGGCCATCGACCGCCAGCGTGCGATCTCGTCGCGGTTGCGGTGGCAGCCCAGGCACAGCCCGTCGGCATCGAGCATGCACACCCCGATGCAGGGGGTGGGGATCGGCTGCAGGAGGCTGTTCATCCGGACAATCGCAACAGGTCGGGCTGGAAAACGCAAAACGCCGGCGGGCAGCCGGCGCTTGCGTGGTGCCGCGGCCCGCCGGCGATGCCGGCCTGGCCGACGCGCCGTGGGCCGGTGGCCCGCGGCGAACTACTTGATGCTGACCAGCTTGACGTCGAACACGACCGCCTGGTTCGCCATGCGGCCGGCGCGCATGTCGGTGCCGTAGGCCTTGTCGCCCGGCAGCACCACTTCCCAGCGCGCACCGGTCGGCATCTGCAGCAGCGCCTCGCGCAGGCCCGCCAGCGGGATCTGGCTCACCTTCAGCGTCACCGGCCCGGCCTGCTGGCCTTCCGGCGCCTGCGAGGTATCGACGAACACCGTGCCGTCGGGCAGCGTGCCGCGGTAGTTGAGCACCACGTCGCTGTTCTGGGTCGGCTTGGCGCCGCTGCCGGCCTCGATCACGCGGTACTGCACAGTGCTGCCCGGCAGGGTGCGCACGCCTTCCTTGGACCGGTTCTGGGCCAGGAACGCATCGCTCTGCGCCTTGTTCTCGCTCGCCAGCTTGGCGAACTCGGCCTCGAGCTTGGCCTGCTGGCGGCGCTGCATGTTCTCGACCGCGGTCTTGAGTTCCTCGACCGGCACGGCGGGCTGCTTCTTGGCGTAGGCGTCCTGGATGGCCTTGATCACGGTGTTCACGTCGACCTGCTCACCGCGCGCCGCCAGTTCGGCCAGTTCGACACCGGTGTTGAAGCCGATGGCGTAGCTCAGCTTCCCCCTCTCGGACGACGTGTCCTGCGCGGAAGCCGCGGCGGAAACCAGGGTCATTGCCGCGAGCGAGGCGGCAAGCAAACGCAATTTCATTCGGTCACTCTCCAGAGGGGTACGTTCGGCCGGCACTCGGCCCAGACACGACACGGGGCGGTCGAGCCGCCCCCTGCAGGACGCGCTAGGATAGCGGCCGGGGGGCTTAACCGCCACTGACGCCTCCCTGTGACCCGGAGGCGCGCGACAAGTTCCCGTCCCCGTGCCCTTCGACCACCTTCCAGCCTTCTTCACATGAGCGACGCCTGCCTGCGCATCGACGACCATGACGCCATCCGGGTGATCACCGTGCACCGCCCGGAGCGCCTGAACGCCCTGGACTCGGCCACCATCGACGCCCTCCACGCCGCCGCCGACGCGGCCGCGGCCGATCCCGCCGTGCGGGTCGTGGTGCTCACCGGCGCCGGCCCCAAGGCCTTCGTGGCCGGTGCGGACATCAGTGAGATGTCCGGCCTGACCCCGGCCGAGGGCCGCGATTTCGCCCTGCGCGGGCAGCGGATGATGCGACGGCTGGAGCGCCTGCCCAAGCCGGTCATCGCGATGGTCAACGGCTACGCCCTGGGAGGCGGACTGGAACTGGCCATGAGCTGCCACCTGCGCATCGCCGCCGACACCGCCCGCATGGGCCAGCCCGAGATCGGCCTGGGCCTGGTGCCCGGCTTCGGCGGCACCCAGCGCCTGCTGCGCCTGGCCGGCCGCGCCGCGGCCCTGGAACTTTGCCTGACCGGCGAGCCCGTCGACGCGGCGCGCGCGCTGCAGCTGGGACTGGTCAACCGCGTCGTCCCGGCCGCCGAGCTCGAGGCCGAGACCATGGCACTGGCCCGCCGCCTGGCCGCAGCCGCGCCGCTGGCCTTGCGCGGCATCCTGGACTGCATCCTGGCCGGCGGCGAATGCGCCATCGAGGAAGGGCTCGACTACGAGGCCACCCAGTTCGGCCTGGTGTTCGCGAGCGAGGACATGCGCGAGGGCACCCGGGCCTTCCTCGAGAAGCGCAAGCCGGTGTTCCACGGGCGCTGAGACCGCATGCGGGACCCGGGCGGCCATTCCAGCAACGACATCGACAGGCCGGATCCGTCGCGGATCGCGGCCCTGCTGCGCGCGGACGACCTGGACGCCGCGCTCGACGCCGGGCTGATGGCGCTGGACGCAGGCGCCACCGGCATCCTGCCCCCGGACGACCAGGCCCTCGTCGCCCGCACCCGGCAGCGGCTGCAGGCCGCGTGGGACGCACGCGAGCGTTACCGGGCCCGCGCCGCGCGCCTGGCCCGCCGTGCCGCCGAACGCGAGGCCAAGCGTCGGGCGGCGACGCCGGCCGGTCCCGCCGCCAGCCCCCGTCCAGCGCTGCCCGCGGCTGCCGCGGCTGCCCTCGCCCGCGCCAGGGCCCGCGCCGGGCGCCCATGAGCGCGGCGCGATCGTCCACGGTGCGCGCGCGCAAGGCGCGGGGCACCGGCCGGCGACGCAGCCGGCTGTCGCCGGCCGAGGTCCACGCGCTGTTCTCGCGTCTGGCCGAGATCGATCCGGCACCCACCACCGAGCTCGAATACAGCACCCCCTTCGAACTGCTGGTCGCCGTCGTGCTCTCGGCACAGGCCACCGACGTGGGGGTGAACAAGGCCACGCGGCGCCTGTTTCCGGTGGCCAACACGCCGCAGGCGATCCTCGACCTGGGCGAGGAAGGCCTCAAGCGCTACATCTCGACGATCGGCCTGTTCAACGCCAAGGCGAAGAACGTGATCGCGCTGTGCCGGATCCTGCTGGAGAAGCATGGCGGCGAGGTCCCGCGCACGCGCGAGGAACTCGAAGCGCTTCCGGGCGTCGGGCGCAAGACCGCCAACGTGGTGCTCAACACCGTGTTCGGAGAAGGCACGATCGCGGTCGACACCCACATCTTCCGGGTCGCCAACCGCACCGGACTGGCTCCGGGCAAGGACGTGCGCGAGGTCGAGGACGGGCTGATGCGGGTGGTGCCCGGGGAGTTCCTGCTGGGGGCGCACCACTGGCTGATCCTGCACGGGCGCTACGTCTGCAAGGCACGCCGGCCGGACTGCCCGAAGTGCATCATCCGCGACCTGTGCCGGTATCCGGACAAGACCCCGCCGGATCCCGGTCGCGACTGACCCCGCCACCGCGGCCGCGCCAGCGCCCCGCATCGATCTCCCGCGCAGGCCGGCCTGTCCGGCATCGACGCCCGAATGCGTTCATGTGGACGGGGGGAAGGCGGGGCATTCGCGCCCCGGACACGGCACGGACGTCGCCGGTCTCCGCCGAGCCACGATCCGAAGATGCCGACGCCAGCCATGACGCCGCCAGCCATTCCGCACCTGCCACGATGCGCGCCGGCGGCGACCGCGCGCACCGGCGCACCGTCCACGGCGGGGAGCGACTGACGCATGTGCGGGCTGGCCGGTTTCGCAGGCGGCGTCGCGCCGACCCCGGAGGATCGCCTCGACCTGGAGCGGATGATCGCCACGCTCCACCACCGTGGCCCGGATGCGCGCGGCGTCCACCTCTCCCCCGGCGTCGGCCTGGCCCACGCCCGGCTGTCGATCATCGACCTGGCCACCGGCCAGCAGCCGCTGCACGACGGCAGCGGGTCGGTCTGGACGGTCTTCAACGGCGAGATCTTCAACTTCCTCGAGCTGCGCCGGGAGCTCGAACGCGACGGCTACACGTTCCGCACCAGTTCCGACACCGAGGTGATCGTCCACCTCTACCACCGCGACGGCGACCGGTTCGTGGAACGCCTCAACGGCCAGTTCGCGATCGCGCTCTGGGACGCGCGGCGCCGGCGCCTCGTCCTCGCCCGCGACCGCGCCGGCATCCGCCCGCTGTACCACGTGCGTGCGCGCGGCAGGCTCTGGTTCGCCTCCGAGGTGAAGGCACTGCTCGCCGCGCTGCCCGAATGCGCGCGCCTGGACCCGGACGGACTGGTCCAGGCCTTCACCTTCTGGGGACCGTCCGACCCCGACACGCTGTTCGAGGGCGTGCGCAGCCTGCCGCCCGGGCACCTGCTGGCGCTCGAGGCCGACGGCCGCGAAATCCTCACCCGCTACTGGGACTGGGATTTCCCCGACGCGGGTGCCGCCGCGCCGTTCGCCTCGTTCGACGAGGCGGTCGAGGACCTGCGCGGGCTGCTGCTCGATGCGGTGCGCCTGCAGCTGCGCGCCGACGTGCCGGTGGGCGCCTACCTCAGCGGCGGACTGGATTCCTCCGGCATCGTGGCGCTCGCGCGCCAGGCCGGCATCGCGTCGGTGCGCACCTTCTCGGTCACCTTCGACGACGCCGAGTTCGACGAGCGCGAGCAGCAGCAGGCCATGGTCCGCCACCTGGGCACCGCGCACACCACCTTGCACTGCACCCGCCGCGACATCGCCGACGCGTTCCCCGCGCTGGTCCGCCACACCGAGGCGCCGGTGCTGCGCACGGCGCCCGTGCCGCTGATGCTGCTCTCGGGCGAAGTGCGCCGCAGCGGCTACAAGGTCGTGCTGACCGGCGAAGGCGCCGACGAGGTGTTCGCGGGCTACGACCTGTTCAAGGAAGCCAAGGTACGCCGGTTCTGGGCGCGCCAGCCGGACTCGGCCTGGCGCCACCTGCTGCTCGGCCGGCTGTACGGCTACCTGGCCAATTCCCCGGTCGGCACGCCGGGCTTCGCCCGCGCGTTCTTCGCCCAGGGCCTGGAGCACATCGACCGGCCCGTGTTCTCGCACGTGCCGCGGTGGACGACGTCGGGCCGGGCGCTCGCCTTCCTCGCCCCGGAGCTGCAGGCGCGTGCCGCGGCGTTCGATCCGCTCGCGTTCCAGGAAGGTCGGCTGCCGCCGCAGGCGTCGCGTTGGGCGCCGCTCGCACGCGACCAGTACCTCGAGGCGAAATCGCTGATGGCCGGCTACCTGCTGTCCTCGCAGGGCGACCGCGTGGCGATGGCCAACTCGATCGAGGGTCGGTTCCCGTTCCTCGACCACCGGGTCATCGAATTCGCCAACCGCCTGCCGCCGCACTGGAAGCTGCGCGGCCTGACCGAGAAGCACATCCTGCGCAGGGCGCTGGAGCCGCTGCTGCCGCCCGAGATCGCGCGCCGCACCAAGCAGCCCTACCGCGCGCCGGACGCGAGCAGCTTCTTCGAGCACGGGCGACCGGCCGACTACGTGGCCGAGCTGCTGTCGCCCGGACGCATCCGCGACGCCGGCCTGTTCGATCCGGCCCGGGTCGGGATGTTGCTGGAGAAGTGCCGGCGCGGAGGCGCCACCGGCTTCGGCGACAACCAGGCCTTCGTCGGCATTCTCTCGACGATGCTGCTGCACGACACTTTCATCCGCCGCCGCGACGCGACGGCGCCCGAACTACGCGCCACTGGAACGGAGTAACCCATGACCGAGCAGGCCATCCGCGAGAAGATCCGCGGCCACATCCTGGAGAACATGATGTTCACCGACGATCCGTCGCGCCTGCCCGACGATGCGTCGCTGCTGGAGATGGGCATCATCGACTCGACCGGCGTGCTCGAGCTGGTGCTGCTGATGGAGGAGAACTTCGCGATGAAGGTGCAGGACGCCGCGATCATCCCGGAGAACTTCGACTCGGTGGACCGGATGGTCTCGTTCGTCATGCGCTCGAAGTCCGCATGACCCCGGAGGACGCGTACGCCACCAGGCTCGAGCGGCTGCGCCGGGCCTGGCACCCCAATCCCGACAAGCCGGAGGAGTCGCCCGAGAACACGCTGCTGGCGCTGGCGTGGACCGCGGCCGGCCAGCCGCGCTCGGCGGTCGCCGCCGGGGCCTCGGACGCGCTGCCCGGGCTGGACGCGGCCGCACTGGAGCGCCTCGACGCGCTTGTGGCGCAGCGCCTGGCCGGGGTGCCGCTCGCCCACATTACCGGCCGCCAGCACTTCATGGGCCTGGAGCTGGCCGCGGGCCCGGAGGCGCTGATTCCGCGCGCCGAAACCGAACTGCTGGGACGCGCCGCGATCGACCTCGCGCTTGCCACGGGCGCACGCGTGGCCGTCGACGTCTGCACCGGATCGGGCAACCTTGCCCTCGCGCTTGCGCACCACGTGGAGGGGCTCGAGGTGCACGGCGCGGACCTGAGCGAGGAAGCGGTCGGCCTGGCCCGCCGCAATGCCGCGATGTTGGGGCTGGAGCAACGCGTGCGCTTCCGCGCCGGCGACCTGCTGGCGCCGTTCGACTCGCCGCAGTTCCACGGCGGCGTCGACCTGGTGGTGTGCAACCCGCCCTACATCAGCAGCGGCAAGGTGGCGGCGATGGACCCGGAGATCTCCGGCCACGAACCGCGCCTGGCCTTCGACGGCGGCACGCTCGGCGTGTCGATCCTGACCCGGCTGATGCACGAGGCCCCGCCCCTGCTGCGCGTGGGCGGCTGGTTGGCGTTCGAGGTCGGCACCGGCCAGGGCACGACGATGGCGCGGCGGCTGCGCAACGATCCGGCCTGGGACGACGTGCGCGAATGCAGCGACGGCCACGGCGTCGTGCGGGCGGTGCTCGCCCGGCGCCGCGCGGACAACGGAGGCACCTGATGGGCGGACTGGAATGGAGCGTGCTCGACATCGACTACGGCCGGGAGGCCGAGCGGATCTGCGCCGGCCTGCGCGAAGCCGTGGCCACGCGGCTGCGCCGGCGCGGCGTGGTGGTGGCGATCTCCGGCGGCATCGACAGCTCGGTCTGCGCGGCGCTCGCGGTGCGCGCGTTCGGGCCCGGCAGGGTGCACCTGCTGATCCTGCCCGAGCATGATTCGGACCCCGACAGCGCCGCGCGCGCGAACCTGCTGGCATCGCACCTGGGCGTCGAACCGCAGACGTTCGACATCGCCCCGGCGCTCGAGGCCATCGGTGCCTATGCCGCGCGCGACGCGGCGGTGCGCACCGTGCTTCCGGAGTACGACGACCGCTGGAAGATGAAGCTGGCGATCTCCGGCGGCAGCGAGGGCGCGATCAACCGCTTCCGCCTGGTCGCGCGCTCGCCCGACGGCGCCATGCACGAGCGCGAGCTGCGCCTGCACGAGTACCTCACCATCGTCGCCGCCACCAGCTACAAGCAGCGGCTGCGCAAGACGATCGAGTACTTCCATGCCGACCGCCTCCACTACGCGGTCGTCGGCACGCCCAACCGGCTGGAATACGACCAGGGCTTCTTCGTCAAGAACGGCGACGGCTCGGCCGACGTCAAGCCGATCGCGCACCTGTACAAGACCCAGGTCTACGGCATGGCCCGCCACCTCGGCCTGCCCGACCGCCTGTGCGAGGCGCAGCCGACCACCGACACCTACAGTCTCGAGCAGGGCCAGGACGAGTTCTACTTCGCCCTGCCCTATCGCTCGATGGACCTGGCGCTGTGGGCACTCGAGCACGGGGTCGAAGCCGGCGAACTGGCGAAGGCGCTCGACATCACCCCGGTCCAGGCCGCGGCGGTGTACGAGGACATCGCGCGCAAGCGCCGCACCACGCGGCCGCTGCACCTGCGCCCGCTGCTGCTGGGCACGGTGCCTTCGGTGGACGCGGCCACATGAGCGCGCAGGCGCACGGCGGCTACCGCGTGGAGGAAGCCGACCTCGCCCGCGACGGCGACGCGGCGGTGGGGGTCTGGCGCGCCAGCCTGCGCGATGGCGCCGGCCGGGCGGCGAAGCTGGAGTGGTTCTACCGGGCCGCGCCCGAGGGCGCGCACCTGCAGGTGCTGCGACCCGGGACCGGCCACGAGGTCCTGGGCACCGCGGGCGTGGGCTGGCGCCGCATGCGCGCGGGCGCGCGCACGCTGCGCGGCGGGCTGCTCGCGGACATGGCGGTGCTGCCCGGCCACCGCACCCTGGGCCCGGCCATGCAGCTGCAGCGCGCGGCGAGCGACCGTGCGCTGGCCGAGGGCGACCTGGTGTACGGGTTCCCCAACGCCAATGCGGTGCCGGTGGTGAAGCGGCTCGGCTACGTGCACCTCGGCGACATGGTGCTCTACGTCCGCGCCCTGCGCCACGCGCCCTACCTCGAACGCCGCCTGCCCCGGCCGCTCGCGACCCTGCTCGGGCGCGCCATCGACACCGCGTTCGCGCTGCGCGACCGGCTGCGCAACCTGCACCGCGGCGCCCTGCACGCGCAATGGAGCGAAGGGCCCCTGGACCTGGTGCACCCGCGCTGGCCGCGGCCGGGCATGCTCGAAGGCGTGCGCGACAGGGCCGCGCTCGAATGGCGCTTCGCCCACAACCCGCTGGCCGCCTTCCGCTTCCTGTACCTGCGCCGCGCACCCGACGCGCAGCCCATGGCCTGGTTCGTATGCCGCCGCGACGGCGACGTGCTGCACATCGCCGATTTCGGCTTCGCCCCGGGCGCCCCGGTGGCCCACTGCGTCGCGACCCTGGCGCGCGAGGCGACCGCCCGGGGCGGGCGGTCGCTGCTGGTGGAATGCTGCCTGCCGGACGAGGAACGCTCGGCGCTGCTTCGCGCCGGGTTCCGCGAACGGCAGCGGCGCCCGATCTACGCCCGCTGGCGCGACCCGGAGCAGGCCGCGCGGGCGGTGCGGTTCACCTCGTTCGACGAGGACGAATAACGACCGGCGCGGCCGCCGCGACGCTTACCAGGCGAACTGCGCGCGCACCGCGTACTGGCCGGTCTCATCGCCGGTCAGGCCGTTGTCGCCACGGGTGTAGTTGAACATGAAGCGCAGGTTCGGGTTGACGTAGTAGTTCATGCCCAGGATCCAGCTGCTCACCTCCAGGCCGGCGACGTCGCGGTTCTCGATCGAGTCGTAGCGCGCGGTCAGTTCCCACAGGCCGCGGTCGGCCACCGGCGCCGAGCCGAACACGCCGGTACCCGCCTTGTACGGCTTGTGCCCGCCGTTGAGGTGCCAGCTGCCCTGCAGGTACCACGCGGTGACGTCCTGGTCCGGGCCCAGCGGCTGGCCGAAGCTGGCGTTGGCGTACTCGCCCTGGAAGAACAGCGGCCCGAACGCACCGGCGGCCTCGACGCCCCAGGCGGTGACGTCGTCGCCGCTGGCCCCGGTGACGGTGGCGATGGTCTGCGAGGGGCCGCGGCGGCCGGCGTAGCCGGCAGAGGCGCGCAGGTCGGCCGAGCCCTTGTTGGCGTTCTCGTGGCTGCCCCACGCGCCGAAGTGCAGGGTGTTGTCCCCGTCGTTCACCGGGGCGAAGGTCACGCGGCCGGCGTAGCCCATGCCTTCGTTGCGCGGGCCGCTGGCGCCGCGGAGGTTGAACACGCTGAAGCCCGCGGTGTAGCGCCCGCCGCCGCGCAGGTAGCCGACGCCCTGCTGGAACTGGCGGCCGCTGAACAGGCCGGTGGCGCTGGCGAACGGACGCTCCATCATCAGGATCTCGTTCGAGCTGGTGAGCTCCTCCATCGACCGGTACGGCTTGAAGTGGCCGATGGTGACCTTGCCGCCCAGCGCGGACCGCGCGATGTAGACGTCGCGGAACCCCTCGAGCCCGCCGCCCGCGGCGAAGTCGTTCTCCAGCTTGTAGTCCCAGCCGAGCGCCTTGCCCTGCAGGGTCAGGCGCGCGCGCCGGAACTCGCTGGTGCCGGTGACGTCGGCCTGGTCGCGGTCGAAGGCGTAGGCGTCGAGGTGGATGCGGCCGCCGAGCGAGGCCTCGAACTTCCTGTCGGCGGAGGTGACCTTGATGCCACCCTTGGTCGACACCGTCGGCGTGGCCGCCGACAGCTGGTCGAGGTTTTCCCGGGTGGCGATGTTGATGTCCGACTGGGCGTCGGTGCGCGTCTCCAGCTCCTCGACCTTGGCCGCCAGCGCGGCGATCTGGGCCTTGAGTTCAGCGACTTCGCGTTCCTGCGGGGTTTGCGCCGCGGCGGCCAGGCTGGTGGTGCCGAGCACGGTGGCGAGCGCGGTGGCGAGGATCGTGTGGCGCATGCGGGGTTCCTGTCATGGGAGGGTCGGGGCGGGCGCGGAGCCGCCATGCAGCCGCGGCCCTGCCGCGTCACGCACGGGGCGGCGCCCGCGGTCGCGACAGAGGATGGGGCGGCCGCATGACGATTCGATGACAGTCGTGGAGCGCGCCACCGTCATGCGTGCGTCACCTGGCTGCCACGCGACGGTCACCTGGCGCTCGTGCAATGGCGCCCGGAGCGGGATGGTCCCGCGCAACGCACCCAGGAGCCCCATGCACATCCTAGCCAAGACCACGGTTGCCGCCCTCGTGCTGTCCGCCGCCGGCATCACCACCGCCCGCGCGAACGACGCCACCGGCGCCGGCGCCTCGTTCGTCTACCCGGCCATCGCGCGCTGGTCGGCCGACTACCGCCAGGCCACCGGCAAGCAGGTCAACTACCAGTCGATCGGCTCCGGCGGCGGGATCGCCCAGATCAAGGCCGGCACCGTCGACTTCGGCTCCAGCGACAAGCCGCTGCCGCCGGAGGAACTGGAGAAGTCCGGCCTCGCCCAGTTCCCGTCGGTGATCGGCGGCGTGGTCCCGATCGTCAACCTCGAAGGCGTGCGTGCCGGGGCGATGAAGCTCGACGGCGCGACCCTGGCCGACATCTTCCTCGGCCGGATCACCCACTGGAACGATCCGGCCATCGTCGCCCTCAACGGCGGCATCCCGCTGCCGGACGCGAAGATCACCGTGGTCCACCGTTCCGACGGCTCGGGCACCAGCTTCAACTTCACCAACTACCTGTCCAAGGTCAGCCCGGCCTGGAAGGAGGCCGTCGGCGAGGGCACCTCGGTCGCGTGGCCGGTGGGCATCGGCGGCAAGGGCAACGAAGGCGTGGCCGCCTACGTCAAGCAGATCCGCGGCAGCATCGGCTATGTCGAGCTGTCCTACGCGCTGCAGAACCGGCTGGCGTACTCGCGCCTGAAGAACGCGGCCGGCAATTTCGTCAACCCGAGCGACGAGACCTTCTCGGCCGCGGCCGCGAGCGCGGACTGGGCCTCCACCCGCGACTTCCACCTGGTGATGACCAACGCGCCCGGCGAGAACGCCTGGCCGATCACCGCGACCAACTTCATCCTGATGAAGAAGCAGCCGCGGAACGTGGAAGGCGCGCGCAACGCGCGCGAGTTCTTCCGCTGGGTCTACGCCAACGGCGACGCCCAGGCCCGCGCGCTCGGCTACGTGCCGCTGCCCGACACCCTGGTGCACCAGGTCGAGGCGTACTGGCGCGACGCACTGCCCTGGTGAACCGACGGTTCCTCTCTCCCTCCCCGGAGATCCCTGGCGCGGGCCCCTTCGGGGGCCCGTTTTCCTGGCGCCGTTCCGGGCGCGCGGGCTCCGGGTGTCATACGGCGGTAACAAAAACATCATTTCATGGCGCCATCCCGCCACCACGGCCCCACGACGGAGACCTCCATGCAAGTCCGCTTCGCCCCCCTGGGCGCCCTGGCCCTGACGGTCGCGCTGTTCGCGACCGCATGCTCGCCAAGGGCCGACACCCCCGCGACCGCGGACGCCGGCGACCAGCCCGGCACCGGGATTTCCGGGGCCGGCGCCTCGTTCATCTATCCGCTGGTCTCGAAGTGGTCGGCCGACTACAACGCGGCCACCGGCGCGCGCGTCAACTACCAGTCGATCGGATCGGGCGGCGGCATCGCCCAGATCAAGGCCGGCACGGTCGACTTCGGCTCCAGCGACAAGCCGCTGTCCAGCGCGGAGCTGGCCGAGGCGGGGCTGGGCCAGTTCCCCTCGGCGATCGGCGGCGTGGTGCCGGTGGTCAACCTCGACGGCCTGGAGCCGGGGCAGTTGCGGCTCACCGGCGAGGTGCTCGCCCGGATCTTCATGGGCGACATCGCCACCTGGAACGATCCCCGCATCGGCGCCCTCAACCCGGGCACGCCGCTGCCGGAGGTAAAGATCAGCGTGGTCCACCGCTCCGACGGCTCGGGCACCACGTTCAACTTCTCCAACTACCTCTCCAAGGTCAGTGCGGAGTGGAAGCAGCGGATCGGCGAAGGCACCTCGCTGCAGTGGCCCACCGGCGTGGGCGGCAAGGGCAATGAAGGCGTGGCGTCCTACGTGCGCCAGATCAAGGGCGCGATCGGCTACGTCGAGCTGGCCTACGCACTGCAGAACGACATGCCCTACGCCTCGCTGCGCAACGCCGCCGGCCACTTCGTCCAGCCGGGCGAACACAGCTTCGCCGCGGCGGCGGCGACGGCCGACTGGGCCAGCGCCAGTGACTTCGACCTGGTGATCACCAACGCCCCCGGCGACGAAGCCTGGCCGATCACCGCCACCAACTTCATGCTCATGCACAAGCGGCCGAAGGATCCGGCGCGCAGCAAGGCGGCGCTCGACTTCTTCCGCTGGGCCTTCGAACACGGCAAGGCGCAGGCCAGCGAACTGCACTACGTGCCGCTGCCCGACCCGCTGGTGGAGCAGATCGAAGCCTACTGGGCGGCCGAGTTCGAATGACGCCCCCCCGCCCCGCGCGGGCCGGTACCGGCCCGCGCGCGGCTGCATCCACTGGTGACGGATCCCCGATGAGCGCCATTCCCGTTCCCGCTCCCCCGCCCTCGCAGGCACGCAGCCGCGACCTGCGCGACGCGCGCAACGACCGGCTGTTCCGCTGGCTGCTCGCCGGCACCGTGGTGTTCGTGTTGCTGGCACTGGCCAGCGCCGCGCTGTCGATGCTCTGGGGCGGCCGCGAGGCGCTGGCCTCCCAGGGCTGGCGTTTCTTCCTCTCGGCCGAATGGAATCCGGTGGAGGATCGCTACGGCGCCCTGGTGCCGATCTACGGCACCCTGGTCACCGCGGTCATCGCGATGCTGATCGCGGTGCCGGTGAGCTTCGGCATCGCCTTCTTCCTGACCGAGGTCGCCCCGCGCTGGATGCGCGGGCCGGTGGGCACCGCGATCGAACTGCTGGCCGGCATTCCCTCGATCATCTACGGCATGTGGGGCCTGTTCGTGCTGGTCCCGGTGATGACCACGCACGTGACCCCGTGGCTCAACGACCATCTGGGCACGATCCCCGGCCTGGGCGTGCTGTTCCGCGGTCCGCCGCTGGGCATCGGCATGCTCACCGCGGGCCTGGTGCTCGCGATCATGGTGATCCCGTTCATCTCCTCGGTGATGCGCGAGGTGTTCCTGACCGTGCCCGCGCGGCTGAAGGAATCGGCCTACGCGCTGGGCTCCACCAGGTGGGAAGTGAGCTGGGACATCGTGGTGCCCTACACCCGCTCGGCGGTGATCGGCGGCATCTTCCTGGGCCTGGGCCGCGCCCTGGGCGAAACCATGGCCGTGGCGTTCGTGGTCGGCAACTCGGTGCGGCTGACGCCGTCGCTGCTGGAGCCGGGCACCACGATCGCGGCCCTGATCGCCAACGACTTCGCCGAGGCCACCGACACCTACCGCTCGGCCCTGTTGCTGCTCGGTTTCGTGCTGTTCCTGGTGACCTTCGTGGTGCTGGCGGTCGCCCGCCTGATGCTGATGCGGATCTCGCGCCGGGAGGGCAACTGATGGTTTCGAACAGCGCCCGCGCCCAGGCGGTGGCCGCCCGCCTCCACGCCCGCCGCCGGCTCCGCAACGCCGTGGCCATCGTCCTGGCGGTGCTGACCGCCGCCTTCGGCCTGTTCTTCCTCGGCTGGATCCTGTGGACCCTGGCCAGCAAGGCCATCGGCGGCATCAACTGGGCCCTGTTCACCCGGATGACCCCGCCGCCGATGCAGGAAGGCGGCCTGCTCAACGCGTTCTTCGGCAGCGCGGTGATGTGCGTGCTGGCGATCGCCATGGGCACGCCGCTGGGCGTGGCCGCCGGCACCTGGCTGTCGGAGTACGGCCGCGCGCGCAAGGCCGGGATGGTGGTCCGGTTCGTCAACGACATCCTGCTCTCGGCGCCGTCGATCGTTCTCGGCCTGTTCGTCTACACCCTGGTCGTGATGCAGACCGGCGGCCGCTTCTCGGCCCTGGCCGGCGCGATCGCACTGGCCTTCATCGTGCTGCCGGTGGTGGTGCGCACCACCGACGAGATGCTGCAGCTGGTACCGGTGCAGATGCGCGAGGCCGCGCTGTCGCTGGGCGTGCCGCAGTGGAAGGTGATCGTCCAGGTGCTCTACCGCAGCGCCTCGGCGGGCATCGTCACCGGCATCCTGCTGTCGCTGGCGCGCATCTCCGGCGAAACCGCGCCACTGCTGTTCACCGCCTTCGGCAACCAGTACTGGAACAGCAACATCCTGCAGCCGATGGCCAGCGTGCCGGTGGTGATGTACCAGTACGCCGGCAGCCCCTACGAATCCTGGCAGCAGCTCGCCTGGGCCGGCGCCTTCGTGCTGACCGCCTTCGTGCTGCTGGTCAGCCTGTCCGCACGCGCGCTCCTGCTGCGCAACAGGATCTCCCATGACTGACCTCTCCCTGGACCCGTCCATGAACGACATCCACACGGTGGTCGCGCACCAGCGCATCAACGTCGCCACGCATCCGCGCGGCGCCCTGGCGCCCATGCCGACCAAGATCTCGGTCCAGGGCCTGGACTTCCACTACGGCAGCTTCCACGCGCTCAGGAACATCCACCTGGACATCCCCGAGAAGCGGGTCACCGCCCTGATCGGCCCCTCCGGCTGCGGCAAGTCGACCCTGTTGCGGGTGTTCAACCGGATCTACGCGCTGTACCCGAAGCAGGAGGCCAACGGATCGATCCTGCTCGACGGCGAGGACATCCTCTCGCCGAAATACCCGATGAACCGGCTGCGCAGCAAGGTCGGGATGGTGTTCCAGAAGCCGGTGCCGTTCCCGATGACCATCTACGAGAACATCGCCTACGCCATCCGCCACCACGAAAAGCTGTCGAAGGCGCAGCTCGACGAGCGGGTCGAGCAGGCGCTGCGCCAGGGCGCGCTGTGGGACGAGGTCAAGGACAAGCTCGGCCGGTCGGCGCTCGGCCTGTCCGGCGGGCAGCAGCAGCGCCTGTGCATCGCGCGCGCGGTCGCGCTGCGCCCGGAAGTGCTGCTGCTGGACGAACCGACCTCGGCGCTCGACCCCATCTCGACCAGCCGCATCGAACAGCTGATCGAGGAGCTCAAGCGCGACTACACCATCGTCATCGTCACCCACAACATGCAGCAGGCCGCGCGCGTGTCCGACTTCACCGCCTTCATGTACCTGGGCGATCTGGTCGA